>Ga0302191_10000176_pt1 | contig 38328 bp, 55 predicted proteins | sample II_Bog_E3_1_FD_198775 | JGI IMG/M metagenome (GOLD analysis project Ga0302191, IMG submission 198775) | Peat permafrost microbial communities from Stordalen Mire near Abisko, Sweden - II_Bog_E3_1 | ecosystem: Environmental > Terrestrial > Soil > Wetlands > Peat | place: Sweden: Abisko...
CCAACGATCTTCTTGTCCAGAATCCTGAATCAATCAACACTTACATTTATGAGAGTTTCCTTTCGATGACTCCTGAATCCAAGGATAACTTGCGACTGATATAGTCGATATCGACTCGTGTATATGAATCGATTATTTTAAACAGATTCTGCTCCAGTAAGTTATCGTACAGTAGTTTGGTGTGACTATTGACAACTTCATCTCCCTCGATCTCCTGTTTAAATTGCACGAACACCCGGCTCAGGGCCACAATGGATGCTGCAAAGTGCGACTGGGAAACAGCTTTGATAGCCTATATATGCGAATCAGCTGAAAACTTTAGTCCGAATTTGCCACTGAGTAACGATTGGAAATCCTCTTTGCTGTTGCTCATTACTTTACACATTAGCATATACTTGAAGCAGAGGACTGCCCTTGTATCTTTGGCAGCGCTAATTTATGATATACTTACATAAGCGGTTCTAATGCCTCGTAGAAATATGAGTAAGATGTCTTATAATCTCGGTCCTGTGCGTAGAGGATTCCTGACATCAAATCAATCTCTGCAATAATGCTTGGTTGGCAGTAGACGTTGTTGGCATTGGCTCGTGATGCAGTCAAGGAGGCCTTTGCCTTGGCGAAGTTCTTTATGCGGTAGTTAATCTTACTCTCTAGCAGATATAGTTCAACTAACAGTAATTTGTCGTCCGCCTTGCGCACCTCCACCAGAATCGGTTCGATGATCTTCATTGCTTTGTCTGCCTCTCCCACTTCCAAATACAGTCCGGCTAATCTCAATTCCATCCTGTGCTTCAAATACGTCCTCTTTTCGGCTGTGCACCAATCCACAAGCCAAATACTCAGTTCAATCTGCAACTTCTCCGACCCTGGTACTTTGGCTATGTAGTCTACCAAGCCCTTGGTGATTTTGGCTAATCTTGGCTTCGAGAATACTCCTAGTCTATAAGCAAAGTTCTCGGCAATTGACTGTATTTTCTCAGGTGTTGCGCGATCGACATAGAGTTGGGCCAACCCATTGATAGCCGTCTCCTTCGCCTTAACATTACCTTCAATGGCTTCGATTTCCTCTCCAATCAATAATTTGATGTCTTCCTCCCGGCCTTCTCTGATCGCAGCAGCTACTCTATCCTCGTATGACATTTAAAAATAATTTAAATTAAGCCAGCTTTATATATTAATGACTTAAAAGATACTAGTCACTGGACCCTTTGGACAGATAGGAACTGAACTTCTACCTTAATTGCAGACTTTGTACGGCAAGGAGAACGTCGTGGCACTCGGACACAGTCGGATCCCTGAATAGTTCGATGGAGTGGTGGAAAAAGCAGACGTGACTGACTTATAAAAAATACGAAAGATTATTATTGACCATAAAATTACTCAGATCTATCATTTAGCTGCACTTCTTTCAGTCACCGGAGAACAGAATCCTCAAAAGGCGTGGGATGTGAACCTCATCGCTCTAAAAGGACTATTTGATTTATGCATCGAGCTTAAGGTCAGCAAAATATTTTGGGCAAGCTCCATGGCAGTGTTTGGGCTCACAACTCCCAAGGTCAACACTCCCCAGCATACCTCCATTGAACCCACTACCATGTATGGTGTAACAAAATATGCAGGCGAAATGCTAGGCCAATATTATTTTAATAGATACGGATTAGACGTGCGTAGTCTACGCTATCCGGGAATCATCAGCTGGAAAGAGCTGCCTGGAGGTGGAACTACTGATTATGCTGTTGGTATCTTTTATGGAGCCCTATAGTCAGGTAAATACGAGTGTTTTGTAAGCGAATAAACTACTCTTCCCATGATTTACATGCAGGATGCAATTAAGGCCACTCTCCAAATCATGCAAGCAGATTCTTCCCAAATCAAGGTCAGAACCAGCTATAACCTTGCTGCTATTAGTTTCAGCGCCAAACAACTTGCTTATGCCATCAATAAACACATTCCTCTCGAAGTGACCTATAAACCAGATCATCGACAAAAAATTGCTGACTCATGGCCTGACTCCATCGATGACAGCGAAGCCAGGAAGGACTGGGGCTGGAAACATGAGTTCGGGCTTGAATAACTCGTTTCGACTATGATTACTAACCTTAGCAATAAACTAAAGATACAGAAATGATATTTAATCCAAATGAAGATATTGATATCAACAGAATAATTGCATTTTAACAGGCTTTTTGGCTCGCACTTCCTCCTTCTTGGTGGGGTCATTGATGTTAAAACGAACGTCAAGCACCACCACAAGAGGAAGACTCGCATATACCATGAAGACTGAGGCTTCTGTCAGTCGATTGGACATCAGGTATAGATGTGTGAGTTTCTTAAGCTCGAGTAGTGAACGAACTCCCTCATCAGTTACTAAATTAGTAGTTAGGTCCAAATAGACTAAGCTATTTAGACAATACAGCTATTTGATGCCCACATCGGTAATAGCGTTCTTCGAAATGGATAGCTCCTGTATTGCAGTTAGGCCCGATAGAAACGCCATGCAGCTATCTCCTAAATTGTTGCCACGGATGTCCAACACCCTCAAATTATGAAGATTTTCTATACCGGACAGTGCTTGGGCATTGAAAGAGTTGCTGTTAAGCTGTAGTTTTTCGATTCCACTGAGATGAGTAACAATTGTTGTCAAACCTAGGTTTCCTATCTTGTTTTCCCCCAGTATCAAACTCTTAAGGGCTTTGAAATGCTTTAACTGCACGATGTCATCATCACAGACTCCCTGACTTGGCAAATCTAACTCTTCCGTTTAGTCAGTGACTGTAGTGTTCTGGATTGTAACCAAAGTAGTCATTATCGGCGCCTTGCTTTGGCCTGCAATTCCAACGGAATCGATATTCTCTTCTATCTTCCTGGTAATTTAATCGATGGTTGTTTCGAGTTTGGCATTGTTGTCGGACAGTTCCTTCGAATTAAGTAGTAGTGCAGTATCGATTTGAGCCTGTCTGGTCAGTGAATGTTTAATCTCCTCATTCTCCTTCTTAAACAGTTTAATCTTCTTCTAAATGAATCCAAACTAACATTCTGCAGTTCGCACTTCTCCTGCCAGCTCTTGAGCTGCATCTTCTTCTCCTGTAGAATCTGTTGCAGTTGGTTAGAATAGTCCTGATTTAAATTTCGTTACAAACTCATCATAGTTATTATAATTCGTGTCCTCAATCACTAATATCATCAACCATTGCATGCCCGATGATAAGAAACGATTTCTAACAGTTAAACAAACTCAAATAAATTTTATTGCGTATATTTATGGGAGTGATGCAAGATTGATTTCAACAGATTTTATTTGAATCCACATGTCAAACAGTCAGCTTGTTGACGGAAAGACCGGAGAATTGATCGGCGGAGGATATAACTTTGCTACTACTGGAGCCAACTACACTTCCAACTATGCTCCTGTCACAACTTCCACCTATCAGTATGGAACTGTTCCAACTACCGGACAGGCCGTTTATGGAACAGGCAATGCTCAGAATATATATTACGGAAATGGATCATATCCCGTGGGAGGAGGAGTCGTTCCTGGAGGATCCACCACTGTTATAACAGGAGGACAGGTTGTCGGAACCACAGTCAATACCGGAAAGGAAGTGATCAAAGGAGAGAGCAGAATCGAATACGTGCCCTTCGAAAAGAAAGTCATCGAATACAAGGATGAGGCCAAAATAGAACGAGTCCCCAAAAAGGTTAAAAAGGTGGAATACAGAGAGGAGCGCAAGATTGAAACCATCCCCAAGGAAGTGACTGTCACTGATTACTACGCTGTCGAATACCTCAGACAATACATCCCTCAATACGTTCCTGAAAAGAAGATCGAATACGTTCAAGTCCCAAAGAAACAGATTCGATACGAATACATCCCAGTCGAGAGGTATCTTTTAATTCATTTAGACAAATTGTCCACTATCCCGACCAGCCTCTTGAGGCTGAAAGAGTGGGAGCCCACCAGACTGGCTCCACCTATGTTCAAGGAGGACAATATGTGACTGGAACTGTTGGACAGACCTATACCACAACCACTGTTGCCCAGCCAGCTGAAAAGGTAGTTTATACTACAAACACTGTCTCTGGTCCTCAATATACATCAACCTATGAGACTGTACCTTCCAATGTCGTTTACACCAACTCTCCTCAATATACAACCACTTACGAGACTGTGCCAGTTGGTGCCAATACCGTCTATACCACAGGTCCTCAATATGCCACAACTTATGAGACTGTCCCCACAAACTATGTTGTGAATGAATCAGGATCTCGCGTGGGCCAACAGTATGTCTAAGGTGCCAACTACAGTTACCCTACTGGAGGCAACTACGAGTATACTTACTCTAACGGGTAAACCTACCAACAAAAATGATGGTGAATCTCATTATTCTCATTATTGATTGGAATTGATTATAAGAAAGAATATTTTAGTTTATAAGCTTAATAATTAGATAAAGAGGTAACCTGGAGAGTAATTAGAATCAGAGGGGAAAAGGAGTTTATCTAACCTCATCAAAGTAGGCATGATTCATACATTCCAAGGCGGTTGGTCGTTTATCCTGACTTAAAGCAGTGCTACGTGATCATATTGCATCATTTTGCCGAGAATGTCCAGCGCATCAGGAGTAGCAAGGTGTCGGTTGGCTTCAGTCACTAAGGAAGTCAGTTTCTGCGCTTTATGATCGCCAAGTATCCTCTAAAGAGCCGGCTATAAGTGTATATTATACTTATTCACATAAGCATATAGCTCTTCAGTGCCTAGTACTCGGGTAATTTGCTCTAATTGATCATAATTATCGATTCCCTTGAAAAAAGGGTCCCTCCCAAAGAGCATTCCAGCCATCATGACTCCCAAAGACCAGATGTCGAGTGAGTAATGGTAGTACTCGTAAGAAACTAGCAGCTCCGGCCCTTTAAAATATCTCGAGCTGACCCTTACATTATAGTCCTTCTCGGGCAGGTAGAATTCCCCAAGTCCCCAATCAATGATTCTAAGCTGCGTGGCGTATACCATACCTTTTTCTGCTAATGATCGATCATGACATTTTGGGGTTTGATATCACGATGCATAATTCCAATGGAGTGAGCGTAGTGCAATCCCTTCAAAATCTGATAGAGATAGAACTTGCAGTCATTCGGAGTCAAAATCTATAACAGTTTGCGATAATCAGTTTGCTGGACATACTCGAACACCAAACAATACAATTCGCCTTCCTGCACGATATCCAAAAGATCGATAGCATTGTGTTTCCCTGCAAGCGCCATCAGAATCTTGATTTCTCTATTGATTTTCTTGAACTTTACTGGGTAGAAGCACTGGTACTGGGCTTGAGCATCTTTATTACGCATTTTTATGAATTGAGAAGATTTAGCGACAGGAATACCTCGGAGTATTTGCCGCGGCCTATCTTGCGCTCGCACGCGTAGTTGTTGCCCTTTCTGTGTGGGGAGATGCGTACTTCGGGACCACGTTGCTATTGTTGTCGTAGTCGAAGTAGCCTTTCCCCCGCCGCAGTGATTACTCCGCGAAGGAGCGTGGTTTTTTAACTACAACTTTTTCGTTCTCCATAATTCAAAGGATAAGATTTAATTATTGACAGCAATACGCAAGATTAACATACAAATCAGCTCAGTTTCATCCATATAAAATAACACACTTTTCAAAGAGATGAAATCGAGGCGTTGATTTAGCTCATGGGATGAAGGGTGAAATACGTTACTATTATTTATTAGTTATAAGTTTTAACGATTAGCAGGATGAAGGCAGTGTCGAAGATGGAAAGAAAGTTGTCGCATCAGATGGAAATGGATTAAATTAACGAGAGGAGGATGATCATCGAACGAATCAAAGTACTTTTACACTTAGATAGAGCAATCATTACGAAAAACTCATAGAGGCGCAGAAAGACCAAACAGAACTAGAGCCAGAACGCGGACAGAATTCACCCGATAACGAAACAACCCAGCCGAGGATGATCGTTACAGGTATTCCTCCTTCCGCTAAGCCCACTTCGTTCGATAAAAATGCCGGTATAAGCGATACGGACAAGATGCTATTTGACAAGAAATTCAAAAACTACCTCAACCACAAGCAGGAGTATCTCACCAAAGCTCGGAAAGCGGGTATAAATCACACCTACGGGAAAAATGCAAACAAAAACGTAGATGAGGATGGAGGAGATGCAGAGTATTATAACGAGGAAGAGGTTCTCTCCAACACGGGGAGCGACTATCAGTACAAAGACGCAAAGGATATGAAGGCCGCCTATGATCAGATGACCACTGGCAAAAAGCGGCAGGGTTCGCATCTGCAACTCTATCACTGCGAATACTACGAAAATGAATTCAGGAGATTCGAGTTTGAAAATTTGCTTGCCGCCAGTGGTGAAAAATAGCAGAATGTTTTATCTATTTCAAAGGATAGATTTTTAAACTACCTTTTTGATGAACCTTGTGTGATGATGCTGTACAGTATCAACCCCTATCAGCTGGGCGACGAACTCGCGGAGTATGAAACAGTCAGCAAATAGTTTATGAATTTCACTGAGTTCTCACAGTTTTTGCTTGTTGATAGAGAACCAACTTATTTCGAGTATTCGAGGGAGAACATGGCTGAGGCGAGGAAGCTTGGACGGGGCATCAAATGCGCGCCGATAATCGCCAAATGGATTGATTAGACGGGCATTTATGAATTTCTTATTGACCTCTACAGGAGTGTGGATATGCATGGTGACGGCCTAGTTGACCGTAGCTTCTTGGCAAGGAAGATTAGGAAAGAGGCTGAGACTAAAAGAATATCGGAAATAGAGGTGATAGAAATTGTTAATATCAACAAAAGGATACCCCTCAACCGATTGATTTACTAGATTTAGTTTGAAGAGAAAAGAGGAGAAGACAACAACAATTGGTCCTTTGACGAGTTCAAAGAGTTTCTGACCAACTACAAGAGAAGACGAACTCCAGACAAGGATAAGCTGATTACTGCGCTGATTCTGGCAGGTAAATACGACTCCTCTTATGTCTACGTCATTTCTCAAGAGGTATTGGAGATCCTCAAGGAGATATTTGGTCAGACTCCAAAATTTGCGGAATACTTCGTGAGGAAAGACAAGTTTTTGCAGAATGTCTGCAAGGACCAACGATACAAGAGGATTCAGAACATGAATGTTAGATCGGAAAGCAATCGATACGTCAAAAAGGAAAATTTGGAGGAGACTTTGGTGAGGCTTCATGCTGAGGGGGAGGAGTATCTGGACATTGAGGAGATACTGGATTTCCTTACTAATAGGGGCAGGCCTAAACTTATAGAGTATCGAGTCTACATCGAAAATCTATAGCGTCAGTTGCGGATTATCGATGAGGAGTAATTACGTAGAAAAGAGAAGTATGGTGAAGATTACGATACCACTTCCAGCGACTAGGAATTTAGCAAAAAGATCAAGGAGAAGCGAATCAATCGCAAAAAGGATAAGCTTCTGCAGATTAGAAACGCAAACACTTTTTCCCATGACAAAAGATTCAACGTGACCATTCCTGTCGCCTTTGGGTTTGATGGAAGAGAAAAAGGGAAGAAGGTTTCCATTCGCGAGCAGAAATTGCAAGCCATGCTGCAGGAAAAAAAGAGACTGGAAGACGAATCGATGAAGCCAATCAAATGCAAATAGTCCCCTGCTTTTGTGAAGGATAACCTTTATGAAAAAATGCTGAAGGATGAGGCCAGAGAAAGGAAATAACGTTTGGAAAGATTTAGACTGGAAATTATGAGTCAAGTTCACGTGTCGGAGAGATTAATGAAACCCAAATCCAAATAGCTGCACTGCGATTTTACATCTGAGGAGTATTAGTTTATAGCAAGACCCATGCCTTGGTATTGCGAGGTTAATCTGTTGGGCAGAATCAACAAACAGAAACATGAGCGTCAATAGAGAATACTCGAAGAGCTAATCACGAGAAACGCAGATTTCGACTTGCCTGAGGGAGTGCAGAGGATGATTAAAAGGCAAGAGCAGCTGCAGGAGAAGAGAGGTGCTAAGGAAAGAACGGCCTCCACAAATAGTGTGAATGAATGCACCTTCAATCCTAAAATATCGCATGGAGTACCTGACTTTAAGATGATTCATGAACATTTGCATTTTGATTTGGAAAATGCTAAAAACATCAAGGAACCCATTCAAGTTTAACCCTTCTCATTTGACAACAGGCCTGCAAGATCGAGGACCACCTATCAGCCCAACAAAGTTGAGCCTCCTCGTACTCGTCACTCCAAATACTAACAAAATCAATAAGACTTTTAGAATATCCCAAAAACACAAAAATTTGAGGCTTTGGTCGAGATGAGGAGACGACAAGCTGATGAAAGATAAAAGTAGGTTGAACTTTAAAAGCGATCAGAGGCAGTACGTAAACTTCGAGAGGAAAAGTTTGCCCCACTCGTGCGAAAAGCAATGAAGGAGAACGCAGGAGACATTAACAGATCGAGAGCGATGATAGCCGACAAAATAAAGGAGTTTAAACGCGAGGAAAAGATGAAGAAGGTAGAGTATGAGAATGAGATGATTAAAATATATACCAAAGTGTTTCAGAGACCTTTGCTTGTGGAGAGCGGAGGGGTTGATTCAGCAGAAAAGAAGGGGGCGAAGGAAAAGAGTCCAGGCAAGTATGGTGTTGACAGCCGCCTCAAGTAGTCGAAAAAGAAGATAGATGAGCAGCACTATCTTGAGAGTTACTACTAGGCGCCTCATAGGTAGTAATCAAAAGGCGACAAATATAGAGAAAAGATGCTGTAGGTTTAGCAAGGGGGTCCAAGACGGAGGGCGGCTGTGTAAAACCACTAACTCGGCCAATACCCTCCAGAATAATAGGATTAGTAGCAGGAGATCGATGGTTTCCACTAATAAGGAATGTACGACGATGACCAATACTAAGAAGTGAACCTGCATACCAGCTGATGAGACTCTACCGATCAATTTTATTTAAATTTGATAATAAAATTTATTAAAATTGACAAGAGCTAATTTCACAAAGATTTGCTATTCTGATATTTATGAAACTTCAAATCGATGGTAATATTAAAAAATTCATCTAAAGTTTGGCAATAAAGCAATCATCATCCGGAGGTCCTTTGGTCCTTGAAACCATTTTATTTCTCCTTTAAAGGCTTGCAACTTACTCTTGGTCCATGTTTTTGAATGACTTATTGCCCCTTATTTTAAGGCAAATGTCGGTGTTGCTTTTGACAGGGCAGTTCTCAATCAAACTAATGATTTCATTGTCAATGTGAACGAAAAGAGAAATGTAGTGCTTGTTGGCTTCTAGGTTCTGAAGGGATTGATACACCACACATTCAGGAAGTACTTTGACTCTCCCCTCACTTTCATCGCCCTCCTATTCCTGAACTACATTTTCCTTTAAGGCTACGTTAATGCCGCCATTGACTGTTATATTCGCCTTCGATAACTTCGCATTCAGTTATGAGTTAGTTTCAATTCTCTTTTTCTTCAACTTCATCTTCTCCGAAAGGATCACATAAGATACATCGTACTTGGACTCATTGGAAACAACTCCGTTGAGTATTTCGTGGCCTGGGCATATTCCACTTCCCATCAACCTCAAATGTTCCAATAAAATTATCCACCAAACAATTCAACAGTAAAATAAATAATAAGAAAACATAAGAAATAATTAATTATTGAAATAGATTTAAATTATTATCAAACTATATCCTATGATATGGGAAACATTTACTCGAATCTTCAACAAGATTTGTGGCAATCCTCACAAGGGTTGAAAATAGTATCATCTTTGAATAATTTCAAAGGATAGATCTCTAACGACTAACTCACTGATATCCAATAAATATTTCTAATTGTCAAGTAAAACTGATTGAATTTGAATTTAATTAATGGAAATCATACAACAACAAATGCTATCGCAGTCGAAACAATTTTCCTTTTCTTTAGTAGCCTCATCACTTAGGCTTTGTTCATGGTTTTGAATCACTTATTATCATGGGTTTTTAGCCAAACCTCTGTATTGCTTTTAAAATGTTAAAATTTCAATTGCCCTAAAAAGTTAAATGCTGGGCTAAGCTCTTGAATAATATTGATCACACATGAATTTAATATTATTATACTGTAAAATACAACGTTAATCAACACATTCGATCATGGGGTTTGACTCTAAGCCTTATATTCATAAATACTGCATAAAAAGATGAGTACATGTTGTATTATTTTATGATTTTTTATTAACGAGCAAAAGGACTCAGCCTGTCGTCCTTGTCAGACTACAACTCGTCCTTTTACAGCTCAAATTTCACCTCTCGCAGGTATTGCTCAGTCAAATGCTTGAGATCGTTTTGTCTTTGCGAAATCCAGCTCTCCAGACCTCGTGGCTGATGATGACTTTCTCCTTTGCTGGTCTGCTTTTTGGTACGAATGTTAAAACTTTTGGTAAGCTGATTTTCCTTGCTTCTATATTGGCAGTGCATGTTTTCGAAATGACGTTCGATTTGCCTACTTGCAATTTGTCTAACTTTACTTTTCCTTTCCAAACCCAGCTCGTCCTTCTGCACCATCCGACTAAAGGGACGATTTTGCTAATTGAGACTAATCGGAATCTCGTCATAGGGTTGCCAGCACTGCCTCTTCCCCAAGCAATATTGTGACTGTACTTTGGCTGGTTGTCCATATAGCACTTCTTTAATTTTGTTCATAGAAAAAGAATATATAATCATTCCATCTCTATATTAAGTGCGTAATATGCCCGTCTGATTTGAGTAATTATAAATGGATCGAATAATGAGATGAGGGTATTGACATCAATTCGCAGAAAAATGGTAATCTCTGCCCCCTAACTGCCATTCACGATAGGAGCAACATTAAAAGAACTATTAGTATGAGCAACAACTAGATTCGTCCCATATTGACTTTCAAGCCTGGGGCTGATTCGTTATCGTCTTCGACACTGCTCTGAATAAAAAAGGTATTACGAGGCTGTTTATCACTAGAGGAGGAAAGTAGGCATAACCTGCCAACAGGGCTGACCGTTCGAGATTATTTTGATAACGTAGCAGAGAAGGTCCGTCTGCTGCATTCATACCCCCTGAATTCTTTATTTTGCCTTTGTATTTCGGTTTTGGCTTCGGAGGAAGCGGACATTCCAGGTTTTCCTCTTAGTGGTTAACAAAAATGGAAAAAAGCTCTTCCTCGTCGAAAGGCAAGGTGCAAGCAGAACACTGCATCGATTGATGCAAGCATTTCCAGCTGAATGATATCCCTCTTACCAGTGGAGATGTCCACAGGGTGGCAGCACTGGATGGTTGGCGGGCAGTCGACACTGATGGCAGTAGTAGAGTGGTAGGGCGGGGTTTAAATGTTCCTATTCGTCAAACATTTATTACATGCAAATGAAAATCGATTGCAAAACCCTCCTTACTTATAAATAAATCTGATTAATGAAATCGAATCAACAAAAGGGTGCGCCGCCCCGGCCATCTCTCGCACAGATCCTCACCAATCACTGTGATGTTTGCTTCGTTTCTTTCGAGAAGCTTGCCCCCAAAAAACTATAGGAGGGACTTGATATTTTGATGTGCAGCAGTTGCCATATCAATGTTCACAAGTGCTGTTATGACTTTTAGCCCACTCTCACCGTTGTTTCGGACAGGATCAGCGAATTCTTGTGCGAACGGTGTCGCAGGGACGACCTCAAGAAATCCAAGTGTGTGGTGTGCTATGGCGCGGAGGGAGCAATGAAAGCTATAGGAGAGAAGGAGGTTATACATGTATATTGTGGACTCGTTCATAATGACATTGATGTGATCAGTTACTATCCTTCGATTTCTTTTAGGAAATCGATGCAATATGAAGAAACTACTCATTCCTGTGAAATTTGTCACAACCGCAATGCCCATGATCAATGTGCAGAGGAAAGCTGCCGTCGTAAAGTACATACATACTGTGCTAAAGCAACCTATATTGCCTTGTCAAAAGACGTGGATGAGCCTCATAGTTGGAATCATCACATTAGTGCTGGAGATCATCGCAATTTTGACCTCACAGACTAAGCTATCCCCTATGAACTACTCTCTGAGGAAGTTGAAACTCATCTTAAAGAGGTGGAATAGCAAGGTATAGACCTGAGCTGCAAGTAGAGCATCAAGCGTAAAATCCACAAGGAATATCTCTAATAACTACGTTCACGGCGTAAAACAACTAAAAAGTTGAGGAGAGGTGGTTTTTCCTACGTGTTCTGTCCTCAACACGAATCATCTGCCTATTGTCTCTGCTACGGCAAATCCTAAGGTGACATGGTTCAATGTGAGTGCTGTTTCGAGTGGTATCATCAGATGTGCATTAAATTTAACAGCAGCAAGCACGATGCAACTTTCATCTGCACCTTTTGCAACTCCTTCTATGATTTGAAGAGGAAGCTCATTGATTAAATAAAGGGAGGAAGGAGTGATAATGATATTGGAAAGGCTGAAATGCCTCTCAAAATCAGTATGATGGATTGCATGTGGCTTATGAGGGTTATCGATATTAGGATAAGGGGAGGAGGAGCTGCCAAAATGCTGAAGTAACTGGTCAAATACCCCCTCAAAAGCAGCTGTATGGATCTTCTCATCCGACATCAAAACAGGAACAAACTCACGGCTCTTTCTGATGAATGTCTAACCGGTTTGGTTGCAAGCGAGCACCTGCTGGCTGCGCTAAAGCCTCGAGTCGTGCTGAGAGTGGACGGGGATGGGAAATCTACGGTGGTGTAGGAAAACATTGACTATAACAGGCGAGTGCGTAAGGTAGTATAGTTATTGGGGGGCATGGGTCTTCGTGGGTAGGGGTTCTCTGCAATTATGCGTGAGTTAGAGTTCAAAGAACGTGCCCTATCTGATTAATATGAACAAATTATTGAACTATCTAAAGTCGAGTAAAACTATTAAGAGGTGTAAATATTAAAGCAAAAGGCGCAGGCTTATAATTTTATTGAAATTATCAAAAAGATTCATGAAAACAACCAGGTCTCCTTCCAATAACTGCAAACTTCCATTCAGAAGGCCAATGCCACCCCCAACCTCCCCGCTTACCTCACTCTCACCCTCACTAACAAATATAATGCAGTTACTGAGATTATTAATAATATCAACGCTGCCATACAACAGCAACCAGAAAATACTTATCTCATCGGTCAATACGTCGAACAGCTCGAACTCAACAACGTTGAACCCCCTCCTCAGTATTTTGAACTTAAAATGGAGAGGAAATTTATTCAGGATTTATATCTTTATTATGTTAAACAGGGAGGTAAGAATCTTGAGGAAAATAGCATGGAACAGAAGATTAGTGATCTCCTCACTAACCCAGTCCTCAAACCCAGCCAGGAATTGACTGATATTGTGAACAGCTACAAGCCCACATCATCCCTTTCAGTCTGGAAAAATGTCAATGAAATCGCAAAGAAATGTCAGAGCATCGCCATCGAATTCGAAGTGAAATAACTTCTAAAGCGAAAGTATTGTAAACAATAGAAATTCCTGTAATTGATGCAGAGAGCCAGCGAACTCTAATTGTCCACTGAAGATGTTAAGAATATTGTTCGCGGATGGAACTAAATTAAGGGTAAGTTCGATCAAGCCATTAGTCAATCACTTGAGGATGTTAGTTAATTTGAGGAATTGTCTGAAATGCTTAAAACAGTCATTTAAATTTTGAATGGCTTGGAAGCGTTTCCCGTAAAAGTAGAGGAGGATGTCAACAGCAAGCAGCCCTATTTGCTTGCTCAAATACGAACTAGGAAGGAAGAGCTTTAGCAGCTTAGGTTACTCTATACTGAAGCTCAATTGCACAAAAATCCTCTCACTTTGACTAAGCTTCAGCCTTCCCTTCCTAAAAATAACCCTTTGGTGAAGCAGTATTCCAATCTGAGGCGAGAGCAGATCAACTTTTCCGGCAAGTATACGACTATCCTGGCTCGTATTAGCGAGAGGCTGTAAAGTTTTAAAAATGACAGCAAGAAACAAAGGAAAGATCAAATCAGATAAAACAACGAAAAGCCCACTATGAATTAGATCAACGATTTTATGGAGATTTTAAAGCATTCCAGTGTTGACATGGGCAGAGAAATCAAGGAATTAACAAACATCATGGAGAATTGCATTGCTATATCCTGCAAAGTTAGCGCCTATGTTGAAGCTAAAGGAGACTGCCAAAAGTCCAATCTCGATGAACTAGCCATCAGGAGAAAGGAAATCGATGATTTAAGAAAGAAAGTGCTGAACTTGGCTGAACTAAATCTCAAGTCAGAGTTGACCCAACTCTATCACTTGTAAATCTGCAATCGCATGCGCACTGCTATGCTTTCTCCGAATCTATAATTAGAGAAGATCAACACACTGCTTAAATTTGCAGAAGAGGAAGGACTCACTCACGTTGAGACTTACATTTCTCTCAAGGACAAGTATTAGACCAAGAATCAGAAATCAAAGGAAGTTAATCTCGTCAAGAATCTGGAACAAATGCTGGCAAGCGAGGCAGCCAAGGACTCCAACAGCGGGACATATCCCAACCTCTACCTCTATCGAAAGACCTTAGTCCTTCCCGAAATCAACGACATCAAAATAAAAAACAGCTACATCGAAGATGTCATCGAAAAGAACAAGCAACTCAGGCAAAAGATCACCAACATCCTCCAAAGGACATCCCAAAAATACGAGTTCAACGAGGCCAAGAACATTTATCTATAGGCCCTGAAGAATCCTTTTAACTTGCCCGATATCAGCAAACTCAATTTATAAGTCACCAAAACATCAGAAATAGTGCGAAGATGGAAGGATCTTGGCAAGACCTACAACAATCTTAACCCCATCTTCTTGGACTATTAAAATGGAAATTTAATGGTAGAAGAAATTGAAGCCGTCAAGCGAGAGTTAAAGGTCAATCAGGAGGAGTTGGGCAAGCTGAACGAGTATGTTTAAGCCTTCGAATAATGTTATCGCGACCAACTCTAAGAAATCGTCTAGCGGATTGAGAACAACAGCGTAATTCGGGACACTGAGGTTTGCCACGAGGCCGAATTGAAGTATTTGCTGTACTGGATCAAGTTGTTGCACTTGAATAAAGACAAGAAGATAGAAACGCCCTACTAAAAAATCAAAAGACTCATGTTTGATGCTTATAGCATCTTGCAGCGACTGCTCAAACGAGGGGAAGACTATACTGACATGAAAACCGTCATCTATGAACTGGAAGACTTTATGAATGCTGTGAAAAACCATATCAAACTCAACCCGCCACCTACCAGTCAGTATTTGGCTTAGGAATTCATCGATGTTGAAGAGCTATACTTGGAGTACGACGATTAAAATGATATGCTGGAGTCTATTCCTCTCCTTCGACCTTTCTCCGATCTCGTGAAGTTCAGATTGAAAAACTTGCAAAGGCTATAAACAAGGCGGGAAGATCTAAGCACAAAGAGAAGTAGAGACAAATTGTAAGATCTGAAAGGTGATTCAGAAAAGCATATAATCATCAAGCACGAGTCCTCCTCTTCCGAGTAGGTACCGCAGGTGGTGAGTGACAACTAGCGTCGAAAGATAAAGTAGATTTTCCTGAAAAACATTCGTAAGAACGTCTAACTGCGCAAGTATGGCGACTGTGAGGCCGAGGTCAAGATGATCTAGAACCAAATCTTCGGGTAGTGGCACAACGACATAATAAAGTACTTCGAGATGAGTGAGTAGTTCGAGAAGCTGTTCATCAAATTGGTGACCTGTCCGAATATTTCCAACAAAATTATCAAGAAGAAGTTTTAGTTTAAATTCATCCAGTTACTCGTGACTAACTTTCAGAAGATAGATGAACTCGAGGTGATGTTGGTCAGCAAGGCCAAAGTGGAAGAGAATGAGAAGGCATTTAGCAACATCGAAGAAAAACCAATGCCGAAGGAACCGTAACAGACAGTTATTGACAGCATTGCCACCGGCAAATTGGATGATACACTCAGACAAGATCTCAAGAAGGAGATGCGACTCATCAAGGACAGCAAAAACAAAAAGAAGAAACATCATCACAAACACAGAAGCAGAAGTAGAAGCAGATCGCCTGACGCTAAGTTCTCCTCCGATAGCGAGAAAGAACTGCCCAGCTACATCCAGAATGAATACAATAAGGAGGAGACTACCAAAACCAATGATAAGAAAGCTGAAATTTCACTTCAGCAAACGTAATCGCCCCTTCGCTACGATCCCGAGGAAGAGGAACTTAAGAATCGCGAAAATATCTTTCCGAAAGGTTCTCTTCTAAAATTGCGTAACTGTGAAGTGGAGTTGATCAGCAAACGTAAAGGTCGCGTATAGTTTGAAGTCTAACTCCTTACTGATGAGGAGCACAAAAAAATCCTAACGTAACTTCTCGATCCTGCTTTCAGTAAGCTGCCGATTCGTAAGGAGAAAGGAGAGGTGGAGATAATTCAATACATCAACAAGTCCAAGAAAAAATATAAATATCTTATCGGCTGGTTCTAAGCATTGAACCCAGATGATAACGAATATCTCAGATAACTTTCTGCTGAGGCATCGGAGAGGAAAAAGGTATTTGGATGGCAGAATTAGCACATCAAGATACACATTATGTCCATTAGACAACTCGTACATATACCACGCTTCATTCCACCCACTAGAGTTTCTTCAGCGCAGGCAGCGCAAGTCTTAGCGAGTGATAGGATGGTCTTCATCTTCCAATATCCTGAGAAGATGTATTAGATTAAGGACATCTACAAACCCTTTGGAGAAATACAACATAAGGTAGAGGAGTATCAGGTCAGTGTGCCGCTGCCTGTCGTTGAGGCCCCTGCAGTTGAGGTTGACCCGTATTATCTTAAATATACCATACTCAGCATCCTTCCTCCTGCCTCTAAACCAGCTTTAGAAGAACCTAAAATCGCAGTTTAATATGAAGGATGGGGAAGTGAACCCACTCCAATTGTTCCCCCTCAACAGATCTCTGCCTATTCGATGGTTCCTCCTCCAGTTCCACCCCCTCAACCACTGCAGCAGCAGCAACAACAGCAACAGCCTCCTCCTGCCCCACCCAACATTCCTTATAAAATAAATCTGATTCGTATGCAGTTAGGTTTTGGCGGATTTTCCCCCATCCTTACAGACGATGACGACCAGTAAGACGACAGAAGCAAGGAAGACCTTGCTAGTAATCTGTTAAACTCTCTTGACATCCGTAAAATGCCAGCATCCTCTCTTCCTCCGACCCAGATGAACAGGGAAAAACCAATGCCTCAACAGCAGCAATACCAAAATTATTACAGTAACTATTCCTATCCAGTTCAATCGAGAAGTATGCCTCCTGTTGATAACAGATGGGTCAATTATCCGCCAGCTATGAGTCAAGGCATGGGTCAGGCGCAGGATCCGCAAGGACCACCCTATAATCCACAAAATCCAATTCCAGGAAAATACCCTATTAATATGAGTCAAATGCCAGTACCCGGACAGTCAGGCCAAATGTACAAAAACCCGATGATGGGCCAGCAGCCTCAGCCTCAGCCTCAGCGTCCCAATCCCAACATGGGAGGCCAATATTACCGGGGTCCGTAAGGTTACGACCCTCGCTACCAAGGCGGTTACCAGCAATGATCATCTATATAATCCCCGTCTTTACTTTTTCTTTTTAACTACACTGAAAAGCTTCACTAACTGATAATGATAATTACTAGCAATAATAGGTCATTAGTCCGTCATAATGAGCATAATAAAAGGGGACAGTCTGCTGTCGAACATCTCCAACATTTCTGTGCTGATCAAGCCCGGTGATGGTTCCTCGATCTTTAACTTTTCGATGGTCAACAACAACAACGGTTATGAGCCCGATCAGAGTGAAAAACTATGCTAAGTTAAACTAGATGACATCTTCCCTCATTCCGATCAGATGCATGACAATAACAGTATGCTTAATCACATCATCAAAAAGGAGGAGAAGGATTGCTCCATGATGCAGTTTTCCTACACCCCCATACTACCTCAATTCACGTTTAATACCTTCAATGAAAAATCGTGGATGATCACTCATCAGAAGGGAGTCTCATAGGATTAGAATAGCCAAGAATAACTTGAAGAGGAAGATGGCGACAGAGATGAACTCAATGAGAAAAAGATTAAGAATTAAACCAAGAACATCCCCAAAAACTATGGAAAGGCCATCATAAGTTTTATCGAGAAATACAAGAATGTTGTTGGCGAGATCTGTATGCACACCGGCGTACCATTCGATGATTTCATCCTGGAGATGACAGAGATGAAGAAGACCATCAACACCATTGCTGATTTGCGTCGCCTATGGATGGATTACAAGTACGCACGCTGCATGCGTATTGTTAGCAATCTCTTTCTACGGAAGTACTCGCTTAACTATATTTTTAACTCGAGGATCTGCAATTTTAGGAGTCACATCAAATATAGACACCGACTCTGCGAGGCCATTCGCAATCCCAGGGCTTTCAAGCACATTAAGGATTACTGAGCCAAGCATAGGCAGCCTCATTGAATCTACCTATCTTATTCATTATTTATTCCACATAACAGATTATACTGCATGGACAGCATATAGGATAATAACGTAGATATAGGATAATGAAATCACCTTCATTCGAGCCATCTCTGACCACCCAAATTACCATTACCCTCCATCAAATTCATTGCTATTTCTCCAAACAGATCACATGTATAAGGACGTATCCAACTCCTTCGGCAGTTCCAGGATCTTCACCTTGAATCCGTTTTGCACATCCATCAGTACAGCCTTGTCGCTGCCGCCCTCCTCGCCGTTGTTCTCCTCCTCGTCAGCTCGGATGAAGTTAATTGCCAGGCCCTTTGTTCCAAAACGACCAGCTCGACCAACTCTATGCAGATAGGTATCTCTCTCCGTCGGAAAATCTGCGTTGTTATATTGTTACCGTAGTTGATGACAAGGTTGACTCTTTCGATATCGATTCCTCTTCCGAATAAGTCAGTCGCCACTAGGAGACGGGAGCCGTTGGCCTTAAAAAGATCGTAGTTCTTGATTCTCTCCTCCTGTTTGAGCTGGGAGTGGATGCAGATGGGGTTGAACAGCTTCTGTCTCAGCAATTCAGTCAATTTCTTTGCCCGGTCGACTCGGTTAACGAATATGATCAGCTGGTTGAAGGCCAGAGTGTCAAGGAGATGAGTAAGTTTTTAAAACTTCTTATTCTAAATGGTTTTGGGCGTACCTCGTTGATGTAGACGAAGAACTGGGCCAGTCCGTGGAGGATGAGTTTTCCCTCGTCAATAAAGATCTCGCTCTCCTTCTGCAAGAATTTCTTGCAGTCTTTCTTCATTTCCTCAGGCATAGTGGCACTGAACATCATCACTTGCTTGTGGTGAGGGGTCTTCACGAAGATGTCTTGGATGTCTGCTCTCATCTTAGCGTTGCCCAACACCTTGTCACATTCGTCAATCACGAAGAATTTACACTAAATAATCACTGGAGTACCTTGTCGAATTGGATCAACTTATGTTTGGCGAGGTCATACAGACGTCCGGGAGTTGAAATTATGATGTGAGGAGTCTTCGCAGGATCTTTGAGCTCGACTTCATTATCATCAAGAGGCACTCCGCCGAAGTAGCATCCATATCTTAATTAGGGTTTTTTGAAATATCTTCCTAAATCAGAAAATAAATACCCAATCTTTTGAAATCTTTGTAGATCTGATGGGCCAGTTAACGTGTGTGGCAGGTGATGATGGCTTGGTGAGGTTCGTAGTGATCCTCATTCGGAACAATCTGGTTCAGGATGGAAATCACGAACACTGCCGTCTTGCCCATCCCGGACTTAGCTTGGCAGAGGATGTCGTGACCCTGGAGGGCGAGAGGGATTCCTTCAATCTGGACTTCACTTGGATGTTCGAACCCACACTCGCGGATGGCTCTCTTGAGCTCATCCTTGAGGAAAAGCTCGTTCCATCCAGTGAGGTTGGCGCCCTGGTCCTTTTTCTGTTGGTTTTCCTTGGGCTTTTCATCGTCAGAGCTATCATACTCGGGGATGATATCGGCCATGGTTCCTACTTTTAAATCAATTATAGCATATTTCAACTTGCACTGCTCTTTTAATAGTTCGTACCTTAACAGTCCTATAAATAATGACTCTTTTATTTGGTAAACTCCCGCCATTACAAAATCACTTACTAAGGGGTTGTTGATGATAGTGGCATGGTGCGGCTGATTTTGAATTGGGTGGGATAAACTCTTGAAAGATAAAAGGAATATTTAATAAAATATTTAATAAAAGTAATAGGAGACATTCGTTAGTAAAGATTATACCCAAATATCAGTCATTCTTAACAGGTATACAACACAGCAGATTATTGTTATTGCTTTCAGATGAATACCTTGCGATATTTTAGAGATTTTTAGAGGAACTAATCCAGTCGATTTTAAATTCTATTTAAAGTGGCACTGTCAGTGTTGTTGTCATTCATTAATTTGCTCTTTAGATTGTAATAGTATTGCTATCTTCTTCTCATCTATTATTCCCTCTGAAATCTCGAAGAATGTCCAGATGAGCTCCATCTATTGCTTGCAGGCAGCTTTATCCTATTAAATAGAGTTATTTCACTTGACGGAGCTATCCTGTAAATATTCATGCAGCCGTTTTTAAATTATGTAAGGGTTGTGCTCATCTAGGTTCTTCCATTTCTGTACAATGTACCTCTCAACTCATTGAGGGGACGAGCCAAAAATGTCTAGACTTCAGCTGGTAGAGCAATGCTCAGAGTGACTAAATCAAAGATATCTGATATTTTGGACAGGAAGACTGAGGTTGACTGGCTGTGAGTTGATTATCGGATGTGCTTGTAAAACTATTTGTTCGTTTTCACACTTCGCTCCTTCTTTTCTTGCTATAAATCGGATGCAGGATTCGGTTTAAAGTGACTCTTCAGCTGTCTTTCGCGTTGAATTGCATTTTTGGATGATTTAGGCCGAGCTTTTTATGACCTTTTTTTATTGTTTTTGATTGTCGCATGACTGAAATTGGCTTTTCTTGGTTTGTTATTTATGGATTTGCAGTATTGATTAGTCTTACTCTTTGATTTAGACTTAAATGAATACATTGACAAAGTAACATTGTTCGTATTGTTTGTCGTCACCAAAGATTTGAAAGGAGTCTGATACTGTTTCTTCGGCTTATAATGGCTGTAGATGGGCAGTGAGTGGCTTTTCTGCGAGTAGGAGTTGCTGTTGTGGTGTACAAATTAACTATTAAACATTCGTTAAGATAGATTACATTATAATGGCTCTATCCTATCAATGGACAACCTTCTATTAATAAATTGATTAGTATAAACAGGTAAGAATCATAGGTTGGCCTCCTTACTGACTAAATCATTCTCCAATAGTAGTTATTCATGGGATTAATCCTCCTCCCTCATCTCGACCTCTCCATCTTTCAGTTTTTCCAGTTTTTCTATCATTTCTTGTTGTTTGTTTTTGGCTTCCTTGATGATATCCTGCCTCAGTTTTATTCCAATGCATAGCAGCACCACAGCACAGATCCGCATCATATATAGCACGATGGACTTCATCACCTTTCCCCTCTTTTCCGGTTTGGTTAAATCTGAAAGCATTTTCGTTGGGATTTTAGATTCAACAAACGAGATGAAGGACTTTCCCATGCCTTGCATCGACTACATCATCTTTTTATATATCTCGATGCTCTTTGTCCAGAAATTAGCCAATGCAATGGCTGCAAATCCCATCTCGAGAATGGACTTCAATCCTCCCATCATTTTGAACAACTCCTCAAACAGCGTCTTGCCTGCATTACAACACCCTTACGCTGGTTTATTTATTCGTTTTTCTGCTGCTGCTCCGGATTGTTTGGATCTGCCTCTACTGCTGGTTTGTTTTGAGTCAATCCACTCCCTAAATGACTGGTAATGTACCATAACTACTGGCACCATAGTTGCCATAACTACTTCCGTACCCGCCGAGTCCTCCTCCTCCGTAGCTGCTCATTCCTCCCAACCCACTGAAACTCCCCATGCCCGAATACCCTGTTCCGTACATTCGAGTGGTATTAAATAATTATAGTCAGAGTATGCGATCATTCCATCTCTGGCTGATGCAGTAATATTAAAAAACAGATCATTTCTAAAACGCAGTGTCGATGGCAAACTCATCGGCATCCTGCCCAACCATCCAACCCTTGATGTCGTTGGTAAAGTGAATAGCGACTGGCTTCTTGAGTGTAGGCACGAACAATATCTTTTTCTATGATTATTTCCTAGAGTAACGGCTGGCCTATGACAAAGGCTTTTCGTAACTCCAACTACTTTTGACTTCTCGCTTTTACTGACTGGTGTAGGGGTATTCCTTTGATTCTGGCTTGCGGCGCAGTTTAGATCCTGCTTCGTTACTCTGCAATCCATCTTTGTAAAGATCTAATATGTTATGTCCTATTTTGCTGATTTTAAAAAAGGGGTTTTATTATTCCTCAGATACACCCATGTTCTCAAGTCGAAACCGTTTTAAGAAGGAGCATTTGTTGCTGCTTGGTTCACTCTCATTAGTTTTTTATATTGACACCAGTGGCTTAGAGTCTACTTCAACGCACTGCTTTTCATTTTGGTCTAAGGTTTTATAAATTTTAGGGCGGCTTCTCTTGCTGCTATTATGGATGGTGTCTTTGAACCTAAGGCTCTTTTTATTGCCCATAATTTCCAGGTTGAAGGTTAAATTCGCCCTCCTCTCCTTACTAATTTAACTGATATCCTCAATATTCCTGCTTCCATCTGTCTACTCCTTTTTCTGCTGACTAGGCTCGACAGTGGCAGGCTTATACTTATTGGCTTCATTATTCTTAGAAACAACTTCTAAACTATTATTATCATCCTCATAAAGAGAATTGAAAAGGTACGTACGCTGATGCTCCTGCTCCCATATTTCTCTGAACAAAATTGACTTGTTCGAGTTCTGCCTGTCCTCCTCTTTCACTCGATCAAACTTATCCTTCACCTTCTGAAATTCTTCTGAAGTGAGGTGGCTGTCGATGGTGCGATTCAGCAGTTTCCTATAGAAGAACGATTTTTTAAGCGAGGTGTTGAAGGTAATCCTGCTGGACTGGAACTTCTAGTGTGGCTTTTGTTCGGACTGGAGGTGGTCTTATTGCTCGGATATGCCTCTCTTAAAATTATAGCTGATCGCTCGATGTTTGGGGTCTCTGTCATAGATGTTCTGCTTGAGCATCAATCGTCGCTCCTTATCTCGCTTCTGCAGCAGGTCGAAGGGTGTCTCAGTCGCTACGCTCATGTATTTATAATTTATAATGCGATAGTGCATCATAATTCCGATTAGCATTAGCAGAGCTGTAACTATAGGGTTAAGCTCATATTATTAATATTTAGTTGTGATCTCCCCTGCACATGAGAAATTTAAAGAAATTTAGAGATATTACCCAATTCGGATGCGGAGAAATACTGCTCGAATCCTACGTCCCTCTCATGAACGTGACTTTACCGCCCAAAACACTTGCGAAATAGATCTAAGTTCTCACGTCCACTGCTGCGCAGAACAAAATCGTTTCCCTGTCGGCTAATCAAATCAGAATCAACCAAAGGATGTTCGCTATTTTGAAACAGCCTCTCATTTAGACCGCCAAATGGAACACCTACTCCAACGTTCGAAGCAATGACTACGAAATTGTGATCAATCCTGAACTCAAAGAATAGTCCAACCTGCGCCTCAAAGATTTTGAAGAGTGCCCTTCCCTTCCAGGATTGCGCTTTCATATATGGAACCCTGCCTTACAAATCTATAACTACCACACTCCAATTTTCAGCCCAAAGGGGTAGATTCGTCTGGAGTCGAGGATTATAAAATTAGTGGGTTTTAAAGCTCGAGTCTGGGATCATTAGGTGCGCCACCTGACGGGTATCCTTCCGATTGACCGCGAAATCAGTCACTGCGAGTTTTCAGTGGCGGATGACTACAAAAACATCCCAGCTATGTTCTAGATGGTTCAGACTCTGAAATAATAGTTGAATTTGATGAGTGAATAAAATTTAAAAAAGATGTTAGCGCCACAAAAGAGGAAGCCAGCCGCTGCCAAATCTTCGGCCTCCATATCCCCTTCGGAAATTCCCGATAAAATTACGAATGAAATGAAAGGGCGATTAGGTAGCGAATACTCCCGGTTCAGGTAGATGGTACAATAATCATCGGACGGGTAGTAGCGGAACTGATTTGAATATTTTATAGCCCCCTCCTAGCCGACTTGCAGTAAATGTATAGAAATAAATCGGTAGTTCAACTTATAACAGTGATTATTTGTAGCAGTACAGATGACAAATATTTTAGAAAGACAGACTAACTTTAGCAACCAGGACGCTATCAGGGTCAAATACATGCACCTCAACTCGGAGAATTCAAAGCTTGTAGAAAGGATTAAATAACTCGAAACTCACAATCAATCCTTGAGGAAACTCAACAATCTCCTGCAGGACGCCTCCCCTTCGGCTTCTGATGTGCTCGCTAATCACCTCAGAGCACAAAATCAACAACTGGAACAGACCATACAAAGATTGAACAAAGCCAATTAATAGCTTTCATGCGATGTCCTCATGAAGAACCAACTCATCTGTGAAAATTAGAATTAGTTCAAGGAAATCCTAGCTAGCTACGAAGACAAGATACTGGAACTCAGAGGCAAGTGCCAAATCAATGAACGGATGGTCAGTGATCTGCAGGAACAGGCATCTCCATAGAAATAACAGGGATACTCCTGCGTCACCAGACTAAATCTATCATGTTTTAATTAAATGAATGAGTTGAAAATGCTGGTCAGCAGATTCAACATTGAGAATGCTGAGCTGAAGGGAGTTATTTCCAGGAGAGAAGAGGAACTTAGGAATATTAAGAATCAGCTTTTACAGTGTGAGAGGTCTCTCAAGGATAGAGATGACTGGCTGACCTACAAGAGGTCACTGTGTGACGCTACCAAAAAGAAGAATGCAGTCATCAGCAATGACATCCTCCTCGATTAGCAGCTGACTCGTCACAACTAGAAAAATAGGATCACGACCGTTAAATCTATAAACCCTTCGATTTAACTGAACAAACTCAAGGCTATTGTTACTAAATATTCCTATTAGAACAGTGCTCTCAAGACCTAGACCAAGAAACTCCAAAGGAACTTATAAACTCAGAGCAAGCAGCACAAGTTGCTGCAATAGGCATGTCTCAAACTATAAACAGCCATCAGAAATAATAAGGTCTAGATTTAATTCTACCGCAACAACTTCAAGGAACTGACCAAGGTCACCAGCGAAAGGAAGATCCAGTACTACGAACAGTTCTACGATTAGGAACTGCCCTAGCTGCAGAAACAACTTCATTAAAAGGAAAACCTGATTAGATATTGGCAGAACTGGACCAAGGTGCATGCTCATTTTGAGGAGAAGATCGCTCTTCGGACTGGCAACAAGAAGAGAAGACTCCGGAACAAGAGCTGCCCCTTTAAATTGCGGCAGCCCAACTAAATGAGCAAAAGCAGAATATGCACCAACAAAAATGAAGAATTATCTATTCTGAGCTTTATCGAGGAATCCAACGACATGCACTCCATGATCAACCCCAATTTCGAAGATGCCATCAACGGTAATGAACTAACCAGTTTCCAGGATGCCTTTTCAATGATAGCCAAACCCAATGCCATGAGCAAGTTCCCCATCAAGAAAACTCAGTTTGTGGAATTGGACATTGATCTGGATGATTGATTTTTATTAATTATTTCAGATAGTAGAATATTCAGATCAAACTATTCTGTTTAACTCGGTGAAGGCGCGCTGCTAGAAGGGATTGATTTGCGGCTGCATCTTCGTTGATATCGGTAGGCTAATGTTTTATTTTGATTAGAAAGGCTGTGATACACTCTTCTTGATGATCTCAATCACTTCTGGTTTGCAGTTGGGGTAGACTCGCTTACTGGAAATTGTCTTGATGAGCTAGCTGTCGTTCTTAAAGATGGAGTTCATCTTTGTTTTCAACTATATAGTACAAAAGGTACATTGTCGTTCTTTTCCTTCAGCTGTTTCAGATTCGATCGAGCCACAGCAATCTTTTCTTAGAGTTTTGCTTTCAACTCCTATTATTGGCTCACTTTTGTCAAGGTGTCTTTAATTTGCTTCTGGCAACTCATCTATTAGCGTTAGACTCGAACCATTTCCTAGCTAATTGTCCGTAGAACACTTTCAACTACTCCACTCTTTTATTTCTCTTGGGCCAGCATCCATTAGTATTCGTTTGCCTTCTGTTTTTAAGCTGTCAATACTCCCACTTTTGATTTGAAGAGGTCTTGCTTTAATTTGGCTTTCTCAATCAATATTTGTATCTTTTCAATTTACTTCTAGCCAGCCTCCCATTGCGCCTTTAGATTTTGACAATCCTCCTTAGAAGCATACACCTGATGAGTCAAATCATCTTTTAGCATTCTACAGTCTTCCATTTGTTTCCAATACTCATCCCACTTCTTGTTAATTTAGCCCTAAGTCTTTGCCACTTCTTCCTTGATATTCCTATGGTTCTCCTTATCCCTGCTGAGATTACTATACTCCTTATCAAGGAGCAGGATGCGCTCATCATTTTGCTTTTTAACTTACAGAAGCTCCTCCTTTTCCTTGATCTATTGTCGAAGCAGTTCTTCAATTTCACTGCCTTTCTCCTGCAGTTCAATCTGCATTTGTTCCATCTCCGCGATCTCTTGTTTTTTCATATCTGCCTCCTTGGTCTTGGCTGCCTTTTCCTGCAGCAATTAATTGATGGCTGCCTCGCTGTTCTGCATGACCGACTTGAGTTCGGAATGCTGGGTTAGGTTGATACTTACATCTTGCTGATGTAAAAGATCGTATTCCTTCTTCAATTTTTATAGTCGCGCCTGCGTGGACGCAATTTAATCGGGAGTGACCTTCTCCTTCTGGATGCGGTCCTTGAGAGCCTTGATCTCCTCAGTGCGGTAGGTGTTGAAACGTACAAATTCTTTAGTTGGCGAGTAAAACATTGTAAATATTATTCTTTTCTTCTATGATTAGACTAATTTATTAAAAGTAGATTGGACGTATAACATCACTGCAAAAATTAATTTTTATTCAAGAATGAGGACTATTTTGGATCAACAAACTCAGGGGACTATCAAACGAGTTTCACCTTTTTCATTATGCGCAGAAACTCGTACTCGCTGATCTTTCCATCTCCATCGCTATCCGCCACAGCGATCATGTTGGTGATCGCATTGTCGTCCAAATTGAAGAAACACTCGCTGAGCATGTTGCGAATCTTGGTTGTGTCCAAATACCCGGTGTTATCTTCGTCGAAGTGTCTGAACACCTTCAAGATTTGTACTTTTAAGCTCTAAGTGTCCAACTTAGTTATTTAATAATTACGATCTGTTTGGACATAAAAGTGACGAACTCGTTCATTTATATCACTCCCGAACAGTCAGTGTCCACCTCAGCGAAAATTTTCTGCACTTCAGAGGGACTGTAGTTGAATCCGAGTGCGCTTAACAATGATTATAGCTCGTCTTGGTCGATACTGCCTGAGTGGTCGTGATCAAATATTTAAAAGGCTTGCTTGAATACCTCAATCTGTTCAGGAGTCAGCTGTTTCTATCTCTTCTTATATTTTTTGGCCAGTGGGACGGGGTTGTTCTTCAAATTAGGATCACTGTCCATCTTACTCTGCGATTTAATCCCGATAATTTTGGAGGAGAGATTGGCGATTTGCTCCTGACTCATCTTAAGCAAGTTTTGCATTGCCTATTCGATTATAATTAAACAATATATACATTATTCAAACTGATAGTCCCAGCAAATAGGACACTATTCAAGTGATATCATGATTAAACTAATTGACGCATCATTAATGTTCAGTCCTGCCTCAGAATAGTACTGGCTGCTGCGCGAGTCGCATTTCCTATTGCACCCGAAGTAGCACTTTTCACCCCGCTTAATAATCGCTGAGTAAGGCTTTTTCCACCGAAGACGAAGGCCATTACCACAACAACGATGATGACAGTGAGAGGGAGGGCTATCATGGGAGAGGAAAGCCAGAGTAAGACATCGTCGATTGCAGCCACACCAAGGACAACAAAAGCCCAAGTGGGAATAGAAGCCGAATATACTTATTTCTAAATAAGATTTTAGGTACATTTCTGCGTAAGGCCTCTTCGAGTTCTTTGCCCATCTCCTCTTCCAGTTTCTTCATGAGTTCATTCTCCTCCTTGAATTCAATGAGTTCGTCTTTGAACTCGTTGGAAGATGTATGAATCATGCTCATGCGTTGACTGGGTAGGCTGCTTTTCTCATTGTCTTTATCCGGAAAATCTAAATCAACGAATTTAAAAGTTTCAATAAGCCGTATATACTTTTTCTTTTTGTCCTCCTAAATCAGCATGAAATTACAAACAAAGCTTTGATCTCTTCCTACTTAAGACTTGGCCATTGCCTGGGAATGTCGCCCTCGTTACTGAACTCATTATTGAAATGTTTCATGATGAAGTATCTCAAATCGATGCACTTCATTCTGATAAAGTTGCGTAGTTATTTTTCGGCATATTCCTGAGCTCTGTCCACCAGACTCTTGATCTTGCTCTCCCTCATCTCCTTCTTTCCACCCAACTACAACTTGCTGTATAGATTTTGGATTGAGTTCTTAGACTTGAAGGCCACTTTCTGCAACTCATCTCTGAGAGTAATCCAGAATTTTTGAGTGAACACCTCACGGTCATAAAAAGCGTTGCTCACCACATTTTACATCTGTTTCTTGAGTATTCTGTCGAACTCCTTCATGGAGTCATTGATAATCTTCTCTTTCTGGCTCTCAAACTTCTTCTCTAGTTCAAGTGCAAACTTTTCCGCTCTTGCTGCTGCCCACTCCTCCTTGTAGGCTATCTTTTGCACATTATTTTTAAAACTATCATAAGTCTTCGGCTTTAGTTGTTTGATATCCTCGATACTTTTGTCCTTGCCTACGATCTTGTTCGCTGCGTCTAAGAATTCGAAGAGGCATTGGTCAGATATGAGGTTGGCTTGATTATGAAAACTCTCCTCTATCTTATCCGAAAGCTCCTTCTCCAGTTCTGACTTAACTTTATCCACTTCTTACTCAATATACCCGACTGTCTCGCGATCGTAATCAGCCAGTAACCTACCCACGATGTTGTGGGTGTTGCTGCCAAAATCTAAATTAAGACTGCGTTCCGATCTCTCAATCTAATATCTGAGCTATTCAGTATAAGCCTCTAAAACCTTCTTCTTGATTTGCCCGCAGCGCATGCTGGAAAGAAGTACCTTTTACTCAGGCAAGTTGATATCCTTATCAGACTCTATAGTGGTCCAAATATTAGCCATGAACTGTGGTAAGTCAGCAATTGGAATGTTGTCCTTTGTGAGCTATGGATCGGTGGTGCTAGCTATGAGGAAGTTTCGGAGTTAATTGATTCCTTTGTCCCACTTGGCAACTTCCCTTTGCTGCAATCGTGAAGGCAGGAAGAACACGTTGAGTTTGAAAATATCAGCGAGCTTTACGTTTAACTTATCGGCAGGTTTTTCAATCCTCTTCCAAGCGTCTTCTATCTTCTATGTCAGTTGATTTCTCAATGCCTAAACATTCTCTTTCTTTTCCACGAAGTCTCGTACCACGTAGAGGATCTGCTTTGGCTTCGACACTCCGAATAATTTGAGGTTTAATTCTAGTATCACCTCTAATATTTAGAGCTGTGCTCCTTTGAACGTGCCGATCTGTTGGATCCAGATGTTGATCAGTAACGTATGAGAAATTGCAAACGCAAATAGTGAGTTACGACGCTAAATTTTCTGAGTAGTAGAGTGAGTACGGTGCGCTCCTCGCGTTCGTTGGAATCACTGCCTTCCACATCCAATACTATGATGTTGGAATTAGTCTAAACGCTGAACCAAATGCCTTTAGTGGTCTGTCCGATGCGTTGCGCTCGATTCAGCACTTCAAAATCCGTATTAAAAAGTGAGTTGAGGAGTGTACTTTTGCCTGAACTTTGCGATCCAATGATAGACACGATCTGATACTGCTTTTGGGGTATTAGAGAGGTTTCCTTTGCCAAGGCCTCAAGTTCTTCAATTCTAAATCTCACGATATCTACCTAAACTATGAGTCATCATCAATGATCTGTGATTTTTGCCTCACTTATTTTTTCATACTTATCAACTTATAAGAACCTATTATATTCTTAGAGTATACTGATATCATCATTATTGCACTCATCAGGCCTCCGTTAAAATAACGCACTCAATAGGTGCTTTGGGAATGCGGTCTATTTTCCTGTATAAAATCTCTGCTTTTTTTGCCATTATAAATTTAGAAGAATTACTATGATAGAAGAAGATATGTTTGTCAATGACTGTCCCGAGAATACTGGAGCTTTGCTGCATTCTTCGCTGTGGCGGAGAAACATCCAGAGCAAAGGCTAACCTGCTCTCATCTACGAAAAGTGCATTCAGTACGACAAGAAGTATATGAACTTCAGCTTCGACCTTAGGTTTGGACTAAGCGAAGACACCCTCACCTTCAATCTCTTTTAGAAGGAAATCACCTTTCAGGTGGTGGGAGGAGACTAGGCTGTCTGTCGCAATATTTTGAAGGCTTACCTAAATCAAAGCGACTTCCACGAACAGTACAAGCCCATCAAAAAGATAGGCAAGGGCAACTTCGCATCAGTCTACCTCGTATAAAATATGGATGGAGTCAAGTATGCAGCAAAGGCTTTTTCGAAGGAGGCCGCCTACAGTGAAGAGAAAGGCAAGTAGTGTCTCATGAAAGAGATCGATATAATGCGCCACCTCAGCGGCAGACACAACTTAAAACTTTGCTAAGTCTTTGAATCAGATAATTCACTCTATATTGTCTTCGAATTGCTGCAGGGAGGACAATTATTTAATAAGATCAAGGTACACATCCAACTATACAGGCTAAAGAGAAATTCAAACCTCATCAGATCAGAAAGATGATTAGGGGCATCCTCTAAGGGCTGAGGGAAATGCACTCCAAGAACATAATGCATCGTGACCTTAAACCTGAAAACATACTGCTTCGCTCTTAAATTGGGGATGATTGCGTAATCGCTGACTACGGACTGGCTTAGTTCTGCAATAGTGAAGAGTATCTATTCGTGCGATGCGGTACTCCTGGCTATGTGGCGCCTGAAATCATCAATATTAAGGATATGAGAACTAAGTATTCGCCCAGTTGCGATATCTTTAGTCTTGGCCTGATTTTCCATCTGCTTCTGTTCGGCAAGAGTGTTTTCAGGGGAAAAACCTACAGTGAAGTACTGACTGAAAACAGGCTCTGCAATTTCAATCTATTTAGCCCCGAGTACCAGCAAACTGATGAAGTGATAATGGACCTGCTGAGAAAGATGCTGAAAATGAATCCTGAGGAACGGATCACTGCCGAACAAGCGTTAAACCACCCTTACTTTAAGGATGAGTAAGAGACACAAGAAAACTAATTGGATATATTCGAGTCTCTAGATAGAGTGGTAGATATCGGATAATCGCCGATTTTAACGACAGGCAATGAACAGAGGAGACAAGTCAAGAACATCAAGAAGGACAGCTGCTTATAATTCAAAATGGGCAAAGACAACCCTTTCAATCGAACAGATACGGTCGAGCAGATCGGTAGCAGTAAGTTCAGTGGTTTTGGAGCTGGATTGCTAAAGGGTCTACGGGTGAGCAAGTTTGTAAAATCAATGAGCAAATAGGTCAATTCATGATACATTTAAATACTAACTATTACATACTGCTATATTCCAATTATATGCTGTAGCGATTGTTGAACTGTCCGACCCATCCTGATCGCAAAAACTACGCCTATCTGCCTGTATCCACCTCCTACTAGCAGGAGCTCGTTCGTTTGGCTGAGGAGATGTTGCTGAACAGCAAAAAGAAGCAGAAGGAGAGTCGTCCCTCCAATGAGTTTATTGCCAACGAAAGCGGATAAGATGTCAGGGACGAGCTAGTCATGCTCAAACTGAAGGGGTACATGGATCAGCGTGATATTACTGGCAAATCGACCGAAATAAAGAAACTGCCCAGTAAGGTACAGGTCGGTACCATCATCTAAGGTGATCCCATAATCGCCTCTAAACTGCGTCTGCATAAAAAATAGCACAGTTTTACCGACTACTTCTTGAAATTGGACCAATAAAAGGCCTTTACTCGTCGTAAATTCACAGAACTGCAAAGGTTAAACCAGCGCAAGAAAAAAATGAAAAAGAAAATCATTGCCAAAAAGCAAAAGAGTAGCCAAAGAAAATGATAGACATCGCACTATTTTCATTACTAAAATGTGGCTTTTGGGGATATTAACGAATGAACAGAATGAGGATCATATTTATAGCAACATTCTTTTGGGGTTTTATACGAGGTTCTGGATTCTTTTTAGGAACAGAACTGCGTCTTTCCCGTCCAGCAGACGGTGGTCGTAGGTGAGGGCCAAGTACATCATAGGGCGAGCTACAATCTCGTCACCTCGCACCACTGGACGGTTGATAATTGAGTGCATGCCGAGGATAGCAGTTTGGGGAGGATTGATGATGGGAGTTCCCATTAGTGAGCCGAAGGTGCCTCCATTGGATATGGTGAATGTTCCTCCTTGCATGTCCTCTATAGTAATTTTGCCTTCCTTTCCCTTTTTGGCGAGTTGAGCCAAGCCGAACTAAAAGTCTTGGAACTTCATGTTTTGGCAGTTTCTCAGCACTGGCACAAGCAGTCCAGTTGGAGTAGCAACAGCCACCGAAATATCAATAAAGTTTCTCCTCACGATTTCAGTGCCATCAATGACAGAGTTGACGGTGGGGTATTACTGTAGTGCCAAGGTTGCTGCTTTCAGAAAGAATGACATAAATCCTAGTTTAATGTTATATTTCTTCAAGAAATCTTCTCCAAGTTACTGTATAAGGGGATGAATACCTGCCTGGTTTTTTGGGCTTAGGACATATCCACTTATTGGAATGTTGTTAAGAGGGCGTAGGTATTTTGAGCCTATTTCAGTCGTTGGGAAACTCGCTGTCTCAATCTTGACATTGGCTCTCTGGTTTCAGTTCTTTGGCCTGAGAGAATGGGAGCAGTTTGCTTAGGAGCATCACTCTTTGGTTTTTCGGTTTTAGGTGTTTCCTTAACTGCTTCCTTCGTCTCAGTTGGCTTTCCTTGCTCAGAAGATTTTGGGGCATCTGATTTTTTATCAGCAGCTTTTGGAGTAGCAGACCCAGCAGGTTTTGGGGCATCTGGATCAACATCAAAAAGTGGTTTTCCCACCCCCAAATTATCTCCTTGAGCAACGTGGAATTTGGTGATGATTCCAGCTGTGGGACTCTTGATTTAGACAGTAACTTTATCTGTCTCGACATTGGCGACAGTCTCATCAAGTTAGACCCATTGTCCTTCCTTCTTCACGAATTATGCGATAGTGCCTTCGTTGATGGAGTCGGCTAGAAAGGGAAGAGGGAAAGTCTTGCCTAAATAAGAAGGCTATTACTCGCGAAGCAGTATTGGATGGGCGTGATTAATGGGGTGGTTGACTGCTGAGAAATAGGAAGCTGTCTAGCGATTCTTGCGAATTGGCGAACAATTTTAATCATTAACTTTAATTTAGTGCATTTTTTTAATTAAATTGGAATTAAATAAATACAGATTACTGCAAGCATACTAACGGCATATTTTAGAAGGAAGGCTAGAAGATGAGACCCAAATACTCCAGAATGTTGCATTGTCATTCATTGCATTGAGTGATCTCCTTTGTTCCATATTGTTCGTTTATTATTTGTGGTGATCTCCCGACTATTCTGGAGAAGGGAGGAGGCTTAGTTGCATTAATTAATATTATTTAGTATTTAATCAAGCCCTTATATTAATTTAGCCATAAACCATGAGTAGAGGAACCCCTTGCTTCGGTCGACGACATACTAAAACCCATACTCTCTGCAGAAGATGCGGCCGCATGTCCTACCATAAACAGCAATCCACCTGCTCAGCCTGTGGTTACCCCGCTGCCAGACTTAGAAAGTGTATATATTATCTTATCACAGACGGATGGTCGCTCAAGACCCAAAACAGAAAGGGAACTGGAACAGGCAGGACAAGATATCTTAAAACAATACCTCGCGTTTACAAAAATCAGATAAAGGGAAGACAATGATCGCACTCGTCTTGTTGAATATCATAGTTAGATCACAATCACACCTTACAGATTACGAAGTAATCATTTCAAACCACCAGACTTTTTTGTTTTCATAGTCTTGTTGGTAAACAGCGGAAAATTTAGTAAGTCAGTTATCTTGGGACGTTCGGAGGGGTCTTTTTGCAGCAGGCATTCTATGAATTATCGGGCCTACTACGGAATCTTTTCCAAGAAAGGAATTCCTGTCTTGTCGACCTAAATGAGGAATATCTTACATTGACTATTTTTTGCATGACTTGATTCCTATCTCCGCTCTCAAAAGGAGCTCGTCCTACAAACAACTCATAGGTCAGCACTCCAATGCACCATATATCCACTGACCAATCGTATGCCTTATGTTGGATGATTTCTGGGGAAGCATAATCTAAAGTTCCACAAAATGTGGTTCTTGCTGATTCCACCAATGCCGACCATCCGAAATCGCATAGTTTGGCTAGTCCTGCAGTCGATATCACAATATTTTCAGGTTTGATATCCCGATGAGCGATGCTTTTTTCATGCAAGTACATGAGAGCTTCGATGATGTCCCTGAGGAAGTCAGTGGCCTCCTTAACTCCGAGAGTACCCGCATTGTTGAGATACTCAAACAGAGTCCCTCCATTCATATACTAAAGAACCAAGTATATATCCTCCTTATCCTCGAAGAAGCCATAGAATTTAACGATTTTAGGATGGTCAAACGAACTGTGCAGCTTAATTTCTTTGGAAAATTGTTCAACCATATTGAATTATTTGATTTTGGCCTTGCTAACTTTCTTTATTGCAACAATGAATCCAGTTTCGATGTGTCTTGCCAAGTAAACCTATCCGAATTTGCCTTTACCCAGCACAGGCCCGAATTTGAACTGATGGTTCATCTTTGATTTTTTAGATGAGGGGGATAAGGGTTATTTTGAATCGCTGCTTTCGGAGAAAGAACTCTGCAATTGAAATGCAGAAGAAGATTTAGTCATGTTTGCTTGATTTAAATAGGACTAGTCACTAAAATCCTTACAGGTGATGTCGTCATTAAGTATCTTAAGGAAATTGCTGTTAGATTTACGCATAAACGTGTCCTCCTATGCCGCAATTGAATTAAATTCATCATTAGATTTCTGGTGGAGGTTCTTGTTGATAGTTCTCGAGGGAGACAGGGGAGAAGCCGCAGAGGCAAATGATGAAACTCCGGCATTAACATTGGGGTTATGGCTGATAAAATGGGCTGAATGCAGATTGGGAAGATTTTGAACTACCTTTGAGGGAGACTATTGATAGTATTTGTTGGGTTCAGGCAGACGATAGGACCTTCTCATATTATAATTTTCATAGGATTTTATGATGGCTTAACTGACCCCCTTCAACTCCTTGTGCCGCAACGCACGGGTCTGCTCTGTGCGTTTTTTATTTTATAATAGAATTTATTCGTTGGTAGTTTAATCGTGAGTTTCCCCTTAATTCTTGGTGTTTTTAATAGTGGACCCGTTGTGAGTTATTTTTTTTTTCATCAGGTTTTCCACCCCCTCGATCTTGGACTGCAATTGCTTGATCGAATTAGCAAACTTTTAGGATTGTCCAAAAATAACTGGGTCTGCAAGAAGACGATTTGGGTGCGGAAAGAAGCTATTGAGTTTATTTTGAGTCTGCTCGGGATTGTAGGACCTGCGAAGCATCGGCGCTGCCAATATCTGGCTCATCTTTCTATTTATTTATTATTACAATAACCCATATTTAGGCTATATTTTCGCTTATTTTTTGGGGACACTGATCCTGCTTATTAGAAAAACATAAGACAGGGTAACCATATCATATTTGGGGTATCGTCCTATTGTCTTTGTTTGTTTTCAGGATTATTGGTATAGGCTATGCAATTATTCAAATGTGGATGGGAAATTTTATCAAAAATATAAAAGTACACCACTACCTGCCAACTTATCTATTTAGGCGACTTGAGTCTCGCTGACATCGGAGCAGGACAGATTTTTCCATTTTATTTTTTTGACTTTCTTCCAATTAACTTAGAATTGAAACCGTCAATTCGATACAAAATAAGACAAAATTGATTTTAAAGACTGAACACGCCAAATAATGCTGTAATACGATCTGATCATGCATAAGTGTATGTTTCTAGAAAAAAATTAAAATGGTATAATATGCCACCATTCGCTAACATAAAGATAAAATCGAGATCAGAGTCCCAATTGAGAAAATAAAGATATAGTAAATCTTTGGAGGCCTTCAAATGTTTTTCTTTAAACCTTTTGACCCATTTATCGAAAATAGTTAATGTAACAGCAACTTATCGATTTTAGGACGCATCGTCGGGTTCTTTTGCATTAAGAAGTCAATGAAGTTGCGAGCCTAGGGCGAAATTTGATCCGAATAGGCCAAGGGACTTTTATCAACCTAAATCGCTCATATTTTACATTTACAATCTTTTATTTAATAGCGGACCGGTCTTTGTCTTCGAAGGGAGCATTTCCCATCAGCATTTCATACGTTAATACTCCCAAACTCCAAAGATCTACCGACAGATCATACTTTTTCCTTTAAAGGATTTCAGGAGAAGCATAGTCGAGGGTGCCGCAATAGGTAGAGCGAGGAGCATAGATTACTGAAGCCCATCCAAAATCACAAAGCTTAGCGACTCCAGAGGAAATTACGATATTTTCTGGCTTGATATCTCTGTGAGCAATGGACCTGTCATGCATATATGTAAGTCCCTCAATAACATCTCTGAGAATGTCCACTGCTTCTTTGCTGCTGAGAGTGCCCACGCTATTCATATGATCGAAGAGGGTGCCTCCATTCAGATACTCAAGGACCAAATAGATATCTTCCCTCTCCTCGAAAAAGCCGTAGAATTTAACAATTTTAGGATGGTCGAGAGAATTATGGAGTTTAATTTATTTAATAAACTGGTCAATAAGATTGAGTTATTTAAGCTTGCTTTTAGCTATTTTTTTTATGGCTACTAGGAAGCCGGTTTCAAGATGTTTGGCCAGATAGACCTATCCGAACTTGCCCTTGCCCAGAACCTGCCCGAACGAAAACCCTCTTAAAATGGACATTTGTATTGATAATGATCTTTTTGTTCTGACTCCCTTACAGTTTTTAGTAGTTTACTTACTTTTCATCATCTCCAAGACATAGATAGACTTGTTGATGCTTTCTTGGTACTTATTGTCCTTACTAGCTGCCTCCCCCTATTTGGAAGCAGAACACTCAGTTTTTAGTTTGGTGTTATACCCATCATTTATTTATTTCAACAACTTGACCTTTAACGCTGCCAGCTCATTTCCCCCCTCTTATTTATTTCTTAATCCAGAGAAAAGGACAGGTTTGGGCGCATCCAACCCAAATCCATGACTACTCCGAAACTTGCTCTGCTTATTGATTATGTCTCCGTTGATCTTCGAAATGAAAGCGCTCGTTGACATTTTATTTGTGTTAACGTGCTTCGTTGAATCTTATATTCCACGCTCAGGAGATTAGGAGTTTTAGGAGGCGCGCAGGTTCTCCTTTAGATTAACAGTATTTTGACTATTCTATGACATCTTTTAACTCTGGTTGAATTATGAAGGACGGTGCATTATAGAAATAGTTTCTGCTCTTCCTCTGACCCGCACATTGCTCGGCGACGGCACTTCGCGATTATGAATTCTTTTTTCCATGCCTTCCAATTTGACACTTAATGAATTTAAATTGATTTTGGAGCGACTACTCATGTTGAAATTTAGGCTTGATTTTTTGTTCTTCGGCTAATTTTGGTTTTTGATTGGAGAGTTGGATGTAGTCGAGGAAAGGCAGCGCTATTGTAACCGTTCTGGATTTTATTTTACGTCCGTATTCATCCAAAAATAGTAATGGGCTATCTAAATTATATATCTTACTACTAATGACTACTCATAAATAAAAATACGCTACTGTACTGATGGAGAGTTGAGCCAAAATAATCTGCCTCCAACACACACTTCCTGCAATTATGCCTAAAACAGCCGATTTATTGCATTTTATTTGATCAAATGAAAACGCTTAATTTCAAATATACACTCTTT
>Ga0302191_10000182_pt1 | contig 37760 bp, 62 predicted proteins | sample II_Bog_E3_1_FD_198775 | JGI IMG/M metagenome (GOLD analysis project Ga0302191, IMG submission 198775) | Peat permafrost microbial communities from Stordalen Mire near Abisko, Sweden - II_Bog_E3_1 | ecosystem: Environmental > Terrestrial > Soil > Wetlands > Peat | place: Sweden: Abisko...
TATTTCATTCTACTATCCTCCTTGGAATAATGCACTTGAGCCCAACCAAGGTAACGTCCGACAATGGTTGGATAATCTATATTCCAAATTTCAGCCAATCGAACAATCGAGATGGAATCAATCCAATATCGACACTCTATTTTATGCTGGCTCTCAGACGTTTGTAAACCGATACTTTAACTTTTCTCCCACCAGTTCATATAATCAGTATTACTTCAATATCATCCAGCAACCAGTCAACATGATCACTGGTTACGAAAGACAGCATAGAAAGAATTTCAACTATGTTCCATGTGAAGGATCAGATCCTCAAACTACAGATCAATATACGAAGTTAATAACGCATTGCGCAAACATGGGTTCAATCCATGAGCAGAAATCAAAAGCAAAAGAATTGGCTGCTATCTCTGGAATGTGCCTATTACAACCTTATTTGGACTATTCTGAAGATGCTGCACAAGGTGATTTAAAAGTAAAAGTTTGGGAATACAATGCTTTCCTTGTCGATCCTTACTTTAGAAACCCTGATATGTCCGATGCTCAATTCGTTTGGTGTCAAGAATACATCAGCAAAAAGGAAGCCGAAGATCGTTTTCCAGATAAACTCGAAGCGATTGCTCCTATGGCTGGCACTCCGCAGAGGTACGGAAGTTTCTATTTCTTACCTGAAAATTATAATATGGCCAGAAACGACCTCATGGTTCTCAGTTATGTATGGTACAAGTGGAAAAAGAAGAAGAAACGTTTGTACTCTCACAGCAGAAATCAATTTTTCGATTTTGCTGCTACTGCAGACCTAGAAGAATTACTCTACAACATCCCTGACATGGAAGAAGTTAATGTTACCGTCCCATGCTGGAAACTAGCTACTATTCTCAATGATCAGTTGATGTATCAAGGGGATAATCCATTAGGATTTGATGAATGTCCCTTTATCCCATACGTCTGGAATTATGAACCACATCAAAACTACTACGATTTAAGAGCTCGTGGACTCGTAAGAACCATGCGAGATCCTCAATTCCTATTTAATTGGCGTATCATCACCAATAATGACATAACGGCAGCGACAATTAATGCGGGATGGAAACGTAAAGTTGGGGCAGTATCTAATGAAGATAATCTAAAGAAATCAGGACAGGGATGGGATGTCATTATCAATGAAGGATATGACATGACAGACTGCGAAAAGATTGTCCCTAGTGGAGTTCCTGAGTCTGACATCGCTCTTGGTGATCAGATGATGAATTTGATCTACACCACATCAGGAATAAATATAGAGAATTGGTCAGGTCAGCAAGATAAACAGATTTCCAGTCTTACGCTTCTAATGAAACAAGCCGCAAACTTGATGGTTTTCCAGAAATATTTCGATCAGTGGGATTTCTCAGATAAGATGTTAGGAGACAGATTACTTAAGATAGTTCTCAATAATTGGAATGCAGAGAAAGTGAAGTTATTGATTGGAGAAAAGCCAACTTCATTCTTCTATAGCAAAATATTCTCTAAATTCCAGGTATTAGTAGAAGAATCAGACTTAACTCCTACTCAACAGAATTTGCAAGCTCAGCAGATGATGGATATGAACCAAGCATTTGGACGTGAAGTGTTCCCGCCAAGTATGATCATTCCTAAACTGAATATTACAGGCAAAGGAGAGATCATTCCATTCTTACAAGAACAAGAACAACAAGCAGCAGCCGTTCAAAGCGAAGCTCAAAATATTCAGCATGCATTTGAAGAAGCGAAACTTAAAGAGCTTCTGTCTAAAGCTGCTGTTAACTTGGCTTCTGCTAAAGAAAGATATGGAAGATTTGAAAGTAATATCGGTCTTCTAGAGGAAAGAATTTCTGAAATATCCAAAAATAGGGCATTAGCAACAAAATCCAAAATGGAAGCAATTGAGAAAATGATGGATGTTATTGCCAAATATGGCGAAATTGAGACTGCACTGAAAACATCTGAGATTCAATCTTTTGACTATCAGCAAAAAGGTGTTGAAGATCAGGAGAAGCAGCAAGCATACCAAGAAGCTAATGCAAATGAATTCATGTCTAAAATAATGGGTCAACAGACATACAATCCGGGTCAACAGGTTGCATGATATCATGCAAGAGATTAGAATTAAGAATTTAAGAGTTAAAAATTGGGGGAGTTATGGCAGGTAAAAGAATTGATGACCATTCTTTCTGGGCTGGATCTAAAGGAAAAAGCTCAGTATTTCCAGATGGTCCACATAAGACAAAAGATGAATCTTCAGCAGAAGGTTTTGGGGCATTAGGTCATTACGAAGATACGACCGAAGCTATTAAGGACCAACAGATGATGAACAAAAAGAAAGTTCATGGGCATCCAATGAAGCCAGGAACTAGAAATTAATATTTACGGCAGGCACAGCCGAGATCTAAAACATCGAAGCAATTGTCTTGCATAGAGCAGTTATGCGGGAGCTTATTGTAGTGCCTTTTTAAATTGGAGAAATTATGAAATCAGGCTTTAAAGACCCTACAGATATTAAAAAACAAGATCCAAAAGATCAACCAGAAGACGGAAAAAATTCCCCATGGGATTTTCGTTGTCCTCAATATGATCAAAGATCTAGCTGTTTTGTGAATACAGGAACTCATTACGGAGTTGGACATAGACAGCCAGTAGGACATGAAGGCAATCCTAAATCAAAGACAGCTGTACTTCCTACTGATAGAAGAAGTGTTAGTACGATGAAATTTGATGAAGTGGCATGAGGGGGGATAATGGATTATTCTTATGAAATTGGTACATGTAAAGACACAGGAATAAAATTAGTTTATAGGGAACTCACTGAAGAGATGAAAAATCATCCTAAATTTAGATTAATTCAAGAACTTTACAGAGAGGATAATGATGGCAATAGCCCAACAAGCCCAACAACCCAATCGGGAACAGCCTAAGAAAATAGGAAAGAATCGCTTCGCCCATACAGCAAATACTAAATATGGCATGGGTGATAACTACGGGACAGGAATTAAAGCGAAATTAGGTAGAATGCGTGAGGATAGTGTTGGAGCGAATTATATGACTCCTAAGAAGCTGAACATTCCTCCAAAATCAGTTGTTTAAATATTTAAATTGAGGTAAATATGGATTTTTTTTCAGCAATGGCTTTGATGAAAGAGGGTAAAAAAATTAAATTGAAATCTTGGCCTAAGGAAAAATATATAGGTATTAAAGAAGAAAACGTGAAAATGTTTGGAAAACATAGAAAAAAATATACAGCTATTACATCTGAGGAACTGGAGGTTTCTCCTTTACTTCCATTTTCTGTTTTTTTATCTAGCGAATGGGATATTGTGGATTAGATAGTCGAGTCTGATTTAGTAAAAGAAATCCAATTCACCGTCTGTGCGCTCTGTGTTCTCTGTGGTTGATTATTCTAGATAGATTTTGAGACGACTAGATATCGTCTCCTTTAATGAATTTTTCTTCTGATGAATCTTGACAAAAATATAAAATAAGATCTTTTGCTTGTTCTAATCTTTTTTTTATACTAAAGCAAATTTCCCAGTTGCTGTTAAATTTTGTTTTTTCTGAAAATTCAATTATTTCATTTATTAATTCTAAAGCGGATTTTAACGGTAACTCTTTATAATTACAGTCATGTTTTATTGATTCATCTGAGAGCCATTTTTGATCTTTGAATTTATTTAAGCATGGAAATTTTTTTATCAATTCTTCTTTAGAGAGTTTCATTTATACAACCTATCCATCATTTTCTTGTTATGAGCATTCGAACACATCATGATATATATCGCATCTGCCGAAGAGTCACTCAAATCATCTTCTTCAGGCATTTCTAATTTAGATCTATTGTTTTGAAAGTCTTGAATACTCTCACATGCAATTTTATGCTCTGTCAATTTATCTTTTAGATATTGTTCCCACGTTTCCCTTGATGGAATAATCCATATCACTTTTATTTTATCAGATGGTGGATAAGCCTTAAATAACATGGAATTTGTCTGTGCTGATGGTTTTGTCAGTCTTGGTGCCCATATCATCCTATGTGTAGGAATTTGATCTAATCTTAGATATTTTCTTATGTAAAATCTATTGGTGATGCTTTCTTGAAGATCTTGAGTGAATATATTTATCCTTTCATCTTGTCCTATCTCTCTCTTATGAGCAAAAATATAAAATGAATGATTTCCAAATTCTTCAGGCCTATTCTTTATACAGTTTTGGCACCCTTCTGAGATATAATCCGACTGTTTTTTTAATTCTTGTAATCTGTCGTGAGCATCAAGAATATTTATCTTCATCTGGCCTTGCCTTTTATCATAATTTAATTTTTAATTAGTGCATGATTCATAAGATAACGTCTTAACAGTTAAGGAGAAATTTTAATTATGACAGAAAATCAAGTCGAGAATCTACAAGAAAATAAGCCAAATGATAAAGAATTGAATTTTCGAGCATTAGAAGCAAAATATAAGAGAGAATTAGAGCAAGAGCGATCTGCAAGAATAGAAGCTGAACGTTTAACTCAACAAGCTCTAGAAAGAAATCAAGAAGAGGAGGAAGTTAATTCCGATCCTTATGTAGATGATAAAAGATTAGATAAAAAACTTGCTAGATTCGGACAAAGCACGCAGAGCGAAATCCAAAAGGCAATGGAAATTGCTAAACATGCAGCTAAAGAAGAATTAAAGCAAGAAATGTGGATGGAAAAAAATCCGGATTTTTATGAAGTAATGAAACATGCTGATAAATTATATCAAGCAGATCAAGAGTTGGCTGAAACGATCCTAAAAATGCCTGAGGGATTTGACAGACAGAAGTTAGTTTTTAAAAGTATTAAAGGTCTTGGACTTCATCAAGAAAAGAAACAGCCATCTATTCAAGATAAAATTGATTCCAACAGAAAAAACCCATACTATCAGCCAAGTGGGGTGGCTTCACCTGCTTATTCTGCTGGTGGTGATTTCTCAGCTGCTGGGCAGAAGAATGCTTATAATAAGATGCAGGAATTAAAGTCTAAGTTAAGGATGTGATAAAACGCGAACACCCGAATGGATTTGTTAATAATCTCGCAAATCATTAGCAACTCCTCGGGTGTTTGATGAACTTGTGAAGTTCCTTACCTTGTTAAATGAAATGTAAACCGGCTTTACATTTAAATTAATGTTTTGATATAAAAGAGTTTCCGCCGTTCAGCGTCAAGAACATCGCGTTAGAAAGGTTCGCAGCTTTCACAAAGATATGATCGAGAATTCGCGTAGTTAGGTTCGCATGCCGATCATCATATCACACTAATCGATAACATGAGGTCTCTCATGTCGATTACGACTAATGGCAATTTGGGGCCAATTATTTTGCAGTCCTTAGCGCCTGCAATGCTCTATGTCCCTACGCCAACCATGAATTACATTACGATTTGTGACAAAGTTAGCATGCCCTCACACGGCGGAACTACTTGTCGCTTTATGAGGCCTCGTGCCTTACAACCTCCGACTATACAGTTGGGGAATTCGGGGATTGATCCGCCGGCTCAAGTCCCACAACGTGATATTATTGATGCGCAAATGGCCTTTTTTGGTACAGGCTGCATAATTAACGAACAAGTAATTTTACAAGACCAAGAAGGCGTCTTAGCATGGGTATCAGAACGTTTAGCAGTAGCTATGCGCCAAGCAGAAGATTTAATATTAAGAGATTACATCGTCTCCGCAGCATCTGAAATCAATGCAGGAGGCGGATCTAACGGAGACAACCCAACTAACCTTGGAGTCTCGGATTTTAGCCTTGTAGCTACAACACTTGATACCAATAACGCTTATAAATTCATGAGCGGTATTGAGGGAATGGATAGATTCGGTAAAGTATGTGCCGAAGTAAAACCTTGGGTAATTGACTTGGAGTGCCTTGCTGCATAGCAGAAGGTTAACAAGGGGCAAGATTATGTTTATGGAAGAATGTTACATATGTAGAAAAATTTTAACAGATGATACTCCCTGTGTAAATTATCCGCATACAGATGTATATCGATGCGATCCTTCCTGCAATAATAACCAGCCTGAACGACTAAATCCTGAGGACGAAAGAGAAGGAAGAGAATTAGAGTTCTTTAGAAATAATCTAGGAAATTTTACCGAAGAACTAAAGAATTTTAGAGATGAACATCCTTTAACTTACGTATGCGATAGTCTGAACACGACGAATAAATAAAGGTCGTGAGAGGGGAATAACAAGACCCTCCGCCTAGTTGTAAGCAATGTAATGAGATGTAACTAGGTCAAAAAAGTAACAGAATGACAGGCCCTGTACGCTCTGCATATTTTATGCTCAGCTCTACAGAGCTCCAAACTGATTTCGATGGTCTGACAGGTGCAGGCTTTTTAAGTCAGTGGAACTATAAACTTTGTGTAGTTCTAAAATCTTCTCTGATTGACTCGGAAGCCCGATGGGGTAACGAGGCGCAAGCTGAGCAATATGCTCTTGCAGCGTGAACGACTGAGCGAGAAGACACCGAAAGGTGATGCAACAGTCTGAACCGTGACTATAAATGAAATCACGGAGGGATCTCCGAAGAGGGAACCCCGCCTAGAAATAGGTCATAAAAGTAACAGAAAGCCAAATAATAGTAGTGCTCTTCCATCTGAGTACGGTTCAGTATTCAATATTAGAATTCTGACCAGCTCAGAAGCACCCGTAGCTCGTGGAGCTTCGGCCAATGGAAATGATGTATATTATAATACCGTATTAGGTAAACAAGCAGTCACACACATAAATCAAGATGGTTATTCCATGAACTTGATTTATCGTGATCCATATTATTCTGGAATGCTCGCGCAAAATGCAACCTTGGCGGTTAAGTTCGCCCAAGCACAGGCTATTACGCAAGATACAGCGATTAGAAACGTTACCTGCACGCGGCTTTCTAGCCTCGGCGGACCATAAAAGGAGGTTTCTATGACTGAATATTCTAGAATGAGAAAAGGTAATTTTACTGCGACATCAACCTCTCAGTTCGTCAATTTACCTTTTCAGCCTGATTATGTAGAGATTTGGAACTATAGTAACATCAAAACAGCCGCTACTAACTCTGTTACAAGAGCGTGGTGGGACAATAGGTTGTTAGATGGTTCTAATAATCCAACAATGATTGAACTATATTCCGCGGCAACAACAGCGACTGTATTTGATACTATTCAAACGAATGGAATCAGTGCATTTTCTGCCGGTTTATCATTTCAATACGGTCCGGTTAATCAGCATGGTTCTGCTATTGGTGATTTCTCAATTAACAAAGCAGCAGCCGCTCAGATTTCCAACACAAATCCTCACGGTTTATCTTCAGGGAATGTTGTTATATTTTCTAACCTAGCTCAGACATCTACTACAGGTATGCAGCAAATTGCTGGTATTCCTTTTGTGGTTACTGTGACAGGACCAACAACATTTACAATTCCTTGGAACACAAACCAATCGAATTATACCGCATTTAATACAGCCACTTCTACAAATAACGTCGGTTCATACAAACAGGTTCTTTATCCTGCTTTATATGCTCCCAACGTCGCTTTTGTTAGTGCAATTACTTTGGGAGCGACCACTATCGTTGCTTTGACAATGCCTGGAAACTTTGTTGTTGGACAGGAAGTTGCGTTTAGAATTCCTTCTGTATGGGGAACAACACAACTTAACTCATTGCCAGATACGCTAATTCCAGGATCTCCGATCTATGGATATGTAACAGCGGTGAGTGGTTCTCTTACAACTCCCACAATCACCGTTAATATTAATTCGTCTGCTTATACAGCGTTTAATAGTAACCCTGTATTTACGAGCTATCCGGGATTGAGTTTCCCTCAGGTAGTTTCTGTAGGTGATATTAATAGCGGTGGATGGCCATACACTGGAGGGGCATTGTATCCTTCTCCTCAAGTGTGGAGCGGAAATACAAATTCTCTAGGAAGTTCAATTAATGGTCCTGCAATCCAAGGAGCTTTCATTAACAATACCTCTCAAGGTTTTGTCATTGGATCAGGAATATCAGCTGTGAACGGCACTGCAACCATTATGGCTAGTGGGAATATTATATATTGGCACGCTTATCTCCATGACTAGGATTGTCAATAAATGGGTTTTGAATAGTGGGAGGACAATTTGTCCCTCCCCATTAAATAAAAGGTAAATATGGCTTTTCCTTATCCCTACACGGGTCCAGTCGCCCCTTACAACAATCTGCCGATAGAACCACAAAACTATCAGCCAAGATTCTATTTTATTTCGAATATTTCGCTTGGAAAAACAACGACAGTCACCACGACAAATAATAATGATTATGTGATCGGACAGCAATGCAGATTGCTAATTCCTCCATCAAATGGATGCAGGCAATTAAACGAACAAACAGGGTTCGTTGTCTCAATCCCTGCTCCTAATCAAGTCGTATTAAATATCAATTCATCTGTGAATGTTGATCCCTTCACTCCTTCCACTTTCACAATTAAGCCTCAAATCGTTGCAATAGGCGATGTGAATACAGGCGCTATTAATTCAAATGGAAGAAGTCCAACAGGTACCTACGTTCCCGGATCATTTATAAACATTTCACCTCAAGGACCTTTATGACAGAAAGTAAAAAACCAAGAATGTCAAATTCTGCCTCTCAAAATGAGTTAGATAAAGCAGAAAAACAATTTGAAGCATTCGATGAGAATGTTAAGTCCCTGACAATGGATAGGATGAATAAAGCTCCTACTCAAGAAGTAGAGCCACAAACAAAGATTTCTCAGAGCGATTTACAGAAATCTAAAGATATTTATCTAAAACCACATAGAGCGATCTCTGTCAGAGAAAAATTCAATGAGAATTATCGTAAGGATTATGAATTTTCAAAAGAATATGTCCACTTTATTGCTGAAAATAAAGAAATCTTTGGAGAAACCCTTGAGTTATGGACAAAACCGTATGCGGGAATTCCTGCGGAAGAATGGAAAGTTCCTACAAATAAACCTGTGTGGGGTCCTAGATATTTAGCAGAGCAAATCAAGAAAAAGAAATACCACAGGCTCGTTATGACAAATACCGCAACAGGGGGAGATGGTCAAGGAAACCAATATTATGGATCTATAGCAGTTGATACCACAATTCAGCGATTAGATGCTCATCCAGTAAGTGACAGACGTTCAATTTTTATGGGACAAACAAATTTTCAACATAAAGCAGCTTAAGGAGAAAAACTATGAAGCATAAAGAAAAATCCAAAGAAAAACATGAGCCTAAGCATGAAAAACATCATGAAATGCCTAAGATGGCCCATAAAGAAAAAATGGGTTCTAAGCACAAAGGTAAATAATGACCGAGTTTTTTGATGTTGAAAATCGGCTTCCCAAAAGAGGAAGAGAAGTCGTTGTCATTGTGGAGGAAAAAGAGCAAAAAGCAACTCTTTTCCATAATGAATGGTTATTTTCTCCTGAATCTAAAGAAATATTAGGGATAAAAAATATGAAAGATAATTGGGAATTCTCTGAAAAAGTCACCCATTGGAAGTAATATGGCTTTGCAAGTTATTTCATTCAAAAAAACATCAAATTTATAGGTGAGTTATCAATCTCTTATCCGATATTTTGACTTATATACGTAGGATCATTAAGAGCCCGTCCAATTCCGTTATCACTGATAATCTTCTAATCGATTATGTGAATCGTTTTTGGTTGATGGATGTCGACGCTAGGATGCAATTGTTTGATCTTAAAACAAAGTATCAGTTTCAGACAACTCCAGGAATTGATCAATATAATATGCCTCTGTATTCTGTACAGGTAGAACCTGGGGCGCAAACTATTGCGCCCTTCCCTGTTTATCAAGGATTCATGATGCCTGTTCGAATTAATGGTATCAATGTTCCCATGTACACTCAGACAAGTATATTTTATGATCTATGGCCTAACTATATTCAGCAACAAGTGCAAGTTGCTACAGGAACCGGTTCTGTCGGTCCTTATACAATTAATTTACCTTTCTTTCCTTCTCTTCCTGGTCATGTCGACATGTCAGGAATTATTGCTTATTCGAATGTGTTTGGATCAATTCAAGATCCTATTTTAGTGACTAGTACGCAAATAAATGCTAATCAAGCATTCATTCAAACAGTTCCTACTACTAGTGTTTATTCGGGAGTTTATGTTTTTGCTACAGGTGCTAATGGTCAAAATATAACTGTGTCCGATAGTGGACAATTCTTAGCTAATAATACAGACAGTGATTTGTATGGACTCTTAATGCAGCCAGGTAATGCTCCGAATGGTAATTTACCTCTGACAGGCGGTCCTGCGCCCAACTATAGTACTACTCAGAATACTGTTAATTATAATACCGGAGTGATTAGTAATCTTTACTTTCCTCAGGCTATCCCGGCAGGAACTCCAATTAGTGCACAATGCTATTATTTTGAGTCCGGTATTCCAAGATCTGTTCTTTTTTTCAATAATTGCCTCACTCTTAGACCGCCTCCAAATACTCAATATCTCGTTGAGTTAGAAGCTTTTCTAACTCCTTCTGCCTTCTTAAATACAGGAAATGCCATCCCATTTGGTTATATGGCTGAATATATCGCTAGGGGAGCGGCTAGAAAGATTCTTGCAGATACTGGAGATATAGAACAATTTCAGTTTTACGAACCTCTTTTCAAAGAACAAGAGATTCTTGTTTGGAAAAGAAGCCAAAGACAATGGACATCCACTCGAACAGATACAATTTTTTCCAATAGCGGATTCCAATCTAATTACAATCAAAGTTCAATCGGAACCTAAGGAGTTTTATGACATTTGCTTATTTTCCTAATGTGCCCAATGCTCCAGATGATCCGGCAGACGATCAACCACAAATGCAAATTAATACAGCATCTATTTCAAGTTTAATTTCTGTTGATCACATTGGTTTTAATACTGCCAATGGTGGATATCACAATGTAATCCATTTTACTAGTCAAGGTTCTGATCCTGCTCCGATTGCTTTGATCGGTCAGCTCTATACAAAGCAAATCACATTTAATTCGATTACGGACAATGCCCTATTTTTTGAGTCCGGAGGAGGAAGAATCACTCAGTTAACAACTGTTGGGACTGCTAGTGCGGCTTCTAATGGTTATGCGTTTCTTCCAGGTGGAATTATTCTTCAGTGGGGAGTAGTATCAATGGCATTTTCTTCTGGCTCAACTACTGGAACGGTTACGTTCTCTTCTGCGAATATTGCTTTTCCTAATAATTGCTTTGTTGTCACAGGAAATCCATTAGTGTCATTTGCTTCTTTACCCGGGAGCCAAGCATCACTAAATATTAGACAAAGCACTCTTTCAAACTTAAAATTTGATTGGCAATTTTATACAAATTCCGGTTCATACATTGGATTTTTTTGGACAGCAATAGGTAACTAATGCCAGATCAAATTTATATCGGAAAATTCTCTAAAGGTCTTAAGACTAATCCTCTTCCTTTCAATATTGATAATGATGCTTTTCCGACTATGTTTAATTTCTATTCTTGGAGGGGAAGAGCTAAAAGGAAAAGAGGAACTTTGTTTCTCGGCCGATTGACTAGACAATTGAAAAATCTTGTAGCAACTACTTCTTTTATTTCTCCTGGTGCTGGTACTGTTGTCTATAATTTATTTACCAATCTTCCTATTACTGGTCAACCAGGCGCTCAAATTGTTCCAGGATCAGCTTCTAGTCCAATAACAATTGTTATTGGATCTGTGACTGCTAAAGATAGTACAGGAACGGGTATATTTACATTTGTTCCAAATGCGTTTATCAGCTCAATCACCCTAAATTATAGTACAGGTGATTTGACTGTTGTAACACTTCAAGCTTTTATCGCTTCTGTGACCGTGACATTGAACTATTATCCAGGACTTCCAGTCATGGGTTTGGAAGATTTCAGTTCAACTCCTACATCTTCTCAATATCCATTGCTTTTAGCTTTTGACACTGTTTATAGCTATCAATGTAATCAATCAGCCACGAATGCAATTTTCTTTTCTACAAGTTACTATAAACAAAGCAATAATCCTATCGTTTGGTCAGGACAAGATTACCAACAATTTTGGACGACAAATTATCCTCAAACGGTTGCAAACTTCTCTGGTTCTCTATGGGCTACGAATAATAAGCCAGGATTCCACTTTGTTAATGGAACTTATGTTTCCGGAAGTGGAACGAATGTCATCACATTCACTTTTACCTCTTCCTCTTCTCCTTACACAACTTTAATTGTAGGAGATGTTCTCTGGTTTAATGAATGGGGAGGAGGATCGACAATCAATGGATTGAACGGGACCGTCAGTAATATAGCGGGAGCTGGTGCTGGAATATATCAAGTGACATTTATAGGTAATCAGACTGTTTCCGGAACAGGGATAGCGCAACTTCTAACAAATAGTATTTCCGGCCAAGATGGTATCCGTTGGTATGATGGAGATCCCACTTCAGGAACAGGGATCCCAACAGGAACTGGCATGGGATGGGTAAATTTTTCCCCTCCTTTGACCGCCACGAGCGTTTCTGTGAATGGAACACCATTTGCTCTCTATTATCTTGTCGGCGCCTTGGCGATTGTTTCTTTTAAAGATAGACTTCTCTTTTTTAGTCCATACATTCAGTCCAGTGCAGGATTGACAATACAGTTACCTGATACTGTCCTATGGAGTTGGAACGGAACTCCTTATTATAATGCGTTAGTTCCTCTAGGTCAGACTTTCGATGTCAGAGCTTATTATGTTGATCAAACAGGATTTGGAGGTTATTTACCAGCTGGTATAGCTCAACCAATTATAACCGTGAGCAATAACGAAGATGCTTTAATTATTGGTTTTGGGGGGGATGGAAGGAAGACAAGATTTGTATATACAGGAGATGATTTTCAGCCATTCTTATTCTTCAGTATAAATTCCGAATTACCTTCTTCTTCTACTTTTTCTTCTGTTACCTTAGATAGAGGAACAATTGATATTGGTCAACTCGGAATTACGATGACGGATCAGCAAAGCTGTCAAAGAATAGATTTAGATATTCCGGATAGTGTTTTCCAAATTCAATCTCTTAATAATGGATTTGCTAGAGTCAATGCGATTAGAGATTATTTTAGAGAATGGATTTATTTCGCATATCCTGTAAATAACAGTGAATGGAAGTTTCCGACACAAACTTTTCTGTATAACTATCGTGATGATACATGGGGAATATGGTACGAAAACTTTACTGCTCATGGATATTTCAGAGCACAAAATAAGAGATCATGGCAAACTTTGCCATTTAAAACATGGGCGCAATGGAGAGAGCCCTGGAATGCAGGTTCCAGTTCAGCTTTATTCACTCAGATAATAGCAGGTAATCCTCAAGGATATGTTTTAATTAGAAGTCAAGGGACAGGAGAAGCTCCTTCAGGTACAATTACCTCAATTGCAAATGTAGGTGGACTGACCCAAATTACTTCATTCAATCATTGCGTGACAGCTACTAACGATAATACAGGCTCTGGAGATTATTTATATCTTCAAGGTGCTATCGGATTATTGAATTCTACAATCACTAATATTACTCTGGGTTCTCCAACTGTCATAACTAGTGTGAATACATTTTCTTCTGGAAACTACGTCACTATTTCAGGAGTAGTAGGAACGACGCAATTAAATGGAAATTCTTATCTTGTGACATCTGCAACAGGTGCAACGATTACGATTGCTGTTGATTCTACTAATTTCACTCCTTATGTCTCTGGAGGAACCTTAACGAGTACATTTAATGATCAAATAGTTCAAGTCATTTCTACTTCTTCCACTCTTCCGAATACTTTTGTTGTTGATTTGCCTTTTCCAGCAGGAACCTACATGGGACTTGGGACTTATACAAGACTTTCCCAGCCTCTGCTTCAAACTAAACAATTCCCATTCTATTGGGATCAGGGAAGACAAGTCAGGTTATGTGCCCAAAAATATTTAATGGACTATACAGCGAATGCACAAGTGACCGTGAACATCTATTTAAGTCAAGACCCTGATGAAGTATTCAATAGTCCATTAATCAACGTTCCTCCGAATAGTTTAGTGTATTCTCAGGTCATGTTTACTTGTCCGGAAAGTACGAATATTGGTTTAACTCCTTCTAATACCAATCTCCAAATGCCTACAGCAGAAGGACAGTATCAAATTTGGCATAGATTCAATACGAGTTTGATAGGAGATTCTGTCCAAATTGGAATCACCCTCAATGATTCTCAAATGAGAAACTTAACCTATGCGACATCAGAGATTTCTTTACATGGAATTCAGTTAACAGTAAATCCAGGACCTCTTCTAGCATGATTAATCTTCCTGAAAAAGCTCCATATCTTCGAAACCAAAGAAAATTTCCTTTCGATGATGTTAGAGAATTGTCTCGTCAAATTGATCAAGCGTACATTGATATAGCTACGAAGGTTAACCTTCGTACGATAGGAGTTTTTGCAGTTAATTTTAATAACATTACGGGGGAACAGTGGTACTTAGATGGATCATCTCAAAAGCAACAAACTCTTAGACAGGTCTACACTTTCAATAGTTTTACAAATTTTAATCATGGGATCAATTTTAATTCGGTATCAACTTTTACAGTGATAAGGGGGATTGGATTTGACGGAACTAACTACTACCCGATTCCATTTGCTAATCCAGTAGCAACAGGAGCTATTGAATTATTTGTTAGTCCAACTCAAGTTGTATTTGGAGTAGGTGCAACTCCACCAGGAATAGTGTCAGGCATTATTATTTTAGAATGGCTTTCCTTATTCTGATATTTGGAATAAAATTATATTTAAGAGGTGATTTATGAATTCTATGGGTGGATATGGAGGAATGAAAGGGCCTGCCGGTTCTAGTGTAAGGGGACAAGGAAATGTCATTCCTAAAGGATATAAAGCAGGACAACTCCAACAATTTAGTCCCGAGCAGATGCAATTGTTTCAACAACTCTTTTCTCATGCCGGTCCAGATAGTTATCTATCAAAATTGGCTGGAGGAGATGAATCTTTCTTTGAACAAAATGAAGCTCCGGCATGGAGAACTTTTAATCAAGCGCAGGGACAGTTAGCTTCTAGATTCAGTGGTGCAGGGATGGGAGCAAGAAGAGGAAGTGGATTTCAGAATGCAAGCAATCAATACGCTTCTGACTTTGCTCAAGACTTAGCTTCTAGACGTCAAGGCTTGCAAAGGCAAGCCATTCAAGATCTGATGGGAATTGGTAGTAGTTTATTAGGGCAGAGACCTTATGAAAGATTCTTGACTGAGAAACCCGAGAATAAAACGGCTGAATTAGTAGGTAAGTTAGGTGGGTTCGTTCCTGGACTTGTTTCTTCCTTTATGGGAGGAGGATCTCCTGGATCAGCAGCAAAAGGCTCGTTAAGTATTTTCGGAGGTTAATATGGTACAAATTATTCCAAATAGACATAAATCATTTTCTGAGCAAATTCTTGAAGGCGTGAATGCAGCAGCTCCTGAATTTCATAGAATGCAGGAAAATGAAGCTGCAAGTAAATTAGGACTTGATATTTCGGCTTATCGAGATCCTCAGTTAAGAAAAGAATTATTAATGGAAGCTCATCGTCATAAAACTCAATTACAAAGAGCAAAAGATATGGCATCAGCTTTAAAAGGTAATCAGTCCCACTCTCCCTCATCTATGAAGGCGAGTCCAGAAAATTTAAGAGAAAAAACAGAAGAAGAATTTGAACCTAGATTTACAAGCAAATTGCCTGGATTAGATAAAGGAAAATATAGATCTGAAAAAAATCAATTCTTTCCTGAAAATATCGGAGGGCAAGAACCCCCTGGGAATTTTCCTCAATCAGAAACAGAAGGAATAAAAAGGACTCTTCTTACACCTGAGGAAAAAGTACAAAAGACGCAAGATATAACAAATAAATTTATAAGTGCAGGCGTACCAATTACTCCTAGTGAAGTTTTGGGTTTAATAAATGAACAGGAAGCACAAAAAGAATCATATAATAAACAAGTTGAGTCTGATACAGCCCAAAGAGTGCAATCGCAACAAATATATGGACAGAGAGCCAGGGAAAAACTGCAAAAACTTATGCCAAATGCTACAGATGAGCTATTAGCCTACTTTGCAAAGAAAGGTGAGGAAATTGCCCCAAGAACAAAAAGCGAGGCTGACATAGATAGATATTTGGCAACAGAGGCAAAAAAATTTAAAAATACGCTGGCTAATGTAAAAGAAAGCGTACCGGCTCCAAGACTGTTTGAAAAAATTAAATCAACTGTTTTGGGATATGATAGAAATTTCGATAAGGTAAAGAGCGATATTAGATTAAAACTCAATCCTCTTCTTAAAGATGGTCTATACGATACTGCAAGAAATACATTAAGTGAATTGGGATATCATCCCGAGGAAAGAGAATCCATAATTACCGATTTATCGGAAAATCCCAAAAAAATCATCTCTGGAATGCCGGATATAAAAAAAAGAGAAATGGGCGTTTCGACATACGCTAAGCCTTTTCCTGAATCGTCATATAGCCAGAAAGATAAGCAAAAAGTTCGTCAAGCTTTATCCGATGTTTTTTCTTCAGATCCATCATCCAATTTGATTTTATTGAGAAAGGCATTTGAAGAAAAAGGAGTGGATTGGCAAGAGTTTAAGGATCAATTAAATGATTTGGTCAACTCTGGAGAAGTTCAATTAAACGACGATCAATTTGAAAGTTTGAATACAATTGATCAGCCACCTTTAAATATGCTAGAAAAAATTCTTCATGGATTAAAACTAATAGGTAGATAATGAATCCTATTGCCAGGGCACTTGCAGATGGATACACGGCATTTAGTATCGTGGATAGTATAGTTAACAGATATCCGAGATATAAAAGAGCGGTCAATGACGCCAGAAAATTGGGCTATTCTGATGAAAGTATATTAAAACAGCTTTCATATGATGATGAAAATGGTCATGATCCTACTTTAACGGAACATGAAAGAGTAATTAAAAGAGATAAGAATCAAAAAAGAAAAGCAGCTATGCAAGCAGTTGGAGCATTAGGGACGGCTGGAGCTGTGGCCTCTGGATCTTACGGTTATGCCACTAGAAATAGAGCTGTAAGTCCGAGCGAAATTCTTACTGCTCAAAAAGTAGTTCCAGAAATATCTTCCCGAAAATCACTACAACGCCCTTCTACTAGACAAATCGCTCATCAAACTAAAGAAATTCCCTATTCCCCAAGAGGATCACAACCTCAACAACCTCCTCCTACGACTCCACGATCTCCTATAACTCCAGAAACTCCTAGAACTATCAAACCATCAGAATATGAATCTTCTGTAAATCTTGTGAAAAATCTAAAAGAGGAAAATAGAGTCAGTACTATCGTTAGTAATAATTACGATCCTGAAACGACTGCAATGATTTTGAGAAAAGTCCTCCCTAAAAACGTAGTTTCTACTATGGAAAAAGTTCCTGGAGGATTGGAAAAAATATCTTCTGATTACGCTTTATATATGCGGGAAAATCAGCCACCGGATGTTAGAGAATCTCAGAAAGCTCCATCCATTAAGGAAACGGCTCAATCTCCGGCTATACAAGAAGGAATACAAGAATCTTCAATTATTTCTAAAACACAACCACAGGAAATGGGTGAGCCAAGAAAAATGCAAGCTATTGGTGGTGCATTTCAAGGAAAATTAGAGGGAATAATTGAACCTGGGATACAGAAAACCATTGAAAAACAAGAGAAAATTTCAGGAAAAATTTTATCTAAAGAAAAAGCCAAAGAAGTTATACGAAAAGAATTAATCAAAAAAATGTCGAGTCCGTCTAAAGAGACAAGAGCAGCGGATAAAATAAAAAATGATGAAATAAGAGAACTTCAAAGTTTATTTTCAAGAGACGAATTAGAAAAAATATATAAACAATCATATCCTGAAATAACGGATAATCAACTCAGACTTATTCTAAGTAAACATAATGAGAAAGTTTCACCTGAATATATAAATAAAATCCCTGAAGTGGCTGAATCTATTGTTCAGAAACCTGAAGAGAAAACTCCTGGAATTCAAATAAATAAAGAAATCAAGAATTTATCTAAAAATATAGTTATAACTCCTCAAGGCACTGGAGAAGTCTATCACAAAGGAAAAGAAGGGATTATCACAAAAATAAATGAGAAGAAAAAAGCATTTTATCAAAAAGATGTCGATAAGCCCAGTGAAGATCTAATTGAAGCGGTACAAAATATTCTCAACATTCCGGAAATTGACAGATCTTCCAATATTGCATTGTTCATTTACAATCCTAGAGATAAAGAAATGTATTTTCAATTTCACTCGGGAGATGCTTATAAATATTACGATGTTGATCCTGGAAAAGTTTACAGATTAGCAAATAAAATGAATATCCCAATAACTGAGGGGAAAAATGTTTATGGTGCATGGTCTCAAGAAGATCGAGCTTCACTAGGAGCGACATTTTATCAAGAAATAAAAAAAGACCCTAAATATGCTAAGCCAAAAAAAGGAGAGCCTCCAAATCCATATTATGAGAAATTGGAGACTATGTATGATTACTGGGAAAAATTGAGAAAAAAACCTAAGGAAAAATGATATGTCTAAACAAAAAGATTTTAAAATATTAAAAGATCTTTCATTCATCCGATATATGTTAGAAAAGTACAAAAAATCTAAGAAAACTTCTTCTTAATTTCCTCTAGTCCGTGTCGATATGAAAATAATATGTATGTCATATCTATCCTATTAATTTATTGTTTTCTTCTTGTATTTCCACGAACTTCCGAACTAGCGCAGCATTCTGTTTCGCCATTGACAGATCATTTTGCGCACAAACTATTCTAAATCTCTTGTATAGATGTTCATGAATTCTAAAGCGAACGACTCGTTCTTTCATACACAATGTCCCTTTTTACACTTTAACACGTTTACACATTATACACAAAAATAAAATAAAATATAACACTTTTGTTAGTTGTAAAATCTTTTTTTTTCTATTTTTGTATTAATAAATTAGAAGAAGGAGAAATTCTATGACATTCCAACCAGGTGCAAACCTGTACACTCAAGGATTCGGTAGTAGACCAGAGTCTGTCGAAGTTCCAACAATTCAAAATAGAAGTCCTGGGACAACTGATGTTAATTATCCGATTGGTAAGAGATGGATTAACGTTGGAGTAGGAGAATATACTTTAGTTGGGATGACATCGATCGGAGGTGTTTTAGCTGCTACGTGGGATTCTCTAGGAAGTGCTAGTGGAGCATTAAATACTTTAACCGGCGACTCCGGTGGTGCAATCACTCCATCAGTCGGTAATATCAATCTTTCAGGAACAGGATCAGAAATTACTACTACCGGTGCTGGAAGTACTATTACTTTTTCCATTCCAACCTCATTTATTGCTCCCGGTTCAATTGCTTCTACTACTACTCTTACAGCGGGAACTACGCTTACGGTAACAACAAATGCGACCATTGGGGGGACTTTAGGAGTTACAGGCGCATCTACTTTCACAGGATTAGCAACATTCAATGGTGGTATAACAGTTGCTGGTGGTACGACTACTTTAGGTGCTCTTACAGTTGTCGGGACAACCCTAATCAACGTTACTGGCAATGCGAATACAAATATCGGTAATCCATCAGGTTCAGGCGCAGTTCAAATTGATACTCCGTCTGGTAATTTTACTCTTAACGGCAATGGTAATACTGTCAACATTTCAGCTGATGCGAACGCTAATACAATTAATGTTGGAACTGGAGCAGCTGTCGTTAATACCATCTCTATTGGAGGAACAGGAGCTAACGTCATTGCAATCGCCAATACTCAAACAGCAGGTAGTTTTGCTGTTGGTAATGCGATGACAACAGGAACGATTGCTCTTGGCGGTTCAACGATGACTGGTAATATCACAATTGGTGGAAGTACAGCAGCCGGAGGACAGACAATCGCTATCGGAAATGCTGCGAATGCGGGTACTCAAGTAATCAATATTGCAGCCGGCGCCTCTGCTGCTTCATCCACAGTTAATATTCTAACAGGTGCTGGTTCCGCTTCTACAGCTGCTTTGAATATGGCTAACAACTCAAGAGTGACTACCATCACTCTAGGAAACGTTGCTCCAGCTGCTTCAAGAACAACGACTATTCTAGGTGGAAATCAGGCGCAGAGTGACACGCTTGATATTTTGAATGGTAATGCGACTGCTAACATCCAAGTATGTGCTATTTTATCAGGTGTAGGTTCTGGAACTCATACAAAAATATTGGATTTGTGCAATACCACAATGTCAGCTGGTACGGCAACAGTAAATATTTTTAATGCAGCGGCCACAGGCGGAACTTTGGCTTGTAATATCGTAGGAACTGGAGCTACAACTACAGCTGTTACAACAAGTATCAATACGGGAGGAGCAGCACACGTTCTAACAATTGGTAATTCCGCAAATGGAGCTCAAACATGGAACGTAGGAACTGGTAACCTATCCTTTGTTGGAGGTGGAAATACAATCTCTTTAGCTTCCGATGTGGCTACAAATACCGTTCTAATTGGTACAGGAGCAGCAGCAGCCAACACAATCACTATCGGGGGAACGGGGGCTAACGTTATTACGGTCGCTAACACGCAAACAGCAGGTAGTTTTGCTGTTGGGAATGCCTTGACGACCGGTACTATTTCATTAGGAGGTGCGCCAATGACGGGCACACTTACACTTGGTCAATCTACGGCGGGTCAAACGATTGCCATTGGAAATGCCACAAATACAGGTGCGCAAACAATCAATATCTCTTCCGGTTCAACGGCTACGGCTGCCTCTACTGTCAATCTATTAAATGGAGCAACACCAGCAGCTAGCACCACTCTTAACATCATGAATGGAGCCGCTTCTGCAGGAACACAGGCCGTGAATATTCTGTCCACAGGAGCGACGAGAGCTGGAACAGTTTCTATAGGAAATGGAGCAGCTGCACATACTTGTATTTTTGGTTCCACAAATACAACAGCAACTACAACTATTAACGCAGGAACTGGAGGACTTCTCCTAACAGGTGGTCAAGTTGTTCCTGTGACAAACGTTAATCATGCTGCGACTCCATATTCTGTGTTGGGAACAGATCAATTTATTGCGACTGATTCTACAGCGGGAATCATTACTATTACCTTACCAGCCGCTCCAGCAACAGGAAGACATATTACAGTTTATGACGCGACTGGACAAGCGGGAGCAAACACGGTCACTGTTAGCGGAAATGGTAAGAATATATCGGCTTCTGGAGTTTCTGCTGCTACCTATTCAATGACTACAGCCTATGTCTCATTGAACCTCTGGTATAACGGAACAATTTGGAACGCACAAAAAATAACCTAATAGAGGAAGCATGTTAAAAAATATATCAAGATTGGAATGCAAAGTTTTTGAGAGAACTTATCAATTGTTTTGTGAGATGGATTCACCCGTTGAACATGTGAAGCAGGCTCTTTTTGAATTTATAAAATACGTTGGACAAGTCGAAGATGCAATAAAGGCATCTCAAGAACAGGCTAAACCTCAAGAAAATAATGAATACAAGAAGGAAAATGAATAATGGCTTTCACAAATAGAATTACTTGGGAAACATTGAGAAGTGTTGATTCAGCTACGTTAACAGGAGTTTACGTACCTGTTGGATCTGCTTTTGCACATCCTTCCTATAAATGTAAACTGGTCAATAATTCTAATGTTTTGGTCACAATTTCTATTGATGGAGCGACAGATATTGATGTCGCCCCTGCGGGCTCTTTTTGGTTATATGATGAGACAATAACCGCTCGTGAAGAAGCTCTCCCTAAAGGAACTCAGATTTTTGTTAAGGGAACTGTCGGAACGGGGTTGATCTACCTTGTTACTCAATATTTAGTTACTAACTAGGGGTATAGAATGTCACAAGCAGGGATGATAAATACAGCATCTGGTCCAGTTCCTCCAATTGTTGCAACTTCTTATGTGACTGATTCCGGAACTGCTATTCCAGTTGCGAATGTCCTTAATGTTGTGACTCCTGGTGGGGGAACCGAGGGGATTTCAACTGCCGGAGCAGGAAATACAATTACTATCTCTTTAACTGGCTTATCTCCTGCGATAGAAAAAGTCAATCTACAAACGGGTACAACCCCAATTGTTCCTGTAGCAGGAGCAATTACATTCAATGGAGCGACTGTCTCAGCTGGAACTAATCCGGTTGGAACAAACGGAACCGGGGCTAATACGATGGCTTTGCAGGTTCAAATCTCTCAAGCAATTGCCTCAACAAATGCAACTAATATTGGTCTGGCTGCATTTGATTCCTCAAGATTTACAGTCGATGCAAATGGATTCGTTTCAATAAATGGATCTGGCGTTGCGGAAACAATCACAGGAAATACAGGGGGGCCTCTTTCTCCGACGGCAGGAAACTGGAATATTTTTGGTCTAGCTCCGGCAGCTGGTAGCGTTCCTATTACAACCACAGGTTCAGGAAGTACTCTTACAATCAATGTTCAGAAGTCTCAGGCAATCGCTTCAACAAATGCGTTAAATATCGGATTGGCTGCATTCGATTCAGCTAGATTTACGGTAGATGTCAACGGATTTGTTTCAATAAACGGATCAGGAATAGGAGAGACGATTACAGGGAATACTGGAGGTGCTTTGTCTCCGACAGCCGGAAATTGGAATATATTAGGAGCATCGACAGCAGCAGGATCAACACCTGTTACCACTTCAGGCTCTGTAAGCACTCTTACAATTAATGTTCAAAAATCGCAAGCCATCGCTTCTACTAGTGCTTCAAATGTGGGATTAGCTGCATTTAATTCTAGTTTTTTTACAGTGGATGCCAACGGATTTGTTTCAGCGAATGGATCAGGATTAGGAGAGACAATAACCGGTAATACTGGGGGTGCACTTAGTCCAACAGCCGGTAACTGGAATATTTTAGGTGCTTCCACAGCAGCAGGATCAACACCGGTTACAACGTCCGGTTCTGTAAGTACTCTTACAGTGAACGTGCAAAAATCTCAAGCAATAGCCTCGACCAGTGCATCTAATGTCGGATTATCTGCATTCAATTCATCTCAGTTTACGGTAGATGCTAATGGATTCGTTTCTTTAAGCGGATCAGGATCAGGTGAAACCATTACTGGAAACGATGGTACAGTGCTTTCTCCGACAGCCGGAAACTGGAATATTCAAGGAAATGGTGTTTCTGGAAGTGGAACGAGTACAGCAGGAAATATTTACACGACCGGTTCCGGAAGTACATTGAAAATCAATAATACTCAAGCTCAGTTCATGACTAACGTCACGACTGTAAACCATGCTGCATCTCCTTATACTGTCCTTGCCACAGATAATTATATCGCTGTCGACTGCTCAGCTGGAGTAGTGACTTTGAATTTTCCCAATGCTCCTACGACAAATAGAATATGGGTTGTTAAGGATAAAACTGGGAGTGCTGCTACGAATAATATTTCCATCACTACTCCTGGTGGAACAGTGACTATTGATGGAAGTACGACATATAAACTCGTTGCCAACTATACGGCTATTAGTTTGCTATTTGACGGAACTAACTACGAGATCTATTAATGACAACCCCAAATTATAGCTTCAGTCAGCAAGCCTATTCTCAGGCCGTTGGAACTAATCCCACAAATTATCCTATTATTTCAACGCGAGATCCCAATCAATATGACGTTGTCTATAAAATTGGACAGTTTTGGTTAAATACGCAAAATGTGAGTTTATGGTATCTAAATAATCAAAGTAATGCTTCCGGCCAGCTTCTTTCTACATGGATTCAGATTTCGGAAGGAAATCATGTTCTTCAATCACTTTCAGATACCGCAAACACCGTTGTTTACCCTTCTTCAGATACTTCCTCTCCTCCTAACAATATCCAATTAGTCGGTCAAAACGGTATTATAATCACATCAGTCCCTGCCAGCAATCTGATAAATTTCACGATTAGCAATTTCACTCCTTTTGCTTATGTCCAAGTGACGGGCCCAACCACTTACAATGCATTGACAACTGATTATTTTATTTCCTGTAATCCTACAGGAGGAGCTATTACGATCAATCTCCCAGCAGCTCCTACGAAATATCACATGTATGTAATAAAGGATCGAACGGGAGCCGCTTCCACGAATAATATCACTATCCAATCATCCGGCGGGGTATTGATTGATGGAGCTGCAACGTATGTATTAGAAGGGAATTTTGGAGCAATAACTTTACTTTTTAACGGCACAAATTACGAAATATATTGAGGTAACTAATGGGCTACAGAAATTATAGCGTAGCTAATGGATTCATTGTTGATCCAAGCGGAAATGGGGACTTTAAAACGATTTCATTAGCTTTAACAGCAGCTGGATCTGTGGGGGGAAATGGAACGATCTTTATTAGACCAGGAACCTACACGGAAAATCCCGCATTAGTCGCTGGATGGAATCTTACGGGTTTCATGGATGATGGACTGACTCCAACGGTAACGATCATAGGTAAATGCACTTTCTCATCAGCAGGAACAGTTTCTATTAGCTGCATAAGACTGCAAACTAATTCAGATTATTTCTTGTCTATCACAGGAAGTGCTGCAAGCGATGTCAATGTAGATTATTGTTATTTGAATGCTTCAAATAATACAGGGATAAATTTTTCTTCAAGTAGCTCAAGCGCTGCTCTACTTTTTACTAACTGTCTAGGAAACTTAGGAACCACTGGAATTGGTTTATTTTCTCATTCAAGTGCTGGAGCATTTGATTTAGAGCAATGTTCATTTCTAAATACTGGAGCTTCTACAACAGCAAGTACATGTTCTGCTGGAGTTTTGAATTTAACTTTATGTTATCTTCAATCTCCTATTACCATTTCTAGCACAGGAACAACAACAATAGAATATTCAGCTTTTGATCTTTCGGCCATAAATACTACGTGCCTGACTCTAGGGGGAGCTTCAAATCAAGCAGCAAGATTTTGTAGAATTATTTCAGGAACTGCTTCTGCTATTTCAGTTTCTACAACATTTACAATTTCTCAGTGTACAGTGAACTCTTCCAATACCAATGCAATCACCGGCGCAGGAACGATTAACTACACTGAAATCGCTTTTATAGGATCTTCATCAATAATTAACACAACTACACAAGCAGGACTATACACAAATTTAGGAAAATATAAAGCTTCTAGTCAGCCATGCTTTCAGGTATATGTAAACTCTAATATCACAAGCGTTACAGGTAATGGGGCCGTATATCCTATTCTTTTTGATACGACTAAGTTCGATCTTAATTCTAATATTACTTTAAATAGTGGTGGTAAAACAATATTTACAGCGCCTGTCGCAGGAAAATATCTTCTAAATTTCACTATCGCAATGAATTCACTGACAGTCGCTATGAGTGCAACTACCGTGGCACTTGTCACAACTGGACAGACATTTTTCATCTATGGAGGAAATGCAGGAGTAATTAAAGACTCGAACAATACAGCAGCATGGCAACTGAGCCAAATTGTGACCATGAATGCAGGTGATACGGCTTTTTGCCAAATTACTATATTTAATGGTGCATCGAACGCAGCAACAGTTCAAGGAAATAATAGCGGTTTTGGAACGCTTTTCTCAGGGCACCTAGTCGCTTAATTTTTTATAAGATGGATCATTTAACATCAAAATCGTTTGAGCATCTAAAAGAGCCTGTAAATATCCTCTAAACCAGGAGTCAAAATTCATTTTATCTTTATAAGCTTGACTTGGATCATCACAAAACTCATAAACGTAGTGGTTTACAGTAGATTCATATTTATTAACAATAATTTCTCTGCAATCACATGCATAGCAAGAAAAAGGCAAAAAGAAAGCGATTAGATATTTCATAATAATTCCTTTGTAGATGACCGATTATCATATTGAGAGTCTTTATTTTTCAAATACAAAAAATTTGACATATCAGAATGTGCTTGTAGATATCCTCTCCACCATGAATCCCAATCGATTATTTTTCTATTCGCTTCGTCAGGTGTTCGGCAAAATTTATAAATATAATGCGCTGAATATTCTTTTTGCTTATCAGAAATACTTCTAGAACAGTCGCAGGCATGGCATCCGTAATATAAATGCAGGCTCAACAGACATAAGAGAAAATATTTCATAAACACCCCCTTAGCATACTGAAAACGTACTTTACATCTTTCAATAATTTAAGTAAAGTAGACGTGAAAAATCTACAAAAGACCACTAAATTGAATATTTTTTTCTGCAAGAAATGCATAGAATTTGTTTCAGAAATAGGTAGAGAGCAATTGATTCTATATACTGACATTTGCTCATATTATGTTAGAAATGGTCCATATCGACTTGAGCCTCGTTTTGAGAAATATTTAAATGAAATTGTTTGTGATTTAGAGAGGGGGGGATATCTTATTTCTACAGATGTAGGCAAAAAAATTATTCTGTTGAAGCCATTAGGACATAGTATTAAGAACAAATATGGTAAAGATGAACATTATTTTTGTGTGGATGGATTTCATCTTGAATAGTGTGTAGATCATTTTGTTGACTCCAACAAAATGATCTTAGATACATTATCGATCATTTCGAGGATATGATCGATATGATCCAAATTGACCAAAAAATTGATCGCGAGCAATTATTGAGTCAATTTTTCTGACTCACTAATAGGAGATCTTTCTATCCATTTTTTAAACAATTCTTTCAGTTCTTCCTCGGGAAAAAATTCACCGAATTGGGATTGATAAATTCTTTCATATTCTTTTATGAACTTTTTATCTGGTATCTTTCCCCAAGAGGTTTTTAAAATTATGAATGGCATTAAAAATCTTTTAAAAACATCTGGTAATTCAGGAAGAGCCTTAGAACCTAAATCGTCCGCGGTATCTATAAGATTGATAAGAATATTGAGAGGAAGGTGAATACTATTAACGATTGTTAAGCTTGGATTTTTTTTCATCCACTTCCGAAAAATTCCTACAAATTCCTGAGTCATTTCATTTGTCTGTTCTGCGAATTCGATATTCAATTTTTTTAGTTCTTCATAGTCCATTTTGTTGTTGCTCCTAGTCCGATAATTAAACCTATGTTGCGACGATGGTAATTCCACCGTGTATTTTAGGAAATTACTGTCAAGTGGTAATGTTTTCTTTAAATGGTTTTCCCTATAGTTTTTTAAGATCTTCAATAGAGAAACCAGTATAGCAGGCCACACACATCATCTTTCCTTCTTTATCCATTCTGTCTTTATAAAGTCGACCACATTCACACATTTCAGGAAATACACTTGTTATTTTTATAGCCATAAATTCCTTCACAAAGCATTTTTCCCATCAAATTAATTCCTTTCTTCCTACCGCACTTGTCGCATTCACTCATATTAATCCTTAGGTGGTTCTGGGAGGGGCATCCAGTGAGTAGCAGGTAATTTTGGCCCATGAGATTCAATGATAAATTCATTCCCATTCATCCAACAAGAATAAATAGTATCTCTAAACCAACCATCATTTCGCATGTTATATAAAATATTTTTTTCTGATACGTAAATAGCTAAACATTTTTTACAATCAGGAAGCCTATCTTCAACTTTTATCCATGCTAGCATTCCTTTCACTCACATTTTTTCACATTCAGTTGAATTCTTTACATTTAAGTTTAAACATAATCGGTTTGCCATTTCTAAATAATGTTAGAGGTTCTGAACGACATACCACTCCTTCTATCATCTGTGGAATTCGACTACATTGACTAAGAGGTTTTGACTTCACAAAATTTACAATCTCCTCTTCTGTCATGATACCGATATGAGGAACGACTTCTATCCCAAATTTATTCGCTATTTCTTTTGCGTCATCTCTTTTCAACCACCATCCATCAATCCAAACATCGAAAAGAATAAAACCAGCATCTTCACGATAATTTCCTCCTACCGCTTGTATTTTTGAACCATATCCTTCACCAAATAAAATCACATGAGGATAATTTTGATTTTGTTCACAAGGAAAAACCCTCGAAAAATTCCAGTCTCCGAAATTTTTCTGAAGATAATCTAATAGATGACAAGGAATTTGTGCGTCTTTTGTTCTTCCTCCGAATCTCACTTTTCCATCCTGATAAATTATTCGAATGTTTGTCCCATCTACTTTCTCATCAACACGCCATTTTTTCACATTTCCAAATTCTGGTTCGGAATAATCACCTATGATGAAAGACTGTCGTCCCTTTTGATATTCCGGATTATTCTTTTTCCCTTCTTCGAAATACCATCCCTGTCTCTTCCAAAGACTATTTATCTTTACGTATTCCATCTATTTTTACTCAATAAAGGTTTCAGTTGTACGATATTTTCTTACATCTATTTTTCATTCATAAAACTATCCTAACCGGCTTGTTAACTGGTTCATAGCGCTCGTTTACATGGCTGGCATTGATAAATTTCGTCGTTCCTAAACATCTCGATTTTCCTCCGTGTTCGTGTATGTGTCCAAAAATATGAACCTTTAGATTCGTTCTTCCTGTAATTTTATTAAGTAAAAATTCTGACCCCATACTTTTTGGAATATCGTTCGGATTCCTTATAACGGCGTCAAAAATTCCGTAAGGAGGGGAATGGGTAACTAAGATGTCAACATCAGGTATCGAATGAAATTTCTCAGCCAACTCCTCTTCCGTATCACAAGTAAATGCTTTGCATTTTTGATTCATTCCAGAAAAAGTTTTAGTCCAAGGAGACCCCCAGATTTTTAGGCCTTCAAATTCTGTTCCTGAGTCGCAGAGATATTCACAATCATAAAAAGTTTCCTTTAGCATAGGAGCCTTTTCAATCCATTTATCATGATTTCCAGCTATTAAGATTTTTTTTCGATATTTCTGTTTAAGCAACCAAGCATTAAACTTTATATATTGCTTGAATTCATCTCTCTCCGTCAAATCTCCCGCCACAATTAACAAATCCCCTCCAGGAAGTTCTGGGTAGTATCCATGAAGGTCAGCTATACAGGTTATGTCCATTATGTTATCGCTAATTGATAAGCTTCTTCTTCCAAATTTTTATAATTCATAGGAACAGACCCCCTTTGCAAATATTAGCTTTCAAGAACTCAACTTCAAGTCTAAGGTCTTTGATTTCTTTATTTAGAGTACTAATCCTGGCATGTTGGCTTTTTCTAAGCCGATCGTATTTTTCTTCTAATTCAAGAAGTTTTCTTTGGCTTTTTTCTTCATATGGTTCTTCAAATAGGAGTAGCTGTTGCATATTCATTTTTATTAATCTCATATTTTGGTGGAGTAAGACTCATTAAACAATTCCAGAATTCAAATTCTTTTTCAACCATTTTGTCTATAAATTCTTGGTCTCGTTTAACTTCAATAACAACTCCACTCTCTCCATCAAAGGAATAATAATATGAAAAACTCAGACCACTGACATATATCTGATGCTGCAACTGTGGAATATATTTCGTGGGTATTTTTCCTTTTAGGGCAATAGCATGATCTTTCTTACCAGGACACTTGATCTCACAAATGGCATCTTGTTCAAGAGTAATTCCATCGAAAGAAGCACTCATCCAATCGATGGTATCGTGGACGAATACACCAGGAAACATGATCAATCCGGTTTCTTTTTCGAAAGCTTCTAGAGCTATAGGTTCGAGTCTTTTTCCTCTTGCCATGAATTCATTTTCTTCTTGATCAATATTGAAAATTTTATCTTCATATAAACCGAGAGGGGATTTCCAAGGACTCATTCCCATGATAGATATAGCATCCGACGCTCCCAAATGAGTGCGTCGGAATTGATGCCATTCATCAGTCCCTTGTTTTACATTAACTTGTCGCATTGACAACCTGGGATTTTTTGGAGATATGTCCGATAGAAGCATCTCTCATCTTTTTGAACATAATTTTATCCATTTCTTGGAATGAATTTATTCCTTGAGATCTAAGGTGTCCCCATACTTTATCTTCGAACTCTTGACCACATTGCTTAAGCAATTTATTAAATTCTATGGTCTCTTCTTGAGTGATTGTATTATCTTGATTTTCGAAAGATTTTTGTTTTCTCTCCTGTATCTGTGATGCTTTATTTCCATCGTCATCTTCATCTGAGACAACTCCTAGAGCTGCACACAAGGCATACCTTTTCCCATAACTACAAGCACTTCCGACAGCATGCGCGTCTTTCTTTGCTAGAGGAATTGTCAAAGGACCAAATTCAACCCATTCTCCACTAACATGTACAATTCTAGTTGTTACCTTCACTCCTATTTCATCTAATGTGGCATCTTGCCATACACTCAATCCATTAATTCCAATAGGTTCTCTGATCGCCTCCATTACAGATGCTAAATCACTGTATTTCGATCTAAAATGAGGATTTGTAGAGTCTTTTGATGCAGGTCTCATAGATCTTTGGGCTGAATTCATAGCCTTTGAAATTTCAATAATATTTTCTGATGTTTTCATTTTTACCTTAAAAAGTTTGATAGGATTCTTGTTCTTTTATATATAATTCTTTAAAAGCCTCAAAAGCTTCTTGTATCGCTAAAAAATCTAGCTTGTCTAAATCAAATTCATTTGCTATGTTTTCGGCAGACTTCTGGCTATCGAACCAGGAATACGCCAAAGTCAAAGCGAAATCATCAATGCACTTGGGATGTGTGACAATAGAAGAGAGTTTTTTCATGGCTTCCTTTCTAGTGTTGTACATCTCCTTTTCAATGTATTCATTCATAAGTTGATATTTGTAATCATCGATTGTGTCGTGGTACATATTTACTGCTCCTTGTCTTCATCATTAAAATATTTCATACACATTTGAATTTCTTCATCTGTTGGATTCTCTCCATAAATCAACTTTGCCATTTCTATGGCTGCATTCATAATTTCGTCATCAGATAGTATCCAATGCATAGTTATGCTCCATGTTAGGTAAATTTAGATATATTCCTTTATTTCCTTGAGATCATTCGCTGTTCTGTACATTTCCCATGACATCTGTTCGAGCTTCAGCTGAATATCTACGCTAAACTTCATCTCATCATTGGCTGCTTTCTCTAAATTTGCACATAGTCTATTCGCTGTTTCGATTAGTTCTTGAAGATTTGTCATAAATTTCTCCTGTAAAGTTTTCTTTTTAAATCTAATTTATCAGTTATCCGGAATTTCCGGACAGTTCATCTTAGCTGCTACAACCTTTTAGTCTTGACTATTTGGGAGACTTGCTTTGATGACTAGATCTTATCAAAAGATAAGATTTAATACAACATAAAAGATGGCATTGCGTCAAAAGATTGAATGTAGTATTTTGATAAGAAAGGAGATTTTATGATGGATCTACGTACCTATCTTTTTAATCACCGTATGAAGGTAGTTGAATTTGGGAGAAGGATTAATTTTAGTCCTATCCACCTATATAAGATAATACATGGAGAAAGGAAGCCGAGTTTAAAATTAGCAAAAATAATTGAGAAAGAAACAAATGGTGAAGTGACGATAGAAGATTTAATGAAAGGAAACGAGGATGAAAAATAATAATAAGGGAAAATTGCATAGAACTATGATTATCGAGTGGATTACGATTCTCACAGCAGTATTAACTTGCTTTGGGGTTTTATATGCAGAAATCAAGGGATTAGACGGTAAGATAGAAAGACAGGGAGATAGAACAGACAAAATGTGCGAGATGCATAATGCCAGATCCGACAGACTTTACGAAATGTTTATTGACCTTCTGAAAGAAACCAAATGCTCTAAGGACGTAAATACGAAATCCTAGAGAAGAACTCCTAAAAATGCTAAAACCTAGGGAAGCAAAGGAGGGGAGTCATGGACGTTTCCTTTATTCTAGGTTGCATTTTTGGAAGTATGATCGTAAATTATTTTTGGCTGAGACATCTCAGAACTGACATCATTACGCACATTGATGAAATTGCCATTAGACTGGATAATCATATCGATGATGAAAAACAGGAACGAAATCGTAAGCATAGTTTACTCGTTCAACTCAATGGAAGGATGGACAAGCTATATAACACAATATTGAAAAGATTAGGTCAAATTCCTTAAGCCATTGCGCTTTACACGATCTTAAAGAAAAGGAATTGATTTAAAACGATAGGCGGGATTAATGTAGACTCACAAAAAAAGAGTTTACATGAAGAACCTCTTAAAACAAGAAAGGGATCAAGCTAGACACTTGATCCCTTTTAACAAGAACACCTTTGATATTGGAAAGGTGAACAACAAATCTATATGTCTTCATTGTAGATGTTCACACCATTTTTTTCAATATCTTCTGAGTTCTTTTTTTCTAGTTTCTCTAAATAGTTAAGGTGGAATTACTTACAAAAAAATCCGGGTCCGATAATGTATGCTATGTGGTTTATTATCAATGACTTACGAAAAATAAAGTATTTTTTTGTCAATATAATTTCGCCTAATCCATAAAATTGTGGAGGCGATAAGTGTTTAAAGGTTTTATTAAGCTACAAAGACAGGGTGCGGAACAATTATTTTTCAATGATCCAGATTCGTATTTGGTTATGACACAGATCATGCTCAGGGCAAGACGAAAGAATTCCAAATATGACAAGTACAACCTCCAAGCTAATCAAGCTCTAATTGGTGATTATCATGGACTCAGAATGACAGAAAAAAGATATAGAAATGCTAAAAATAATTTGGAATATAAATATCAACTTGTCTCATTTAAGGGAACACCACAAGGAACAATAGCTACTATTCTTAGTACAGAATTTTGTGACATAAATAGCGAAATGACCCTAGATATATTCGTCGAGCATAGGGCGAACGAAGGGCGAACAGAGGGCGAACAAAAGGGCGAACAGAGGGCTAACAAAACACTCTTAGATACAGTAGTTTATGAAGAATTTTCAGAAATTAGGGCGAACGAAGGGCGAACAGAGGGCGAACAAAGGGCGACTAACAAAGAATACAAGAATATAATAACTAAAGAAACAACAACAACCCCCTTACCCCCTAAACCTGTTGCTATTCCCAATATTGAGAAAGATTCTGCTGCTGCTGTTTTTTATTCCTGCTTCAAAGAAAAAGAATATGAATCGATTCTCGAACATCTTTCTGATGAAGACAAGATTACATTGCATCAATACCCAGAAAACCGCGTTAAACTGGCATTGGATTACGCAAAAGTAACTGAGCCTACTAAGACCTTTATGCACATGATTATTTGGCATCTGAAGAAAGATATACCGCCTGACTCAAATTTTACAAAAAAACCTCGTTTGACCGATCAGCAAAAATTTGCTTTCGAAATAAATGACTATATACTTTCTGTCGGCCGAAAGGACATTTTTGATCAAAATGAAAAACTTATTTTGGAAAAAGGGTATATGCTTCATCCGCGTGCAGGATCTCATATAACAGTGAGTATTATTATTCCAATGGAGGAAATGAGAAAAGATTTTAAGGAACTTATGGAAATTTACGGAAATAAACGAAAAGTTGGTTAGAATCTATGAAGTGTTTTAAATTTTGCTATAAAAGTAAAGCTAAGCAGGAGACTAAATATTTTCCTATAAGCGACTTTAAATCAATAAAGTATGACCATAAAACAAAATATTTAGAAGTGAAAATACAGGAAGATATTGAGCGTGGTTTCATTAAACTTTTAAACTTATTGGAATTCGACCTTTTTTTAGATAAATCTCCTAGCACGGTTTTCCCTTTCGAACTTTTTGAAACAGAAGAAGAAGTGTGCTAAAATAAAAATATTTAACAATGAGGAAAAAATGAAATTAATTAAATTTATATTTCCAGGTGTATTCCCAGAAAACGTAAGAAATTATTATTTTTCTTTAGAAGAATTGAAAACCTTTTCTTATGATTCTTCTAATGATATGTGGCAATTTGAATTTATTTCAGGAAAACAAACATACATGATCGGGCATTCAAAAATTGATCTGCATGAATTTGAAGGATTCCTTTTCACAGATAATCCCCTTATCATTTTTGAAAATCGGCCATTTAAAATCAGAGAAGATGGAAGTCATTATGAAGAAATGGAATGTCATTTGCGTGAAGTAAAAAAGGAAAAACAAAAATGAAATTTATTAAATTTGGATATCAGACCTATAACGGACCCATGTATGAATATGTTGCATTAAATTTATTTAAAATTATTAGCTATAAGCCAGAGGATAATTCTTTCTATGCAATATATTCAGACAGTGCAAAATATGATGACCGAGAAATAGGACAAGAAGTTGAAGACATGTGTCTAGAAGAATTTGATGAATTTTTAAACTCTAGAGAAGAAAGTTCTGATATGAAAGTTTTTCCTATTTTTTTTAAAGAAAAAGGCTAACCACGAATGGTTAGCCCAAGACAATCACACTAATATGAAAAGACAATATGCGCCCAAATCATACCATTTTTTCCATTATTTAAAAGTATTTATTGACGATTTTATGCCAAAAAAACGAAACTCATGGCTTAATAAGTCTATGAGTTTCAATGAAGAAGGTTATCACTTGGCAACTGCCAATCAAGACTGCTAGTGAAAGTAATTGTAGCGAGCATTATCATGTGAAAAGCAAACGTCATACTCTTCAAAAAAGGTGGGTTAAGACTGCATTTAATAAAGAGAGACCGAAGATTACTTTGCCATGCAAGATTACTTTGACTCGCATAGCTCCTAGATCATTGGATGCGCATGACAATTTGCCAATGAGCTTAAAATGGGTGGCTGATGGAATTGCAGAAAATATCATTCCCGGCAAAGCAGCCGGCCGTGCTGACGATAGCAAAGAGTTGACATGGGAATATAGCCAGAAGAGGGGAAATCCTCGCCAATACGCCGTAATGATAGAAATTGAGTATGAAGAAATTTTTAAGTAAACTTTATATTATTTTTAAAGAAATAGTGTTTAACAACGACCAATACTTACCCGCAGCTTTTTGAGGATTTTATGAAAGAACACTTGATCGTCTTATCTGCTGAACAGATTGTGGATTTATTAATGGAAAAACAAGTCTGTCAATCCAATGTATCAATCACTTCAAAGAGCTCAATGTTATCAGTCCTAGCTATCCTTCACGAAAAAATGAATAGCTTAACAGCTCCTAATCCAAATTCATAAAATTTCGTATACAAATAAAATTTTAAATAATATCATCATACCTTAACGCTAGGTGTTTATGAAATTTATTGGCAGTTCAATACTCTTGTTGCTAACGACATATTTTCTTTGCCTTATTTTCGTCCTCATTACACTTGGATTAATTGGATTAAGTGGATGCAATTAAATTACAACCAATTAGGTAATCATGCCATTATCCAAAGGCAAAAGCCAAAAGACAATTAGCAAAAATATCAAGACTGAAGTAGAGCACGGTAAGCCACAAAGGCAAGCAGTGGCAATTGCTTTGAGTGAAGCACGCAGATCAGGAGCTAAGATTAAAAAGAAGGGAAAAAAATAATGGACAAAGAAATCAAAGGTGCCAAGAAAAGCATCGATAAAAAAATGAATAAGCTCATCAAAGATGATAAAATACGAGATAAAAAATGCGAGTATGATGAGAAAATGGCAAATAAAGGAAAAAAATAATGGACGAAGATAATGTAAAGACGATCAAAGGAATATGCTTGCTAATAATATTGGCATTTATATTTCCTCTTTGGATTTATAACAATTTTATAGATCCGATAATGAATGTATGGCAACAAAGCAAAGTTGGAGAAGCTGAACTTGCTCGGGCAGAATCTAACCGACAGATCGCTACGCTAGAAGCTGTGGCTAAAAAAGAATCGGCAAAATCATTAGCAGATGCGGAAGTTATAAGAGCTGAAGGAGTCGCTAAAGCTAACAAAATTATTGGAGATTCATTAAGTGGAAATGAAGGATATTTGCGTTATCTTTGGATTCAGGGATTACAAACTAACCAAATGCAAGTTGTTTATGTACCCACAGAAGCTAATTTGCCTATTATGGAAAGCCAAAGATTAAGATAATGGAAAAATTCACTTCCACACAAGCAGCGAATTTATTGGGAATGACTCGACAAGGTTTGCTTATTGCTATCAAAGAAAAGAGGCTGCATGCATCTAAAGTAGAAAAAAGATGGAAGATCACTCAGAGACAACTAAATGAATTCTTAAATAGAAAATGTGATCATACATCAACTCCAAGAGGAAGAATTCTATTTGATAAAAAAAAATTCCATTATTCAGTTTCTCAAGCAGCAGAATTAATTTCTTTAGAAAAGCAATATGTTTATTACGCTTTGAAAAAGAAAAAAGTTCCGTCGCATAAAAATGGGGTAACCTGGATTGTCCATATCGATGATGTAGAAGAATTTAAGAATCAAATGAATACCATTCGAAGGAAAAAAATGAAGGGTGAATCTTAATGGTTTCGGAACTAACCGTTACAGTAAAAGACGAAGAAAACGCAAAGATATTGAAGAAGAAATTCTTGCTTCATGATCCCTATTCCGTAGATGAAACAGATCCTACGATAAAGAATTGTATAGAAGAAACACTTCATGAATTTCAAAGCGAGCCGGATGGGATAAAGGTCAATATAGTGATGGAGATTGAATAATGGCTGGCAGACCAGAGAAACCAATCGATTGGACTAAATTCGAAGAACTCTGTCATATTCAATGCACACATGAAGAATTAGCCTCTATGTGTAAAGTCGCAAAATCCACATTGTATGAAAGAGCAGAAAAGCATTATGGGGAGGAATTTCCGACCGTATATAAAAAGCTATCTGAAGGTGGGAAATGCTCGCTTAGACGTGTGCAATTCAAATTAGCTAATAAAAATACTGCGATGGCTATATGGCTAGGTAAACAATATCTAGGACAAAAAGATCAACCCGAACAAGCAAATGTCAAACCGGAAGATATCGAGAAATTCACAGCCATTATGAATCTACTCAGCCAAAATCAATCCGGTAAATCTGCTAAGTCAGATCTAAATATCGCCTCTAACAATATCAATAACGCGGACAAGTCATAATTCGTAATGAAACCAATCATCGCATGCTGTGGTAAATTCTCAATGTTTTTATTCATCTCTGCTAGCATGTCTACTAATTCACGTTTACTTGGCTTCTTAAGTTCTTCCATAGATCTCCTGATTTAAATATTTATTATGCAAGAACCGTTCTCCAAAAAACAACTTGAATTCATTAAGAATGGCTCAAAAGCTAAATGGCATCTAGCTCATGGTGCAGTCCGTACCGGTAAAACTGTTTGTACTGTGTTCACTTTCATGCATCAAGCATTCCTTTGTCCTGATTCCCAAATATTTATCGTTGGACATACTTTCGATACTGCATATAGAAACGTGGTGCGCATGCTGATGGAATCTCCTGAGATGTCCATTTATCGGCCATTCTGCACGTGGTCCGGTAAGAAGTTATATTTCAGAGATAAGCAGATAACTGTCCTTGGCGCCAAGGATGAAGGCTCAGTCGGTAGTTTTCAAGGTCTAACAATGAGTCTAGTCTATTGCGATGAGATGACACTCTATCCTGATTCCATCACCGATATGATCGATTCTAGACTATCTCTCTCTCATAGCAAAGGCTATGCAGCAATGAACCCAAGTTATCCAAGCCATAAACTCAAACAATGGATAGATAAAGCAGAAGAAGGAGACCCTAACTACTATGCGCTTCACTTTGCAATGGAAGATA
>Ga0302191_10000184_pt1 | contig 37456 bp, 44 predicted proteins | sample II_Bog_E3_1_FD_198775 | JGI IMG/M metagenome (GOLD analysis project Ga0302191, IMG submission 198775) | Peat permafrost microbial communities from Stordalen Mire near Abisko, Sweden - II_Bog_E3_1 | ecosystem: Environmental > Terrestrial > Soil > Wetlands > Peat | place: Sweden: Abisko...
GTCTTTCTTGTTTATGCCGTTGCTTACACAAATTGCCTGGTTATTTTTGCTGGCCATACCTATTGCCTGCATTTCGTGGACGGTTACCCACGAAGAAGTCTTCAGGGAACCCAGGGACTATTGTGTCCGGCGTTGCCAAAAAGGTAAAAGCATTGCCGAGCGGAAATTTTTTTACCTGTTTACCTGCGAGTATTGTTTCAGTCATTATGTTACGGCATTAATGCTGGTTATTACCCGGTTCCAATTGCTTTTTGACGATTGGCGGGGCTATTTTATAGCCGGCTTCGCCCTTGTTTTTATCGCCAATGTTTACATGAGCCTTTTTGGGTTGATCAGGATCGACATAAAAAAAGTACGGATTGAAACTGAAATTGAGGAAAAGAGCAAATAACGTCAATCAACCTTAATTTTTGAGCTTTTCAACAAACCAAACTTGAGCTTTACAACAAAGCGGCCACCCATTAATTCGGCCATCTTTGTGGTGTTAATTCATAACACAAAATAAGAAATGAAAAAAGTAGTATTAATCACCGGCGCATCGGCCGGCATAGGCAAAGCAACCGCAAAGTTGTTTTTGCAGGATGGTTATATTGTTTATGGTGCTGCCCGCAGGGTGGATAATATGAGCGATATCGCGGCGCTTGGCGCCAAATTATTGAAAATGGATGTTTCTGATGACGCTTCAATAGTTGAAGGTGTCGACGCGATCATTAAAAACGAAGGCCGCATCGATGTGCTGGTAAATAATGCCGGGTTCGGGTCGTATGGTACGGTGGAAGATGTGACCATGGCCGACGCCAGGTATCAGTTGGATGTAAACTTGTTTGGTTTGGCCAGGCTTACGCAGCTTATTTTGCCGCACATGCGTGCGCAGCACTTTGGCAAGATTGTAAATATCACTTCTATAGGCGGTAAAATCGGGATGCCATTGGGTGGCTGGTACCACGCCAGTAAATTTGCAGTGGAGGGATTGAGCGACAGCCTTCGGCTTGAAGTAAGACAATTTGGTATTGATGTGATCGTGATAGAACCGGGAGGCATTAAAACTGAGTGGACCGGTATTGCTGCTGAAAGCATGAAACGTGTATCCGGCGACACGGCTTACAAAGGCCTTGTGCAAAAAGCTATCCCGATGTTTGATGAAGCAGAAGAAAAAGGGTCTGACCCGGCATTGATAGCGCGGCTGATCAGGAAAGCCGTTACGGTAAATAAGCCAAAGGCCAGGTACGCTGCAGGTTATATGTCGGTGCCCATATTGTTTGTTAAAAGATGGCTGGGTGATGCTATATTTGATAAAATGATTGAAAGCAGGTTGAAATAATGGAGCCGGTAGATTTTAAAGAGGTTGACAGGATCATGTTTTCGTGCGAGTTTAACAGCAAGCGCGAAGGAGAGCAATTTGTGCCAATGCATGTACTGAGCAGTATTGTTGCGGGCAGCATGAAGGTGACAATTAGCGAAGGCACAGCTATATTCAACAGCGGCGATATTGTTGTTGCACGGGCCAACCAACTTGCTAAATTTGTGAAATACCCGGATACTGAGACGGGCACTTTTAAAGCCATTGTTCTCTCCTTTGATCCTGCTTTGCTGCAAGATTTTAGCGCCGAGTACCTGGTTAGGGCTGATGGACCTTACGCCGGGCCGGATGGCCAGGTTTTACCGCCTAACGGGCTGTTGCAGGATTTTTTTAAATCACTGCTTCCCTATTTCGACCCGGCGAACCAATTGAGTGGCCCGCTAACAACATTGAAGGCAAAAGAAGCTTTATTATTACTACTGCGCATCAAACCTGAACTAAAAAACATGTTTTTCGATTTCAGGCAGCCGGGCAAGATCAACCTGGAGGAGTTTATGCAGCGCAATTTTATGTTCAATGTGCCTATAGGCCGCTTTGCGCAGCTTACCGGCCGCAGCCTGGCCGCCTTTAAACGCGATTTTGGGCAGGTGTTTAAACAATCGCCGGGCAAATGGCTGCAACAGCGCAGGTTGCAGGAAGCACATTACCTGATCAGCCAAAAGCAAAAAAGATCATCTGATATTTACCTCGATTTGGGCTTTGAAGATTTGTCGCATTTTTCATTTGCTTTTAAAAAAGCGTACGGGGTAGCGCCATCGATGGTGTAAATTGGGTCCAGAATGTAGAGACGCAATATTTTGCGTCTGCTCTGTTATGCCACCAACTGATCAAACAATTTTTCCAGTGTTTCCGCTGCATCATTGCAAAAACCCGGATGCACCTTCGACGTCTGTAAAACCGTACTTCGTGCCGCCGTAAGCCACCTGAAGCGCGAAGCCATATCCAGTTTGCCGATGGGGCCCGCGTCTTTTTCGCCCAGGCAAATGCGTTCAAAACCGCAAACATGCTCCCTGATTTCCATAAGGTCCAGGTCTTTGGAAAAAGCCGTTAAGCGTTCCTGGTCCAGCAGGTATTTAGCACGAAGGAACTTTAATTTGGCGCAGTAAACCATTACCCCGATGTTCAGGAATTCTTCGCGCTCCACCCTCGGCACTACGCGGATAACGGCATACTCAAATAAGTGTTTTTGCTGCATGTTGGGCTTCCTTTAAAAATATGTCGGAATGGGCTATCCGCGTTAGTAAAAACTCCAGGTAAGCATCGCGGTATTCATCCGGCAAGCTGAATGGGCCGTCGCTGAGCCACGCTTCGGGTATTAAATTAACAATGGACCGAATGCGGTCTTTATTCAAAATTTCCCTTAATTCTATGTCCGCAAGTTCCAGCATCGTGGCCCGGGGTAGCAGTACGTGCTCTTTTACCTGTACAAATGGCTGTATGGCCTTCGTCCGCCAGTTATCCCATGAATGATGAAAATATAGCGCAGCGCCGTGATCGATCAGCCATAGCTCCCGGTGCCAGGTGAGCATATTGGTGTTCCGTGCGGTTCGGTCAACATTCATCAGCAGGCAGTCCAGCCATACAATTTTTGAGGCCAGTAAAGGATCGACTGCAGTAATCATCGGGTCGAAAGTAATGGCCCCGGAAAGGTAATGGAGCGCCAGGTTCAACCCGACGCTGGCTTTCAACAGATCCTGTATTTCTTCGTCAGGCTCGGTACGGCCGAAGGCTTCATCAAGGTTGGCAAAAACAATTTCAGGCACTTTCAGCCCTGCGGCCCTGGCAATTTCACCGCCGATCAACTCGGCGATCAATGCCCTAGGCCCCTGACCGGCACCGCGAAATTTCAGCACGTACAAAAATCCGTCGTCCGCCTCGGCAATAGCGGGCAGCGAACCGCCTTCGCGCAAAGGCGTAACATAACGGGTTACATTAACAGTACGGAGTTGTGGCGGCGTAAAACTCATTAACAGGCTGCTTAACATTTGACTGCGGTAAATTTAAATATTAAGTTGGTTTTTACGGGGTTATTCCTGCATGCTGTGCCCCGCGCCATTTTAACACTTATAACCGTACTAATATTTTCATTAAATATAAGCCTTTGAAATACGTTTATATCGACAATAAAGCAGTTAGTCTACCAAATATTGTAGTTGGTATAATTTAAAAAGGTTTATGAGCTTAAAATTTAGCAGGCAAATTATTGTTGGTATATTGCAGACGTTTAATTAATAAGTAAGTTTATCGAAAAATTCTACGTTAACTGTTAATGAGGCTTTTAGTAGGATGCTTGTTTTCAGCCTTCCTTGCATGCGTGTTCTCTGTATCATATGCCCAGGTGGCCCCGGCCGTTTTGGAAGGTAAAATAATGACCAACAATGGCTCGCCCGCCGACGCGTCTACCGTTGTTCTATTAAGATCAAGGGACTCGTCAATCGTTGCCTCAATTACCGCCGATAATAATGGGCTGTTTCATTTCGCCGCCTTGCAGGCAGACAGTTATCTTTTGTTGATCAGTAAAGCGGGGTATCAAAAAATGTACGCCGGGCCGTATGGTGTTAAATCCGGTGAAACGTTCACGACGCCCGATATTATATTAAAACAGCTTATACAAAATTTAAGCGAGGTGCAGGTTGTAAGCAATAGGCCTGATATTGAAGCGCAGCCGGGTAAACTCATTTTAAATGTCCAAAACAATCCGGGAGCGCAAGGGAATTCGGCTTTCGATATTCTCAGGCAGTCGCCCGGGGTAAGGGTTGATAACAGCAATAATATTAATATTATCGGCCGTCAAAGTGCTTTAATAACTATTGATGACAAGCCGGTAAACTTAAGCGGCGAAGACCTGGCGGCGGTGTTGCGCGGCATACAAGCGAGTACGATCGATCGTATAGAACTGGTAACAGGTGGTTCCGCCAAATATGATGCGTCCGCCGGTGGAATCATCAATATCGTGTTAAAAAAAGGAAAAAATAACGGCTTCAACGGCTCTTTCACGGGTGCTGCCGGTTATGGAAAATATTACAAAAGCAACGGCGGCCTGGTTTTTAATGGTCGGACCGATCATTTCAATATCTTCGGTAATTACAGCTATACCGACAACAAGAACGTACATACCATTGCTACCGACCGGAATATCAATTTCGATGATACGCTGAGTAATTATCATACAGACTACCATAGTTTGCAAACTATTCGAATAAACACGTTCGGGCTGGGCAGTGATTTCTATTTATCCCGTACGCAAACGATTGGGTTCTTTGTAAATGGCTCCGTCACTGACGAGGGTTTTGCTAAAAACAATAACTTGACTATTTATAACCAGGCTGTTTTTGACTCGACGATTACAGCTGCTTCTAACCTTAACCGCGATGTAAGCAGGATAAATTATAATTTAAATTACAGCGGAAAACTGGACAGTGCCGGCAAAATGCTGACTGCCGACTTTAACTACACCACCAATAACCGCACCTCCGATGAGTACATTACAAATACTTTCTATAATGCTGGAGGCAACCAATACAAATCGCCTGACTCACTGCAAAATTTGTCCCCCTCAAATATAAAAGTGTGGCTTTCACGTGTAGATTTTACTGATCCGCTATCAAAAACCTCAAAGTTCGAGGCTGGGATCAAATTCAGCGATGTGATTAGCGATAACGACCTGATATTCGGCCCATCTGTCAACGGGCAGTATACCAGTGACCCGAACTTTAGCAGTCATTTTAAGTATACCGAGAATGTTAATGCATTGTATGCCAATTACCAAAACAAGTTTGACAAATTCGACCTGACAGCAGGTTTGCGCGCCGAACAAACTATTGCAAAGGGAAATTCGAGCACCGAGGGCGAGATTGTTAACAGCAATTATACCGACCTATTTCCATCAGTAATGCTTACCTATAACGCTGATAGTAAAAACGGTTGGACGATCAGCTATAACCGCGGAATCAAAAGGCCCGGCTACGAAGATATAAACCCTTTCCTGTACTATCTCGACTTATACGATTATCGTTCCGGAAACCCCGACCTAAAGCCCGAATATACAACCAATATTGAGTTGAGCTACAATTATAACAAGACCATCCTGACAACTTTGTATGCTAATATAATTAACGAAGCGTACGAATTCAGGTATTTTGTGCAGAACGATAGTTCCAAAGTAAACATCAATATCCCTAAAAATTTCGGTACCATATACAATTATGGGATCAGGTTTTTGACACCGGCAAACCTTGCAAACTGGTGGAATATTGATTTTAAGGTTGATGCTGCTTATCAGCGATATGTGGCCTATCCGGTAAACGGCAATTTGAACAAAGGCACACAAGATATTATTTTATCGGCCGATCAGCATTTTAAAATCAGCAATGCAGTTACAGCTGATCTTTCCGGGAATTACGAAACGCCGAGTTTTTATGGCATTAGCCAGTTTAAAGCAAATTATTACCTGGATGCTTATATCAGCACACAATTGTTCAATAACCGGGGTAGTCTGAAATTGAGCATGAACGACATTTTTAATACCCGTCGTGACAGGTTCAGCACGAATTATGAGAACCTTTACATGAATACGGTGGACAAAACGGAGACGCAGGTGGTAAAGCTTACTTTTACCTATAGATTCGGCAAGGGATCGGCAAAATCAGCATCGCACCGGACCGGCAACGAGGACGAACAAAAAAGGTTGAACAACAGCAACGAAAACTAAGTACTGGTCGGTGGATTACCCCGCATGCCCGCTCATCATACTAACGAAGATGATACCCAGCACCAGCAAACTGATGCCCAAATACATATAATCTTTCTCAAACACAAATCCGATGGCCGAAAATATGATTCTTAAGATCGGCGTTGCAATCAACAGCACAATACCAAATTGTATAATGGCCTGGCCCTTGAACGCTAAAATGCCATGAAAAATGCCGCTCGGATTACGAACAAAAACAGGGATGCCATTGAATTTGCGATAGTCGGAAATACTATGGCCATGGCGGAGCATAAACACAATGCCCCCGAAGAAAACGATGCTGATGGAAACAACGGTCCCCGCCCTGAGCACGTTGCTAAGCAGAAGTTGCATGTCCTTGTCTTTGAATATTTTCATTTCTGTTTAGTTCGTGGTTCATAGTTCATGGTAGAACGAAAGTTAAAGTTTTTAATGCCATTGCAGTTGCTATGAACTATAAACCATCAACTATTAACTTTTTGCCAATCAAATCCTTCCCGTAATGCCATGATAGATCATTTGGACAGCCAAAATCGATATTACAACTGCAAAAATATACCTGAGCCATTTGGACGAGGTTGACTGTACCAATATTTTTGATCCGGTAAAGGCGCCGGCCAGCACCCCGATCACTACGGGCATAGATAAGCCAGGGTTGATATACCCGCGCTGCAGATAAACTACCGCGCTTGCCGAAGCGGTAACACCGATCATAAAGTTGCTGGTGGTAGTCGACACTTTAAACGGGATACGCATAATGTTATCCATCGCAATCACTTTAAGGGCCCCTGAGCCAATGCCCAGCAGGCCTGAAATGATGCCGGCAAAGATCATCATTAAAAACCCGCCCCCAACGCGGGAAACATTGTATGCTACCGTTCCGCTAGGCCCAGGGTAACATCCATTCAGCTTTAGTTTTTCGGCCAGGTAACTTTTGTTATGGTTGATATTTTCAACCTTTTTTTTCAGTGAAAGGAACGCTGAGCCGATCAATATAAGACCAAAAATTATAGCGATATAACTAGCCGGTATATAAACTGCGACGATCGCGCCGCACATGGCCCCGGCGGTAGTGGCGATCTCCAAAAACATACCCAGCCGCATATTGGTGATGCCCTCTTTTACAAATGCCGCAGCCGAGCCCGAGGAGGTGGCAATTACAGATACAAGTGAAGCGCCGATGGCGTAATGAATATCGACCCCTAGTAAAAGCGTAAGCAGCGGAATGATAACGAAACCACCCCCAAGCCCGGTTAATGAGCCCAATAATCCGGCCACATATGAGCCAATCAATAATATAAGGGTAAATAATACAGTTGTCACTAATAAAGCTCCTAAGGCGCTGCCGCAAAGCTAATAATAACTTTTTTTAGGCACATAGTTTAATGTTTGTCTATGGATTTAGAGGAGAATTTGAAAGCACTTATTGCGATTGCAGCTTTTCTAAAACTTCAGTTTTTAGGAAGTCTAAATCCTCCTTGATAACCGACCATACTATGCTATCATCAAGGGTGTCATAGCCATGAATAATAATATTCCTTAACCCAATTATGTCCGAATGTGCGGTAATCGGTTCACCTGGATCGATATCTTTAATTTTTTTAACAGCTTCCCCGACAATTCCAAGTTGACGCTCTATCGCACTCTTTGTTTTCAAATCAACAGAATAGTCCTCAAACAAGCTTATCGGCCCCAAAAATTCCTGTATTAAAGAAATAGCATTTACGATGTCCATAAAAAGTTTTATTTTTCTGTCCATCAGGAACCTGACTTTTTAAAGAGAATATATATATTTAAAGAGGATAAACTAATTCCCTGTGGGAGCCGATGTGTTCTTCCAAAAATTCGTTTCGAATGGAGTTTGGTGTCAGCAAATCAATTTTTTTATTAAAAAGCTTTTCAAATTTACCATACAAGCTAAGTAGTAACTTTCCTTTACTTATCGGGTTTATTTCATCAATCTCCACCAACAAGTCAATATCGCTTTCATCGGTAAAATTTCCGTTTACTACCGAACCAAAGGCATAAAGCTCCTTAACTTTGTGGCTTTTACAAAGCGCTATAAATTCGCTTGAGCGGAAATCAACTTTATCACTTATCATCATATAAAGGTAGCATTTTGTTCAAGTAAGTACAAATGAATATATAACTTGTTTCCGTTACATTTGTGCCGAATATGAGTTATTCCAGCTTAAAAACCTGCATTGAAGATCTTGAAAAACATGGCCATCTAATCCGCATTAAGGAGGAGGTTGACCCTCACCTTCAAATGGCTGCCATTCATTTGCGGGTATTTGAGCACCAGGGGCCGGCTATCCTGTTCGAAAAAGTGAAGGGGAGCCAATTTCCGGCGGTATCCAACATGTTCGGGACGCTGGAGCGGTCGAAATTTATCTTCAGTGACACACTGGACAAGGTGAAAATGCTGATCGACCTGAAATCTGATCCGCTTAAAGCGATTAAGCATCCTTTTAAATATGCCAATGTCGGATTAACCGCGCTATCAGCCCTGCCAAAGAAAGTTGGAAAAAGTGCACCAATCAGTTTTGGCAAGTGCCATATCAGCGACCTGCCACAAATTATGAACTGGCCCAAAGATGGCGGCCCGTTTGTAACCATGCCGCAGGTTTACACCGAGGATGTGGACAAGCCGGGCATTATGAATGCCAATTTAGGGATGTACCGCATCCAAATGGCCGGGAATGAATATGTCTTAAATGAAGAGATCGGGCTGCATTACCAGTTGCACCGCGGAATTGGTGTGCACCAAACCAATGCCAATGCTAAAGGGCTGCCATTAAAAGTAAGCATATTTGTGGGTGGGCCACCGTCGCATCCCGTTGCGGCAGTGATGCCCTTGCCCGAGGGGTTATCCGAGATGACGTTCGCCGGGGCGCTGGGTAACCGCCGTTTCCGTTATTTTTATGATGACGAAGGTTTTTGTATTTCGGCAGATGCTGATTTTGTAATCACCGGGACCGTGATGCCGCATGATAATAAACCCGAAGGCCCATTTGGCGATCATTTGGGTTATTATAGCCTGAAGCATGCTTTCCCGCTTTTAAAGGTGCACAACGTCTACCATAAAAAAGACGCCATTTGGTCGTTCACCGTTGTAGGGCGGCCGCCCCAGGAGGATACCAGCTTCGGGGCGCTTATTCATGAGATCACCGGGTCGGCAATTTCCGAAGAAATACCCGGTTTGCATGCGGTGCACGCCGTTGATGCCGCAGGCGTGCATCCTTTACTATTCGCTATCGGCAGCGAGCGGTACACACCTTACAGCAATGTGCGCAAACCACAGGAAATTTTGACTATCGCCAACCATATTTTAGGGACAGGCCAGTTGAGCCTGGCTAAATATCTTTTTATCGCTGCGAAGGACGACGATCCATCGCTGGATGTAAATGATATCGGTGGCTTTTTAAAACATATCCTGCAAAGGGTCAACCTTTCCCGCGACCTGCACTTTTACACCAGAACCACGATCGATACGCTTGACTACAGCGGCAGCGGTTTAAACGCGGGAAGTAAAGTGGCAGTGGCAGTGGCAGGAGCAGTCATAAGAGAATTATGGTCGGAAATGCCGGCGGGCTTTGAGTTACCGCGGCCATTTGAAAAATACGAAATGGTAATGCCGGGGATACTGGCGGTAGAAGTGCCTAAACAAGTAAGGTTCAGCGATTCGCCGATCATTTTTGAGATACTGGAAGAACATTTAAAGGATGCAGTCCTTGACGGCCTGCCTTTAATTGTATTATGCGACGATGCCGCTTTCACCGCTCAAAACTTAAATAATTTTGTTTGGGTGACTTTCACCAGGAGCAACCCGGCCAAAGATATTTATGGGATAAACAGTTTTATTGAAAATAAACACTGGGGTTGTATAGGGCCGCTTATTATTGACGCACGAATAAAACCGCATCATGCGCCGGTTCTGGAAAAAGACCCTGAAGTTGAAAAATTAGTGGATAAAATGGGGGAGAAGGGTGGCGTCTTATATGGAATTATTTGAGGTGGAAGGTGAAAGGTAAAAGTGTATGATGAGATTTATTAAGAACATTTCGGTCTTTTTTTTAGCAATAGGATTTTGTGCATGTAAAAAGGTACAAAACATTCCACTTTACACCATCTCGAAAGAGTTTAAAAGCGATACCCTTACCACGGTTGATGTGCATATTGGCTCACGGATGACGGCTGCACAATTATTGCTCATCGCCGGCAAATTAAAAACCGACAACGCCAAAATAACCAACCTGGCCATCCATTACCTGCTGCCCGGCAACACCGATTTGAGCGCCGGCGACCATAGCTTTTATGCCGCAATAAGATATTTAAAAGACAGTGAAGTAAAACCAAGCGACAGTCTTAAAGATGCGGTTTACAACAGGCTTCGTTTAACGGTTTTTGGCCTTGACAGTGCAAAGGCATCGGCACTGCTTGCGTTGCAGCCAGACATTATCCTCGGTAAAAATGTGCTGGGCAAATTTGTGGATGATTACGCGCAAACGCTCATCATTCCCTTTAAGGATCCGACCGATAAAAAAGATGAACTTTTTGTGATCGAACTGAACGCCATGGGCAATATCGTCTCATCCACAGTGCCGCAAAAAGTTGTGGAAGACGGCATTGAAAAATGGCTGGTAGATAAAAACGGGGATTATATCTCGATAAAAGACAGCGTGCTTGCGCAATATCCTTACAACGCGTTAGGTTTGCCGTTTAACAGTATAAAATCGGGGATATAATTTCAGGTGTCACAGTCCCTCTTGTTTTAATATTTCAAGCAATATACCCATATCAACGGTACCATATGAGCCTTTGTCATAAATAGAAACTAAATAAACCGTCGAATCTTGTCTCACTAAATATGTTATTACGCGGGCGCCGCCTGATTTCCCTTGATTTTTGCTGCTGATAGCTACTCTTATTTTAAAAAGGCCATGCCCTAACGAAGTCCCTGGTTCCGGGTTCTGTCTTAGTTCGTCAACAAAATCAGCAATATCTTTTTTAAACGAAGGGTATTTTTTAAGCAAAGGCTTTGCTTCTTTTTCGAAGTTCCTGGTAATTTTAATCGTTAAGCTCATCTAACCAGGTTTGAGCATCTTTTAATTCTGTTTTGCCGTCCACTGATGATTTTACCTCGCGAATCCCTTCTCTGAATCCATCGTAAAAAGCATCTGCTTTGGAAATTTTTGATTTTGGCCGATTTTTAAAAATAGCCTTTACCTCGCTCAGAATAGTCTTATCGTCGGTGTCCAAAACCAGCCGCATTACTTCGAGTTTTTCAGCCTGCAAATTCATAATTTCAAATTTACGGATTTATATATCAATCATTCAAACCTAAAAAGTTTTATGATTGTATAAGTGGCATGACAATGCAGTTTAAGACTTCCGGAGTTCTCAGATCGCGCAACCCTCAACCAGGCCTTTAAAAATAAACAATTCCGAGTTAAACTTTGGACGCTTCATTGATCTCTATTGATCACCGGTTTATAAAAAAATGCTGTAAAAGCACAATAGTCTTCATATCGCGAAAGGCGTTGCTTTTTAATTTTTGCAGCGCTTCTTCAAAGGATAATTCTATCAATTCGATACTTTCTCCTTCTTGTTTTAGCCCGCCAAATTTAGGGTGGTCGCTTTTGCTGGTATAATCCGCCATAAACAAGTGCTGAAACTCGGTTACGCCTCCGGGCGAAGTATATGCGCTTACAATTTTTTCCAGGTTTTCAATTTGATACCCTGTTTCCTCTCTCGCTTCGCGATAAGCGGTTTGTTCAGGTGTTTCATCCTCATCTATTACCCCCGCACATGCTTCAACCAGGTAACCGTTATCATTCCCATTTAAAAACGTAGCCATCCTGAATTGTTTGGTCAGCAGCAGCGTCTTGTTTTTTTTATCCACCAGTAAAACAGCAACTGTATCCGGGCGGTAATACACTTCTTTTTGCAGGGTTTGAAAAACACCCTCGTTATCCGGTTTTTCAAAGCTGATCAGTTGCAGCCGGTATTTCTTTTCGGATAGGGTTTGTTTGTCGAGTATTTGGATGGTAGACATATTCTGGCTTTTTGTTTACATACTTTTTACAAGGAAAAGGTTTCACGAAGAGAAAAGACTTCCGAAGTTTTTAAAACTTCAGAAGTCTGAAACCGTTATTTAATGCTCATTGTGACGTTGCTTTATTCCAATTTCTCCCAACCATAAAACCCGTAAAACCAAAGATCAAAATCAAAAATATTTTGAGCCATGGCAAAATCTTATCAATGTGTAAGAATGACCCATCCCCACCATAAAATAGTCCTTTGACGGTTCCATCAACACTCATATTTCGTGTGAGCAGCCATCGCATCAGCTTAAGGTGGCTGGATGACAGATATTCAGAATACAGTATTAATAAAAAGGTGGAAACAAGCAGTATAGCGGTAATGCTCGTCACTTTGAACTTTGAGAAAATGGCCCTCACCATGTAGACCGCGAAGCTTATAGAGAGAAAACAAGCAAAGACAACCGGGCTGGCGGGCGAGAAATTACTGCCATCTGGGTTATAGGTATCATGTAAATTAATATCAAGCGCGCTGTTGCCCATTAGCAATACACGCAGTGAAAAAGCCGCCACCAGGCAGCCGCCCAGCCAAACCGCTTCTATAATGATCGATCTTTTCATCGCATCAAATATTATCTACCAACAGTCCCCCCTTTAGGAAGCGAGGGGTTATTTCAATTCATCCAGCACCCTGAAAATCTTTTCCTTCACGGCCCGGCTTGAACCATTGTAATTATTCACCATAATGCTGAAACACAGTTCACGGCCATCATGCGTTTGGTAGCCGGCATAAGTAAGCACGTTTAATATGCTGCCGCTTTTCATTTTCATGTTGTTATAGGTCGGCAGGCTTTCATAAAAATCAGGAAACCAGTCGGCGGTCTTTGCCGATTGCAGCACGGTAGCCATGGTTAACGTGGTTACCCTGTCTCCCGGTGATAAGCCGCTGCCGTCAACAATATTTAAGGAATGCGGGTCAATGCCGTGTGCTTTCCAGAAGTTTTGTTCCACTTCGACGCCATTTTCTGTGGAAGGCCGTTTGCCGGCTTTCCAGGCAATCGTTTTTAACAATTGCTCGGCATACAGGTTAATGCTTTTTTGGTTGAGCCAGTAGATGATCTGGCTTAGTTTAGGGGAAAGGATGGTGGTTAAATTAATGGCCATCACCGGCGTTGGCTGTCCTTTGCCGGTTATAGTACCCGTCGATTCGGGATCATTTGCAACGGCAATACCCAGGCGTTTTAATGTGTCTTCCAACCGGAAGGCGGCATCGTAGGCCGGATCGGGCAATGCTACAGCTATCGCTTTTTTCGACTCATCTTCCGCGTAGGTCCCCCGCAAATACATCAGTTTGCTATTTACCGGCAAAAAGGCATAAGCTTCGTCGCCTGTTCCTGATGGGGAATTGATCAGTTCACTTTTAAAATCCAGGTAGGGCATTGCCGGCACGGTGCGTGCAACGCTGATCGGGCTATCAACCCTGCCTGTCCGCAATTTTATGTCGAATTGATTCTCGCGCCAGCAAAGTCCTGAGGTGCCTGCGCCATAATAATTGCCCACATCCATCCAAATCCAACCAGGTGGAATGGATTGCGAACCGAAAATACTATCGTCGCCAATAATACGGCCATTAATTTTTTTGATACCTGCCGGTTTTAATGCGTCCACCATGAGGCTTAGAATGTGGTCTTCGTGCATACCTTCATAGCGCCAGCTGCCCAGGGTGGGATCTCCTGCCCCTTTAATGATCACATCGCCATTGAGGGTGCCATCGGCACCTATCGAACCTGAATAGCCAATTTGGGTTTGATATTGAAAATCCTTACCCAGCAAATTAAAAGCCGTGATTGTTGTAATGGTTTTTAAGGTAGAAGCCGTCGCCAGGCCCATATTAGGGTTGGCGGCAAATACGGTTTCGCCGGTTTTGGCGTCGAGCACAGTTAACGAAACAGAGGCATACCTGCACTGACTGTCGGCCTGCAGGCGGTTAAATGCGGCCTGGAGGTGTTCCTGTAAAGGCTGCGCGAAAGTATTTCCGGTAATAAAAAGCAGACTAACCAGCCACGTCTGTTTGATGTTCATTTTTCGAATTACGTTGAGATATAAAATAGATGGGGATGCCGATCAATACAATTATCAAACCCGGCCAGGTAAACTGGGGTTTATAAATAATGAGCAGAATGCAAAAGGCAATGCCCATAATAACATAAATGGCCGGCAGTACCGGGTAACCAAAGGCTTTGTAAGGTCGCTCGGCGTTTGGTTGTCTTTTCCTAAGGATAAAAATACCGACGATAGTAAGCACATAGAAAAGCACGGCTACGAAGGAGATCATATCCAGCAAGTCGCCGTATTTTCCGCTCAGGCAAAGGATAGCAGCAACGAGCGCCTGTATCCAGAGGGCAAAACCCGGTACGGAGAACTTGTTAAGCGTTCCTGTCTTCTTAAAAAATAAACCATCCTTAGCCATGGTATAATATACCCTGGCCCCAGCCATGATCAGGCCGTTGTTGCAGCCAAAGGTAGAGATCATGATCATTACCGCAATAACATAAGTGCCAGCATTACCAAAGATCGCCTGTGCCGCCGATACCGCAACCCGGTCCTTTGGCGCGGTGGCAATGTCATGCATTGATAAAGTGCCCGTATACATCACGTTTGCCGAAATATAGATAATAGAAACGATGAGTGTACCGAAAAACAAGCTCAACCCGATATTGCGTTTCGGGTTGTTCATTTCACCGGCAATAAAGGTCACATTGTTCCAGGCATCGCTGCTGAAAATAGAGCCGACCATGGAAGCAGCAATTGCACCAAGGGCGGCAGCCATTACATAATTACCGGCGAAGCTGCCGTCTTTATTTAACTGGTGGATGCTCCACGCATGACTCCAGTTGGCATGCCAGATATTACCTTTTATGGCCAGCAGCCCGAAAACGATCAGGCCGAAAAGGCTTAGCAGCTTCGTAATGGTAAAGGTATTTTGGACGATCTTACCCGTTTTTACCCCACGCGTATTGACAAAGGTGAGGAAGACGATCACTGCTATGGACACCAATTGCGCTGCGCTTATAGTAAAATGCCAACTGCCGATGTCTGTAGAAAATAATATGTGATCTTCGCTCACCGCGGGAATAAGGTAAGCCAGGAACTTTGAAAATGCTACGCCGACCGCCGCTATAGTTCCGGTTTGTATTACCGCGAAAAAACTCCAGCCGTATAAAAAGCCCGTTAACTTATTATAAGCTTCTTTCAGGTAAACATACTGACCGCCTGCTTTAGGATACATCCCGCTCAACTCCCCATAACTTACCGCGGCGGTAATCGTCATAAAACCAGTGATCGCCCAAACAAAAATGAGCCAGCCGGCCGAGCCGACATTACGCGTTATATCTGCGCTGACAATAAAAATACCCGAGCCGATCATTGATCCGGCTACCAGCATGGTGCCGTCGAGCAAGCCTAATTCATGCTTTAATTTTGCGGGAGCTTTGGTTTCGTTCATATTTGATTGCAATAGTTCGGGGGAAGATAGGAATAAACTGTTTGATAATAAAATGCTTGATCGCGCCTTACTTCCAGCCCCGGCAAAATTAAAAAATGGATTTATATATCAACCCCGAAACCTAAATACCGGCTGTTTGTAAAATATTTGCGATGAGGTTGTTGATATTGACATACTATTGTCAAGAAATAAATTTATTTATTTGCGCCGACCGATTATATTTGCAAACTTTTTAAAAAGCCGACGAGTTTTAACAGTAAACACTATATATGGATTTTTTGAACACCTACTTGATTTACTTGATCCCGGTTATTGGGTTGATAGGTATACTTTTTATGGGCATTAAGGCCGCCTGGGTAACCAAACAGGACGCCGGCGATGGCGACATGGTCAAGCTTTCCGGCTACATAGCCGATGGCGCTATGGCGTTTTTACGTGCCGAATGGAAGATTTTGGGCTTCTTTGTGGTTATTGCGGGCATATTGCTTGCCTGGTCCGGTACTACCGTACATACTTCAAGTCCGGTTATTGCTATTTCATTCGTTTGCGGGGCGTTCCTTTCGGCTTTTGCCGGCTACCTTGGCATGCGCATCGCAACCAAAGCAAATGTGCGCACCACGCAGGCTGCACGCACCAGTTTGGCGCAGGCGCTTAAAGTATCCTTTACCGGCGGTACCGTGATGGGTTTAGGTGTGGCCGGGCTGGCTATTATTGGCCTTGGCTCGTTGTTCATTGTTTTTTATACGGTTTATGTGCGCAGCCAGGGCTTAAATGTGAATGGCGAAGGCATGGCAAAGGCATTGGATGTTTTAGCCGGATTTTCATTAGGCGCTGAATCCATTGCGCTGTTTGCGCGTGTTGGCGGTGGTATATACACCAAAGCTGCCGACGTAGGCGCCGACCTTGTTGGCAAAGTTGAAGCAGGCATCCCGGAAGATGACGTGCGCAACCCCGCTACCATTGCCGATAACGTAGGCGATAACGTGGGCGACGTTGCAGGTATGGGCGCCGACCTTTTTGGCTCGTATGTTGCCACGATGCTGGCCACCATGGTTTTGGGCCGCGAAATTGTTTCGAATGATAATTTTGGAGGGATCGCGCCGATATTGCTGCCAATGGTGACCGCCGGTTTGGGTCTCATCTTCTCGATTGTAGGTGCAGCGTTTGTGCGCATTAAAAAAGAAACGGACAGCGTTCAAAACGCTTTGAATATTGGTAACTGGCTTTCCATTATTTTAACTGCCATAGCTACTTATTTCGTAGTGCAGTGGATGCTGCCGGGTGATAACTTCCACATGCTGCGCGACGAAATTTCGGGCGGCGGGTTAAAAGAGGGTTCTATCGTATTCACCAAAATGGGTGTTTTCGGCGCAATCGCCGTTGGGCTTGTGGTGGGCACTTTAATGTCCATGATCACCGAATACTATACAGCAATGGGCAAACGCCCTGTGCTGAGCATTATCCGCCAGTCGTCTACAGGGCATGCGACCAATATTATCGGCGGTTTGTCGGTAGGTATGGAATCAACTGTGTTGCCAATCCTTGTTTTGGCTGCTGGTATCTATGGCTCCTACCATTTTGCAGGTTTATATGGGGTGGCAATTGCCGCCGCGGGCATGATGGCCACTACCGCTATGCAATTATCCATCGACGCTTTTGGCCCGATTGCTGATAATGCCGGCGGTATTGCCGAAATGAGCCGTTTGCCGGAAGAAGTAAGGCACCGCACCGACAACCTGGATGCCGTAGGTAATACTACTGCTGCAACCGGTAAAGGTTTTGCTATTGCTTCGGCAGCGTTAACCTCGCTGGCCTTATTTGCCGCATTTGTTGGCGTTGCCGGGATTGAGCATATTGATATTTATAAGGCCGACGTACTTGCAGGCTTGTTTGTTGGCGGTATGATACCGTTTATTTTCTCTTCGCTTTGTATTTCGGCGGTAGGCCGCGCAGCAATGGCGATGGTAGAAGAAGTGCGTCGCCAGTTTCGCGAAATTCCCGGAATTATGGAATATACCGGCAATCCGGAATATGAAAAGTGCGTGGCCATCTCTACCAAAGCATCTATTCGCGAGATGGTTGCCCCTGGTCTTATTGCATTGATCACCCCGGTTATCGTAGGCTTCATCTTTGGCCCTGAAGTGCTGGGCGGTTTGCTCGCCGGTGTTACCGTATCAGGTGTACTGATGGGTATCTTCCAGAGCAACGCAGGCGGGGCATGGGATAACGCCAAAAAATCATTCGAAAAAGGAGTGATGATCAACGGCGAGATGTTCTACAAAAAGTCAGAACCGCATAAGGCATCTGTAACCGGTGACACCGTTGGCGATCCGTTTAAAGATACTTCGGGCCCGTCGATGAATATCCTCATCAAGCTGATGTCAATCGTTTCGCTGGTTATCGCGCCACATTTACACAAGGAGGCTGACCACAGCCAACGCATTCAAAAAGAATTGCAGGAACGCTCGATGATCACAAATACGATCAGGGTCGAAAAAAGAGCTTAATTAGAAAGGGCGCCGGAGGGCGCCTTTTTTGTTAGTGGATTTTTGAAAAGCGTTAGTTATAAATATCTTTTCTATCACCAATGTCGATAACAGAAACAATGAGTGTATTATCAAATATTTCATAAATTATCCGGTAATCTCCAACTCTTATTCTGTAAGCATCACGTCCTATTAGTTTTTTGCAACCATGAGGGCGGGGATTATCAGCTAACGTGTAAATGGCAGTTATTAAACGGCTTGCAACACCATCATTTAATTTATCCAGGCGTTTTTGTGCGGATTTTGAGATAGTGACATGGTAAGCGGCCATTATCTTGCCTGCCTTTGCTTAACATAGTCGTCAAAGGACATCGAAGGTTCGTTTAGCTTTTTGGCTGCATCAAAAAGCCGCACGTCATCTATATCTTCCAGTTCCTCGATTATGCGTTGATATTCATTGATAGGAATGATTACCGAAACTTTTTCGCCATTCTCATCAGTAATATATTGTGGTTTAACTAAAGTAAGCATAGCTTTTTGTTTAATAAGTAAAATTAACAAATTGTTTTTACAAAGAGGCAAGCGCCGATCATTCTAAAAGGATGCCTGATAAACCTATTTAACTTAACAAACCCATTCAACTGCTTAACCAGCAAAATTTCGCTGGGATCTAAAAATGCCATGTTTAATTCTGCGCTTTATGTTTTAAATAAATTTAAGTACGTTTGGAAAACTGATCTAATTAAAAACAAACAGAACTAATAATGAGCTTATTTGTAAAAAAATCTTTGGCCCAGCTGCAGGCCTCTGCTGACGAGGGCACCAGCCTTAAACGAACGCTTGGAGCGGGCAACCTTATCGCTCTTGGTATAGGTGCGATCATTGGTGCAGGCCTTTTTGTTCGTACGGCGCAAGCCGCCGGGGAGCATGCTGGTCCGGCCGTAACCCTTTCATTTATTGTAGCAGCAGTTGGTTGTGCTTTCGCCGGATTATGTTATGCAGAGTTTGCATCCATCATCCCAATTGCGGGCAGCGCGTATACCTATGCCTACGCTACCATGGGTGAAATTATTGCCTGGGTAATCGGCTGGGCGCTGATACTCGAATATGCCTTAGGTGCGGCAACGGTTTCAATTAGCTGGAGCGAGTATTTGAACAAACTGTTCGGCGGACGAATACCCTATGAATGGTGTCACTCACCCATGGAAAGCGCTGGCGGCCATCATGGTATTATAAATGCTCCTGCGCTTCTCATTTTGCTGTTATTATCGTTGCTGCTGATAAAAGGCACACAGGAATCAGCCACAGTAAACACGATCATTGTTATTCTAAAGGTAGCTATCGTCCTGGTGTTTATTGTAGTAGGCTGGGGTTTTATCAAAGCTGCAAACCATACGCCTTACATTATTCCCGCCAATGCGGCTCCGGCTAAACTGGCCGACGGAACATTCTATTCCTATTCGGGTTTCTTTAAGCATGGTTGGGGTGGTATCCTTGCGGGAGCAGGAGTTGTATTCTTCGCTTTCATCGGTTTCGATGCTGTATCAACTGCGGCGCAGGAGGCCAAAAACCCAAAGAAAGATATGCCGATCGGTATTTTGGGTTCGCTGGCGGTCTGCACTATTTTGTACATTCTCTTCTCTTACGTACTGACCGGCGTTGCGCCTTATACCGATTTTATGAAAGCAGGTAAGGAAGCGTCTGTGGCTTATGCCATCAGTACTTACATGCATATTGGTTGGCTTGCTACCCTTGTAACCGTAGCTATTCTTCTTGGCTTTTCATCAGTAATACTGGTGATGCTGCTTGGGCAATCCAGGGTGTTTTATACCATGGCAACTGACGGTTTGTTGCCGAAAGTATTTTCTGCGCTTCATCCCAAATTCAGAACACCTTACAAGAGCAATATGATCTTGTTTGTTTTTGTGGGCTTGTTCGCGGCATTTTTACCGGGGAGCGTTGCCGGCGACCTGACCTCCATTGGCACCTTGTTCGCCTTTGTGGTAGTGTGCATTGGCGTGATGGTGCTCCGGAAGAAAGACCCAAATCTGCCGCGGCCTTTTAAAACACCGCTGGTGCCGCTTGTCCCTATCCTTGGTATTATTATTTGCGGTGCAATGATCGTTAGTTTGGACACTACCACGCAGCTTGCTGCCCTTGCGTGGATGATCATTGGACTGGTGATCTATTTCACTTATAGCAAGAAAAATAGTAAACTCGGCAGTATAGGCGACATATTGCCGGATGCTTCCGAATTTGAAAAACGGTAATATTATCGCTATACAATGAATATTCGTAACAAAAAAGGTTCTGCATCGTCAGAACCTTTTTTGTTGGCGTATATGCAAAAAGAAAAAAACCTTTGGATATTAGTGATGGTATGTATCATTAATTCGCTTGGCTTTGGTATTATCGTGCCGGTGCTGTATAGCTATGGCAAAACATTCGGATTGACAGGCGCAACATTGGGCGTGTTAACAGCATCTTTTTCTGTCGCGCAATTTTTTGCCACTCCGGTTTTAGGATCACTTTCGGATAAATGGGGGCGAAAACCGCTTTTAGTGATTAGCCTTGCAGGTACCTGCATCTCCTTTTTACTTTTTGCCGAGGCAAATGTTTTGTGGTTGCTTTTTGCAGCCAGGATGTTAGACGGCTTAACCGGCGGCAATGTTTCTGTTGCCCAGGCCATGGTAGCAGATACCGCGACAGCCGAAAACCGAGCAAAAAGATTTGGCATTTTAGGGTCTTCGCTGGCATTTGGGTTTGTAATTGGCCCTTTTATTGGCGGCGCGTTTGATAAGATCAGTCCCCAGGCGCCTTTCTTTTTTGCTGCCGGGATTTCGTTGATAGGAACCCTTTGCGCGGCATTTTTATTAAAAGAAACCAACCCGACCAACAAACAATCAAGGCTGAACTTCGAGGGCAAATTCAAATTTAAAACGCTGGTTACCACCTTAAAACGTAAAACGATAGGTACAGCCGTTTTTATCGGCTTTTTGTTGACGATGGCCCAATTTACCATGATCATCGGTTTTCAAACATTTAGTGTCGACATTTTAAAGATAAGCCCGATTACCATGGGCGTCTTTTTGGCCGGCTTTGGTATCTGCGGCATCATCATGCAATTGAGCGTACCCTTTTTCATCAAAACATTTCCATCCAAACAGATCATCCTGCTGTTTTCAAGTATTTTATGTTGTGCGGCGATGTTCCTTTCGGGGTTTACCTCGCTGTTAATACCTTTTGCTATAGCCTTATGTGTTTACGGACTATTTAACGGCCTGCGCAACCCTATGCTCAACGCCATTATCGCGGATAATATCGATAAATCCGAACAGGGCAAAATACTCGGCATCAACCAATCGTATGCCTCCATCGGGCAAACCATCGGGCCGCTAACTGCCGGCCTGGCAGCGGCAATTTCCATCCACAGCGTATTCTTTTTATCCGCTTTTTATATTTTAATTGCAACTTTGCTTTGTTTTCGGCTAAAGTCAAAAGCATAAAACTTAAAAAGTATGCAACCATTAATTTTTCGGGAAGTACTCTCGGTAACGATGATTTTATTTGCCATCATCGATATCCTCGGCGCTATACCCATCATCATCGAAATGCGGCAGCGCGTGGGGCATATTCAATCCGAAAAGGCGAGTATCGCGGTGCTGGTGCTGATGATCGGTTTCCTGTTTGGCGGCGAGGAACTGCTTAAAATTATCGGCCTTGATGTTTCGTCATTTGCCATCGCCGGTTCGCTGGTCATCTTTATTATTGCAATGGAAATGATTTTAGGCGTTAAATTCTTTAAAGAAGAAGTATCCTCAACGGCGTCAATTGTTCCCCTGGCCTTCCCGCTGATAGCCGGCGCAGGCACAATGACCACCCTGCTGTCATTAAAAACACAGTATCAGACATCAGACATATTGGTCGGTATAGTAGCCAACACCCTGTTTGTTTACCTCGTGCTAAAAAATGTAAAATGGCTTGAAAAGCTGCTCGGCACAACCGGGCTAAATATTTTAAGGAAAGCGTTTGGGATAATTTTATTGGCGATTGCAATAAAATTGTTTAGGAGTAATACGCACCTATGACCACCAATGTCATTGCGAGGCACGAAGCAATCGCGAACTGTGTTGGCGGTAACGTCTACAGTGAATGCAATAGTTTGCGATTGCCACGCTGCGCTCGCAATGACAAACCTTTAACTTGAGAACATCCTCGCCACAAACATCGTATCCGCCTTTCCCTCATATCCCTTTAACACGGCTTTTTCTTCCAGTTTCAACCCCAATTCCTTCACCATAAAATTAATCATATCCTCATTCTCCGCCTTAAAAACCGAACAGGTTATATAAATCAGTGGTTTCCCCGGCTTCAGATATTTCACCACATTCCGGGCTATGCTTTGCTGCAGGCGCTGGAAAAATTCAATTTTATGCGGATCAAACTGGCTAATCATCTCCGGCGTGCGGCCCCAGGTGCCGGAGCCGGTGCAGGGGGCGTCGAGGATAATGCCGTCAAAGGCGTAATCGTGCAGTAGCAGGTCGTTGTTTTGGGTGAGATCGAGCAGCTTTTTTTGGTATTTGGTTAAGCCGGCCTGCTGGAAACGCTCATCCAGGTTGCTCAGGATGGATTCGCGGATATCCGACACCACAAGCTTCACCGTCGGCTCAAGGTCGTGCAGAAGCAGGGATTTGCCGCCAGAGGCGGCGCAGGCGTCCCACCAGTACCCCCATTTGTTGGGTTTAAAATATTGTGCCGTTTGCTGCGAGGAAAAATCCTGTACTTCGCACCAATGCGGATTGGGGATAACAGTTTCCAGTTTGGTCCCATTTGGGAGGCAGAAGCAACCATTGCCTTCGTCTTTAAAAACAATTTGTGCTGCAGCGAGCGCCGTTTTCACCTGTGTTTCGAAATTTTTATATACCCGGATAAAAAGGTCGGGTTGTACAAAAAAGGAACGTAAAAATTCTTCTTTGTCAATGCCTGCCGAAAGTTGTTTGGTCCAGGGGAAAACGTCTTCCAAAGCAAAATCAGGGTGTACGGCCTTTACCATTGCCAGTTTTTCGGCAAGCGAAAAGTCGATACAGGCAGCCCATTCGGGTTTAAAATGCTGCAGGAAAGAGTTGAGCTGGGTATTGCACAAAAACTCCGCAATAAAAAGGCGCTCATCAATTGGAAGGTTTGGCAATGCCCTGCCAAGGCGAAAATAGTTGTACACCAGGCGGCTCGCCACCCGGCGGTCGGTTGAGCCCATCTGTTTGTTGAGGCGGTAAAAGCCGGGCAGAAACTTGCTTAAAGGGGTTTCGGCAGGGTATTCATCCAAAATGCGCTGAAACGTTTTAAGCTGGTTGATAGCCTTCATTCTGCCTTTTTGAGGTCAAAGTTAGTGTATTTATAAACAGTGACGTGCGTATTTATCCAGCCTAAACCTGTTTTCTTTTCAAACTTAAAGTCGTTATGCAGGCCCGAGAAGTCGGCTTGCGCCAGGTTTTTAATATTGCCGGACGCTAGTTGTTTGCCTAAATATAATCCTTCGTCAAAGCCTTTTATGGCAAATTCGGTTGCATCGGTATGATAGGTTTCGCGGTACAGGCGCATAAATGCCATAATGTTAGGGGCTTTATAATCAATATGGTCTGAAGCGGTAACGTGCGTATCCAGCCTTTGCAGCAGGTCCGTCTTTAAAAAAGCGAAATTCACCCAATTGGGATGGCCAAATACGGTTACCGGGTAATTGCTGCGCAGCGAATCAAGCGCCCGCAGGGTAATGGTTAAAAAATGCTGATCCGTGGCAGGAACAAGGAAAACGTTTTTATCCGTGTAGGAAAGCTGCGGCAATAGTGAACTTAACTGCCCGTGCACCACCGTCAGGCTAATAACCTGGATACGCTTTTTGCCCAGGCTATCAATCGCTTTTTTAAAGGGCAGGATGTAATCATTTTCTTCGCTGAAACCTGAGCGCAGGATAAATATCTTTTCCGGGTCGATTTTGTCTTTAATATACTTTGCAGCCGCCCAGGCATGGTATTCCAGCGGGGGCATCATGGTAATCATCTGTGTGTTGTGCAGGGTTGACGGCGCGGCCGGCGAAAGCGGCGAAACGATGAGTTGTTTCGGACTGCTGTTGGCGCCAAGAAAGGCCCGCATATCTTCCGGGAAAACAGGGCCGACGATCAGGTCGCTTGCCCTTACCGCCTGGTTATAACCCAAAGCGCGGGCCTGCGATTTGTCGCTGTGCGTATCGTAAACCTGTAATTTATAATTGTAACCCTGCGCGGTAAGCGAGTCAAGCGCCAGCTTAAAACCCTGGTAGTAGGCTATAGCGATGTCGGCCTCCTTAATGCTCACAGAACTGTACGACTGCCCAACAGCCAAATGATCCGTCCCGAAAGGCAGCAACAGTGAAATAGTTGAAACCGCAGGCGCAGCCGGCTTCACCGGTTTAACGTCCTTTACCGGCTGTTTTGCAACTGGATTTGCAGGCGGCGTTTCCTTTGGTTGCACCGCTACCGGGTGCAACTTTGGCGAACAAGCTGCAAAAAATATCGAAACGGCTAAAAACAGTAAACCCCTATTCCCACTCAATGGTTGCAGGCGGTTTCGAACTGATGTCATATACTACCCGGTTTATTCCTTTTACGTTATTGATGATCTCGTTGCTGATCTTCGCCAGCAGGTCGTATGGCAAATGACACCAGTCGGCAGTCATGCCATCCAGTGATTGCACGGCGCGCAGGCAGATCACGTTTTCATAAGTACGCTCATCGCCCATAACCCCAACCGACTGCACCGGCAAAAAGATCGCGCCGGCCTGCCAAACATGATCATAAACACCGCCTGCCCGCAAATTGTTGATATAAATTGCATCCGCTTGCTGCAGTATGGCAACTTTTTGCGGGGTTACTTCACCTAATATCCTGATGGCCAGTCCCGGACCAGGGAACGGATGGCGGCCCAAAATGTTTGGATCGATGCCCAAAGCTTTACCAACCCGACGAACTTCGTCCTTAAATAAGGTATTCAGCGGCTCAACTACTTTCAGTTTCATAAAATCCGGCAAACCGCCAACGTTGTGGTGCGATTTGATGGTTGCCGAGGGACCCTTGACCGACACCGACTCGATCACATCCGGGTAAATGGTGCCCTGGCCAAGCCATTTCACATCTTCCACTTTGTGGGCCTCGTCGTCAAAAACTTCAATAAATACGCGGCCTATGGCTTTGCGTTTCTTCTCCGGATCAGTGAGGCCGGCCAGCGCATCATAAAAACGCTGTTTGGCATCCACGCCCTTTATATTGAGGCCCATGTGCTGGTACGAATCCGGTACCGACTGGAATTCATCTTTTCGTAATAAGCCGTTATCTACAAAAATACAATGCAGGTTTTTGCCGATAGCATGGTGCAGCAATACAGCAGCGACCGATGAATCGACACCGCCGGACAGGCCAAGCACTACTTTATCATCGCCTATTTTTTCGCGAAGCGCCGCAATAGTGGTTTCGATAAATGAATCCGGTGTCCAGTCCTGCTTGCAGCCGCAAATGTCTACCAAAAAGTTAAACAGTAATTGCTTGCCGTCAACACTGTGGGTAACTTCCGGGTGGAATTGTATGCCATAAGTGTTTGTACCTGCAACCTGGAAGGCTGCAACTTTAACGGTGTCGGTGCTGGCAATGATCTGGAAATCGGCCCGTATACTTGCAATCGTGTCGGCGTGCGACATCCAAACCTGTGTACCCGGCAGAATTAGCTTAAACAGCGGGTTTTGGTCGTCAATAAATTGCAAATTAGCGCGGCCATATTCGCGGGTGCTGCTGGGCAATACTTCGCCGCCGTTAAAATGGGCAATATGCTGTGCGCCATAGCAAACGCCAAGGATCGGCAGTTGGCCATGATACTTTTCAAAGTCAAAGCCGGGGGCGTCATCCTGCCTAACGGAGTACGGACTGCCTGAAAGGATAATGCCTTTTACACTGTCGTCAACTTCGGGAAAATGATTGAAGGGGTGGATCTCGCAGTAGATATTGAGCTCCCTGACCCGGCGCGCGATCAGCTGTGTGAACTGGCTGCCGAAGTCAAGAATTAGGATTTTTTCTTGCATGGGCAAAGATATGTTTTGATTTCGGAATTTTCGCTATTGTTTGTTTTTTCAAGGTGCTTAAGAGGGCTTCGCCGTTTCGGAATTTCGTCCCGATAGCTATCGATTTCGGGTTTTTTGAAAGGATCAGGTGCATCGATTTTGTAGCGTAGCGCTACACGTGCTACAACCTGCTACAAAACGCTACAAAACGCTACAAAGCTGATCATTAATAAGTTAAGTACTGACAATATTTTGTCAGTGACAGGATCATGTCACCACTTTTTGCTATGTTAATGCCGTTAGCGACTAGAAATATTGTTTATTTTTTCTAACAAATTCAATGTTGAGTTCACTTAAATTATCTTCATATTTAAAGAACTGCTGGTCCAGTTGACCCCAATGTTCGTCCCTCGTATCTCCGATATAGTCAATTACGTTCTGACGTAAATTTCGGTCAACAGGAGCTTTTTTGTCGGGAAATATTTCCATTGCGGCCTCCAGAATTTTTGCCGTCTTATTTGCCCCGATCAGATTCAAAGTTTCAACTGTTTCATTGGCGTAATTCCCTGATGTATTGTGAAAATATTGATCGAAGCCCCCATTATTAATTTCTCTTTCCAGTTCCTGGTTAAAATAAAACACCTTTTCCGGATTGGATAAAGCAGGCAGATTATGACCCCACTCGCAAAGTGCACAGATGTAGTCGTCGAGTTCAATGATACTATCATTCAGATCGGGTGAATTTATTAGCTCCTCTATATTGGGCTTTTGTAAGTTTGACGACATAATCTTTGGTTGGTTAGAATTGAGATTTTAGTAGGATAAAAGTAACGTTTAATTATAAACATTCCGGTTTGAATGAATGCCGATAGTCGCAATTTGCAGCGTACGCGATATAATCAAGAAAACGTTGCCCTTTCTTTTCAAAAGCGGTATTTTATTTTAATTTTTGAGTTATGAAAAATATTTTATCCCTGCTTTTATTTTTCGGTGTTGCCGCTGCTTCCGCCCAACCCAAATCCTACGATTATGCTTACATGAACAAAAAAGGCATCTGCGTATACTCCATCGCTAATAAAATGGAATACCTTGCCGATGCAAAGGGGCAGGACCCCTGCATTTCGCCAGACGGAAGGAAACTGGCTTTTACCTGGTCCAATAAGGCTGGAGACCGTTTTATTGCGGTAATTGACCTTGCCACCAAAAAGCGAACTATTTTTAACACGCACAACAATAATTGCTATGGGCCGGTATGGTCGCCAAACGGGAAATATATTGCCTACAATGCTTTCAACGCAGAAAAAAGCAATTGGTCCATCGCCATTATTGATTCGGGGAATACGGCGGCAAAAATTTTAACTGCATCAGTGGAACAATGCTATTCACCCACCTGGACTTCCGACAGTAAAGGTGTGGTTGTTCAGAATATGGAAAAGGTCTTTGTTTTCGGCCTGGATGGGAGTGTCGTTAAAGACTATAAAATTTCGGACATGACCGGTGATTCGGGCCCATCCAGTTCGGACAGGTTTCAGTTTACCGCCGATAACCAAAAGATCGCTTTCAGTACCGAAGTGAATGAACCAGGTGGCACCGACGGGCCGCCAACAGCGGTTTTTATTTATGATGTCGGCGCCAAATCATCCCTAAGGCTTTCGCCCAAAGGTTATTTTTGCAGTGATGTTGTTGTGAAAGGCAACCAGGTGATGTACACCGGTTCAAAACTTCGGTCCCCCATCCAAAATGTATATATTGTTGACCTGGACGGGAAAAATTTAAAGATTTTGTTTCCGGGATGTTCCAGTCTGTCGGCAAAGAACTAACCAATTTATTTGCTATGCAAAAGATCACCAATTTCCTGATGTTCGAGGGCAAAGCCGAAGAAGCGATGAACTTTTATCGCTCACTGTTTGAGAATTCAAAAGTTGAGCACATCACCAAATATGGCCCCAACCAGGGCGGCGTTGAGGGCTCAATTATGCATGCAAAATTCACGCTCGGCGGCCAGGAGTTTATGTGCATTGACAGCGCGGTAAAACACCAGTTTACATTTACGCCGGCTATGTCGCTTTATGTAGATTGTTCGTCGGCAGATGAAACGGACAAATTGTTCAGTGCCTTATCCGAAGGCGGGCAGCTGTTAATGCCGCTGGGCGCATAGCCGTTCAGTAAAAAATATGCCTGGCTGAGTGATAGATTTGGCGTTTCGTGGCAGTTGAGTTATAACCCTGAGATTTGACAACTTTTTAAAATTTGTCAAATCTGATTCGATATTAAAATGAATGATCTAAAGGCCATGTCCATCTAACGCTACAATAAAAACCAATTCAATGTTCTTTAAACACCGCCTCGCCGCTCTCGATGATATTCCGCTGCTGAACGAATTAATTGAAGCATCAGTCCGTGCATTGGGCAAAGGGTATTACACCGCAGCCCAAATAGAAAGCACCCTTAAATATGTGTTTGGTGTAGATACGCAGTTGGTTATTGACGGCACCTACTATGTTGCAGAAGTTGACGGCCGTTTAGCCGGCTGCGGCGGCTGGAGCAAACGCAATACCCTTTACGGCGGCGACCAGCATAAGGAAATCGAGGACCCGCTGCTCGATCCTTCCACTGATGCAGCGCGGATACGAGCTTTTTTTGTCCACCCGGATTTTGCCCGCCAGGGCGTGGGTACCCGGATTATTAATGTTTGCGAGGCCGCAGCAAAAAGCTATGGCTTTACCCGCTTAGAATTGGCTGCAACGCCGCCGGGTGTGCCATTTTATGCTGTTATGGGTTACGAAGAGATTGAAACAATAGACACTATACTTCCTGATAGGGAACTGAACAGAATAGTCAGGATGGGCAAAACCCTCGGATAAAGGGGGCGCCCGAGACTTACCAAGTTTCTAAAAGGTAAGGCTACCTTAGTCCTAATAAAAAGGTTAAAAAAACATTAAACTATTTTAGTTTGTAACGATCACATTAGCAATCAACTTATTATTGCCGGCATTATGAGATATTTCGCTGTGATTATATTGCTGTTTACAGCGGGCATAGCTACCGCGCAGGGCCGGCAGGAGCGGGGTGAAATTATGGTCGATAGCCTCAAACGCAGTTTTGTGGTATACGTTCCGGCGATCAATAACGCAACGCAAAAGCTACCGGTTTTGATTTCGCTCCATGGGAGGTTTGGCACAGGCGAGCAAATGCTGCGCTTTGCCGATTTCAGGCAATTGGCCGACAAAGAAAAATTTATCATCGTTTGCCCTGACGGGATCGACAGAAGCTGGAACGCAGGCCTGAATACACCGGCACATAAAAAAGGGGTTAATGATGTGAAGTTTATTAATCAACTGATCACCTATGCGCTCGATACTTATCATGGCGATGCCAAAAGGGTGTATGTTACGGGAATGAGTAACGGTGGTTTCCTGGCATCGCGCCTGGCTTGCGAAATGCCCGACCGCATTGCGGCGATAGCAGCCGTTGGCGCCTCGATGGATAAAAACATGAACTACCTGCCAACCAAGCCCGTCCCGGTGATGTACATACAAGGAACAGAGGACCCGCTTGTTCCATTTGACGGCATTGCCAAAAGACGCAGTGCCCCAAGGCTTATCTATGGGCACGATGAGATTTTAAAACTTTGGAGGGATTCTGATGCTTGCGACGAAAGGCCTGCAATTACTAACTTACCCGACAATGCCGGCGACGGAACAAGTATCGTCAAAGCGGAATATACCAATACCAAAACCGGTGTTAAGGTAGTGGGTTATACCGTAACCAACGCCGGTCATACCTGGCCGGGTGGCACACAATACCTGCCAAAAACGATGATCGGTTCCGTATCGCACAACATGAATGCCTGCGAAGTGATTTGGGACTTTTTTAAGAATTATAAGTTGGCGGATTAGCCGGATATAAAGAAACATTCAACCTTAAATCCTGAAAATCTTTGTTCAGTCAATTAATGAAAAAATAATTTATAGTCGTTTAATTTGTCTTGTTGTAAACCAATACAGTTGGTATGACTGCCGCTATGAAATATCTATCCGTTATATTGCTGTTTGTTGCAGGTGCAGTAGCTGCCCAGGGCCGGCTGGAGAAAGGGGAAATAACCGTGGACAGCCTTAACCGCAGTTTTTTAGTTTATATCCCGGCAACCGACAATTTGCAGCAAAAGCTACCGGTTGTGATATCGCTTCACGGCGGACTGAGCAGCGGCCGGCAGATGATGAATGCTGCCGATTTCAGGCCGGTTGCCGACCGGGAGCATTTTATTATTGTTTGCCCGGACGGGATAGAACGCGGCTGGAACGACGGCCGGATGAATAAGGAACGAAATGATGTGAAGTTTATAGATGAGCTGATAACCTATATCGTAAGTAAATACAACGGAGATTCCCTGCGGGTTTATGCTACCGGGATATCAAACGGCGGCTTTATGGCGACACGCCTGGCCTGCGAATTGAACAACAGGATAGCCGCCATTGCGGCTGTGGCCGCCACGATGGGAAAAGATGTAACCTATCATCCGAACAAGCCTGTCCCGGTGATATATATACATGGAACAAAAGACCCGTTGGTGCCTTATAACGGCGGCCTGAACGCGAGAAGCGGCGCCATGGTTTATAGTCACGAAGATATGCTAAAGCAGTGGGCTAGCGCCGATGGCTGTAACGCGACACCGGTAATTACCACCCTGCCCGATAGCGCCGGCGATGGTACCAGTATTATTAAAGAAGAATATACGAATAGTGCAACCGGCGTAAAAGTTGTTGGTTATACCGTAACCGATGGCGGTCATACCTGGCCGGACGGCAGCCAATACCTGCCACGATTGATCATTGGCAGGGTTTCGCATAATATGAATGCCTGCGAAGTGATATGGGCTTTTTTTAAAGGGTATAAACTAGTTGAATAATATAGTATTTCCTTTATTTTTTGCGGTCGGTGAGCTGTTTTCCATGCTGATAGGTGATTAATTTTAACTTATCAACTGTTTTAAATTGTTGATCAGCAGTAATTAGTGGCATATCAAAAGCCAAAGCGGTAGCGGCTATTACAGCGTCCGCCAATTTCAGGCTATGTTTTTTTCGGACCTGCACGTATTTATCTTTTATAAGGCTATTCATTGAAATAATGGAGCAATCACTTATAAGGTCGGTGATTTGTCTTTCTTGCTGCGGCGTTCTGTCTTTGAATACAATTAATTCCAACTCAGTTATAAAAGACAAATAGATATCCTTACCTTGCAACACTTCCTCTAAAGTGTCACTTCCGTCAAGCAAGTATGAAATTATATTAGTATCAACTAATATCTCTTTCCCACTCATCTCTTAGTCTCTTTTGAACGGACAACGCATCCTCTTTCAAGGGTATTATGCCGTTATATTTTTTTGCATTAAAGCCACCGGAGTTCTTTTTTTTGTATAGGACTTCCTCTAATTCCTTAATTTCCTTTTTTGTGGCCCCGCTTTTTAATACGACTTCCATATCTCCGTTTTTTTACAAATTTACTTAAATAAATTATTTATTTTGAAGGCATCATAACACAGCAAGAACCGGGTTTTACAGCGATCTTTGCCAGGCTACATTTGTGCTATAAATATAAAAAATCATGAGCACACAGGAAACCATCAACTACCATCGCATTGAGGATGCGATCAATTATATCAAACTGAATTTTAAAGAACAGCCCGGCCTGGATGATGTGGCTGAAAAAGTGAACCTCAGCCCATTTCACTTTCAGCGCATGTTTACCGATTGGGCTGGCATCAGCCCTAAAAAATTTATCCAGTTTTTAAGCCTGGATTACGCCAAAGGGATATTAAAAAACAACCAGGCCACGCTTTTTGATACCGCATTTGAGACAGGTCTTTCAGGCACCGGCCGCTTGCACGACCTTTTTATAAACATCGAGGGGATGACCCCGGCCGAATATAAAAACGGTGGAAAGGAACTTTCCATCAATTACAGTTTTGCCGAAAGCCAGTTTGGTAATATCATTGTCGCCTCCACTGCCAAAGGTATTTGCTATATGGCCTTTGCCGATGACAGGGAAGATGCATTTAAGCAATTGGTTGCAAAATTTCCCAATGCTGATTACACGCAGATGGTTGATGCAATGCAACAGGAAGCGTTGTTTATTTTTAAGAAGGATTGGTCGCAGCTGTCAAATATAAAATTACATTTGAAAGGTACCGGTTTCCAGCTAAAAGTTTGGGAAGCCTTGCTCAATATCCCTTTGGGCGGCTTAGCCACTTATTCTTCAATCGCCAAAAACATTCATCAGCCCACAGCCAGCAGGGCGGTAGGCGGCGCGGTAGGGGATAACCCGGTCGCTTTTTTAATACCCTGCCACCGGGTGATCAAATCAACCGGAGAATTTGGCCAGTACCATTGGGGCGCAGGCCGCAAATCAGCCATTATTGGTTGGGAGGCGGCGCAATTAGGGTTGGTTGGATAAAAATAATTTACAAAGGAATGGTAGAGACGCGATGCATCGCGTCTCTACGCAGGACAAATAAAAACAACATTTCATTTTTAAACAGTTTCTAAATAAAAAAATGCACGAAAACATCAATAACCTGGATTGGCCGGCACTAACCGAAAATTTAAATAAAAACGGGTACGCAATCGCATCCAAAATTTTAAATGACGAACAGTGCGGGCAACTGATCGGCCAATATCACGTTAATGCGCTTTATCGCAAAACCATCATTATGGAGCACCATAACTATGGCCTGGGTGAATATAAATATTTCAATTACCCCCTGCCCCCGATTATACAAGAGTTAAGAGAGGGAATTTACCCCCACTTTGCACCGGTAGCCAATAACTGGATGCGGGTTTTAAATATCGGCATAAATTATCCGGAAAGGTTTGATGATTTCATTACAGAATGCCATACCAAAAGCCAGAACCGGCCAACACCGTTGATATTAAAATACGAGCAGGGAGGTTACAATGCCCTTCACCAGGATTTGTATGGCGACGTTTATTTCCCGATGCAGGCAGTTGTATTTTTAAGCGAACCCGGAATTGATTACGAGGGTGGAGAATTTGTACTGGTAGAGCAACGGCCCAGGGCACAGTCAAAAGCAATAGTTCTAAAACCGCGCAAAGGCGATCTGCTGATCTTCACCACTAATTTCAGGCCGGTAAAGGGTAGTAAAGGTTATTACAGGGTAAATATGAAGCATGGTGTGAGCGAGTTAACCGCCGGCAATAGGTACACGCTCGGGATTATTTTTCACGATGCAGCATGATGCGCCATACTGAACTGGGCATTCGCCCGTTTGAACGTAGCAGGCAACTGAAAGCGTTGGTGGATGCAAAAGCGGTGACACTTGCAGGCAACCTGAAATTAAAGATTTACGGGAAGCTGAATTGCGGGTCGGGCAAACGGATGAAACCAGAGAACCGGATATTTTTCGAATCGGACCAGGAGGCGATTTCGCTGGGTTTCAGACCCTGCGGGCATTGTATGAGAACGCCTTACAGGGAGTGGAAAGCTTTGGTCAAATAATTAGAAAGACATTTTTCAGGATACAAACGAATGCATCTTCCCGACTTTTCGGACTTTTCGGACTTTCCGACTTCCGGACCAGTTTCTATATTTGCCCTTCTATGTTAAAAAAAGCGTGTTTAGCTATAATTTCTGTTTTGTTTTTACTCACAGCCAAAGCGCAGTCGGCTGATTCTGTGTACAATCAATACCTCGATTTTAACCTGGCGCGTTTCCAGGGGCAAACGGACAAGGCTTTTGTGCTGGGTGAAAACTTAATTCCGCTTGCAAACAAGCTACCCGAAAAGGCCCGTATCAGCTTTTCGTTTTCGATGGGAAAAATGTACGAGGATGACAATCAGCCGGAAAAAGCATTTCCATTTTATGAAAAAGTGGCTGCTGCCGTTCCCGACTACTATGTGGTGCATCGTGCCCTGGGTTATTTATACCTGGATAAAGTCAGGGCAGTTGAAGACCAAATGAAGCTAACAACTAATGACAAGGCGAGTGCCGACAGCCTTCAGGCTGTTTACGTTAAACTGGTACAAAAAACCTTGCCGCATCTTGAAAAAGCACAGGCCTGCGACCCAAGCGATGACACGCTCGATATCATCAAAACCCTGTATAAAAAAATCAATGACAGCCAGGGTCTCGCTACACTGGATGACCGCCTAAAGCAATTGAGCAAAAGTTGCATAGACGTTTTGAGCGACAATTAAGCATTTTTGCGTTATTTTGCCGCCATGAAAATGAGCAAATCGGTAACCAAAATTGCGGTCCGTGTTTTTTTTATCCTGGTACTTTTTGCGCTCGTGCCATTTTTTTATGGCGATCAAAATAAGTTCCGGCACATTTATTTTGCCTTCCCGCAAAAATGGCAGATGATCTTTCCGCTGATCATTATTACGGCATTTTTATTCCTGCTGATCACCTGCGCTATTAAGAAGTTTAATGACCCCGAACTTAATTGGCTGCTGGTGGTGAATACCATTGTGCTGACTGCTTACGGCGTAGCTATTTTTATAAAGGTTACCCATATGGTTTGATTTTTGAGGTGAAAGGATAAAGGTAAAAGGCGAAAGGTTGATGCGTTATTCGTTCTCCGTTTTGAAAGCCGATGCATTCCAAATATAGATTGCCCCATTTTTTTGGTGTTGCCAGGTATTGCCTTATACCTTTTCGCCTTTATTCTTTCACCTTCTTATGTTTTATCCGCCGTAGTCGGCTTCATTTTGTTCAAGGTAGATTTTTTCTGCTCGGTGCCGCTGCCCATAACGAATCCCCATGGTTTCAAACTATCCACACGATCGAATATGATCTTTAAGATGGCGAGAACCGGGATGGACAGGAACATGCCGGACAGGCCCCAAATCATTTCGCCTAAAACAATTCCCAAAAACGAAACTAGCGCGTTTAGTTTAACTTTGGAACCAACAATGGTAGGCAGGAAAAAATTTGAATCGATAAGGTGAATGCCTACAACGCTCCCCCCAACCCAAAGTACATCTTTTACGCTTCCGGTTGCAAACGTGATCAGACAGCTTAACAGCAATGCGGAAAATATCCCGACATAAGGAATCAAGTTGAACAATGCCACGATTATTCCTAATAGCACAGCATATTTAATGCCGATGATCCAAAATGCGATGCAGGCAATACAAGCTACAATAAACATTTCGAGCAAAAGGCCAAGGATATATTGCCGCATAATGCTTTGAATATTTTGGACAATGTCATGAACGACATGGGCGTATTCGTCACTAAAAACCCACTCTATAAAACGGATAAGTACGGTTCGGTAAAACAGTATAAGGAAAGTGAAGATGAGAATAAATACATAAAACAGCATCAGCGAAGAAATTGCCCCTACGGTTTGGCCCGCAACTTCGCCGCCTGAAGCCATCAGCTTTTGCGTAGTGCTGTGGACATAGCTCATTTGCTTGCTGGCATTGATGTGGAAGGCGCTCTGTATCCATTGCGAAAGATCGTCAACTGACTGGCTTACCTGGCTTTTCAGCATGGGCCAGTCACTCGAAAGGCCGGAAATTTGTGAGCCGACCAGGTACCCGATACAGGCAATAAAAGCAATAAGCGCTATGATGGAAAGTAAAACTGCTATTCCGCGCGGAAGCCGCAGCCGCTTTTCAAAAAATGAAGCAATAGGAAAAAGCAAAATGGCAAACAGAAGGCCAAACAGCAAAGGATCGAGGACTTCTTTGGCGAGGATAACGACATAGCCCAGTGCTATAAGTGCAATAAGCACCAGGGCAAGCTTTTCATAAAACGGGGTGGATATTTTTTTTGCAGGCATAGCTGATGTTTTTCAATAGCTCAAGGTAAAACGGCATGTTATGTTTACCTGTTTGAAGATAGGAATAATCATTTGATAATAAATTTTTATTAAGAAAATAGGCAAAATGGTCAATAATTGTATGTCTCCCCTTGATTTTTTGGCAGCCATTTTGCTTTGACAGTAATTATTTACTTATAGAAAACATCATGGCAAAGTATTCAGAAAAAGCACAGGAAAAAGTGCACGAAACCATGCACGAAATGAAGGAAGGCAAATTAAAAAGCGGCAGCGGTAAAAAAGTTACCAGTAAAAAGCAGGCTGTTGCCATCGGGTTATCCGAAGCGCGTAAAGAAGGGGCAAAGGTGCCGAAGAAAAAATAATGTCCGGATCAAACGCCGTAAGAGACGCGATGCATCGCGTCCTGTCGTGCGTGCTAATGTTTAAGGGTAAAAGCATCCATAATATCCATCAGCACAATGGCCTCATCAATGGAGCAGGGGTTAGGTCCCCCGCCGCTAAAATAGGCCACGATTTTTTCAATCATTGGCTGCTGGATATGCTCCGGATGGGTAAAGTTTAGGGTCTGTTTTTCATCATCGCTTTTGTAACTGATGAAATTCCCAAAAAAAGGAAAAGTAATCTTTCCCTTTGTGCCGATAATCTCGCAGGTATCTGTAGTTTGGTTTTCAGCCACATTAAAGCACCAGGAGCCGTTTACCACGATGTTATTTTTAAACAGGATTTCGCCGCAAACATGGTCATCCGCAGGGCTCCCACCTGATTGGTTCAGCGAAAAACCATGATATTTTACCGGGTCCCCAAAATAAAACAGCATCAAATCAAGCTGGTGGGGGGCGAGGTCATGAAAATACCCGCCTCCGGAGACCTCCGGCTGCAAACGCCAATTCACCGCCGTGTCGGCAATCAGCGCCGGCTTTCTGCTTTGCCACATCCTGATCTGCACTGTTCGCACGTCGCCGACCAATTTATTATCAAGCAGTTCCTTTACCTTTAAAAACATAGGCAGAGCTCTGCGATAGTGGGCGACCGTCAGTTTTTGGTTGGGATGATTTTTAACCGCTTCAGCAATCAGGCGCGCTTCGACGGCGTTGCGTGTGACAGGCTTTTCAACGTAGACATTGAAGCCTTTGGCAAGCGCGCTAACCGCGTAGTCCGCATGGGAATCAGGCGGCGTGGCGATATAAACAGCGTTCAGGCCTTCATGATCCATCATTGCCTCCGCATCGCTGTACCAATTGGGAACACCATGGCGGTGGGCGTAATCAGCGGCTTTTTCCGCATCGCGGCGCATCACGGCAAGCAAACGGCTTCCGCGCACTTTATTAAAGGCCGGACCGCTTTTCTTTTCGGTCACATCGCCGCAACCGATTATTCCCCAGTTGATGGTGTTCATGGTTGGTCACATGGTAGAGACGCGATGCATCGCGTCTCTACGCCAGGATA
>Ga0302191_10000199_pt1 | contig 36250 bp, 46 predicted proteins | sample II_Bog_E3_1_FD_198775 | JGI IMG/M metagenome (GOLD analysis project Ga0302191, IMG submission 198775) | Peat permafrost microbial communities from Stordalen Mire near Abisko, Sweden - II_Bog_E3_1 | ecosystem: Environmental > Terrestrial > Soil > Wetlands > Peat | place: Sweden: Abisko...
TTAATAAACATAAATGAAAAACATACAAGCGGTCAACATTAATCAGCCTGGGCCTCCGATCGGTATTCAAAATACCATCCAAGCAACACAGCTCGTCGTTTCAATAACATCAGACAATCTCATAGACACATGCCAAATATATTTCGAGCTACAAAACGGAAACAGTAATTGCTTATACTATGGCAACATGAGCATAACAGGCGTAGACTATCAGAACTGGGGCGGCGACAACGATTATCCTTATATCTATGTCGCAAATAGATATTTGCTGACAATAACTTCTTAATATTTAAAATATAAAGCGTTAATGAGTCAGCAAATAAATGATAATTTTGACATAAAAGCCGGCAAATCAGTCGACGACAAATATGGCAAAATAGTTGGTGGTAAAACTGTACCTTACGCATCTACAACGGAAGCTAACGCGGCTATCAACATAAACTATAGATACATCGGCTTGACTGTACTCATACAAGGCGAAAACGCGGAAGAGTATTGGTACCATGCCGACGTTACAGACGAGTCACTCGTGGCCAAAAGCGTATCACAATCGCTCGCCACCGTAGCTACGAGCGGAGAATACTCAGACCTTCTCGGGCTGCCTACTATACCGAATGTACCAACCGATGTATCCGCATTTACAAACGATTCTGGTTACATAACGAGCGCGGTAACACGCTTAACAGGTATCACTAATCAAGTGAGCGTGTCGGCCCCGACAGGTTCCGTTATCATATACTTACCCCAGGATATAGCGGAAACCTCATCGCCGCTTTTTGCTGGCATGGAGTTAAACGGTAGCTTCAACAGCGCCGGCAACAAACAGGGATTGAAAATAGATCCCACTCTTACAAACGTAGGTGCAGGTGAGTCTCTGGCCGGTATCGTTGTTAACCCGACGTTTAATATGCCAACGCCAATAAACACAAGCGAAGGGGTAACTATAATCACTACGAGCAACGACTACACCACTGGCTCTCACAACGGCTGCACGGCAACAGGCGGAACAGGTACCGGCGCTACATTCAGCGTCTCGATAGCGAGCGACCACACCATAAGCAACATATTCGTTACAAACGGTGGTGACGGCTATCAAGTAGGTGACGTGCTAACGTTGGTTGGATCTTACGGCGGAACGCTATCAATCGTTGTGAGCGTACCAGCAGTCGGGTTCAACGGCGTATCAGCCGTTGGCATCGATATACAATCGGGCTACCTAAAAATAAACGGGAGCATACTTTACACCGCGAACAACAGTATAACTTTCGGACAAGGCAACTCGTCGGCTGGTACGAGGAACATATTTCTTGGCGTACAATCTGGCACTTTAAACAGCGGCTCGTACAACACCGCCGTAGGCTTTGGTTCGATTCTGGGTCACGATTCTGGATCATACAACACAGCCGTAGGCGACCACGGCGGCTTCAGCATTGGAGCGGGCTCGTACAACACAGCATTGGGATACTCAGCCATAGGCGCAGCAACAATAGGCGTGCCGCAGTTGCCCGGCGACAACAACACCGGAGTCGGAGCTTTCGCGCTGAGCATAATAGGGGCTGGCGCAACATTAAATACAGCGCTTGGCTTTAACGCCGGCGCGAACCTAATAAGCGGCCAGAGCAACATAATCATAGGCAACAACATAGACGTAGCGGACCCTAACGGAAACAACCAGCTTGCAATAGGCAGCGGAGGGACGACTTGGATAGGTGGCACCGGAGGGGCTATACAGATCCCCAACCTCGCAGGCTCAGGCTCGAGGGTTGTAGTAGCCGACGCGTCAGGAAACCTAACTGCAACACAGCAGTTATCCAACATGTTCGTAACGGACGCTGACATTGTTGCAGCAATAACTGGGGCGACTTACAACTCTGGAAACAATTTTACAGCAGCGATAACACCAGCAAGTCTTAAGGTGTTCAACCAGGGATTCTGGTACAAAGACCCGGCGTCAGCGTTCCTTTACTATGCCGTAGCAAACAACGCTTCATTCAGAATAACAGGCAGCTAATGATACCTTGCACGTCGTTCGTTTTTTCAGCCGGGAATCTCATACCATACATAGACGGGTCATTCGTGCTGCGAATGGTAGGTCTAAGATTCCCGCAAACTGCTTCCACAAGCGTCGTGGGGGCTATATCTTTGACATTCAGCGCCCCTACGAGCGTGTATGTTGACTTTGGAGACGGCAACTCGACTACGTATAACACTACGTCGTTTGGGGGTAATAACGTCTTCTACATGGGTGATAAAGGAATTAATTCCACCCAAACCCTGCCACCGTACGCTACGGCGGTACACGTCTATGCAGACGAAACGTCTTCGCCAAGGATAATTTCGTTTAACTTCGACAACAACCTATTAACAGGCATAACCGTAGCGCTCATGATACTTTCGCATGGAGACCTGGACTTCGAGTTCGCTAATTACTCAAACTTGAAAACCTTCAATTTTCAGCAGGTCTCTTCTGTAGTAAATTTGAATCTTTTAAACGCGTCATTGTCGAGCCAGTTAACAAGTATATATATAAACAATACTTTTACATCGACGTCTCCGTATTACAACTACATACCATTGGAATTGCTTAACATGCCACTCATCTCGCTTGGCGTTGGCACTGAGGGGTTCGGTGCATCAAATTTCGAAACTAACAATATGGCAAGCATCGTAAATTGCGCCGCCACATTACAAACTCTAATAATACAGGGGGCCAACATAGGAGACGACGATCATGGCGAAGGCGCCCTGCCCGCCAACTTTGTCGATTTAGTTAACCTGCGCAGCCTCGGTATATACGGGACCCTACACACGACATTTCCAGCCGTTATAAACAGCATGACCTGGCTAACAAGCCTCAATATGGCTTATACCGGCCACCTTACTGGTTTTGGCGACTTTTCGGCCCTTACAAACCTTACGGCCCTAAGCACCGCTTCTACCCCAAACCTTTCAGTTACGCTTCCTTCTTGGCTCAACAGCCTCATAAAATTAAAAAGCTGGAATTGGCTTGCAGTAGGCAGCACGATACCTGGCGCGCTTGACACGTTCGTCGGAAACATCTATTCTTTCGTGACGACGAACGCACCGATAACTGGCGTAAGCACGGACCCCTTCAGGAACATGTCATTCAACATCTCCCCTTACTATATCGGAGACGGCACCGAGATACCAAGCGGCACCTTCCAACAGCCAACTGGTTACATACTCGGCTCATCAAACGGATCGCCGGCATCGAGCCTGGAGATGATATGGGTCATGACGAATCAGTACAAACACAGCTGGGTTTACAGAACAGTCTAAGTATATAAATAAATAAAACAATGTGGAACTCAATTATCAGCTTCATTTTGGGCCTCTTCGGCTCGAATAAGGCAAACACAAGCCAAACACAACAAACGCCCGTAACGGAGCCCGTAACGCCAACCGCGAGCGTCCCTGCCGCACCTGTCGTAGAATCTCCCGCAGTTACGACGCCTGTCGCGGTCGCGCCTACCCTTGTCGTCGCGCCGGCTGTAAACTACGACAACCCTAAAATAAAAAACGCATACCCAAACGTACCCGTCATACAATACCAGAAAACTTCCGTATCTGACGCTGACACGGTGGCGTACATGCTCGGCCTAAACCAACCACTTAACGTAAAGAGAGCCGCGTACACAATATTCTACATAGAGAGCGCTGACGGCAAGGACGGCTTGAATAACAACTACGAAGGGATTCAGGCGGACGGCGATAAGCTCGGGGAACCGTGGGACGATCTCGTAATAGCTACGATCGTAGAGCCCGAGACGATGACCGGCAACCCGAGAAGGTTCTGCGTCTTCGCCAACTGGTCCGACCCTCTCGACTACCTTATAAACAGGGTATCAGGAAGGGGCCTTTACATAGGCGGCTACGCGCACCCCTACGCAAACATGAACGTCACCGATCCCACGTCGTTCGGCCTCGCTTACTACCGCGAATGGGTGGAGGGAGACGGAACGGCGACGCCTTCTGCAAGCGACCTAAACGACATCGTGGAGGTCTACAACAAGTCGGTAACAGTAATAACGAAATAAAAAAGGGAGCATTTGCTCCCTTTACTTTTTGCCGAACCAGTCGTTCCAACTAACCCAACCATTACCCTCGTACACCTTGTTTGGCGCCGTCGGTATGTTGTCAGGCCGCTTGCAAGACTTATAATATCTACGCCATTCGTTGAAGCTCTTTATGTTGACATCGTGTATGAACGACCTCGCTTCAACGAATGGCAAAAACGTCTTCTTATTGTTTATCCAGTCGTTCCAGTTTACCCAGCCACGACCTTTGTAGAATAAGTAAGGGTTAGCCGGCACGTTAGCAGGGCGTTTCCCAGACTCCACGTAATCTATCCAGTCGTTGTGCGTCTTTAGTTTAAGCCCATGGACAAACTCCCTCGCCTCCTCAAATGATAAAAAATCTCTCTTAGTGTTCATAACTAAATTTTTACTCCTTCTATGTATGTGAACTTCGTCTTTCTTTCCGGTTTAAAACTTTAAATAAAAAATGTCTCGTATCTTACGAATACGAGACAAATATACAAACAAATCCCTGGTGTACAGCCGCTTACGAACCGTAATCAATTGCAACTATTCGGCCGTTTAGCCATCCGAAGCTGTCGCTCTTGTGCTCGACCGGAATTACATAATCGCCCATATTGCAGAACTTCTCAACTTTGAAGTGCTTAAACTCTTCGTTTTTCATCACCGCGGCCCTCCTCATGACGTTCAGCAAGCCGAGTGGCAGACTGAATACGATCTGGCAGAATTTATCGATCGGAAACGCACCTTCTTTAGCATACTCATAAGTCTTATACTCGAATACGTTTGAACGTAGGCCTCCGAGGAAGTCGGTATAACTATGAAGGGATGGCAGCTTAAACGCGTACCTACCTAAGCAAATAACCCACCTTGTTGCGCCTTTTCGTATCATTTTACTTTATAGAACCTTACAAATTGATTCGGACTGTAATACGCGGAAACTATATCGTTATCTGGATACACACCTACTGCCTGCTCGACCACGAGAATCTGATCCTTGTCGTACTGATCGGTGTTGTAGTTGTAGTGGCTCGAGTAGAAGGCATTATAGCAATATATTTTACTGCCGTCCACCATCTCGACGCAGTAGTGTATCTCGCCTGCCTTGTAGCTCATTTTATCCTCTGTTATGAGAATAAACATAAACAGCCAGATGAAAGCGATAAGTATAAGAATATCACGTATGAACCTCATTAGTTGTAGAAGTTGATTAGCTTGTAACCGAGACGCCCTTCGACGCTATCTTTAGTAAGGTCGAGCCTTATCAGGCTGATGTCGTTCTTGGCGTAAATCTTGTTGGCCGCGAGGAACTCCTCCTTGTGGCCCTTGTAGACGAGTATCTTGTAGTAGTAGTCCGGTATGCTCAACTTGCCGAGCTTCTTGTCAGAGTAGATACAGCCAGTCGTAACGAAGACGCTATCGTACTGTAAAGCGACCTTCCTGGTGTAGTTCTCCACCATCCTCCACAAACCGCGGTTAAAACTCTTCACCTGCGGTGCGGCGTTCGTGTAAAGCATAGACTCGGCCTGTGCGATGCTGTCAAACCTAAAGTCGTCGTCTGGTGCGAGGTGACCGCGATCGTAAATGTCGTTGTACTCACTGCCGTTGCTCTGCAGCCTCTTAGGCAGTGAAGTATCCATCTTGAACGGCGTCCTGTCGTAAGTGCCTACTTCGTGAGCCTTAGTCAACCAATACTCGGTGTAAAGTGGAACGAACCTCGTCGTGTCGAAATCGCTAACGTAAAAATGCTTCCTCAAAACCACCGAAGGCGAACCGCCATCGTCGAAAGACAACATCAAGCAGACCACAAAGAGATACACACAAGTCAATAAACCAATAATCCTCTTCATTCATAAATTTTTACAAATGTAGTACAAAATCCTTGAATATGTCAAAACTGGAGTTACATAACACCACACCTGGAACTTTCTATTATAATATATACAATATATCCGTATATAGTGCGCGGATTTCACGGCCAGTATTTAAAAATAAGATGAAAGCAAAGAAACTAAAACCTCTTAAGCCGCTGAAAACCATTGCAAAGATCAAAAAAAAGAGGAAAAAGAGGCCAATAACGAAGGAAACAGTAGGAACTTCTAAACTCGAAAAAAAATTCGGGGAATTCATGAATAGCATCGGGATTGAGTTTGATACACAGTTTCAGCTTTCGTGGAAATTCTACGACTTCATCATAAAGGACACCAATATAGTTGTAGAAATGGATGGTGACTTCTGGCACTGCAACCCTGCGGTTTACAAAAATGGTCCAATAAACAGCCAACAAAAGAAGGCAAAAAAAAACGACAAGCTTAAAAATCACTTGGCGGAAGTGGCCGGCTACGACTTAGTAAGAATATGGGAAAAAGACTTCAAAGACAACCAAGACATGGTTAAAGAACTGTTACTTAAAAAGCTCGAAAAGTATCATGAGAAGAAGAAAAATAAGTAATATTTAAAATAAAAAATCAATGTGTGATATAAACAAAAGCTGTTCTTGCGGTTGCAAAAAAGATCTTAAAGAGAGCATAGAAACCAAAAAGTTCATGATACTCGCGAAAGATCCTGACGGTTCGCTTGAGAGTATAATGAAGGCATTACAAACGAGAGGAAACACTGGTCACTCATTCTCTGTGGAAATGGACAAAGATGATGATGATGGCGGGGAAATTTTCGGTTGGGATGGCGACGGTGGAGCATACATAAAGAGCATCGAGGTGGAAACCATCGACGATAAGAAGAAGAAGAACAAGGAGGAACTCGACGAGGACGTGAAGGCTGACGATGCCGCGTATTACGAGAAGGAAGCAAAGGCCCTCGCCAAGAACGGCTACAAGAGGGAGGCGGCTAAAGTGAAAAACAAAGCTAAGCTCGCAGCGCAAGGCAAGCTCGTAGACGGTGAGCTCGTCGAGGCGAAGATGAACCTTAAGATCACGTCGAATACGAAGAGGGAGCTCATCAAGCAGGCCAAGACCGCGCTCGACTCGATATACAACATATACAACATTTGCGAGAAGCAAGGCATAACTGTAGCGGCGTTCATGAGGGACCTTGACATGGCTTTCGAGGGGACAAACGAGATGCTGACCGCCTTGGTTATACAGGACTCTGTGGAAAAGAAATAAATACTGATAAAAATGATTATAAATGACGACAATTAGTCGTCATTTTTTATTTATGATGAAATAAAATAAATTCAAAATAATTAAAAAATAGCATATATAACCGGATATAAATAAATGGCAAATAAAAAGAGTAATTTCTTCAACAATATGAGTAATTTCTTCAAAAAGGTCGACGGCAGCGATCTGATGAAGTTTACAGACAACGGCATTAAGACGTTCGATACGCCTATCTCAAGGAGAGAACTCGATAAGAAAAGGGAACTCCAGGTGTTCAGGCAGTACCTCCAGTCGAAGAACTGGACCCAGAAGCACATAGAGTTGTATGACGAATACAGGAGGATGGACAACACGTTCCCTATAATAAATGCAGCTATAAGGTTGTACGGCCAAGAGGTATGTTTGACTGGGGATACGATAGTTACCACGCCTGGCGGTGACAAGACCATAAGGGAGTTATACAATACTAAGAAGGACTCATTCTACGTGAAGTCATTTGACAAGATGTTCAACAGGGTAGAGTGGAATGAGGCGACCAACATACAGAACAATGGTGTCAAGCCGGTATTCAAGGTTACCGTCGCGAGGAACATAAGCTACGACTCCGCGGAGTGGGACAACAAGCTCGAGGCGTCGTTCAAGTGCACCGACAACCACGAGATAATGGTCGGGCCTGGGTTGTTCAAGCAACTCAAGGACCTTAGGGTGGGCGACAAGATATGGTCTATGTATTACTCTGTAGACCCCGCATGTAGTTGTAAGGTGGCAAACTTCAACACTACTGTGATAGAGAGTATAGAATCGGCCGGCGAGGAGGAAGTATTCGATCTCGTACACGTGGTCCCTAACCACCACTTTATGATTAAGTTGACTGATAGCTTCTATGTTAGCGTGCATAACTGTACGAAGGACACGGATGGTAACGTTATCAAGATCATAACGGAGGACAAGAGGATAAAGAAACTGCTCGAAGACTGCTTCTACAAAAACCTAAAAATAAATTCAACATCGTATTACCACGTAAGGAGCCTGCTGAAATTCGGCAACCACTATTCCTTCTTGGACACGAGGCAGGGTGTAGGTGTACTTGATCTAATCCATCTGCCACCAGAGTCGATAAGGATACAACTTCTTGACAATTCAGCGAGCCTCGATGATTTCAAGTACACTTGGTACGGTCATGGTCTTGAGTTCGAGCCTTGGGAGATAGTTCACTGGAAGAACATAGAGGATCTTGAAACTGAGCCGTACGGCCAGTCGATCTTGAGGTCTATAGTAGACACCTACAGAAGGATAATACTGATGAGGGAGGCTATGATAATATACAGGATTACTCGTGCACCACAGAGGCTCCTTTTCAAAATAGATACTACTGGTCTTGGTGCTGACGATGCGCTTAGGTATGCTGCAGAGTTGAAGAAGCAGATGATGAAGAGGCCGCTTGTTAATCCAATGACAGGTGAGCTTGACTACAAGCATAATCCGATCTCTATTATGGAGAACCTTTACATGCCAACTGTTGAGGGTGATACGTCTGACGTTAGGGTGCTCGAAGGTGCAACTAATATGGGCGACCTCGAGGACTACAAGATAATAAAGGACGATTTGTTTGCCGGCCTATTGATACCTAAGAGTTACTTGACGTTTGAGGAGGATTTGTGCCTTAGGGAGAACACAAAGATACTTACCACAGACGGCGTCCTAACTATAGGCGAGATTTCGAGGCTCCTGGAGAGCGACGAGCCGAAGAAGATATACTCTTTATCTTCAAACAAGTATGGCATCATACTTAGCGGCAAGATACTTTGGTGTAAAAAGACAAAAGTCGTGGATATGCTTTATAGGATAACCATAAATGGTAAGCACATAGTTGAATCGACGGATAACCACCCATTCATGCTCGAAAACTTGAGCTACAGGAGGGCGGATGAGCTTAAGATCGGTGATAGGTTAAAAAACATATTTGATGAGGACTATTACGTTTCAGACATAGAGGTTTTGAATCTCGATGTCGAAGAATACGTGTATGACCTTGAGGTTGATGAGTATCACAACTTTGCTCTTGAGAGTGGTGTATTTGTTCACAATAGTAACAAAGCCGCCCTCGCGCAAGAGGATTTGCGTTTCGCTGGTGCGATTAGGCAGTATCAGGGCAACTACATAGAGGGGTTGCTGCACATAGCACTTGTCCATCTACACATGAATGGCTGTTCGCAAGAGGAACTCGGGTCGTTCCAGATACAGATGAACATAAACTCAACCCTTGCCGAGAAGACTAAGAATGAACTGTTGCAGCAGAGAATAGACCTTGTTAAGAGTGCTTGGGATCCTTCTAATCCTGGTCTAAATGTTATGTCTTACACTGATAGTTTGAAGGAGTTGCTTCACTACACCGACGAGGAGATTGAGAAGACTTTCAAGGACCAGATGATAGAGAAAAAGATAAACTGGAGACTTTCACAGTTGAATGAGAATGGGTTCTACGAGGAGCCTGCAAGCGAGCAAAGGAAAGCATCGCTGCTTGGTATGAGCAGTGAGAACAACGTGTTTTCAAACCTTAACTTCGAGGGTGTTGATAGTACACCAGATATTAAGAGAATACTAACAGAGAAGCTCAATATGGAAATAAATGCGTTGCTGCACAAGGTGACTGCGTCCCCGTCCTTGAAGATGATAGAGTCTGTTATAAGCGAGAATTATAATTATACGAGCAAGCTTAGCAAGACGAGGAGGAACGCAATACGTGTCAAGAAGGAATTGGGTCTCGATTAAGTGTGTTCGCGTAGTTTAAAAAACAACGAGAATACTATTTAAAAAAGAAAATTATTAGTAATGAGCATCTTACTGGACACGGGTATTATACAAGGCCTTGGTAATGATATTTTGGTATCCATAGGTGCTGCCGCTGCTTCATTGATTGGCGGTTACATACTTATCAGGGAGAGGATCCTGAAGAACGAGTTGAAAACCAACGCTATGTCAGAGTACATCGACGGGAAGTATCAGTTGCTCGAGAACAAGATAGCGGAACTGCAAAAAGACATATTAGAGTTCAAGCAGCTTAACAAGGAGACGACCAACTCGCTGATAGAAAATACGGCGGCCATAAGGGAATTAAAGGCTGTTCTCTACATACTAAAGGAACAGCTTGGCGTCAAGGGCGCCAGGAAGGTTCGGAACATGATTGAAGATGAAATTGAAAATTAATATAAATACGAGGCCACCTTATGGTGGCCTCTTTGTTTACTCTAATTAGTATTTAAAATTAAAATGCAATGAGTCAGCCATCCGGTTTTAATACTTTTACTACTGATTACGACAAGGTTGATCTTATAGACATAAACACTTGGGCGTACAAGAAGACTTACGATGAGAAGCCTTTCCTTGTTGTGCCGAATTATAAGTTTAACTTAAAGCTCGGCGACACGATGCCTTGTTTCAGATGCTTCGTAAAGAAACTTGGGGAGCAATTCGGCGACCCAATAACGTTGCCGAACTTGGACCAGTACGTTATATACTTGAATGTATTTAACTACAGCGACAACATAATATTCAAGGGCAGGATGAATATAGTTAATCTTTCGTTGGGTGAGCTTGGCTATCAGATGACGCACCTGGACTTCTCTTGCGCTGGTGTTTATTACGCCGAAGTGGAATTCACAGACCCTAACGGGATGATATTTACGCTGCCGGACACGCATATTAAGTATGAAATAATAGTAAGAGAGTAATGTCAAGAGGCCAAACAAACTTTTGGAACAACGGCCAGGTTAAGTGGGTCGACAAGACCAACAACACGCCTGCACAAGCTGCCGTGGTGCCTTCGTACAACGACATATTAACGCAGAACCTGATAGGCTGTGATGTTAAGACGGACATCGTAAACGTGTCCATGAAGATAGAAAAGAATGGCACCATACTGAAGCTTTTCAACATAGCTGATATAGTTTCTTGGCAGATTGACAACAACATAATAAAGCTGTTTATGAAGTCTTCGGCTCCTTATTCACTTCTGTTCATATCGGTTGCGCAAGCCGTGAAGGCGGACCTGAGGATGTATCTCATTACAAACGGGAACGACATACAAGGCTGCGACGATGACCAGGCTTACGTTTGTGGCTCTATTGGAAACTTAAACGCAATATTTGAATAATGCTTACAGGATCAGATTTTTTCTCGGATGGCAGCCCGATGTGGAGCCCGGTGTACAACAGCTCAAAGGCGGTTACAATAATTCCCGTTTCGCAGGGCCAGAACAACGTCCTGGAGGGGCTCGTGTGTAACGACGTGGAGGTGGACAGCAACACGGCTTGTTTCACTGTTAATAAAAACACACAGTTCATATTCGTGGAGAGGGCGCAGATAAACGTCATACAGGTACAGGGGTCCATGCTGACGGTAAATACGATGGACAACGTGCCGTACGTCATGGTGTTCGTTGACTCCGCCAATATGAATTCGGCATTGACGAGAATAACCGCGATGATGAATGGCGAATTTGATCCAGGTTGTGCATAATAGTTAATATTTAAAAAACAAATTAATAAATGAGCTTATATTCAGCGAAACAGATTAATAAAATAATCACCGCGCCTATTAAAATAACAAACCTTTCGGTGGGCTCCGGTTCGCTGAGTGTGTCTGTCACCTCCGCCCTTACGTCCGCACTGGCTATAGCCGGAAACAACGGTGTATCAGTGCCCGTGCAGGTAAGCACTGACGTGTTTACTACTGGCATCATCACGTCTTCGCCTCTCAACAAGGCCGAGGTATTCGATTCCACGAGCAAGGAGAAACTGTCTACTAATACGAACAATGAAGTGTACGGTAGAATAACCTACTCATCGGGCTACGTGCTTAGTTTCTATTACCTCGACAGTTCTGGCATAGAGCAGACTTACACGTTTTCCGCCACGCAGAACGTTGATTTCGATTTCGTCTACAGGTTTACTTTCGCGACGCTACCGACAGATGCACTGGTCTCTTCCGTTTCGAGAAACATAAACCAGGATCCGGTCGGGGCGAGTTCTATACCAAAGACGGAATTGTTGACCGTGACGGCTCTAAATGTTGTGTCCAACCTCTCTCTGACACCTAACAACGCAGCCAATGTTACTCTTATCGTTAATGGGAAGACGGAGTTTGCTGTTGGGTCGGGCCCTTCGTTCGGCGTCGCCTCTACTACGATAACTTGGAACTCATCCAACGCCGGGTACAATCTCGAGACGACGGATATTGTTTACGCACAATACTACATTTAATGGCAGGATACAAGGCTAAACAGTTAGATATTAGTGACGTGTCCAATGGTATTGGAGCGGCTGTTCAAGATTCCCAAACGCTTAGGAATATGTACAACTACAGCCAGTATTCTGCTTACTTCTTGCAGTCGGCAGCACAGCTAACTGTGGGCCAGGTTAACGTGGATGTCATATATGGTGGTGGCACACCGGCATATTATTTTCTTTTCAGGAACGGCTTGAAACTAATAGATACCGTGGATTTTACAGTCACCGTGGCGGATGGATTTAACAACCCGAGATTTGTATTAACAAACCCAATAAATAACAGCGGGACGGAAACGGTCGAGGCCATTCTGTTCACATAATAAACAATAAATGTCTACAGCAAACCTATCTTGGGATCCAGCCAGTGGAGCGGTCGATTATAAAGTTGAGTATAAGCTAAGCTCCGATTCCTCATACACGTTGTTCAATGCTCACAATTCGACTACGTCTTGTGTAATCACAGGCTTGTCGGAGGGTAATTCCTATGACTTCAGGGTGACGACGAACTGTTCATCAGGAAGCGCGTCTGGGGTCGTATACACGGCATCAACACCTTGTCTCGACGTTACCGATTACGTAGCATCTTTCTCTGGCACTACGGCCAATTTGCAGTGGGACAAAAAACCGACGGCAATATCTTACGCCATAAGTTACAAGCTGCACTCGGATTCGGTCTACACGACTGCATCCGGCTCGCCACTGTCAAACACAGGTGCGCCAGACCCGGTCCTTTTCTCGATAAGCGGGCTGACATCAGGCGCCGCCTATGACTTCATGGTCGTTGTAAACTGTATAGACAGCGCATCATCTGCTGGAGAGGTTGTGTCCGCCACATCTACTTGTCCGAATGTTACTACCTTAACGGCTACTTTTTCTTAATAGCTAAATAAGAATAGATGACAAAAGAAATGGTGAACCTTTACCTCAGGAAGACCATGGGTGTTCCCATAGAATTCAAAGCTGAAGAAGAGGTGCTTTACATAAAATTCGACTTCCTGCCTTATAGGGTGAGATCGTTCATACACGCCAAACCAGACTACGATCCATCTAAAATGAAGAAGATGGAGAGGGAGTGTGCTTGTGGGCAAGCTTATTTCTATGAGGCGGATAGCTTTTACAATTACTTAACAGATTACGAGGATCCAAAATTCACACCATAACAAATGTCAACTGTAAACTTATCTTGGGACGCGGCAAGCGGAGCGGTAGGCTACCAGGTTGACTACCGGATAACCGGTGCTGGCGCCTGGACAAACTCCACTCCAAACGAGCCGAACACTACTTGGAGTATTTCAGGCCTAACTGACAATACGGATTACGACTTTAGGGTCATAACTATTTGTGCATCCGGTACTTCTACCGGAACGGTCATTGGCAGTGTCATAACGCCAAACTACGTGTGGATAGAAGACACCTACGTCTGCGAGCAGGAAGAGGTGTTCGATCTGATTAACTATTGGACAGGCTTTAGTTCGCCGGCATATCTTTTTTATGATAGCACGAGCGGCTTGATATATTGCATTGATGAGGATGACGCGACGAGTAACGTGTTTAGTTTCGACCCGGCCGTTCTATCTGCGATTAGCTCCCACTCCGGTGGATTCAGCAGCGTGACTCATAGGATAGGCCTGACGGATTATATATACGCCGCCAAAATTGATCCTGACAATAGAAGGCTTTATATGGTTGGTAAAAATACCGGCGGCTTGGCTGTGTACGACATCAATTCGGATTCTTTTATTCTGCCCTCCTCAAATGCAAATCTCGCCTATGGTTGGGATGTGAACACACACACCTCAACCGGCAATGGGTTTAACAGATTAAGCTTGTCTTTGTTCAGCACCCAAATAATAGCATACGACGATTATTCTGTTACCTTAACGGTATTTGACAGGGTGTCGCTTACTAAGACGCTTGATAATGTTGCAATATCGACCATAACAGATGGCTCATCCTATATAGACGGCGGCACTCTGTATTTCGAGGTAAACGGAAAGGCATGGGTTTTGGTGAATGAATCTTCTGCGGCCGGTCATGATTACATCGCCATATACAACCTCGACTTCTCCGGGACCCCTTCGACTATTAACATCGGTGCATATAGAGCAGTTGCTTTTTACGGCTCTCAGTATTGGTGTTCTGGTTTTTTTGACAGCTATTACCAAAAGCTTTACATATTCGACTTCGGTTCTAACATGATGTTTGTTGTTGATACCGACTCCACGTCTGGTACATACCAGACGGTTGTATACAGTTATACCTTTAACAACAGGCAGGGAAAAAGCAACATATCGTTTGGCATAATCCAGGACCCTATAACCGGAGAGCTATTTGTATCTGGCAATTACTCTGAAGGCAATCCTGGTGCGGACGGATCACCAATATCCGTTACGTACAAAATACAGCGAGATCCGTCCGCACCGGACGCTTACAAAATACAGGAATTATATGCTAACACTGTTTTTTCCACATTGACCCAGGTTGGTGGTACGAACACGCTTTTCGGCGCTGCACCAGGGGCACCAAAGTGGTCATACGCAACGAGCTGGGGAACAGTAGATACTGCCTCCTCATCGGTGTGGTCGACCGACGGTCAAATATCACAATATTCGAGATAATGGCAAACACAGGAAATAAAATAGTCTTATTGCTTAAGCAGGTCGACAGTAATCACGGGGACACGCCTACCGGACTAACGGAGGCGAACACGGTAGACGTCGCGGGTAGCGATTATATCCCGCCGTACCAGAACCTGACCGAGTGCCCTCTGTCATCGCCAACTACCGATTGCCCTATTCCTGTGTATGTGACGAATACGTCGAGCACTACCGTGTTCAATTTTGAGTTCTCACTCAACAGCACGACGTTTACAAACTCTAATATAGCGAAGATAACCGCTACGATAACCGCATCAGGTCACCCTACATACTCGGTTGACTTTACAATGCCTATGACGAACAACTACTTTTCGGGTTCGTTTACCGGGCTGTCTAACGCGAGTCTGTACACTCTCGTATTGACATATTACGACGCGAGCAACACACTACTACAAACATGCTAATGAAACAAGCATTAATAAAGTTATTTATAAGGACCGTAAACCTTATATTTAAGTCCAACCTTTTCTACTTGTACTCTGACGATAACTTCAAGGAGTTAAGGTACAAACACAAAACTGAAGTTGGTAATGGATAAAGATATTAATACTGAGTTGGCGGAAGTGTTCGACGAGTTACAGAGCAGTAAATCATTCATAATAAATACCGTGAAGTGTTTTGACGGCAACACGGCTTACATAGGTATGCAATTAGGGCTTCTGTTGTGCCAACTGACGGATCTCCAGAATAAAATTAAGTCTATAGTAAAAAAGGACGATGAGTAAAACAAGCATGCACTTCGTATCAGAGATGGCTGGATCCATAGGAGAAGTAACCGGTGATCTGTCCGAGTGTTTCGAAAAGGAATTCGAGCTTACAAAAGAATGGGAAAAACAGCAGCCTTCGAATAAAGAACTGCTGTTTTGTCATTTTATACAGCCAGAGTTTGTCAAGAGCGAAGACTTCCAAGGCTATGACGTCAAAGTGATCATTCAGCCGATCGACGGCACCTCAATAAAGGATGATGTGGTAGACATGCTCAACATGTTCGACCTGATAATCACACCAGGCACCGCAGGTAGGTCCATAATGCTCCAGAACGGAGTTTTAAAGCCCATTGTGGTCATACCAAACTTTTTTAAGCCTAACATACTGCGTGCGGAAACAAGCCAAGAATTCAAGTCCTATGTCGACCGTGAGGTAGGCGATAGAACCGTCATATACCACGAGTCGACGTTTCACCCAAGAAAGGGGATAGAAATACTTTACGAGTCTTACATAAAGGCGTTTTCAGACAAGGTGTATACCAAAGACGTCGTACTGCTGCTCAAAGACTCCAAGCTAAGCCCTGGGACGATTCTAAACAACGAGAGCATGAAGATGAATGCGGTGAGACTACAGAGGAAGTACAAACACCCGGCGAAGATATTGAAGATTTCCTGCAACCTGGAAGAAGACGAGCTCGCATACCTGTGGGACCGGTGCGATATATATGCCTCCTTCTCGAAGATGGAGGGGTTTGGCATCCCGTTGATGAGGATGATGGTGATGGGAAAACCCATTATAACGCTCAATAGCGAAAATAACGGATATATGGATTATTTAAACAATGATAACGCGATACTCGTCCCAACAAAAGACGTCGTTGCGAAGGAGGAGTTCATGTGGCTTTACAAGGAAGACACCAAGTGGTCCGTCCCGAACATAGACGATTGCGTATCAGGATTCGAAAAAATCTATAGTTCTTTAAAGGAAGTAGACTACATAAAAACAAGTAAGGAAGTTTATAGATTCAGCTTCGAGAATGTTTGCAATATGTACGTCAGCACATTGAAAAGTCTTATAAAATCAAAAAAAATTAAATGAGCGAAAAGTTTTTTGCGGAGAAGTTGAAGTATTCTTCGGAATTCGGCGTTAGGTTCGACAGCAGGGTTATACATGTGTTCGGTGAGCTCACAGAGGACATAGGCTCGATACTCAGGATAAAGTATGAACTAATAAAACAGTGGTGGAAAGTAGTAGAGAACAAAGATTTTAACGACATAACGCTCGACATATCGAGCTGCGGCGGCTCGATATATTCTATATCGGCCGCGCTTGATTTTTACGACGAGCTGAAGAGGGAGGACGGTGTAATAGTTAACACTAAAGCGCAGGGTATATGCATGAGCGCGGCCACTATATTGCTCGCCGGCGGAACGGGTGTGAGGTCCGCTACAAAGAGGTGTAAGTTCATGTTACACGACATGCAGATTGAGGGTGTCGGCGGCACAGCGAATCAGGTACAGAACACTGTAAAAAACATATCTGACGAGCAGCTCGAGTTGTTTGCGCTGTACGCTCACTACTCGCGAAAGGGCCAAGAGGACCTTTCCGAAAAGGAACTCGTAAAAGAGGCGAAGAAATGGCTCAAGCAGTACACCAAAGACGGGTTCGATCATTACGTCAGCGCGGAGGAAGTACTCGGTCTGAATCTTATAGATAAGATTTTAGTTTAATATAACTATGTATCATATTTGTATTTATGGAGAAAGAAAAAATGTCTAACAAAAAAGAATCGGTATTCGAAAACATACCAGAAAGAACAATAGCGCCGGAAATGAAGGCACCCATACAACAGGGTGCCTTCGCTGGCGCAGAACTCGAGGTTGTCAACAAGCAGAATAAAATATATTCCATCATGTCCGGCAAGGATGAAGGCGAGTATTACTCGTTCAACCTGCCAACGTTCGCCGACGGCGAGCTAATAGTGCACGAATACTTCAAAAAGGGTGTCATATCTCAGAAGATACTTAACGAGAACATAGAGGAGTACTATTGCGACTGGCCAGATGACGAGGACATGAAAATGAGTCTCGACTTCGGCATATTCATGCAGGCATACGAGATCGACAGTATATATTGGCTAAACAACACGGTCGTGACGGCGAATCAGAGTCTGCAAGCGAAGGTTATAGAGAAGTACCAAGCGATCGTCCCCAATCTGATTCAGAGGATAACAAACCTCGAGAGCCAGCCGGCACACAATAACGTAAAACAAAGGCAGCAGAGCAACCTAATAGAACTTTAATGACTCGTGAAACGGAGATAGAGAAGATACTTGATATATGCGAGCTGCTCGCAGAAGTGTGCGCGATGATACCTGACAACCCTGGCGTAACACTGCTTGCGGAGGTGGAGGCGAAAATAGCCGCGATGCGATTGGTCGAGCTTACTGTGATAGCCAGGCAGGACCTTGCCGCTCTTGATTCTAATCAGATCATAAAGAAAATAAACGATATAAAATGATAATGATAAAACAAAAGGCAAAGAAGAAGAAGATGCTGGATTATTTTGTATCGTTTAGGAAGAAACAAAATTTTATGGAGACTGACGATTCGTCAATATATTCCATAATACCTATAGGTACGGCGCTTAAGTTTAACGTGCTAATAAAGGACTTCTTGCTTCACTCACTTCTTGTCAAGAAGAGGAAATTCTACGAGGATATTGAATTTATAACTACTAAGAAAGAGCTTATTGAAATAATAACTAAGGTGCTTGATCTGGAGCTCGTAAAGGAGCCTGGTAAGAGCGAGATGAGCGACGATGCAATCAACGAACTCGTCGCGGCGCATACAAGATTAACTAAGAAAAAAGCTAAGTAATGGTGAACCAGTATATGTTTGAGGTGGTAGACCAGGTTATCATATTCTCACAGCAGTTTGCGGCCGAGATAAGGCGGGAAGCGGATGGTCTCGCCAAGTATTACAACAACAACAGGAGCGGTCTTATAGACTCTATGCTGGAGATAAAGAGCGTCGACGACCAAGACGACTACTACACCAACTACTTTCAGGATGCCGCCGGTAAGGTCATAGAGAACATTGGCAATAATAAATTCAGCTTCAAGGATGAATACCTCATAGACAGCTACGATAAGATACTAAAGCAGATAAACAAAATACCGATAGCCCACAGGCTCGAGAACCCGGTCGTGAAGGTTTTCTTCTACGACCTGCTCGAGAGCCCAGCAGAGGACACAAACCTGAAGATAATATTGTCCTCTATGTCAATACAGTGGGTCATGTTCCTCGACTTCTATCAAAGGAAGCTTAATTAGTTGTCGCCACAATTATAATCTTAGAAGGCTGGCTGGAAATCATTGTAATCGCTAATCGGTTGAGCGATGTTTGTGTTTGCGTTTTCTTGCGCATAGTATGCTGCCTTCTTCTGGCTGTTCAGCAGTGAATTGTAATCTTCTGTACCTATTGATTTCACGCAGCTTATTTCGGAAATAAATTTTCCATCTTCACTTAGTATGTGTTTAACCGTAGAGATCACATACTGTCCGTCGAATAATCCGGTCCCTTTCATAAAGGCAGGATCCCCAACACTCAGCCAAGGGTGGGCAATTGCTTTTATGTCAGCGTTTCTAAGAGTAGTTAAATAATAATTCTGTTCTGTTCTTTTCTGTTCGAACGTTATAGCGCCTGTAGTCGGCACATCCGGCGGGTTAATCACGTCTTTGTTTATGTTGTTCGCCGCGTTCTGCGCGCCCTGTATCCCTGGACCAGTAGGAGTCGGATTGCCTTTTATTTTTATATCCTCCACAAGCGACCCCATAAATCTGAATGAAAACACATCGTCCGGTATGACGAGCCTGTTGGTGCCGGTGACACCTATAAACTGTGTTTGTGAAGTGGATAATATGCTGCTTTGTTTTATAACGGATTCGTCTGTTAGCTGGACAGGGTCGTCCCATATAATAAAGAACCTTCCGTTAGGATTTGCCAGGTCAGAGTCGCCAGGCCCGCTTACTGTCATGTGGTTGTTAGACAACACTGTTTGCACCCAAGTCAACAGAAGTGTGTCGCTGTTTTTGGCATTTATGTTAGTTGTCAAAAACTTCACATCATCGCCAGTTATATTTATGTGTATGTCGTGCGGCGGCGTTGTTATATTTTGGTGGTTCACCCTCCTAACCTGTAACCACGACGAATCATAAACAGCTGTCGGCCTTTGATTGTGAGCATAACTCGTATTGATGCCATTAGGATTAGTGTAGGCAGATGAATTTGGATTTATAGCGTTGTTAGAGTACTGACTATAGTTTTGGTCTTGCTTTAAAAATGCAAAGTTATCGTTTAGGAATGCACTTATAAAGTCGAGCAAGTTTGTAGTCAGACCGTTTTTATCATTTGCAAGCTTATGCATGTTCATTGCAAGATTTATAGGGCAGAAGCAGTTTGCAAAAGTATTATTGTAACGATAGTGGACGTCTGCGCTAAGCGATCCATCTTGTGAATTAACCGTTATGTCTGAAGACAGTATAGAAATCAATCCATAGTGTTCTATAGTCAATTGCCTATCTATCTGAAAGACGGCTATGTCGTCAACAGTTTTAATCGTATACCCGGGGTACCAAAGCGAGTTTATGGAATTTGACTGCGTAAGCGATATTGTATAATCGTTAGCCGCCGCCTTGTTCATTATGTCTTGCTTCAAGGTGCCATTGTCAAAAAGTATCCAGCCAGGGTGATTCCAGAACTTATAGGCAGAGCTGTTTATGTCCTTATCATCCTTCGGTATCCTTAGCTGCCATCCGTACCTGAAATAGAAATCGCCGGCCTGCTTCGGCGGGTTTATAAGGAAAGACCACGGTGAAGCTATGTCAAAGAATTTGTTTCCCTGTACGTCAAGAAGTTTTAGGGTTATTAAAGAGAGGCCCTTGCCGAGCTGCAAGCCGGCTTGTACCTCTATCGACTTAAAGCCAATAGCTCCAGCTTTAGATGTAGAGCCGACGTTTGCCGAAGGGCTCATGACCAAGCTGCCTAAAATTCTATAGCCGAACCCTCTGCCTGTTGACGTGCTCTTTAATGCCGTGTTCGCGGCGTTGTCCATGTATAACCCGGTAGAGTAATCTTGAAACGGGTCGAGCGTCATTAAATCTATGCCGCCGTTAGCCTGTATACCACTACTTCCGTCAGCGCCTATCAAAGAAGTCCTCATTGCATTAAACCTGCTAATGTCATTTGTATTTAGATCTGTTTCAAGAGCACTCATCCCGGCGTTAGACGCCTGTGGCTGGTCTATGAAAAACACAGGTATCAACTCCACAAACGGTATAAACGATTGCGGGTAATACCTTGACGCAAGATACATTATGAACTGCCTCAAACCAATCCAGTCAGAACTTTCGCCCTTATCGGACCGCGAGCCCCATGTAACATAAGAATTATCGTTCTCTATGTTACTAATGTTTGCATTGAGGTTTGCCAGTTCGTTTAACAACGACAAGTCGTTCGGTGGAGCAATCGAAGGCGCACTGTAAGGTTTTAAGAAATCTGAAGCATAGTTTACATTCGTTACATCCGATGCAGTGTTAGATAACGGTCCCAGCCCTTTATTCCTGTAATAGTTAGAACTTACACCACTCAAGTAGTCGGCAGTCTTCCCTGCCACATCTTCCCCAGGTGTGCCATTCAAGAAATAAGAATTCTTAGCGAGTGCGTTTACATAACTTGTCGGATCTGTAACGGTAGAAAAATCCGAGTAATGGCGATTCAAGTATCTACCTATTTCCGCCCCTGAGTCAGTAACGTTCGGATAAGCGGCATAATAACCGCCACCAGGCTGCGGCCGCCCTTGTGTTATACCGCCAGTCGTCTGACCCACATAGTTATAACCGAACACGTTGTTATCACTCGAGGTGGCCTCTATCGAATTCCAGTTCTGTCCGCTCTCTTGCTGCGATTGTGCCACGGCAAGGTTAGCGAGCAGGGTCGCCTGATCTGTTGTGTATGGTCCGAATGGCGGCGCTAATTGTGAATATACGCCATTGTATATCTGATTACCGTAGTCTGGCATTCCTGTTATATGTCTTTATTGATTAACCATGTCGATGTCACTCTCGTTAGAGGGTACGGTATCCTTAAAACTGCGTTTATCGGTACCTCGAACTCGTTGTCGAACTGAGGGTTGCCGTACATTATTATCCACGACAAACCAGGGTCGAGGTAATACACATTAGCAAGATTATCAAGCCTCTCGCCCATCTTGAGCGTATGAAATAGGTCCGTGTTCGCCGGCAATATCTGCCTGATCGGCTGCGGCACGTCTGTACTTAAGTCATATCTATTAATCATTGTTGTTAAGATTAAAAATACGTAAAAAAATTAACCAACGTTACTCCCAATATAACTACCAGTGTTAACAATATCGCCTGCCTGACTCGCAGGCGGAATGGCGTTGCTTATAGGTGTTAACTGCGTGCTCGGTGCCGAAGGCGTTGTCTTGACGCTCTTGTTTATTATGTCCTGCAGTGTTTGAGGCTGGGATACGAGAGGGGCGGTAGTCGATATGTTGTTCGCAGACTTAGGTATCACCACCGGGCTTCCATTTATTATCAAGTCCGTGTTCGTTATATCTTGGTTACTCGCGCTGCTGCTGTATTGTTTGCTCTGCGTGGTAGTACTGTTGCTGTTCTGAGGGATGGACGCGCCGCCTATGACGGAAACACTGTTGCTACCGATGCCCATTTGCGCGGCTATCTGGTTGGCCACGTAAGCCACCCTTATGTATGCGTTCATAGCATCCTGCGCCGCCTGTTTTGCGGCCAAAGAGCTCGTTGTATTTTGCGTCACAGTCGTTAAGTTGTTGTAAGAGCTTTTATATGAGCTCAATTGGTTATTGTAATTAGCCGTGCCGTTCTGCAACACAGAAGGGTTCGCGCTGGTGCCGTTAACCGGATTCGTCGTAGAGGACCCGGAAGAGTTGTTGTTGTCTATACTCAACAACCCCACACCAGTCTGCCTGCTTATTTCGCCGTTGTCGAACTCCCTTCTGTTATAGAAACCGAAATAGTTCGACGAAGGCTCGTCGTCGTGTATTACCTGGAGGTTCATATTGACTTTAACGGCCATTGGTACGTGGCCTATATACGATGGATTCAAGTCGATCATGTTGCTGAAATCGTTGAAGTCGAGTGTATAGTCTTTTATGGTGCAAACGAGGTCGAACATGTCGGTTACCCTCAGTCTGATCAGCGGCTGCTCTTTCATTTTGCCGTCAGTTCTGTAGTAAGGATACACGCACTGGGCCAAGAAGTTCAACTTGAGCCACAACGTGTTAGGTGTGTCCGAATACTTGCCGGGTATGTGGTTTCCTACCTGGCCATCATATTTCTGTATTGGTGGTATCATGTAGCCGTTTCCCCAGTCGAGCTTTGCGTCCTGTATTGCTTGTATTTGATCGACAACATTCGTCGAGTTGGCGATCGCTTGATTCAATTGCTGCATAGCAGCGAAGTAGTCGAGCGAGAAGTCTGCGATTATAGAAAAGGATATGCTCATTGACCTCGTAGTGTTCTTATACATGGAAACACTCTCCCCCCTTCCAAGGAAATTGTACTCAGACTTCTGAGAAGAAAACTGGTCAGAAAACCCATCTATGTAGGCGGAGAAAACCATCCTGTTGCTCAAGTTGTTGTTGCCTGTTATGCCGAGCTGTGACGCAATAGGGTTCTTCTTATAAGGGTCACCATTGTCGTACCTTCCGTGCAGTTTTTCTATAAAAAATCTGTAGGCTCCTGGAGGGGTGTCGATGCTTGCCTTGCCGTACATTTGCTGTATGGAATCGTTTATCTCCTGGCTGAATGGCGTGTCCTTCGTGCTCATCTTGGCCGCGTCTGGTATAAATTTCTTGCCCTTAGGCGTCGTCCTGCTGGCCCAACCCTTGAATAGCGTTGGGTCGTTTTGAGTGCTTGATGCGCCGTAAAACTGTACGTGTTGCGGGTTGAAGTCCTGATTATTAGCGTTGAAATCCGATATGTTCTGCATCAGATTGTTATACACGTAATCTTTACCATGTATGGGATAGTTGTCGAGCGGTTGAAATGTATCGACCGTTTTATTGGTCCCAGAATGAGATATGTCCATGGACCCTGGCGTCTGCTCAAGGTCAAAGCCAACGTTGGTGACGCCTGGAGTGTTAATGTATATTTTTTTGTTGTCTTGTTGTGATGTAGTGGCTGCGTCTTTGTTTATGTTATAACTATCAGTTGTGTTTCTATTTATAAGTTCAGTATGTACGTGATCGGACACCGCGAGCCAAAGCGGCTGGATGTCACCGTTGTTGAAGTCTGTGTTTATGTACTGGCTCGTATCAATCGTCTTGTCGTACTTTAACGGGTTCTGAACCGACGGGTCTGGAGCCTGTGTTATGCTATCAATGTTGTATACGAGCACATCATCAGAAATGTCGCTGGTGTTTGCCAGGTAGTTACTTATGTCACTATTCTGAGAGTTCATCGCATCAAATACGTTCGAGTACTGGCTGTCAGCAAGCATCTGGCCGGCCACACCAGCGATTTCGACGTCTTGTACCGCTATTTGAATTCTGCTGTCGGCGTAGTATGCGAGAGTTGTGGCCTCTATTTCTGTCAGAACCTTAATGTAGTTCTCGTCCATCGTATCGGTAGGGCTGAACAGGCTCGCGCTCGTCTGGTTTATGAGCGCGAGCAATGCTCCATAAGTCGGGTCAACTCCCGTAACTGCATCCGTCACCGGCAATAGGGCGTTCGTCACGACCGAAGGCACACTGACTGGTATCGATAAGGGAAGACCTGGAATGTTTATAGGCATTAACTATTTTTATTTTAAATAAGACAGAAGGCTCGTTTTTTACGTTTTTGTGAAATCCGCGCACTATATACGGATATATTGTATATATTATAATAGAAAGTTCCAGAAAATATGGAGCTGTGGTGTGTTCTTCTATCTTATTTGTGCTTTTTGAAACTTATGTACATATTTGCTCTATGAAAAGGAATAGCAAAACATACTTGATTTTCGTAGCGTTAATGCTCGTTTGTATTTTATTGGAAGATTTTTTTTGTCGGCTCGCTTTCGGCACTTGGCGCGTACAGGAATACCCCGTGTTCGGCATTGTCATTTGGCTATTCAGTTTGATCTGGATCGGGCGAGAGTGTGCAGACCTGAGCATAATTCTTACTGAAAACGAAAAATAAATTTTTTTATTTCGGAATTACCCATATCTTTGTCTTCTAATTGGGTATTTAAAGTATTAGTTCTTTTACATTATGGGGCCAAACAGGTTATCGACTTAACGGTGTATGAGTCAGTAGTCATGCAGGGACAATTCGAATTGAGTTCCTCTAATAAATACATTCGATGCTATAAACGCAAAAAACAAAAGAATCGCTGAAGGCGGCGCAATTCTAAGAAACATTTTCAGCAAGTCCGAAGCACCTTGTGCTATCGCAGCCTAATAAGCTTGCTGGAGAGTGCGCAAACTACTAAGTGTTTGCCAAGTGTGGTCGGGTAAATGTGGTTTCGCTTTTCTGCCATTGAGCGTAACTGCAGCACTTAGCAAAATGCTGTTATACCGAGATATAAATGCAATCTGATATTCTCCTGGAAGAAACCAGCGATAAGCATGTGAGTTCCTACAGAACGTAAACGTTAAACACGAGGGTTCGACTCCCTCTGGCTCCACCGAACCTAAATTTAATAGTATTTAAAGTGTAAAGTTTTGAATGAATTTGAATTTAGGTAAACAGAAATTTTTTGTGATCTATCAGATTACCAATTTATTGAATGGTAAGATTTATGTCGGTGCACATTGTACTTATGATGTGAATGATAAGTACATGGGTAGCTCCAAACACCTCAAAAAAGATATTAAAGAGTTAGGCCGACAGAATTTTGCGAAGGAGATTTTACATGTCTTTGACAATAAAGAAGACATGATGGCAAAAGAGGCAGAAATTGTTGATCAAGAGTTCTGTCATCGAACTGATACTTACAATCGTATGATTGGCGGGATAACAGAAATGTTATGGAATAATATGGTTTCGGTTCGAGATAAGGATGGAAACTATTTGAAAGTGTATAATGATGATCCGCGTTATCTTTCCGGAGAATTTGTTGGTTGTACTAATGGTTTTGTTCCAGTAAAAGATGTTGAAGGAAATTTTTTACAAGTTGCTAAAGATGACCCACGTTATTTGTCTGGTGAATTAGTTAGTTCTGCAAAAGGAATTTTTAACGCCAAGGATAAAGACGGTAATGTTTATCAAATCAGTAATAAAGATATAAGGTGGTTATCTGGAGAGTTGGTTGGATTAACTGCTGGTTTACATGGCAATTGTGCGTTCAGTGGTAAAAAACATTCAGAAGAAACAAAAGCCAAGATCGGAAAGAAAAATTCTTTAGCTCAAAGTGGAAGTGGTAATTCAATGTTTGGTAAAAAGCAAACAAAAGAATCTAACGATAAACGGCTTGATAAGATGGGTAAAAGTTTTTTTGTATTTGATACTGATGGCAATTTTATTTCGCAAGAATTTGGAATAAATCAATATGCGAATAAAAATAACTTAACTGCCACAAGCATTGTTCAGTGTTTGAAAGGTAAACAAATAAGTCATAAAGGTTTTAAGTTTTTATACGAAAATATTTGAGATTATGGGTAGTTTCAGGATTGAGATTAATGCAGTCGGTGGTCATGGTGTCGATAGGGATGTAAAGGATGGAGAAATTGTAAACTTCTTTAAGGAGGGAAGTACTACTCCAGATGCGATTGCAAAGTCGATTGTTTTGATCTTACAGCACCACGGCGTTATGGTTGACACTGCTACTCTAACACACTGGCCGGGCCAGGAAGGAGAAGTCCAGGACAATCTGATAACCGGCAAGCGAAAAGGAAATTTTTAATTTGAAGCCCAACCTCATCGGAATTGGACTGATGTTTGGGTTTTTTAATTTTATTAATGTATGTAGTTATATTCATTTTTACGGTAGGAATGCTTTTGGTAATTGAACGGTTAATAAAGCGAACACTCGAGGTCAAGCAACATTTGTTTGGTCTCAGGGATGAATTCAAAAAATTAACCGACGATATGATTAAAAGTGATTTTGCTATGAATGAAAAGGCTGCTCTACAAGATTAAATGTGAATGGTTTAAAGTCCACACCTTTAAACGTGATTCTATTTATTTTTTTAGAGGCAATTTGATCAGGAGGTACAGGTGCATACATTGCGGCGAGACGGTTATAGTGGAGAAGAAATAAAGCAAACGGACACATTTTTGTGTCCTTTTCTATTTATAACTCTAATATTTAAAATATAAATACTTAAATGGCCAGTAGGGAATTTGCTGAACAATTACAGACAAGACGTTTTGAAGAGGTAAAGGCGCTTTTCGCGAGTGTTATCAAAAAGGCGAGAATACTTCAGAAAGGCCTTGACAAGGAAAAGAGGTCTACGGACGACTTTGCATACATGATCGGCGAGCTGCTTGAGATACAGGAGCACTTCCAGAATTACAGCAAGGAAAAAACTGTTGCCGCACCGAGGGAGAACAACTTCGAGTACTTTAAGGCACTTGCCCGCAACGTAATGGTCAGCGTTTCAAATCTTTACAAAGAGCTTGTCAAAGGCGGCTATACCACCGACGATCTCGGCTACGTCAAAGGCATCCTCAGGGACCTTAACAATAGGCTTTCCGGGTATGACACTATAAAGGAGGGCAGGACGCCGGTTGTTCGCACGAACAGGGTTAGGAGTATTATAAACAAGTTCTCTGGCAACATACTTACGATAGAGGACGTCGAGGCTTTCTTCGCCGCGCTTACCAACCAACTTGGTATAGATTTTCACCCAGAAGACAGCTTCTATGATTACATAGACAATAACGGCCACATGACATTCTCGCCTGCGGACGCAACAGACCTCGACGAGATCATGTCCAATTGCGATGATGTTTGTTCGAGTAAAGGCTTGGATGTAAACCAGGTGGCGCTCGATACGGTCAATAATAACAAAAGCAACCCGCCTGCGGATGATGACGCCTCACAAGTAGAGGACGAGCAGCCGCTTGAGGAAGAGGACGAGCCGGATTATAGCGACGAGGACAACGAGCATGAAAATTCACAGCAGGTCGATGACTTCATTTACAACCTTAAGACGGCCGCAGCGGGTAACCCTAACGCCCTCATCAAGAAGGCGCAAGAGCTTTCACAGAATTTCAGTTTGGATTTCATGGAATACCTAATAGACGTGCTCGAGCAGAATAATTACAGGGCTGCGGCGGCTGGCGTAAAGCAGAGCTTCGAGCAGAGGAGCAAAAGCGAGGAGTATAATCACTTCAAGGACAAGATTGATATGAACAGTCGCCTGAATTCTTCTAACTTCAACGAGAGCGAGTTTGATGATTTCGATACACAGCAACAACCTGAGGAGCAGGATGTCGAGGACTATGGCGACATGGACCAAGAGCCAGTATCGCAGGACGTGATTGACGAGCTTGAGCACTTCATCAAGCAGGTGAAGATAAACGCGTTGAGGAACCAAAATAATATAAACGACGAGGCTGGCGCCGCGTTCGCCCAATCTTCAGGTTATAGCAAAGAGGAGCTTGCTGAGTTTTTAAAGGTCCTGAAAGATCACGGAGGTTTCGACCAGATTGTCAAAGGCATAACTGAGGCGATGAGCGACGACGGTAGCAACGATGAGGCGCCTATGTGTCATGCATGCAACGGTACTGGAGAGGGGCCTGCGAGCGGTACTTCCTGCCGTTCATGTGGAGGAAGCGGCGTGGAAGATGTAAGAAATACCTACCAGGACTATTAAGGAAAACGGGTTTCTGGGAAAAAAACAAGAAAATTTTTGAAAAAATTTTTTTATTCTGGAAAAGTACCGTACATTTGTACTCTAAATAGCAAATAAGCAAATTTAAAGTATATAAAATATATATGAACAACAAGGTAAACATATTGATATTAGGCACCGAAGGCACAACAGAGATTCTCGAAGGAATCCACTGGCTCCCAGCTCTATGTTCGTAAGTTTACATTATGAATAAATTCGAAGCCTGGGAATAATCACCCAGGCTTTTTTATTTTAACGGGAAAATCGCATAGTCAGGTCTATTGCCTCTGCCTTCCAAGCAGGTGTTCGTCGGTTCGAATCCGTCTTTTCCCTCACACGGGGCTCAGATACAAAGGTATCGTCTGCCCATGTTCTTTGACATATTATTAAGCCATGGTGGCACAGTGGTCGACTGCACCGGTCTTGTAAACCGGAATACAACACGTGGGTTCGAATCCCACCCATGGCTCATTATCATCCTGTAGTCTAACGGTTAGGACGTCAGATTTTCACTCTGGAGATGGGGGTTCGATTCTCCCCAGGATGGCGATTTTTAAAAGCTAATTTATAAATTCGTTTTATGGAAAATCTTTATGACATTAACGGCCTCGTTTTCTGGAGCAAGAGGGAGATACAGTTTAGGAGGTATGCGCAGGAATTTTTTTCGAGGGAGATAAGTGACCTGCTCATATTTGAGAACAAGAGCTGGTCTTTCCATGAGACTGAAGGCCCGCTGCTCATTCCTAAGTCCTTAATCAACGCCGATTATACCAACGAGGACATTTGGGTACAGGAAGTAATTGGCGACGATAACGAGCTCGTATTGAGGCCTGAGACTACTCCAAGCTCTTTCCGGTATGCGGTTTCTTTGATAAATAACTATGTTTCGCTCCCACCTATGGTTGTGGAGCAGACCGGCAAGTCATTCAGGCGGGAGCAGGATCAGGTCTCAAAGAACATGAGGCTCAAGGAATTCTACCAGCAGGAGTTCCAGTGCATTTATGCGGCGGACACCTTTAATGATTATCAGTCTAAGATATTGCCCGGCTTGGTGGCGGTTTTCCAAAAGCTGATTGGTAAGCCTTGCAGGATGGTAGATAGCGACAGGCTGCCTTCTTACAGCTTAAGGACTGTCGATGTGGAGGTGAATAATGGTAACAAGTGGATGGAGGTTTGTTCTGTTTCAAAACGTACGGATTTTCCTATTCAAGTTAAGTTTGGTTCCAAGGAACCGAAGCCTATGCTGGTTCTCGAGATCGCGATAGGCCTTGACAGGTGCGTTTACAATTACTTTTTATAATATTTTGCGGCCGAAAAGCATTTGTAGTTCAGTGATAGAACATGCCTCTCGTAAAGGTAAAACAGCAGTTTGATTCTGCTCTAATGCTCATAAAGTTTTATTACTCTGGGGATTTCGATGTACATTTGCTTTGAAACATTATTCTATGTACAACATAAACAAGCGAGCGTTGGATATAAGGAAGATGTTTGGTGAGATTGCAGACATGAACAGTCCTTATGCTGGAACTCTGGATCTCGTTGTTAGGGAGGAAAAGATTTTCTGCATACTTGCCGAGTCGGTTAGCCAAACGCAGGCGAACTTCATGGTTCAAGAAATCTCAATGTCTTTCTTCCAGGACACGAAGAACATGTTGCTGTCGCAGGCCAAACTGATGCAGAATTTCATAGACACTTATTCTTCGTACGGTCCTGAGTTTAAGATAATAGAAGGGCAGCGAATGGCGTACCAGAATATGCTTAATTCAATAAATGGTTTGATCGAAGATGTTGACTCACATATAGAATTGTACACTCAATATATTGCGACCAACAACATAATAAAGAAAAGTATGAAGAAGACTATGAGGGAATGGAAGAAGAACGGTTTTCCTGATCGTTTTGCCGACTCGAGAGATATTCAGATAGTTCCAGACATAATGGGTAATGGTACCACACCACCATAAATTAAAATGCTCCGCTCTTCTAACGGTTAGGATGTGACCCTCTCACGGTTACGATACGGGTTCGATTCCCGTGCGGAGTACAAAAAATAATTGAAATGGGTTGGAAATGTACGCAGATTTTGACGAGACAGGAGGCGATAAATTTGATTGTTAGGTTGTCTGATGTGAGCATCTTGGAGAGCCTTTCTGACGACGATTTGTCAAACGTGGTTGACGGATTTTGTGGAGATAACATGGATATGCCTTATTATGGCTGCAACTTCATGGTCTCCGATGTTATAGATAATGATTAAATAAGCAGGAATAGCACAATGGCCAGTGTACGGGTTTGCCAAATCTGATATGGGAGTTCGATTCTCCCCTCCTGCTCTGTGTGTGCAAATAAAGTTCGAATCTTTACCTTATGTACCGGTTAGGGTAGGGTTAGTTCAATTGGTAGAACGGCACAGTGTCGGGCATGTAACTCAGCGGTTAGAGTAGTTCGCTCATAACGAAAAGGTCGTAGGTTCGATTCCTACCTCGCCCACCTTAAAAGCAAGAATACGAATGGATAAAAATGAGTTAAAGAAGGTTATTTACAAGACACAACCGATTGCGATTTTGCTTAATGTCAGGAAAGACGGATTGTCTTATGCTGCGAGTGTCGATAACAAGATAGTAAAGTTCTTTATACCATACGATGAGATTGGTGAAGTGGTTTGGTTTGCAGAGATGCCGGCAAAGTTGCTGATAAGGTATTTGATAGATGTTGATTAAATATTTTTTATGGAAGCCAAAGAGAAAAGATTTCAGGGCCCTAATGGCGAGTTCGTACCGAGTAAACCGCTCAAGAAAGGCTACCTTTCTATAAAGCAAGCTGATGAAATATGTGAGTGGGTTTATTGTCACGACTCGTTTAGCGACGAAGAGAAGTTAAAAATGATACTTGGGGTGGAGACGCTGATCGGGGACATAATATCTGAGAACCTTGGAGACTTCAATGTGGCTTATGTTCCAACCTGGTCAACAAAGTTTAATGACAAAACGCCAATATCGTCTAACGGTTAGGATTGCTCGTTTTCAGCGAGAAAGATGTCGGTTCGAATCCGTCTATTGGTTCAAAACTTGGAGGAATCTGGGTCTATCCTGAATTAATAAAGTGCGAGCAAGTGTACATATCTCGCCGCAATAAAGTAAGAGGGATCGTGGATTAGCTCAGTGGTAGAGTAGCAGGCTGATGGACTGTTGGTCGGTGGTTCAAATCCACCATCCACAACAAACCAGATAGGAATGTCTGGTGTGCTCTGGTAATGAGAGTGTGAATAAGCGCGAATAAAACACACTGGTAAGAAACAGAGTGTACTATAGGGTAGTGGTAGCCCGTCGGCATCAACAGCCGAAGATCTCAGGTTCGATTCCTGGTAGTGCAACAATTTATGGCTGAATATTATCATATAACTAATAGTAAAAACCTTAGTAATATCCTTACGGAAGGCCTGATACCAAACAAGGGATATGGCATGAGCCGTAGGTTAATAAAGCATAACAAAAACTTTATTACGGATAATATTGCCTACATAATTCATAAGCAGATAGGCTTCAAAAGGTTTATTACAAAAGATTATGTAGTTCTTAATATCGAGCCATACGGTTTAAATATCAAAGAACACACTTATTGGGATCATATAAACCATAAACATGAAGTTGCAAAGCATGAGTTTGTTTGTTTTGACGTAATATTACCGAACAAAATTAGTGTAATGCAGAACAATTAAAATAATTTTATGAACACACGTATTGCGCCTTCCCCAACAGGCTTTTTTCATCTGGGGACTGCACGGACAGCTTATCACAACTGGCTTGTGGCTCGCGCAACGGGTGGCTTGTTCACCCTGAGGATCGACGACACCGACGACGACAGGAACGATGAGGGTCATGTACAGATGATCTACGACTGCATGGACTGGCTTGGTCTCGATTATGACGATACTTTCAGGCAGAGCGACCGGAACAAGATTTATGTTGATTACGCTCAGTTCCTTTTGGACATTGATTATGCTACTGTTGCCGACAATGGTGCTATAATGTTTAGATTTCGTGATGAAGATTTAATTCACTTTTTTAACGACACTATCGCCGGCAAGATAGAAACTAAGCAGGATGACATCGACAATCTTAGGAGCCTTGTTCTTATGAAGTCTGATGGTAACCCTACTTATAACTTCTGTTCCATTGTCGACGACTACCTAAGCAAGATAGACTGGATAATTCGTGGCGCCGATCACATAAAGAATACGATAAAACAGCTACATGTCATAGAGGCAGTTCAGTCTTTGGATAATCCGGTTAATTATTGGAAACCAAAGTTCACCCATGTGGGCCTTATACACGACATGAGCAACAAGAAGCTGTCCAAGAGGACCGGTGCGAAAAGCGTGCTCGACTACAAGAACGAAGGCGTAAAGCCGGGTGCTCTGCTCAACACGCTGCTTAGGATTGGCTGGGCGCCTACCGACCCGAACTTCGACTCGAAGCATAAGATCGTGACGAAGGACATGGCGGTGGACATGATACTCAAGGAAGGTAACTTCAGGTCTGCTCCCGGTAAGTTCGATCCGATGAAACTCGCATACTACAATAAAAAGCATAGTAATTAAAAAAATGTCGCACATCAGTGCGACACTCGCCCGTATAATTTAATGGAAGACTAATCCTTTGGTATGGGATATGCATCAGTTCGATTCTGATTATGGGCTCATAAAATTTCAATTAATGCAGTTATCGTTTGGTATTGGTGATACGGTTTACGCGAACGTTGGTGGCCAGGAGATGAAAATATTGGATGTCTCTGGCAACACGTATATTTGTCAGGTAATTGTTGACGGTAAGACGGAAAAGGTTAACTTCGAAAAGGGAACAGTACACAAGAAAATAAGGAAATAATTTATAAATGGAAAACATTCACGTCTCGTCTGGATAGCTCATCATTGATCAACAATGATGACTACAATTACAAGAACTCGATTTTGGAGAGTCGAGTGGATCCATAGAAATGGATACCGTGCACCACATTCGTTTGTGGAAGCAAAAAACAAGAAAGAGGCTGTGAAAATAGCCCAAGATAATTCCAGGTTTACTGATTTTCCCAAGACTTGGTCCTTTAATCTTGTCCGCTTAGTGGAGAAGGGAGAGGAAGAATAAATGACTTAAAACCGAACGGGTTTGTGGACAAGCAACAACCTGCTCCTGGCCAGCAATGGTATATGGAAAAACCACTTTAAATATGTTGTCGTGAAAGGGGGCGGTGACCCTTTCAAATGCGGGAGTAGCACAATGGTAGTGCACGGGCTTGCCAAGTCTGATACGAGGGTTCGATTCCCTTCTCCCGCTCAGGGTTAAAAAGAGTTTAAAATAAAAACAATTCTATGAGTAATTTAAAGATACCTTCTTTTGAAGAGGTATTAGCGAATGATGGCAAGGCTGAAGACCTTGAGCTTATTAAGATAGAAAAGCAATCTCAGCTTGACACCCAGGTCAGGACCATAGAGGTTAAGATAGCAAGGGCACGCAAGCTTTTTGCGAAGTCTGTGATCGACCCGAAGATTGACACTTTGGCGATTGCCTCAGAACTAAAGATATTGACTGCGGAACTCGAGCTTGCGAAGGAAATAAGAGAGGCGGTTTTCCCAAAAAATTAATTTGATGAGCGTTATTGATGAACTTTGGAAACCTCAGCAAGAATCCGTTCACGATTATGACGACACTGTAAAAGAACTGCATCCGTACAAGGATTATATCCAGGAGAAGTATCGGCCGGAGCCTTGCGATTACAACAATTCGCCGCCTCGTTTTTATTATGGTTATGGCAACAGTTCTATTTTAATCACCAAGCAGCGTGGAAGGCGTAGGCATCTTGGGAAGCATATCATCATCAAAAAGACGCTTAAAAGCACCTATCTCGATTTTGAGCTTCCTGACAAACTTTACGTTACTGTAGAGGGTTTGATCGTACATGAAAGCGATTTCTATTGTACTGATGACTCGTTCATGGAGGCGGAATACTTTACTAACAAGTCCATTTACCTGCAGTTTAAAGACGTTAGTTGCGACATCAACTTAATAGCTTATTTCTTGACCAATAAGGAGTATGATGATTACGAGAAGGAAGACTATCGGTATAGGAGCATGGGCATGATGAGTCCTGTGCTGGAAATTTACAAGTATCTGCACGAGGGTCGTTCGAAGATAGAGATCGTTTACTGCAATACCTTCTTTGATGATCCGAACAAGCATGTCATAAATAACATGTTAAATACGAGTAAGTTTTTGATAGACCCGGTGGCCCCAATCGTACAAAGTGTTTGTGATCTCGGCCGGCATCTGTTCGTCAGCTCTAATGGTTACATCTGTCACTGGAAGTTTTATACCAGATTAGATACAGACTTACTGATAAGACATGCTAAAAAACTTGTATTTCTATGAACATATTTGTGCTCGGCGGTACCAAGTCCGGTAAATCCACCATTGCGAAGTATATTGCTGATACGTATGGCTTCAAACTCATACAGATGTCCAAGCCGCTGAAAGATAGGTTCGAGCGTGGGGATCTGAACATAGACGTTTACACGAACATGTTGGTTAAGACCACGCTTAGTTACATAGGTTCCAAAGAGAGGCGTAAATCTGAGTATTTCTTGAATTACGCTTTGCTGGAAATGGGGCCTAATAATGTGTTCGACGGTGTGCGGAACCCTCGTGACTTCATGAGGCTTTTCAATCACTTCGAGGACATGGTTATAAAGATGCCTGGCGAAGGCATAAATGCTTTTGAGGTGGATGGCTTAAGAGCTATATTCGGCTGCCACAGGTATATGTACAAGTACATGAGCGCAAAGCCGCTGATCAAGTACCATTACGATCTGGAGCTATCCATAGAGGAGAATTTCCAGAACAACAAAATAGTCATTTAAAAGTAGCTTATGGTTTCTAAATTCGCAATGGACGACGCTTATGCTGTACAGGCAGACATTATAGAAGGTTGGTACACGAAGTACAAGTCCATGGATTTGCCTAACGGCTTCAAGAGGGTGTTGTATAGCTTTTCTAAAAGCGGCGTATCTGTTGCTCTCGGCAGGAATGAAAAATACGGGTATTTCATCTGCGCTTACGGTCAGGGCGAATATTCTTTCGTGATGACAGAAGCTGATAGCGAGAACATTCCTGCCGAGGAAGTCTTTGACGTTAAAACTAAGGAAGGATTTATAAAGCATTTCGAGAGGTTTTGCAGGGAGTATAATTACTTGGATTTCGAGGTAGTCGATAATGTAAGAGCCTATGATGACACGACGCTTTTCTGCCCGGCCGGGATGCAGAAGTATAAGAACGTGTTTAAGGCGGAGTGCCCAGAGGATGCTGACAAGGCCGTAAGGCGTCAGTACATGAAGCTAAATGAGAGTGTTATAGCAAATATTCAACCTTGCATAAGGATGAACGATTTGGATGATATTGGTGACGGCACGCATTTGCTTTACTTCAACATGATGGGCCTTTTTGCATTTAGGACTCCTGGATTTGGTGTTAGGCATGCTGTAA
>Ga0302191_10000200_pt1 | contig 36232 bp, 52 predicted proteins | sample II_Bog_E3_1_FD_198775 | JGI IMG/M metagenome (GOLD analysis project Ga0302191, IMG submission 198775) | Peat permafrost microbial communities from Stordalen Mire near Abisko, Sweden - II_Bog_E3_1 | ecosystem: Environmental > Terrestrial > Soil > Wetlands > Peat | place: Sweden: Abisko...
TCCAAGTTCGGGTGGAACTTTAACGAAATTCAACACCAAAGGTGGCGCTAACAAGTGGAAGTTGATGGCATTCCAATTCTCTTCTACGGATCAATTTCAATTAAATATGCAGGGAACCACCTTCGAGGTAAAGGAGTGGGGTAGTAACGCGGAATATCGTTTAGTGAATCCGTTTGGCGACAGTGGGGGTGAGGGATAATCTATGTCTAATAACCCAACATCAATGAGATTTCCTTTTGAGAGCCAAATCTCTGGTTTACCTCCAGAGGTTCAGCAGGTTCACAGAAACTCATGGAATGCTATTGTTGACATTCAAAATGCAGTCAAGGCTCTACATGCCAGCACAAGTTCAAACGCTACGACTATAAATAAAGTCACTCAGACTATTAACTCATCAAACGCATCGACGGCTGGAGTATCGTCATTCAACTCTCAGACTGGTAACGTTACATATTTTCCTTTCCTTGGAGGGGTCAACACAGAGACGGCATCGTATGTGACTCAGACCAGCGACAACGGGATTCTTATTTTGGTTAACTCGTCTTCTCCGGTAGTAGTCACGTTGAACTCTGCCATCTCAAATCCCTATTTCTTCTTCGTCGAAAATCAGGGGACGGCTACGGCGACACTGAATCCATCTACGGGGCTAATAAACGGATCGGCTTCGTTTGCTCTATTGCCGGGATACTTCACGATTACGTTCTTTGACGGGAATAACTGGCAAGCAATGAGTCTTCCTATTGTCCCGGTAAACACCCCTTCAGTGGTTCATGAATGGCTAAATTCATACAATTCGATGACAGGGGCATTCACGGCAACTCAGCCTTCCTTTAGCGATATATCCGGCACTGCCGCACCGTCTCAGTTGCCAAATCCAACCACGACCACGCTAGGAGGTGTAGAGGCGGTTAACGCGGTAACGCATCAATGGGTAGACTCGATCAGCAATACCGGGGTTCCGCATTTAAGCCAACCGGCATACGGGGATGTTTCAGGAGCACCTTTAGCGTACCTGAGCGGAAACACGGCAAGCATGGGTGGCTCTCCAATGACGGTAGGGCAGACGATCACGGCTACGGCGACGGTCACAGGGGCCACGACGACGATGGTAGCGGTGTGCAGCCCCCAAACCAATCCGGGGGCAGGATTCTGCTTCGATTCATTCGTATCGTCGGCGAATACGGTAACAGTTAGATTGACGTGCGTACTGGCTGGAACACCAACGGCCAGTCTGTACTCAGTCCGAGTAATTCAATAATTTATAGACCGAATAGCGATCCCTGCCCGTCATCTTGTTCATCTTTGCTGCTGTACTTGTTGAGGTAGAATTTTGCTTGTTTAACCCACTCGCCCAACTCTAGAACACCAAGACGAGTATTACATTTAGTGCATAGTAGGCCGCGACGGCACTTTTCGCAGCCACGACCAGTAGGACAGCATTTATGATTATGGTCGATAGACATACGTTTCCTTCCGCTCTCTTTATCGGGAATTCCGCATATAGCGCAATTTCCATTCTGATCTAAATACGTCTTCTCGTACCACTCCCTAGTTACGCCGTAATACGTAAAATTCTTGGTTTTTGATTTGTCTTGACAATACCCCTTATTAGCATCTCTCCACTCTTTATTTTTCCTCCTGTTTAATTCTGGTGGACGAGGCTGTTTTGCCCATTTTGCTTTATATATGGCAGATGTGCAAGTTTTGCATATATTGCTTTTCCCGTACAGACAAGAGTCGTGTTTATAGAAATCATCTAGAAATTTTTGAGTATTACATAAAAAACAGGTTTTCTTCTTTTCTGTAGAAAAATCAAGTGCGTGTTTTTCTTTGAGTTTCTCAGCGTATATCTTCGCACAACTTTTACACCTATAGCAAAGCCCGTCATGCCTATTAGTATCTTTACCGAAATTTGTTAAAGGCTGAGGAGTCTTACAAGTTGAGCACATTTTTATTTGTGAATCCATTTGCAATACAGGTTGTTCTGGGTATAATGTGGCAGATGGAAGGGTCATATTCGCTCTCCTTAGCGATAGGATTCGTCCGGGGTGGCAACCCTTGACCCTTCTAGTGTATACTATTTCAAGGAATTGTGCTTATCCGGGAGTGGGCGCGATTCAAGAGAATACAGGAAAACTTTGTCTCTCTTGGAGGTGTGATTTGAGTTGGTTAACTTCTATGTGGGGGAACGACAAAACAGCGACAAAAGCTAGTGATTCTCTCCTTAACAATGGCAGTTGGGCTACCGGACAAGGACAGTCTGACGTTGGGAAAGCGTCGAATTTCTTTAGTTCTATATTAAGCGGTGATCCATCCAAAATAAGTCAGACTCTATCGCCAGAAATAGGCGCGGCGAAAACATCTGCGCAGCAGGAGAATAAAACTAAGGCCGAGTTTGGTTCTCGTAGCGGTGGTACAGCAGCTTCAGCGGCAATGACGGATGATAAACTCCATTCAGATATTGCGGGATGGACTGCCGCTTTGACTGGTCAAGCAGCAGAAACTTTAGGCTCAATGGGATCAAATCTTCTTCAAACGGGTACTTCCGCAACGACATCAGGGGCGCAGATAGACCTTGCGAATAAACCATTCTGGCAACAGTTGCTTACATCTGTTGGTGAGGGTGCCGGAAAAGCTGCTGGTTCTGCGATGGCCGGAGGATAAAAATGGCGCAAAATGCAGGAGGAGGACTTCTCGGCGGCTTATTGTTGGGGGTTGGAGAAGGGTATTTAGGAAGAAAAGAAGAGCAACATGCCCGTAAGCAGGGGATGAAGGCGCAAGAGTTTCAGGATAAGCATGATGAAATTCAAGGACAGATTGCCAACCTACAAACTAAACTTGCGTCAGTTCCCGAAGAGTCTAGGAATACTCCAGATTACCTAAAACTTCAAGACCAACTAGCCCAAGCCACTCAATCCCGTAACGAGCATTGGAAAAGCCTCGATCATCCTAACGCGATAATGAAGTTTGGGAAGATGCTTGGGAGAGACTTGAAGTTTGGGAATAAGAAGGATGATACGACTGTAGCTCCACCCGTTTACGGCCAGCCCACGATGGATATAGATGGGGAGAAAGTCCCGACAGGACCAGCGTACAAGGTTCAAGGACCACAGACTCCAGAACAAGTAAAAGCACAGACTGAAGCGGGAAAGATGATTTCCGCTTTGCCTTTATCACCTGAGAGGCAAGCATTACAGGGAGTACAGACGGATGCATCTACAAAACTTGCATCGTTCAATGCATCGGTAAAGAACTTTCAAGCGATGAATCCTGATGCGACTCCTGAAGAGATTCAGTCATTCAGGAACGATCAAATCCAAAAGATGTACGTCATGACCACGGCTGGAAATTGGGCGAATGTGAAGGGAAAGATGAATGGGCAGGATGTCACCCTTCTCTTTGACAAGAAGACTCATCAGTATCGTCTGCAAAACGGTGAGGCTGTACCTCAAGACATGCTTGCAACGTTTGTTCCTGAAACAAACACCACGGAATCGACTAGGACTCGTGCCGACTTCGCAGAGTATCAGAAACAGCATCCTGAATATAAGGGGACGTTTGAACAATGGAAGAATGAGCAGGCTGGAATAGGCAGAAATACGGCGGCTGCATCTAAACCTGAATCGTTTGACAAGCAGTACCAAGCTGTTCTTCTTAAAGAGGCGTCTGGTCAACCTCTTACCCCGGATGAGATTGCGCGTAAGGCCGCATGGCAGATTTGGAACAAGGAAACAAAAATCGATCCGGGTGTGGCGAGAATGGCAGCAGCAGGAGCCAATCGTTATATTATGGTCTACAATCCTGCCGATCCTGAAAACGTTATTCCTATGCGTGCTGGAGATGCTGCTAAAGCAGGATTTAGATCACCGCAGAGTATCGCATTCCAAACAGACAAGGCCATTACGCGTTACATGGTTGCTGGTCAAGGCGCGGTTAATATCAACTACTTCAATACTGCCACAGACCACTTGGAAATTCTTCGTCAAGCTGGAGAAGCGTTGAATAATGGGGATTACCCACTGTTCAATAAATACGCTAACAGCTTTGCAACTGCGACAGGAGCGCCTGCACCGACTAATTTTGATGCGGTAAAGAGCGCCGTGGCTGGTGAGTTGTCGAAGACGTTTAAGGGCACAGGAGCAACAGATCAAGAAATCGCAGAGATCAACCAGACTATCAATAATGCTCAATCTCCACAGCAGATTCAAGGTGCAATTGAGTATTACACGAAACTGATGGGAAGCAAGTTGAATGCATTGAAGGGGCAGTATGATGCTGGAAAGAGCGGAAGGCCAAACTTCCCCGGCGCATCTACTACGCCGCAAAGTGGAGGTGCAGGAGCAAAGCACAAGATCAAGATTGGGAACAAGTTTTACACCTACAACGGAACAGGAGACACGTCGGATATTAAGAGCTATACTGAGGTGCCAAAATAATGGCTCCCAAAAAGATGAAACTCCCTCCCGGTGCTGAGTTGGTCGATGATTCTTCGTCTATGAAGTTACCTGCTGGAGCGGAATTAGTTACAGACGAAGATAGCTCTCAAACTCCCACCGAAGACACCACCGAGTTCGCATTCAAGCCGGGTGACCAACACGGAAAATACAGGATGAAGAGTCCTTCCGGTAAGGATATTGACGTTGGTTACGAGAACGTGATGAATGCTTCCAAAAAAGGATACAAAATTCATCCAGACGACAGGGAAGTTTACGCAAATGATTATGTAGCAGATTTACAGAAAAAAGCGAAAACAAGTGGACGCAAAGGATCGGAGTTTATCAATAAGCCGGTTGCCCAGCACATGCTTAACCCGGATACCGATCTACCACAATCATACGACGTGGTGAAGGCTGGACCTGAGAAGTGGAGTTTGGATTGGGTTAAGCAGAAAGCGAACAATTTAACGAGCCCACACGCGATATTGGACCAGCTTCCTACCGCTGGTAGCATCGCTGGTGGTGCTGCTGGCGCTACTGCTGGCGCTACGACTAGCCCGATAACTGGACCAGTTGGACCAATCGTCGGAAGGGTAGCAGGAGCGGGGGTAGGGGCAGGAGTGGGAGAGTCTGCTAGGCAGAAATTGGAGACAGTTGTATACCCATACGAGCATAGGCCAAGCGCGGAGGAGAATAAGAGACGGATTGCGATAGAGGCTGGTATGGGAGCAGCAGCGGAGGGTGCTGGATTAGGAGGGTCTAAAAGTATTGGTATCGCTGTTAAACCTCTACAGGAAACCGCTCTTGCATCTGAAAAAGCAGGGGTTAATTTATTGCCATCAGAGGCGGCAGGAAAAGCACCTAGTTTCGTTGAGAGATTTATGAAAGGCTCCGTTCTTACAAGCGGAAAGATGGAAAAGTTTCGTCAAACTCAAAACGCTGAGACGAAAGCGGTAGTAGAGAAAGTGGCAAATGATATATCAAAATTCAATGGAACCCCTGAAGAACTTGGTAATTTAGTTCAAGATGGAATTGAAAATCACAAAAAAGGTTTCCGCGTAATCCAGAATCAGATGTACGACGACATCGCCACAGATGTAAACGAGAGAACTATCAAGGTTCCGGTACAAACTCAGGTTCAATCGAAGGTATTGGATGCCCACGGCAAGCCAGTGATGACCACGGTTACAAAATTGGAAGATAGAGTTGTCGATGACGTTATGCCTTCCATGAAATCGTTGAAGGATTATGCGAAAGAAAAAATGGCAGATTTAGAACTAAAAAAAGACTTACTACCTAAGAAAGACCTAGAAGATTCCGAAGAATTGTTTAAGAAAATAATCAATTCTCCAGACAATGTACCGTTTAGAGTTGTAAAGGATATACGTAGTGATTATTTGGAAATATCCAGAAAACTAGACGAAGCATTGTCTACAAAGGCTGGAGGATTTGCGAAACACATGTCTGGTCTCTTCGATGAGTCCATGATGGATGCTGCTGAGAAAAGTGGGATACAAGGACTGCCAGAGAAGATTCGTGCGGCCAACGCTTTCACTGCGAACGAACACAAGATGTTTGAGCAGGCTCTCGTTGAGAAGATAGTCAAGACGAAGAAGCCAGAAGCTATTGCTACGTTAATTCGTAATCCGAATATAGGGAATCAAGAGACACGTGATCTATTCGCAGTCCTTCCAAAACAACTACATCAACCTGTCCAACGACAGATCATTATGGACACCATGCGGCAGTCTGTAAACTTAAACACCAAAGCGTTCAACGAGCGCAGGTTTGCAGAAACCATAGCTAAAATAGGAGACGAAAGAGGACAGATAATATTTGGACCTAACTGGAAGAATGTAAAAGAGCTAACTGGAATTATGGAGAGGATCAACGGCCCTGTAGGAATAGGAGCCAGCGGTGGAGCATCGTTGCAGAACTTTGCGCTACTCAAGAATGCTATGTTGCTGGCAATTCCGGGAGGAGAGGCAGCAAGAGGACAGTATGGAAGTGCGGCGGCATCTCTAGTAGGAGAATGGGCGTCACTTAACTTATTAGCGTCAGCGATGACTCATCCTGCAACGGCTGTAAAGATGTTGAAAGTAGCTCAAGGGTTCGCTCGCACTCTACCCTACGCAGGGTATGTTCTAGGAAACGTAGGTCGTGGTGAGGAAATAGGAAAGGGAGAGACTCCAGACGAGAGACGGTTGGATGCAGTTAAACAGAAAGCGAAGGACTTGCAAGATAAGATGAGTCCTACGCCTGCCCCTGTCGCTCAACCTGCCGTGCAGCCAGTCGTTCCAGCACCCGTAGCCGTGCCTCAAATGCTGTACGATGAGGATGGTAATCCTGTTGGTCCACAATCTTCTAATCAAGGACACACGCATATATGGGACGCAAAGACACAATCCATAGTGCCTGTATAAAATATTTCTTGTTAACTCTTGACAATAGTAACCATAGGTATATACTTAAAGTATGCCACAGCGAATAGAAAAAAGGACAATCTGGGTCTGTAGCCGGTGCAAGCACGAATGGGAGAGCAAAGACGGGCAGAAGCCTGTATGCTGCGCCAAGTGCAAATCTCCGTATTGGGACAGAGAACCTAAATCTGACCGCTAATCCAATGGCATACGAGGCAGTAAATGGATGCGAAAGTAACCGCTTTGAGTGGTGTGTCTAACGATGCGCAGTTGGACATTGAAATTCAAACCCCATACATGGTTGAGGCGACAATCGAAGGAACGGCACCGATTCTATTTCATCGCTGGTCGTGTGATGCAGTTGAGGAAAAGTCGAAGGCGGCAAAAGGTTCAGCGGCCAAGAAGACAGATAATGTTGAGTCATACTTATACAGGGACGAAAAAGGAGAAGTGTCGATTCCAGCAGAATACTTCCGGCAATCTGTTATTTCTGCCGCTAAGTTCAAGCAAGATCCTCGCTCCCCGCGCAAGTCGGCTATGGACTTATTTAAGGCTGGAATTGCAACACTCGGAGAACTCTGCTCTTTCGGGTTAAAAGAACCTGATTATATGGATCGTCGCAGGGTGGTAATTCAACGAAGTGCAATCACTCGTGTTCGGCCTGCGATGGCGATAGGATGGAAATGCACTGTTGGTTTCCAGATTCTTCTTCCCGAATACATCAATCCTGCGCTGATGAATGATACTCTTCAATACGCTGGACGGATTGTAGGAGTAGGGGATTTTCGCCCGTCATTTGGTCGCTATCAAGTGACAGGATTTAACGTGATAAGATTAAATTAGCATGGCTTGGCTTGGTTCGGCGGGGCATGGCTCGGTCTGGTGGGCTAAGGCGAGGCAAGGCATGGCCCGGTAAGGTCCGGCTCGGCACGGCTTGGAACGGCAAGGCGTGGTAAGGCATGGTAGAGCGGCGAACTTAGGTTCGCCGTTTCTTTTATTTGAGGTATAATCTCGGTATGCCTGATTCTAAGAAAACCACGAAAATTGTTCAGGTTAAAGGATTGGGGACCATATCTTTTCCGTCCGACATGGACGATGAGCATATCTCTCAGCAGATCATGTCGCATCTGAAGAAGAAGAAAACATCTCCCATCACAACAGAGGAGAGCGAGCACGCACGGCAACTGAAGCCTGCGCAGCCGTTGAGCACGGCGATACCTAAGATGCCTGAGTGGGCTAACAAGCCTATACTCTCAGGTCTGACGGTTGATGCACAGATTGAGAGAGCAGAGAAAGGTGGTCACCAAAAAGATGCAGATTGGTTAAGGAAACAGAAGGCTCTACAAGATAAGGCTTACGAGAAGAACAAAGAGAAATATCCTATCGCCACAGGAGTAACCACGGGCGTAGGAGAATTCGCTGATAGTATGACGAGTCCTGCAAATCTGGCTTTGATTGTAGGATCTCCACAATCCAAACTACTCAGTGCTTTCTTCTCTATCCAAGCTCTCAAAGGCTCATACCAGAACGCGAAGCAGGCTCAGGATGCATACGACAAAGGAAACAACCAAGAAGCTATAAAGTACGCCACAGAAGCGGGTCTAGGGATCGGATTGGCCTACGGAGCAGGAAAACATGCAGTCAAGGATCTTCCTGTACCGGCTCCTGTACGGAACTTTATGGAGAACGAGGAAGGAAGTCTTACCTACAAAGCATCCGATAAATCTCAGCCATTCTTTTTGAAGTCAGAGAAGATACTGAATGACAAGGTTCGGGGTCCAATGCCGGGTGAGGACATTCACAAGATGCTTTTGGCGAACGGCGTAGGACCGGAAGAGATGAAGTGGACTGGCTTGGATGACATGTTGAAGGGGAAGGGAAAAGAGAAAGTCACCCCTGCCGACATTCAGAAGCATATTGCAGAGAATGATATACAGATTAAGGAAGTGACAAAAGGAGACAATAGTGAAGAAGAAGCGTTAAGGAATGAATATTATCGTCTTGGAAATGCTCGTCAAGCTGCGTATAAGAAAGCAGAAGCGTCTGGAGATAAAGCGGATTATGAAGAATCTATACGACTAGGACAACAAGAGAGCGAAGCACATAATAGATGGAACGAATACCGCGATAAACCGCGTGAATCAACTAAATTCGCAGGATACACTCTTCCCGGAGGCAGTAACTACCGGGAGATGCTGTTGACGATGCCTCAAGACAAATTTATGCCTTCGTTTGATGAATGGTCTAGAGCAAACGGATATGGAGACCATGAAGGATCTAGAAATCTATACGAAAAAATAAGGAATGGAGAGTCTCCAGATACCACTGGGAATTCCAACCAATTCCGTTCCTCTCACTGGGAAGAACCCAACGTACTAGGACACGTCCGCTTTAATGACCGTACTGGTCCTAATGGGGAGAAGATACTGCACGTCGAAGAGTTGCAGAGCGATTGGCATCAGAAAGGTAGATCGGAAGGGTATCGTCTTCCCGTATCTGAAACATCGAAGATGGACTCGGAATATCGTGCATTAGTTCACAAGAACGCAGATTCCAGAGCTAATGGAGGAACTCCTAATCCGGCAGATGTTGCCAGAGCGAAGGAACTTGAGGAGCATTTAATAAGATCAGATAAATCAAAGATGCCCGATGCTCCATTTAAGAAGGAATGGCCAGAGCTTCTATTCAAGCGTATGCTCCGGTACGCGGCAGAGAACGGCTATGACGGCATTAGCTGGACGCCGGGAGAAGAGCAGGCGTCACGATACGACTTGTCGAAGCAGATCAGCCGAATTGAATATAAAAAAGGAATGAAGTATAACCACACCGACCCTCAGAAGTGGACGATCAACGCTTTTGATCTTGACGGTAATGGTGTGATGAAACAATTCGTCACAGGTGATGAACTACCAAATATTGTTGGGAAAGAGGTAGCCGCAAAGATTATAGGCGATAAGGAAGACCAAGGAGAACTTTCCGGTCTCGATCTCAAGGTTGGCGGGGAAGGAATGAAGGGATTTTACGACAAGATCGTACCCGACATAGCCAACAAGCTAGGAAAGAAGTGGGGAACGAAGGTTGGAGAGACGAAGATACCAGTACAAGGAGATTTTGAATACAAATACAGTGGACCAGAAAGGACAATGGACGATGTAAACACTCTCTTGTCCGTAGCTCAGGGGAGAGGAAACACGAAGATTTCTCCGATCACTGGCAAGCCTATGATGTTTGTTGCGGAACGTGTGGATGTTGAAAACGGTCTGCAAAGAATAAAGAGAGAGATGAAGCAAGGCAAGACTTTCTCTCAAGCAATGGGAATAACAGGAACCCCTGAATTAGCAGAATGGTTTGGCGGAGAGGTAAAGGAAGCAGCTAACATCAACCAGAAGCCAGTACCCTACATGCCTATCACTCCAGAGATGCGTAAGGGAGTGAAGGGGGAGCAGCACAGCCTATTCGGATCAGGAACGGCACCGACACTATCTGATGTGAAGGCGAAAGCAGAAAAGTTGAATCCTAAGCAGATCAAAGAGTCCGTTGCTCACTCTCAGTCAAACGGAGTGAAAGTTACCGATCCGAACGGACACATCCATACATTTCCTGACGAGCAGAGCGCGTCAAGGTTTAAGATGGCAGCAGGTATACAGTAGATGCCCACACCGAACAAGCCGAAGGAGTTCTATCATTCCTTAGCGAAAACGCATGGTGCAACGTCCAGCGTGATACCTGATACCGGCTCTGTGATGCCGCCAGAAGAGCAGAGAATCGAACACGCCGTAGACGCTCGATACGTCAAAGCAGCACCGTATCAGGACGCCATATCATCGGTAGGAAAGAACGAACCGCACGAGATACAAATCAACGATCCTTCGCGCTTTTCTCTTGATCCGGTGCAGACAAAATCACACGAGTTGATCCATCTGGCGATGAACCAGCTTGCAGGCCCACTAAGGAACGCTATCCCGAAAGATGATCCGAAGAAGCCTTACGATATATCCAATATTGACGATCTTAGGAAGAAAGGACTCAAGTTGTGGCAACTACCACAAGAGCAGGCCGCAACTATTCTCCAGACCTACACAGCCGATCCTAGCCAGCGTAAGAGGCTTCAGGAGTGGGTGAACGACCTGAATAATATGCCTTTATCTGTGATGAATCCAACGAGTCCTAACCAAAAAGGGATCAACACAACAATACGACCACCAGTGCCACCGATAGAGGGATACGAGAGGCTGAAGGACATAAAAGCAAAGGCTCAAGAGCTACATAATCATTTCGTCAAGTCTGGATACGCGCAACCAAGTAAAGATATTCCTCTTCCATCACAGCCAAAGGACGCATTAAACAAGTATGCCAACCCTGAGCAGCAACCGCCGAAGGTATCGTTTGAGTTCAATAAGGGATGGTCGAAACCGGGTCCATACGCGACGAAACTTATTCCTACAGAGGAGCAGGAGTTCCGTCAGTGGGCGGCAAAGAATCCTAATTCTATACGTGGCGAAGTAGGACCAGCACCGAAATTTGAGCCTATTCCTACGGCAGATTATGACGTGAGAGGACACTTTCATGCGGCCAAGACAGGAGATCCTGCGGCGACACTGACACCTAACAAGTGGGATGGGAAGATACACGGTAATGATCGATTCAAGACGCCTTACAATGGAGGGTTTTCTAATGAGAGCATGTACGCTCTGCCTCATGCTCCACGGTGGGTAGGAAACAGATTGATGACGCATGATGGTAAGCTGGTAACAGACGAAACACCACGTAAGCCGGGAGGACAAAAGTGATTGAGCTAATTGAAGGTCAGTGGTTCAACCCGTATGAGATTGTATCGGTAAAGTCAATCAGCAAGGATAAATGTGTTTTATGGACGACAGGACAACCATCGACAGAAGGACACGTATTAGAATTTCCTGCCGAAGAAGTCGTCCAAGCAATTGAGGATGCAATAGAAGAGATCGAGAGCGAAGAAGTAGACGACGAAGACGCCGATCAGAACGAAGAATGACAAGTCCATTCCTTTTATCTCACATAGAGCATTGCATACGTGACGGTTTCTGGACCCGCGATTGGAAACGCTGGAAACTTGAGCCTAACGAGATGATCCAGCGTGGCCTATTGGCTGGACTAACCTCACCGCGACAGGATTACGGAGTAGTATGCGGTGAAGAGATCATGGGTCTTGGTTCAGAACCGGGATTAGAGACCAAAGAACACAACTTATACGATCAAATAGTTCACTTAGCGGCACTCGCAGACATCGTATGCTCGGCCATCCGTAAGCCCACCGAGGGTCCGTGGCTGCGCCCTGAGCCTGTTACGTTGGCGGAAGGATCAACGTGGCGATCAGGAGCCTATATGTCTCCAGATGGTCGTTTCTTGAGACGCATCGTCCTAGCGTCGGCGTGGAACGATGACCGTCACTACTCAGAGGCTCGTAGCTGGTATACATTGGGAGAAGTCTGTGCCTACGATCTTCCAATGCAGCAAGCCGTTATCATCCTTGGCCAACACCGGGAAGGAAAGCGACACGGCTACTGGTCGAAGGGACTCAGGCACCCGGTCAACAAAAAATTGCGATTCAGGAAGCGCAACGATGTGTCAACCGGGTTCAAGAGTTCATGGAACTCTGTATGGCGCGAGGATTATGACGAGATTACCACGAAAGAGTGGCTCGACGCCATGTATGAAGATGGGGTTTTACAGGACGTAGCATTCAACGTCGATATTCCTGTCCCTGTCAAGGAAGTTAGGAAGAAGATCGTAGACTTGGCGGCTAGGAAACTGGAAGAGATTGAAGAGATGAAAGAAATTCCAGATATGCAATTATCAACATGTTCATGGCCTGTGAAGTGCCAGTTTATCAGACCGTGCCATAATTTCGAGACGCCCAATGGAAGGTATGGATTTGTTAATATCAATACCTGATTAACTTCTTTGGAGACAAGCACTTATCAACACTTAATCCTTTGCTGATACGTTTACGTATTCCTGCTTCAGTTATTCCTATTTTTCTAGCCCAATCAGATACGCATAAGGTTTCGGATAGGATTAGGAGACGGTTTCCACCATTTACTATCCCACGGCCATTCCCAACGAGATGGTTCATCTTTAGGAGCATAATCAACCCCTGTTGCTACTTGAGCGGAAGCAACGCGAGTATAAGAAATAGCTGCTCTTGCTAGTGTTGTATCCTTATGCTTATCATCATGTTCTGGAGTCCATTTCTCAACATCGATTTGACGTTTCCTCTCTGCTGCGATTAGCTCTATTCCGTTCATCGTTTCTCCTTCTGGCTTTCAGACACCTGTACTCCATCAAACTTAAACCACCTGTTGAACTCGTACATCTCAGCCTCTCTAATCGTTCCGCCGATGATTTCTCGGATAATATCCTCTGGTTTCATTACTTCAAAATGGTAGCGTGAGAAACTTCTGTAGTATCGAAACGTAGTCCTTTTCCGAACCGTTTTTCCGATTGAGATAGCTAAACGTTCTCTCGCTCCAGACACCGTAGAGTTCTCAAGGCAAACAGGATCAAACGCAGCGTTCTCTGACTCGTATCCCTCATAAGTACAGATCACTGAAATCATGTCCGATATGAGATCTTCGTGCAGACGTATCTTCCAACCGGGTTTGTACAATATTCTCTTGAGAAAATCGCTAACAGTATTCACGGATTGTGAGGAAAAAAGAGGAGGCATTACTTGTCCTTGTTTTCTTCTGGGAGCAACACCTTATCGTACAGCCCGGCATCCTCTTCAGATTGAGCAATCCGGTTTATCGCATCAATCTTCGCATCAGGATACCGTTTCTTGGCCTCTTCGATGGTCATCTCTTGCACGATTTCTGCATCGTAAGGACCGAATAAGTGACGATGAAGCATATAAACCTGCATAGCGTCCTGTTCGGTTGGTGGAACTCCGCGATGCACACCAGTATTGTCAACGTATCCACCGGGTAGTGGACGATAGGCATACGGATCAAGTGGCTTAAATTCCAATGTTTTCATCGCAAGACGCATAGCGTGATCCCCCAATGTACACACGTCCTTAATCTTGAAGTAACCTCCGTCCTCTGGCTTCGCTGCCCACGACGATAAGATAAACGTCGTCACCTTACAAATTGGGCAGTACATCGCAATAGGCCACCCCTGCTCTGGTGGAGTGATGGATGCGATGTGGATTCCTGTTGTCGCCTCATGGATTCGATCAAGAAGATCATTGCTGACAAAGAAGTGATCGTATGTGTTCTTATTGGCCATACTCCATTCGATAGGAGGTTGCTTAGGAACATCAGCAAGAAGAGCATCTAAGTCATTCTTCATCTTCGTCAATTGGTCGATGGTCAACGGTTCGGAGTTGGCTGCTGTAGGACGGTAAGGAGTCGTGTTTATGGGTGTACCAGACAAACCGGAAAAGATTTCCTTTTCAAACTCTTCTTTCAGTTTGGCAGACAGGTCATCAAGTTCCTTGGGAGTGAGATCGTCGCTCATAGCTTTTTCTCCTTTACCTTCCATACCCAACGGAAGCACGCCGATATGCCTCGATGACTTTATCGTTCACTTCTGGATTATCTGTCAACAAGTCCTTAATGTGCTCAAGAGTTACATATCTTGGGCGGGAATAATATGATCCGTTTTGATCAGACCATTGTGTTCTTCTTCCCGTTCCGCTACACGATGAACATGTGACAGCAGCCGATCTTCCATCGAAGGTTGGACCGCAGTCGTTGAAACCGGAACCATCGCAACTTTAGCACATGGCAACATATTCTCTCACTTTAAGTTTCTGCAACAAGATGTCATCAGGATTAGTCATTTCTCATCCTTTTCTGTACTCCAGTGAACAAACTTCAGAGTTGAATTAGGAGGAATAGACTTCATAGACTCCATCTGTTCTTTGGTTACTTCTCCAATCTCAGATAAATGAATCATCGATCCGCACTGCCTAGCCTTGCAAATCATAACGTGCATATCAGGAAAGGATGGATCGAACCCCAACTCCTTACCGATTATCTTTTGTATTTCAGTTGGCTTAAACTTTTCCATCAACTTTCTCCTTTTCTTGATACATAAAAGGAACGACTGTAGAGGTCATTGCTTTTAGATTCATGGTATCAAAGTGCAACTCTTCAATGTGCCGAGTCCTAGTCAGCAATTCCTCTTCCACTTTCTCGCAAAACTCGACAAACAGTGACGGCCAATCCATTCCTGATCCTTTGATGAAACGATCTACCTCATAGCGCATAGAACCGAACTTCCACGTTAGGAAAGCCTCAGCGCGTCGATAGTTCTCTCTGCGTTGGGACTCTTTGAAGTCCTGTTGCATCATCCACATAGTCTCTTTGTTGTCGTTCATGCCTCTCCTCGTATTCCCGCCGCATCAATCAATAACCGAGCAGCTAGTTTCTCAAGATCGTTCAATTCATCGACTCCTGCGGCTTGCAGGAGGAGTCTTTTCTTTAGACACATCACAGCCGCCAATACCTCATCGTTATCGGGATACAATACTGGTCGTAAAGCGCAAATCTTTAGCGGTCCTTTTAACTCAAATGCCGCAATAAGGTCATCGATAATTACGGAATCAAATGCCATTGTGTCTCCTACCGGATGTGAAAATCCATACACTCAGAAGTTCCTACCCCGCCAAGGAACTCCATCGTCTCAAACGTCATCGAGTTTCGTTCAACTACCCAAGGCCACACATCATCCGTAACCCAACACTGTGGCCGTCCATCAGCGCATCCATCACGAACTCTATCCAGCGTTAGGACGATAGGTTTCTCGTCATCGGGAAACATGTGTCGATACTGATACTCGATCTCTTTGGCCATTATATGATTACCTGTCACGATGTAGCAGAATCCAGAACAGTATTCGTGAACAAATCCCAAAAGAGCTAAAGTTTTTCCTGTCCTACGGTCACGATGAACCACCACACCTTTGCCTAGTTCGGCTTTGATGGAGTTGATAGACTCAGCAAGCGTGGACAATCCAACGCTACGAGGTTTTAGCTTAATATCGGTCATCTCACCCAACTCAGAAACAGAATGTACCCCACAGCCAAAGTGAAGAGAGACGATCTGAAAAAATCTCCCCAACCGTATGTAAATGACGAGTTTTCAAACCACTCAAGAGCGATAAAACATACGACTACAAACGTCGCTAGGATATGTAAGAGCATCATTTACAGCCATCCTCTCTCGCTGTTGATACCGATTGTATCGCCAGCAATGCCAACATCTCCGGGACCGGGATCGTCTTCCATCATGTCTTCTGGTATGCCTCCTATTGCGCCACCCATGCCAGCGGCGATAGGACGCGAAGGACCATCATTCGTGGTAAGGGTAGGGCGCACCATCTGCTGTAGTGGTTGAGTAGACTGTAGGGGCATGGATTCAGTCTCTATGGTTCCTCCTAGCGCCCTGATGGTCTTGATTAGGCGTGGCATCTTGGAGGTTAGACGTGCAACCATCTCTTCGTGATAGGCAAGGGCTTCTGCGGCTTCCTCGTAGTCTTTATTAGCGATTTCCAGAGCCTTTCCATAGACCTTTGAGACAGGCTTTTCTTTGAGGGCACGCATCCTACCTTTTTCGGCAGGAGTAGGCTCTGCTGGAATGACAGGAATAGGATCTATTTCAACGACAGGAACAAGTTCGGTAGTAGGAGACGGTAGCGATGTTTCTCCTGTCTGTGAGTTGACGTATGTTATTGTTGTGTTCTCAGCTTTCTTTTTATCCCATCGTGCTCGTGCTCCTGCTTTTGCAATGGCGCTTCTTTGCTCTTTCGAGAGCTTTGCCCTTCTCGCATTGCCGCCTCTTGATCCTTTTTTCTCAATCATTTTGTGTCCTTTATTGACTTCAATTCGCGGTGTAATGAGCAGATGATTTCTCTATTATGAAGGCATCCATAGCAAAGTGTAGGACTACCGGGCTTGGCACGGCAAGTGTCACACTCCACAAAAGACTCTTCCTTCTTTTTATTAAAAGAGGGGTTCCTGAACACACCCGGAGAAGAGTGGATGTCGCAATTTCCATCGCCATCATTGTCGCGCTCACATAATTTTAGAGGATCAGGAACGTTGGTTGTATATATCTTTCCACCAGACCATACGCCGATAGGAATAGTCGTACCAGCTCTCCAGACCACAGTACCGTCCTTGTGTTCAGGAGTGACGCGAAACATGCGGCGAACATCTTCAATCGCCACGTTGTATCCAGCCTGCCACGAGTTCGTATTTGAGTTGTGATGTCTCTTTAATTCTCCGTCTAGCCACTTGAGAGCCGCTTCAAGCATAGCTTCGACGGCAGGCATTGCAAACGAGGCGGGACAGTATTCATAAGCAGCCGACAACATTCCGTCTGGTACATTCATTTTATCGTCCATCTTTTTCTCCTGATTCCAAACTCTACGCTTGCTTGCGACAATATGCAAGCATAAAAAGTAAGAAAGTTTGCACATCCACCAAACAGGTGTATTCTATCGGCAGAGGACCACAAATGGAATCTCCAGACGCTCTTTCAATCGCCTTCCAAGTGGCTGAGGAATCGGCCACACTCGTTAAACTACTCGTTATTGGCGTGCGTGCCAACGGATCTGTGCTTATATTAGACAGCGGTCTATCGTTAGACGAAGCTCAGAAGATGGGCAAGGATTTGGGCCTCTGGGTGGGTGGGCAACTGGAAAAAGAATTTCTCAAAACCTCTTGACAAATGCAAACTCTGCGCCTATGGTATGCGAATGGAGTGCAAGCATGAGAATGCACGAGAGAGAAATTCCCGTACAAAAAGCGCATAACGATATGGCTATAGTGGTCACGGAGGCCATTGGACGGCATCCGGGTCTGACCTATTTGGAACTTCTTGCCATACTAAACCAAGTGGCCGCATCGTGGATTAAGATAGCTATTCGGGATGAAAGAAATACTAACGAAGCAATACAACCGGGAGGAGAAAGATATGTCGAAAAGCAATAACCATAGCATGACATCAAAAGGAGTAGGATTTAGCGAATTGTTAACCGTGTTGTTTATCGGCCTCAAGTTGGGACACGTTATTAACTGGAGTTGGTGGTGGGTGCTATGTCCATTGTGGATTGGCGCTGCTTTCATCTTTGCGATCCTTGCGCTTGTGTTCGTCGTCGCTATTCTTGTTAGCTCCGACAACAGAACGGAAAAGGAAGAGACGTTTGAGCCGCGTGCTGGAAAGACGCTGGGATTATGACACGAGAAGATCATCTCTTGGTAATTATCGCTGAAGAGTGCGTTGAGATTGCCAAGAATGCGACTAAGGCTCTCAGATTTGGTCTGGACGATTGTGAACCGGGACAGCCTGACACCAACGGAAGACGCATCTGCTTAGAGTGCGCTGATTTACAAGCGGTGTTGGAAATGCTTGCTGAGTCGAATTGTTTATTCCAACTCACAGGTAATAGCATAGACATGAAGCGCGCTATGGATGCGAAGAAGGTAAAGGTGGAGAAGTTTTTGAGGTATTCATCAGAACGAGGAAGGTTGGACTAATGAGCAAGCCGCATGAATACTACATCTTTACCACCGCTCACGGAGGCTGTGATGAAGCGTTGTTTTGGAGGCCAGAAGAAGCCGGATACACGCGATTCCTAGCGGCAGCAGGACGATACTCTAAAGAAGAATCCGATGCAATTTGTAAGATGAGAGGACAGGACTTCGCTATTCCATGTGAAATTGCAGAGGAACGTGCTATGAGGATGGTTCCGTGGGATTCGGTACAGGAGTTTGTGAAGGAGGCGAAATGAGAGCAGATAAAATTAGGGAACAGAAACTAGAAGGAGCGGGAGGAGTTAATTATTCTGCACACTACGAAAGGGATTGCGCTATATTTTTGAGAGAACTTGCAGCGCAAGCGGCTGAATTGAACGATAAACTGAAGATCATACTCAATCCTCCTCTCATATACGACACGAAAACGATTGATCCTAGTGATATGATGGGATTTTCTGACGATCTTCCTCATCCAATATTTACCATGAATGAGCCACGAGCTACGCTCCGTGACCAGTTTGCTATGGCTGCTCTGACTGGACTACTGTCCGATCCTACTAGCTCAGGACCAAAAGGATGTGCGGAAGCTGCGTACTCCTACGCTGATGCCATGATGGAGAGAAGAAAGTGACCGTCAAGAAGATCAAGCCACGCTATCCCTGCCCTCTTTGTGACTCTGAAATGAGTTTTGAGTTGACTATCAACGCGCACAGAGGATTCAATGATTACGTGGCAGTGAACGTGAAAGCGAGTTGCTCAAACGATAAGTGTCGGTACGAGGAGCGAACAAAGGGACACTCCAAAAACATGGAAACCGTAGAAAAGATGCGAGATGTAGTGGCATCCTATCGCGGTGCGGAGATGTTCAAGCAGGGAAGATTTGAGGAAGGCAACATAGGAATCAATCGGCGTCGGCATACCGGCATAGGACACTTTGAACCCGTAACCGCAGAGGAAGTGAAAGGGAGGAAACGATGAGCGCAGGAAAGCACAAGTATGATGGAATTAACCCGTTGAATAGGTTGCACGAAGGCGAACCGTGGTTTTTTGTTAGGGGACAGGATAGGCTAAGTGTTGATGCGGTAATCGAATACAGCCATCTCCTACGCCGTGAGGCAAACAAGGCGTCTCTACGAAATGATTACGACCTGTCGGATTCTCTTTCCAAACAGGCCGCAGATGTGCTTGAGTTTGCTCAAGATTTCGTGGATTGGCAGAAAGAGAACAACGATCTGGTCAAGTATCCAGACTAGCGGACTAACGGATGACCGAAACCACCCGATCCGATAAGAGGAACAAGAGCATAGATGAGCCAAATAAGGAAGATAACTCCAACAATTGCTGCTGCAATGTTTATCCATGGCTGAGGCGCTCCAAGTGTACGGGCAACGTAGAAAATCAACGCGACGATCAGCATGAACACAAGGATTGTAATCAGAAATCCGATCATGGGACACCTCACATCTCAGTAAACGACGTTTTTATCCTTTGCGATGTATCGGATTGAACAGGAGAGTGCAATGAAAAACAGACGATGGGGCGATAACGACAAGTATTGGGGTCCGTTTACATACGCGCATTCGGATAAAGAATACAATCCTTTCGCGGTTATACTTGGATCTGGAGACGAGGAGCATCCGGGGTGCTATCTCAGGCTTGGTGCATTCCATAGGACGCTGATCTGTTCGCTCCCGCCGATCATTCCACCGTATCGCAGGAAGGTAGTTGCGAAGTTTTGGAACGAGGATGACATTAAGCGTCTAGGACGCAACTGGTACTACGACGTTCATGAGCGTGAGTACGGATTCTCCTATGCCGCGAGTGGATGTATCGGAGATGGTGGATTTCTGCAAGTCTTTCTTGGCCGTCAGACGCACGACAGCAGCAACGAACAGCGGTGGTCATGCTTCACGCCATGGAATAAATGGAATAACTGGCGTCATGTGAGGAATAGTTATTACGGTTTGTATGGAGAGTTTTTTGCATCCGAACCACAGCATCGTATCGACTTCACTACGAAGGCAGGAAACGACAAGTACGCGGAGTGGACGGCGATTGTGGATGCTTGCCCTACGTTTACGTTCGCATTCAATGACTTTGACGGTGAGTTGCTAACCGCCAAAACTCGTATCGAGGAGCGCCAGTGGGAACTTGGAACTGGATGGTTTAAGTGGCTATCTAATTTCCATAAGCCAATCATTCACCGTTCGCTTGATATTCAATTCTCAGGCGAAACCGGAAAGCGCAAAGGATCATGGAAGGGTGGCACGGTAGGACATTCTATCGAGATGCTACCCGGAGAACTGCACGAGTCGGCGTTTAAGAGATACTGCAAAGAGCACGATATGGTATTCCTTGGCAGGAGCGGAATAGGAGCATTTGACAATTCCCGTAGTGTGTGAGAGGATTTACCTCATGAAGAACTTGTGCTTATCTCTATCGTCTTATTGCTCACTCAGTCTGAGTGGACGAGAGGCTATGGGATAAGTCCAAGTTTAGGATTTGTACCACGAGCCTCCAGAAATGGGGGCTTTTGTTTTGTGGGAGAGTACGCCAACGGAAGAGCGTTTGGACTTAAAATCCAAAGGATATGACGGGTTCAAATCCCTCCTCTCCTACCATTGTGCCGTAAGCGAAGGACGAGCATCCGATCTGCAAAATCGGAGAACAGGGTTAAAGTCCCTGACGGCACTCCAAGTTTAAGATGTGCGCGTGTAGCAAAACGGCAAAGCGCAAGGTTTAGGCCCTTGAGGTGGAAACACCATTGGGAGTTCGAGTCTCCCCACGCGCACCAGATTTTAGAAGTACCTCGCATGGCGAAATGGAAGAGCGGCGCTCTCAAAAAGCGTGTCATATTCCCGGTTCGAGTCCGGGTGCGAGGACCACGGAGAAGTGCCAGAACGGTAAATGGGCCGCACTGCTAATGCGGTGGTCCTGAAAAGGCCACGTGGGGTCAGCACCCACCTTCTCCGCCATGTTTACGGAAGGATGAGCGGAATTGGTATCGCACTCGCTTGGAAAGCGAGCTTATGTCGAAAGGCATATGCAGGTTCGAGTCCTGTTCCTTCCGCCAGTTTGGTATACGCCGTCAACGGTGAGACAATCCGCCTCGAAAACGGATGGGGTGTCAGAGATGGCACAGGAGTTCAATTCTCTCGTATACCGCCAAGTTAGGCGAGTCCCGCAGACGGCTCTGCGAACGGCTTTGAATACCGTTGGCTCCTGAGAGGGATGGGGGATCGACACCTCGACTCGCCGCCATGTTGTGCGTTGGCTGTAGTGACGGTGGACTGCACCAGACTGTAAATCTGGATTCTCTTTGAGGACACTGGGGGTTCAAATCCCTCCCAACGCACCAGTATTAAATATCCGAGTTGTACCAGCGAATCATCTTCCTAAATTCGCTTAATCTAATACAGATACAATGATTAATATATTGGCGAAGTGGAGAAATAATAACTACATCTGGCATCTTCTTCATTATCCATTTCCCTTTTACCTTGACTCCAATCCGGGTAACTATCTCTGCGCCATAGGAACCTAACCTTAATCCATCATTAGGTTTTTTATCTGTTAAGGTGGTCATGTCAAACGTGCTGACAAAATCTACTGCTTTACGGAAGTCTTTGATCGGAATCGTCACATCAGAAAAGTATCCACGTACAGACACACGGAACCACATCCTTTTTCCGTCTGCCGTGACGCGAGCATCAAAACCCGGTGCTTCAAACACCGCTACGTTTACATCCCAATTATTCCCGTTCAGATCGCGTGGTTTCATGAAAGCATTATACATCAAATCAAATAAGGCGCATTTTTTCCTTGACAACTCGCAAGGATAGCGATACGCTTTCTTTGGGTCTGGATGGCTTCGTATCCCGTTCAAGACGGACCCCACAAATGTCTACCAACGGGAGATAGGAGATAGCTTCTCGGTAGCTATCTGACTTGGTGGAGTCCTATTCAATACGAAATGGGCCAGAATTTGACGCGGGGAGACGGTATTTATACGTTTCCCCGTTTTCTGTTATACTAGGGGTGTCGGATGTGTCACCATCCGGCAAAGCCTCATCGTTCGGAGGAACGAATATGACACCCCTATCCAAAGATACACCTATTACTCGTAAACGCGAAAGAGCATTATATTATCGAGAGTATAGGAAGAAAAAAGGTGCAAATCAAAGATCAGAACAAGAAGCCTTGCGTCTAAAAGCATTAGAAGAATACATCAAAAACCCAAACGTATGCTTGTTTTGCTCAAAAGTAATTGAACCTAAAATAACAGAAAAACTCTCGATAACTAAACGTAAGAGATACTGTGACGTTAAATGCTCAAGTGCGTCAAGAAAGAGAGAGTGTAAGTGTGTACCATGCATCTACTGCGGTAAACCATTAAAGAGACACCTAAAGAAATTCTGCACGAAAAGCTGCGCGTCTCGGTCAAGGGGAATCTTGCAATCTATTACGAAAGGCGATCTTTTCTCGAAAAGATCTGGATACCAATCGGCGAGGAGCGCCATACAAAGGGATGCTAGAACTGTGTACTTGTGGAGTAAAAGGAAACTGGAGTGTTTAATTTGTGGATACTCGAAGCATGTGGATATAGCGCACATCAAACCTGTTTCAGATTTCGATGATGCGTGTACTGTCGCTGAGATAAACGCGATGGATAACCTTGTTTCTCTATGTCCTAATCACCATTGGGAATTTGATCACGGTTTTTTGAAATTCAACGCTGGTTGCTTTGAAGGATCGAATACACGTAAAGTAATCCGAAAACGTGATTACGATCAAATAAACCTATTTCCACTAGCGCAGAATAATTCTTGACAACTGTATATAATTGCGTTATCGTTTAATTCGCGGGGTGGACTGGAGACGGTTCCAGCTTGGTCTCATAAGCCAAATCACGTCGGTTCGATTCCGATTCCCGCAACCATTTCGAGACGTGACCTGATCTGTCTCAACGGGCTTGCACGATGACAAGCGCATCTAGCAATAAGGAGAATTGAGATGCGTACACGCTGCAAGTTCAAAGTTGTGTCGGTGGAAGAAATAGAAGGCGAAATCAGCCGCAAATCATTTAAGGGCGATTACGGAACCAACATCGATGAGTACGGTGGTCTAGCTGGACCGGAATACACCGAGAGTCAGGGTTTAAGAAACGGTGAACAGTACAAATGGGTTCCAACTGGGAAGTATTGCCAGAATGTACGGCTGGCCGCACAGTATGATTCGCGGGACTCGGAAGATATGAGTTTTGCAGCGGCGACACCTTCAGGAGAACTCAAGATTCTTGTGAGTAACCCTGTGGTGGTTGGGAGTTTTAGGCCGGGGAAGAGTTTTTATCTCGACCTGATTCCGTGTGAATAAGGTTCCACGTCCCCTCACGGTATGGTGACGTGGTGGTGGTCCGGTGGGGTGCAAACCCTATTGGGGTCTGACAGCCGGGAAAGACCGGCAAGGATTGATGGGTTGCGTCGGCGCATCCCTTAACGGGTGGCCTAGGAGTTAGGAAACCAGACGGTTGTTACCGTTGGACGGAGAATACCGCTAGAACAGTTGGGCCGATGAGATGGGCGCTGTGGCACTCGTGAATCACCGTCATCTAAATCAGACAGTTTCCGGCTTCAATGGCATCTGCGTTAGCTAAAGACTTGCGTCCCAACTTCCGTCTTACGTTGCCTCCACCAGCAGTAGCGCCAATCCCTGACGCCAGTATCCGTAAACCTTCGTCACGGATATTCTTCGCCGCATTTATATCGCGGTCATGATGTGTTGAGCAGGATGGGCAGGTCCAAGAACGAACAATTAACGGCATCTTACCATTCTGAAATCCGCACTCGGAACAAACTTTGCTTGACGGAAAAAAGCGTCCTATTTTTATGAAAGCCTTACCATCGCGCTCTGCTTTGTACTTGAGAAACAATGTTAGTGTTCCCCACCCTACATCTGATACTGCTTTCGCAAGGTTATGGTTAGCTATCATTCCCTTCACATTCAAATCCTCTACGATCACGACTTGGTTCTCATCAATGATCTTGCGAGAGACTTTGTGAAGGTAATCACGGCGCTGGTTTGTGATATGTTCATGAACTCGTGCAACCTGAATACGTGCTTTGTTGCGACTTGATGAGCCTTTCTTTTTGCGACTCAAAGATTGCTGCTTACGCTTTAGATTCTTTTCTGACTTGGCAATCCAGCGAGGATTATTAAACTTCGATCCATCGCTAGTAATTGCTAAATGCGTTAAACCTACGTCTACACCGATTGCCTTCCCTTCGATAGAAATAGGAGGAACAGGAATAGAATCATCGGTAAGAATCGAAGCGTAGTAGTGGCCGCATGGATTCTTGCTCACCGTGACCGTCTTGATTCGTCCAACAATCTCACGGTGTATGACAGCCTTAACTTTGCCAACTTTAGGAAGATTTATTATACTCCCGTCTATTTTAACGTGTTGCGGATACTGAATCGACTGTTTTCTATGCTTAGATTTGAATCGTGGATATCTAGCCCTCTTCTCAAAGAAGTTCTGGAACGCTGCTGCCAAATTACGAATTGATGATTGAAGGACTTGCGCGTATGCGTCTTTCATCCATTCATGTTCTGTTTTCAATTCAGGCAAACGATTCGCCATTGCAACAAATGTGAGACTTTTTCCGGTTTCCTTGTACACTTTCTGCGTTTCCGCCAAAGCCCAATTCCACGTCCAACGAGCACATCCAAACTGGCATACAAGTAAATTTTCCTGCTCAAAGGTGGGATAGAGACGAAATTTTGTCGTATTCAACATTTATTTAATCCTACCATGTATACGATTAAATGTCAATATTTCTCTATTTTTGCGTTTACTTATTTCACTAAGATGTGATATAAAAAGTAACAGCAACAAGTTTACGGTCCCATGGTCTAACGGTATGATTCATCTCTGTCTAAGATGCGTTCGGGGTTCGACTCCCCGTGGGATCGCCATAGTTGTGCTGCCGTTCTCGGTACTGGTATCTGAGCACCGTCTTTCAAGCGGTTGAATTTAATGCGAGTTCGATTCTCGTCGGCAGCGCCAAGTTTATGTCCTTGTCTTCCAACGTTTAGGAACTCCGGCTCTCTACCGGATAACGCGGGGTAAGCACCCTCCAAGGACACCATTTCGAGAACGTATGACGAGAACGCAGATCGCAATAGGATTTGTAGTCAAGGTAGCAACCAAGATGTTTTGGTGGATAATTTTGATATTCCTGTTGTGGATACAAAGTTTGTGAGTTTGTGCGGCGGCGTGGAGCGACACGCTAAACCTTATCGTGATATTCATCCCCCACGAGATAAGATAAGGTGAGGAAGATTGGGGGAACGACCTGTATGCCGGTTTCGTACCCGGCCCGCACAAATAAATCACAAACTGCTTGACATTTGAAAACGAACAAGGATATAGTGAAAAACATGATGACCTTTACCACACATACCGCGACACAAGCACCGACGCAGCCAGCCGGTAATCGCGGAAGTGCAGGATAGGGTCTCAGTAGGATTTTTACTCGCATAGCGAATAAAACTGAAGAGGCCCGGTTCAAACCAACGAATCGGGCCTTAGTGCGTAGGAGTAGCAATGGGGAAAGCGATTCACGTTATTAGCAATGTTGATGAAGATATGAAGACGGCAGATTGTGCGTTTTGTGGTCGCGTGAAAGTGAAACTGAAAAATAATGGTAAGGGTAGATCAAGGCGGTGGGCATGTACTATCGCGCAGAAAAAATGGGACGGTGCAAGATGTAAAACAGGAAAACCGCTTCGCAATATGACAGACGAGCAAATGGCTCACTACGTATTCAATCGACACGGAAGTTGTGATATTTGCGGTAGCGTACCACGCCGAATGTTGAACCGAGATCACTGCCATGTAACAGGAAACCTTCGCGGCTTGCTGTGCTATCGCTGTAATACGCTGCTAGGAAAATTTGATGACAGCATCGAGAAACTCCGTATAAAGGCAGATATTTTCCTGAAGGCGGCATGTTATCTCGAAAGGAACGATACAAAGTTTTGATGTGCGATACCCGAGAGGTAGCAGGGACGATACTGTTAATATCGAGAGGTTTATCCTCCACCGTAGGTTCGAATCCTACTCGCACAGCCTTTAGTAAGAAGTACCTCGTTCGTTCAACGGCAGGACGACTGACTCTGACTCAGTTAATTGACGTTCAAATCGTCAACGGGGTGCCAAAGATTAACGTGGGATCGTCGTTCAACGTTAGGACATTGCCCTTTGGAGGCAATTATCAAGGTTAGAATCCTTGCGATCCTGCCAAACAGTAAGCGGGTGTATATCAACGGTAGATAGTCTCGTTGCCAACGAGAAGGAAGAGGGATCGTCACCCTCCACCCGCTCCATATTAGGAATAGTAGCCGACATGGAACATAAGATGATTTTGATGAGTGCCGACTTCCGAGAGGTACACAAGGTTGTAGTGGCAAAACGTAAACATGCTGGTATGGCCGAGAGCTTAGGCGCTGACCCCGTAAGTCAGAACACACAGGTTGAAATCCTGTTGCCAGCCCCATTTCAAGAGAGTCAAGCTACGGATTGAGGTACGTGATGAGCACGTTGATGAAAAAGCCGGTTTTGGTCCTTAACGCCTCGTATGAGCCGATCAGGATAGTTCCAGCGCGTCGTGCTCTCACGTTGATTTGTAAGGGTGCTGCAATGGTTGAGCAACCTACACGGATAGAAGTCTATCCGGGTATAACTCTACCATCTGTAATCCGGCTTAGGACATATCGGCATATTCCTATACGCCTTCAAATTGTCAGTCGCAAGAACATTTATATCCGTGACGGTCATAGGTGCGGATATTGTGGACAGCAATTCAAAGGTGATGAACTGACGTTAGATCACATTCAACCAAGATCCCGTGGAGGAAAGAACGACTGGTCTAACCTAGTAACTTGCTGCCGAAAAGACAACCATCGTAAGGCAGACAGGACGCCAGAGGAGGCAGGAATGAAACTGCTCCGTAAGCCTCTTCCGGCAACAGTTCACACAGGACGTGGATTGCTACGTTCCATGGCGCTTGAAGTTGGGGCGTGGGAAAAGTATTTGTATTCCGACTCAAAAGGAGAAACGAAGTTGCAGTTTTCGTAAGTTTGCCGAATGCTCTGAGTAGCAGCGGGAGCTTGTATCTCCTGCCCGGTCGGTTCGATTCCGACATTCGGCTCCAAGTGGCTGAGGAAGCCAATCCGTTAAGCGTGGAGCACATGGCTTAACGGGCTAGGGGACACGGGGCGAGTGCTACGCAATCCGACTCCACCAAAGTTCATGGCGGCTATAGTTCAGAGGCAGAACGCCGGTCTGTGGCATCGGATGTCGGGATTTCAAAATTCCCTAGCCGCCCCATTTTAACGGGCCAGTAGCATAGATGTAATGCGTCACCCCTGCAAGGTGAAGTTCGAGGACTCAAGCCCCTCCTGGTCCACCAGTTTTGTACGGCACTGTAGCTCAGAATGGTAGAGCAGGACTCTGAAAAGGTCCGTGTCGCGGTCTCGATAGCCGCCAGTGCCACCATCGGAATGTAGCGTAGTCTGCTTAACGCGCTCGCTTCGGGAGCGAGAGATCGCAGGTCGAAATCCTGCCATTCCGACCAGTTTAACGGGGTGTAGCTCAAAGGAAGAGCACTAGTTTTGGGAACTAGAGGCTGTGGTATCGTGATCCACCACCCCGACCATCTATTAGGAGTAGCGATGAGGGATATAACAATACAGGAAGCATCCGAGTGTATCAAGAGAACGCTACCGCGCTGCACGCCTGATATTTGGTTTCTCACGCGCTTCAAGGATTACGTGAATAACAACACAGAAGTTGACGATATGGAGGAAGATGAATTTTTCGATAGTTTTCTTCCTTGCGCTTTGTGGGCTTTCACTGAAGCGATGTACAGCACGATTATGCCAGTTACTAGGTTTGGCGAATGTGCGCCTCTAGCTTAATGGAAAGAGCGGCACTCTACGAAAGTGTCAGGTTCCCGTTCAAGTCGGGAGGGGCGTACCAAAGATTTTCACATGCAAGCAAAAATAGTGCTTGCAATTGCGCAGAGTTTGATGTAAGGTTGGAAATGTTGAGTTTGAGCTTCGGTGCAGGAATGGAAACATGACCATCCTGACGAATTAGGTCTCAGAGTATCGAGCCTTGTAGCTAGGTTACAGGACGGCTACCACCGGAAATAAGTAAGCGAGAGCCGGAAGAGTTGGATTATCGCCTATGGAGCGGGTTATACGGGTTCGAGTCCCGTCTGGGGAACCAATAACGAATCGACTTCCCCGGTCGTCTAATGGCAGGACGCCTAAACATCCAGTTCGCTATTTGTTCTCGCTTTAAGTTTTGCACGAGCCGTCCGAATTTCGTTATCCTCCGCCAAACTGGGGGCGTAGCTTAATGGCTAAAGCGCCAGAGTAATCTGGATATTGGGTTCGAGTCCCACGTCAACGCGAAGTTCAATTTTTGTTCGTGCAGTTTTTTGTACGGGTCGGAAGCCAGCGTTACCTTGTAAATATCGCTGTCTGATTATTTATCCGTACCAATGGAGAGTGAATCATGGGTTTCATAGCCGAAGTTTCAGCCACAGATAGGTTTTGGAGTAAGGTTGATAAATCGGCTGGGCATGGTCCAAACGGGGACTGTTGGGTTTGGACTGCACGTAGGAATTTAGATGGCTATGGGCAGTTTCGTCCTTCCTCTTGGAGATCAGGTGGTAAACTTGTAAGCGCACACGTATTTTCGTATCGCGAGAGTTTTGGCGAGTTTGATGCTGGATTACAAGTCCTGCATCGCTGCGATAATCCGGCTTGCGTTAGGGCAGAACATTTGTTTGTAGGTACGCAGGGTGACAATGTTCACGACATGATAGCGAAAAATAGATCGGGCCTAAATTTTCTTGGCTCTGATGTGATCGCTAACATTCTCGCGATGCATGGCAAAGGGATTAAACAGACAGAAATTGCCAAGAACGTTGGGATACACAAGCAATCTGTCTGGAGAATCATTAAGAGGATGGCGGTAAAATCCTTGGCGTGATAAGTTTTGCATGGGTCGTTTGGCTCAGCGTTATCCTTCTAAGATAAAACCGCTGGCTGGTTGTTTTTATCCATGCAGTGTTTCAAAGTGCGAGTCGAAAGAAGTTGATTATCTCAACATGAATGTCATGGGTTCGATTCCCATCGTCGTAGTAATACGATGTAGCTCAGTTGGTAGAGCGTCTGGATGCCGAAAGGCGTATTCGACTTCAACCATTTATTCGCACTTAAGTTTGTCAGAGCCGGATGGGTTTGGTTATCGGTTCAAATCCGCTACACCGCAAGGTGAATGGCTGTCCGCAAGGACAATCCAAATCCGCTATTTGTTCTGACAATAAGTTTGCAGGGTCGGAAGTTCACTGTTCTCTACTACGAATAGAATGCCGAAAGGCGCACGGTGGGCACTATTTATCCTGCATTGAATGTCCATAAGGGTCGAGCGGCAAAGCCGTTCCAATTTTATCCTTATGACCGGGAGAAAGACGAATGAAGAACTATATCACCAATGTAATTGATCCATCCACCACGCCTCAGACTGAGGCACTTCCAAACAAAAACCAAGTGAAGAACTCCGCTGGCGGATTCGTGTTTGCTGTGACGCCATGGACCCGGCTTGAGAGGTTCCTTGTACTGGGAACTGAGGGCGGATCATACTACGCATCAGAGCGCGATCTGACCAAGACCAACATCGATGGCCTCAAGTCTGCTTTGGCTGAGGATGGCATCCGGTTTGTCAACACGGTTGCCCAAATCAGTCATGCTGGCCGTGCGCCGAAGAATGATCCTGCGTTGTTTGCATTGGCTTTGGCTGTTGCCGACAAGCGCAAGGATGTATCCGCATACGCCCTGAGCAAGCTGTCAGACGTGGCGAGAATTCCCACACACCTGTTTTCCTTTGCACAGTACGTGCAGAGCCTACGGGGTTGGGGAAGGGCGCTGCGTGGTGGAGTGGCTGATTGGTATCTGTCTAAGCCTGCTGACAAGTTGGCTTACCAACTTGCAAAGTACCAGTCGCGTAACGGATGGTCAAACGCAGACCTTTTGCGCCTGAGTCATGCCAACCCTGAGTTGCAGCCTGACCATAAGATTCTTTTGAATTGGGCTGTGAAGGGATGGGAGTCTGTTGGTGACGATCCTCATCCGTCAAAGGCTGTTCTTCCGGTGTGGGCATTTGAAAAGGCAAAGCGCCTCACTCCTCAAACGGGAATCAAGGAACTGGTTAGTCTCATTGCGGATTACGATCTTCCGCGTGAGTGCATTCCTACCGAGTTCTTGTCTCATATTGAGGTATGGGATGCATTGCTTCAGAAGATGCCAATGACGGCCATGATTCGCAACCTTGGAAAGATGACTTCCATCGGACTAGTCTCGCCAAACAGTGAGGCGGCAAAGATGGTAGGAAAGCGCCTTGAGGACGCAGAACTGCTCCACAAGGCACGGATTCATCCTATCTCTGTGCTGATGGCACAATCTGTCTACAAGTGCGGTCATGGACTCAAAGGCAACTTGTCATGGTCTCCTGTACCGCGTGTTGTAAACGCTCTAGAGAAGGCTTTCTATGCTTCTTTTGCCAACGCACCAAAGACCGGAAAGAGGTTCTACATCGGCCTTGACGTTTCCGGTTCGATGGGAAGCGGATATGTTGCCGGAAGTCAATTGACTCCTCGTGAGGCTGCTGCTGCTATGGCAATGGTAACCATGAAGACGGAGGACGAGTATTACATCGCTGGATTCACGAACGGCACATCCCGCTCTGCATGGTCTAGCCAAGGATATGGCTCTGGTGTCACGAAGTTGGAATTGACTCCTGATATGACTTTGAAAGCTGCTTGCCGGTACACTTCTGATTTGCCTTTCGGTGGAACAGACTGCGCTTTGCCAATGATCGATGCTTTGGAGAAGAAGATCCCTGCGGACGTGTTCATGGTCATCACTGACTCTGAAACGTGGGCAGGAACCAAGCACCCAACCGTTGCTTTGCAGGAATACCGCAACAAGATGAAGATCGACGCCAAGTTGATCGTCATGGGAATGGTATCGAACGAGTTCACGATTGCCGATCCTACCGATGCGGGACAGATGGACGTGGTTGGATTCGATGCGTCCGTTCCACAGGTCATCGCTCAGTTCATCGGCGTGGATGAGCCTCTGGCTGTTGAAACAGACGACTAACAACAACCGATTGTGAGCAGGGGGTGCGGGAATATTCGCACTCCCTATTTTTTCAGGAGTAAACATGTATATCGTAGCTCTAATCTGGATGCACTTTGTATCTGATTTCGTCCTACAATCGGACAAGATGGCGATCAATAAGTCAAAGGATAACCGTTGGCTCTTCTTTCACTGCCTTGTGTACTCTACACCATTCTTTGTCTTTGGATGGAAGTTTGGATGCGTCACACTCCTATTCCATTTCGTGACAGACTACTTCACATCTCGTGGAACGTCCTACTTGTGGAAGAAAGAGATGCGCCACTGGTTCTTCACTTTAATCGGCTTCGATCAAGCGATCCATCTGACGACATTATTTTTCACGTACCGATTTTTATGCTTGCGTTAGGACTCGAAGTGGTGTACATTGATTTTACACCGCAGAAGATCGTGCAGTCGCAGTCGGAAGGATTGAATATGCAGATCAGGACCAAATCCGTGAGATCCATAACCATGACCGGGAAGCGGGTCATTTGGGGAACTTGCGTATGAGGGTCTGAGTGCATTTGTGGTACACAGACCTTCGCCTAGAGCGAGGGTTTTTTGTTGGAGTTCTTTGACAATAGGGGATTAGTCTAATGGCAAAACGTCTGCCTCCAGAGCAGAATTTACGGGTTCGAGTCCTGTATCCCCTGCCAGATTTGGCACGTATCCAAGGCGGAAAGCGGCTCTCATAAAGCCGTAAACTGGTTCGAGTCCAGACGTGCTACCAAGTTCACGGCGGTTTAAACCTAAACCGATGGCGCAACACCATCCTGCCGTGATTAGTTTTTGGGGGTGTAGCTAGTGTTGGCACCAGCAGTCTCCTTATAAGAGACCGTCCGAAGGTTCGATTCCTTCCACCCCTACCATAGTGGGACTGTGGCCTAGTCAGGTTTTGGGCACCCGGCTCTTACCCGGCGCGGAAACGCAACGTAGGTTCAAATCCTACCAGTCCCACCAACACTTTTAACGGGTTTGTCCTCCAACGTCTAGGAAACTCGCCTTTTAAGCGAAGCAATGTGGGTTAGAGTCCCACCAAACCCACCATGCACTCGTACCGGCCTCGCCTTCTAAGCGAGTTCACCGTAACTGGAATATGCGAGTTCGACTCTCGCCGAGTGCCCCAGTTTTGCCGCTGTATCTCCCCTGCCTCCTAAGCAGGTAAGAGTAAGTGGATGATGACGGTTCGAGTCCGTCCAGCGGTTCCATGAGGGAGAAGTGAAATGCGAAAGTCATCATTAACCGATCCATTGACGGACGAGGAAGTAGACGCAGCAAACGCCGATCCTAGCGACATGTGGATTCATGTGCGGTGCAAGGATTGTGGGGATGTTGAGTGTTGCTTCAACCGGACAGTAACGTCATGGCAACGTCGGTGTTTTCCTTGCCAGATGGGTTGGAAGCCGATGAAGAGCGTTAAGAAGATCGCAGAGGTCAACGGATTCAAGCCAGTTCCTATGCGACAACAGGAAGATACGTTTGATCGTGAAACACGATGAACTTTTTGCAGGCGTGGTGAAACGGAGATCACAAAGCCCCCCGAAGGCTTAATTCTCGGTTCGAATCCGAGCGCTTGTACCATAGTTTTTGCCCCGCTCGTCTAAAGGTAAAGACCGAAGTCCTACAAACTTCAGATCGGCGTTCAATTCGTCGGTGGGGCACCAAGTTCGGAGTCTGAGGGTTGGTAGCCCTTGGAGGTTACAACGCACAGATCGAACACCTGTGACTCTGGGATGTGTAAATGTCGATGTAGCACAGTGGCAGTGCCATTGCTCGGTAAGCAATAGACCCGCGTTCGATTCGCGGCATCGGCTCCATGGCGGTCTAGCTCACATTGAGAAGAGCGTTCCCCTGATAAGGGAGAGGCACCCAGTTCAATTCTGGGGACCGCCACCATACGTTGTGCGGGTCTTGAGTAATTGGTTGCTCAGTGGTCCTCCAAACCACCGCCGTAAGGCATACGGGTTCGACCCCCGTGACCCGCTCCATCTCTAATTTAGAAAAACAGGATCAACTATATCTATTTTAGATTTAGGTTCCTGTATTTTTACCGGCTGAGGAATAATACCTTGAACTAGAACAAATATTCCTCGAAATGTCTCTCTCGTCTCAGCGCACCGCATTCCGAAAAGCTCTTCGCCAAAGTAAACTCCTGCCATATTGGAACAATGCGGATAGGACGTGCTCACGGTGTATCCTTCTCCTTCTACCCAGTAGAGGGGTTGACCGTATTCTGCAAATTCCTTTTTGTCGATGGTCACTGCTATATATGTTTGTCGTGCATCAGATATACTTAAACCGAACGCTATTTCATTATTCATATTTTCCTCCGTATTTGAATTGTACTCTTGGATAGGAACTAAAGCGCAGATTAGACAGAAAAATAGGACTTGTGTTTAGATAGTCCTAGCGCGTAACAATCCCAGTTGCGCAGCCGTTGTACTGTCCTCTCCACGATGGGCCAGCACCTTCCCGGTTGTCGGCCCTTTGTGTTTCATAGAACCAACTCCTCTGGTAGTACCTTAACGGCATCTATGATCCTTTCCGCCTCTCTTTTGGCTACTTCAGGTGTTTCGTAAACAGGACCGCTTTCGAGTAGCACTCGTGGCCTTGAGCATCCTGACGGCGTTTTGTCGTCGAACACAATAGCAAGACAATACTTTCCATCTATGGGTCCTAAAGAAGCGCCATAGATTAGATTCTCTGGATTGCGGATTATAAGAGCAGTCAATCGCGTCATTATTCCTCCAAAAGTTTCCTATACTTCTCTTCTTCTTCCTTGCCGTGGATATGCAGGATCGTGCTCATAGTTTCTTCGTAGCGTCCTGTACCGCCATCCAAAGTCTTGTCCTCATCGGCGGCTAGGACTTTCAACTCAGACGCTTTCGGTCCTAAATCCCACTCACTTACGCAGAACATCAACGTCTCTTCTCTTGTCATATCGTAGGCTATGAAGTGGTCTACAATATCGCTGAATGCTGCGTACTTCCCGTTAGGTGTCTTAACGATTCTCTGTCCCATTATTCCTCTCCCGAATTTTGTTTCCCATGCGCGTTAGGATTCCGTTGATCCTTCCTATTCTGTTCTTAATCAGTCTTTTTGACTTATATGCCGCGTATTGAGCAGAGCAAAGAGGACACTCGTTCATTGTGAGGTTTGTGCGAGGATACCGTCTGCTTTAGCTGACGGAGGAATCGCATCGTCCTTTCTGTAGATTGACAATTACATCGTAACATAGTATTGTGTGAATGTGAGCATTAAACGCGCATATCGTTTTCGAGTTACCCCCACGCCTGCTCAAGAGAACATCCTTGCTCGGACGTTTGGGAGTGCGCGTTTTGCCTACAATTACATGCTTCGTCTGCGAACGGATGCATGGTTCAACGAACAGAAGAGAATCGGCTACCATGAAACCTCCGCTATTCTGACAAAACTAAAGGATAATCCAGAATTCGAGTGGTTGAACGAAGTCAGTTGTGTTCCCGTCCAGCAATCGTTAAGGCACCTCCAAACCGCTTTTGGAAACTTCTTTGCGCACCGGAACAAGTATCCTATGTTCAAGAAGAAGGACGGAAAACAAGCTGCGGAGTACACAACTAGCGCATTCAAGTGGGATGGGAAAGAACTGAAACTGGCGAAGATGGATGAACCATTAAATATTATCTGGTCCCGTTCTATCCCTAAAGCGGCTAAGGTAACAACTTGTACAGTGTCTAAAGACTGCTCAGGCCGATACTTTGTTTCAATGCTATGCGATGATTCAGTAAGCGCAAAGCCTGAAGTTGATGGGAAAGTTGGAATTGATCTTGGATTGACACACTTTGCAATTCTGTCCAATGGAGAAAAGATTGCATCTCCTAATACTTTCCGTAAGAACGAAGCTAGACTTGCCATACTGCAAAGGAGACTAGCAAAGAAGCATAAAGGTTCCGCCAATCGCGCAAAGGCAAAGCTGAAAGTAGCACGTATCCATGCCAAGATAGCCGATACGCGAAAAGATTTTCTCCACAAACTCTCTACACGGCTGATAAACGAAAACCAAGTGATCTCCGTCGAGAGTCTAGCAGTAAACAACATGCAAAAGAACCATAGTCTTGCAAAGTCAATCTCCGATGCGAGTTGGTCAGAGTTTGTGAGGCAACTGGAGTACAAAGCACTTTGGTACGGACGCACTTTAATAGGAATTGATCGCTGGTATCCATCTAGTAAACGATGCAACGATTGCGGGTATACCATCGGTTCTCTTCCGTTGAACGTTCGAGAGTGGACTTGTCCAGAGTGCGGCGTGGTCCATGATCGAGACATAAACGCAGCACGTAATATCTTGGCCGTAGGGCTTGCGGTGTCAGTCTGTGGAGAGGATGTAAGTCCCGTGTTGCTGTAAAGCGACATTGGCAGTCCTCGGTGAAGCAGAAAGTCTCAACAGTGATGTTGGGAATCCACCCTCTTTAAGGGGTGGAGGATGTCAATTAGATGATTCACAGCCCGTAGAAGCATGGACCGACCTACCATAAGGTTGACTATTGCTTGGGACTTCTTTTGGATACCCCGTACTTTTTGTTGCTCATCGCAGAATTTACCGATCCACAGCTTTC
>Ga0302191_10000203_pt1 | contig 36112 bp, 16 predicted proteins | sample II_Bog_E3_1_FD_198775 | JGI IMG/M metagenome (GOLD analysis project Ga0302191, IMG submission 198775) | Peat permafrost microbial communities from Stordalen Mire near Abisko, Sweden - II_Bog_E3_1 | ecosystem: Environmental > Terrestrial > Soil > Wetlands > Peat | place: Sweden: Abisko...
AATTTAAAATATATCTTTAATATCCAATTATCTCAATATGATAGAAAGGCAATTGAACATATTATCACCCATATCAGTTTATCACGTTGATCATTTATTCAATAAAGCTTATATACGATGACAGAAAGTAATGTCTCTGTAATCGCTGAGCCAGAATATGCGAAAGAGGAAGAGCTTAATATCCAAGAATAAGACCTCACTAAAGCTTATAAAATGGGAAACAGGGCGACTGGAATCATGCTTATGATTCTTATATTCGGGGTGTTTTGGATTTACGGGTGGGGCACCGAAATCAGACTGGTGGGTTCTCCGTACACATATCCGCACATAAATTACATCTCTCAAACGATATATGGCAATCTCTTCATACTTAGCTCGATATTCACAGTAATAGGTTTCGGTTTACTTTTCGCCTTTTTCAAAAGCGCGAGTGCCTCTGGTCTGTTTATGAGTTTATTTATCGTTTCCTTCACGATTATTACATCTCCCTTCTTGCAGAAGTTTTGGTTCAATATTTTTATCGGAAACTTCCAAGGTACTACTCCTACATTCACTGATCCTTAAAGGTTTCTAAAAATAAGCATGGGTGGATCTAAAATTGAGATAGATTTCTACAATCTGAAGATAGCTCTTGCGAACGCTATCTCTCAATTGGTGCTAATGCTTGGACTGTTCGGCAAAATAACACCTCCTCAAATAGTAATCAGCTCGCTTCTTTTCAACTTTTCTTGGAACTTGAATCACTTCCTTTGTGCCATGCTTCAACAAAACGGCTACGATCAGCGTTTATTTGATGATTATCAAATATCAAGCGTCTATCTTTTCGCATCAACTTTTGGTATTGCGGCCAGTCTCGTCATGAAAAAGCCTTTCGCCTCACGTTATTTTAGTCATAGTAACTTCTCCGCTATTTTCGCTCAGTTGGGCATGTTTTTTATTTTCCTTTCCTTTTGCTCGACCACTACTTTCTTCTCACTCAAATTTTCAAAAACGTCCTCTTCACTATAATTTCCAAGAAGTTATGTTTGGCAGTAGGCTTTTTTAGGTACCTTCTTTTCACTTAGCGCTAGTGTGATATCAACTTATGCTTTTTCAAGTTTGTTTGGGGAGAAGGGAAAAATGGGTATTAGATAAGCACTTATTGGAATCATTTTGGGTGCAATCATCTATGGCCCTGTAGCTGGAACCTGCATCAATATTGGAGCTGCTATTGCATCTGGCATATTCGCTGGCTTCTTCTCAACATTTTTCTATAAGAAAATATATCCTAAACTTAATGCAAGTGGAGTGAGGGATACCTTTGGTTTATTCAGTATATGGATTATTAGTTTCATAGCAACTTTCCTCATCGCTCCTATTGTGATTAAAGCCTACTATAATAATGGTATTAACCTTACAACCTTTTAAACTTCGAGCACAGATACCATTGGGGAAGCTATAGATGATGATGATGCCGCAGGGTTACTACTAGGTTATGTAGGGATAACACTATTTATTGGAATTATTTCAGGATTAATTGTGGGAGCGATTATGAAAGCAGTTGATAAATACATTGGCGCTGAATTCCACGATCAAATGCTCTTTTTCTTGGATCAGGGACTCAGAGATTCATGCCGAGAAAGGGAAGCTTTTAGAGAAGAACCACCTATCTCTTAAGGGTAAATTAGAAACCCAGACATTTGAGATTATCTGATGATATTAATCTATTTAAACAATCTTAGTTGTCATATAAAATTAGCAAAATATTAATCATTGTCATTTAGGCAGAGAGCGATAACAAGCCTTGGCCCGGTTGAGCTGAGCTATGGCTTATTTGGTCTTCTCAAGCACTTTTTTAATGCGTTCTCCCATCACAGCCTATTGCGAGGCTTTGCTATTGATTATGGTTTTGCAATTTTTGGTTGCAGATTACTTCTAGAGTGTATACTTGTTGTCTAAATCAATAAGGGGAATGCTTTCTGTTTTTAAGTTTGATGATTGCTTGGGAAGTGTATTAGCACGAATAGGCTGAAAAGATGGCTCATTGGCATTATCATTGTTATGGCGACTACCAGTTTTTTGAGTTTTGGAAGTAGCACTTTTACCAGCTTAAAACAGATCTGTACAATGATTTTCGAATTTTTTTGAAACAGATTTAGATTGCTCACTTTCATACTATCCTGGATCTTCATAGATATTGGATCTTTTGGCCAAAAACTGAGGTTTTATGCATTTATTAACAAAGTTTTTGTACTGTAAAGGACCAGCAGATTCATGAATATGCTTGTTGATCACTTGATTACTACCTTTGATATCTATTTTTTTGTTATTTTCTTTCGGCTTAAACTGATGTTCGGATAACTATCTTTCGATAACAGCGTTCTAGAAATTCTCGTCTTATGGCCCAGATATTTATTAAAAATGAGGATTCAACTACATTTAGTATGTATCCACAGATTCTTCAGCTTACGGAAAATCATCTGGAGTGAAGCTAGGCAATCTATTGGGAGTTGGAGAATGACAATGAGGTTCTATGGGTGTGTTAGAAGTCACAGTAAATGTATATAGTGGTTGTTTAGTTCCAGATTGGAAAGGAATATGAGGACTTGCGATCTGAGCAGGTGGATTATTGTATATATTGATGCAGTTAATATGCTGCACAGATTCAGGATTAGTATAACCTTTACTGAATCTCTTCCTATCAACATTTTTCGGAACTTACTCTCTTTTGATTTCCAATGGTTCCCTTTCAAAAATATCGCTACTCTTTTTGCGTTTATTTGTATACTCCTTTGATTTATTAATTTAATTGTCTGATTCGTTATGCTTTTTTTTAATGGCTTTCTCTTTGAGTCTTTAGCGTATGAACTTGATTTCCTGATCGATCTTTTTCATCTTTTCTAATTGAATAGCATTTATCATTGAAATTTAGGATGAATGAGAATTATTACAACTTTTTATTTGAATTTTCTTGATTTCTGGAGATTTAGTCTATGAAAATCTCGTCTTCTTCTGCTGATCTCGATTTTATATTACTTAGTTAATTTTGTTATGTATTGAACTCGATTTATTGCTTTTTTATGAGTGAGAAATTGATTTTTCATCGCCAGCGTCTAACTGCTTGAACTATGGCAGGTCAAATACATCATGGTTAATGGGATTAATAATTTAATTGGAAGTGAGAGATGTTTACCACCAGCCAACAAGTTTATCTATACTGTTCATTACTGCCTTGTGATTGACTATCTTGCCTGATGGTCCACACATTAGCAAAGGAGAGATATATACCTTTACTTCTGCTGATCGAGTTATACCAATGTCTTATAATCTAAAAATATTGTATATTCCTTCCTTCATGAGATAATCACTTACATTACGTAAAATTTTCCCAAGGTTTATAGAAGCTACTTGAAAGATAAGATCTGAATAATTGTCATTGGAAATGATGATTTTTTTAATTGAAAACGGAACAGACTAAAAGTAGAAGGAATAGAACACATCAGTTTGCTAATTTTGTCCAGATTTAGAGTGTCCTCTAGTGATTTTTTGAATATTGATAATGTTCGCGTGATGCAGTTTAATTATTTTTTGCAGTTTGGCATGCGATATATCACTGTTTACCACTGTTTTGAATATTTTTTAAGCTTGCTTCACGCTTTATGCGAAGGGATATTGGTTATGCGAAAATGTAATAAAACTGTCATTATTGCCATTTTTAATTCCCTCAGCGTGATTTTGACTAAAGGAACTGCCTTTAGGCATAAGGGCTTTCTCTTTGCCATTATTCAGCGATTCCTGAATATGGTTGAATTGATCATGGGCCGGCTTTCGCATGTTTTTAATGATAATTTTAATCAATTCACTAATTCATAAAGAAGTTTTATTGATGCATATATTTTACAAAAATAAAATAAGGCCTATATACTAATAACAGAAATTAAGCGTTCAAACAAAAATAAATCATGTCAATGAGTCCATAATTTTACCTGTCTGTCTTTACCCCCAGAAACCACGAGTCTTCCGTCGATGTCCCAGTCCAAAGCAAATATCTGGTCAGCGTGTCCAGGAAGATCCATCATTAATTTACGCGTTTTTAAATCCCAAAGCTTAAGGGTGGAATCCTGACTTGCAGAAATTAAAAATCTACTATCAACTGACCAACTCATCAGATACACAGGGCCAACATGACCGTCGAAGTTACACATAAAAACTCCTGTGTAACCATCCCAAAGTTTGATCTTTTTGTCAAAGCTACCAGATGCTATATATCGGCCATCAGGAGAGAATAGTACATGATTTATTGGTTTACCATGCCCAACCATCTGCTTCACAGGTAACTTATTTGGTAATTAGAAAAGCATTAAGGTGAAATCGTCAGATCCGGTAACTAATCTTTAACCGTGGTGCTGAACTGCTTTTTTGTAAAGTTATAGTGCTCGTTCGTGCTTGTCAGTACCTTAAAATCCTTTGCCTGATTAATAGCACCCTCTTTTGATTACATGTTCTGTTGAAAGCGACATTGAGTTCACCCAATGTCCATGCTTTTTCAAATCCTTAAGGTAGTTTCCCTGAGAATCGAAACAGCAAATTCTTTGGTCCTCCGAGCATGTGTATATCTAATCTCTACCGCTCCAAAGCACTTTTGTTACGCATTTTGTATGATTTCCAAATGATCTTTCGCACACTCCACTGTCAGTATTCCATAATCTAAGGGTGCTGTCCTTAGCACCAGAAATTAGTTTGTTGCACTGTTTGGAGAGATGTAAAGGTATCCATGCCAAGGAAGTGACCCATTTGCTATGACCGGCCAATTTCACAGAATTTTAATTTTCAGGGTTATATATTGTAATCATACCATTTTTTTAAGCATAAGCAAGCTTTTATGCATCTGGAGACCACTGAACTATCATTACCCAATTGTCAGCCTTGATTTCTTTCAAAGGAGTTTGAGTATAAACATCCCAAAGACGGACTGTTCCATCTCCTGATCCTGACGCTAAATTTTTGCAATCAGGACTGAAATTGATTGAAAGTACTGCCTCAGTATGTCCGTACATACTGCTGGATGATCGAGTAACTGGCCGAACTTTAAAATTTGAGATAGGATGATACATAACTTCTAAATTGGCCTCGAAGCTTGTGTAGTTGATCTGTTGAAAGAACGTTTAAAGCTTAGTTTTGATCTCTTTTATTTTGTAGAAGAAGTTGTATTAATCTTTTTCCTCTTCGGGAAGCAAACTGTTGACCAATTCTTGGAACTGTTGAGGGCCAGCCGAGACGGGCAGTTAGTAGACGCCTAGTGATTAATTGCGATTATTAATGAAGTTAACAATGACATTCTTTGGTATTTCTAAGGTGGGCTCTTAGTTTTGCTTTATTTTTTTCTTACCCTGCATGATCAACAATCGATTATAATTGGTCTATCTATCGGAGAGAATATATAGTAAATCCTAGAATGGGTATGAGGGTATATGAATCATTTTTTAATCATTTTTCGCTTGAAATGGAATCGCCGAGCTTTTTATTTTTATTGCTCTTACTGACTTATGAAGGGGTTGAAATCTTTACTCGGCTTTTGGAAAATTCGTATTTGCTTGGCTTGACCTTGAGGCGGAGTGTAGTTTCTCTGGGCTAACTTTTTTTATGCGACTCTGTTAAACTTTTTCTAAAGTTTTGACTTTTCTATAGCTCTCTTAACCCTAAGTGGTCTATCTTTCAATTTAGTGCCGTTCATTGTTTGAATAGCCTTAAACATATCTACATAAATCTATGGTTACCTAATTTGTTTGCAAATCTAACGTATCCAATGCCGATTCCCTTATATGTATTTTTATCGCGGATGACCCTTACATTGATTATCTCCCCTACAGACGAAAAATGATTCCTTAATTCTTCCTATCTGAGCTCTAAGGGTAGATTTCCAACAAAAATGGTAGTTTCGTAGTCAAGATTATCATCTAAACAAAGAAATACCCGGAGAGTATGTTCTTCAACTTTGGTACCATTTACTTAACAAGCCTTTTCGGCTGCAGCTTTCTCTGAAAAACGAACGTATGCATTCATCGAATCTGCTCCTTCTGTATAATTTTTAAGGATAAAGTTGGCTTTTGTGCCTAGTTTGTTTTGTTCAACAGGCACTGATCTAAACCATACTTTTTAAATAGTCCCGTACGAATTGAATAAATTCTTGATATCACGCTTCTTTAATCCTATAGGCACGTTACCTATAAAAATAGCTGATTAGAGGTTTTCAGGCTATTATGGCTTCGGCTCAGGAGCCAGGTATACCACATTGCTAGGGTTTAGTTCTGCTTATAGGTTTTAGAACTTTTTGCTGTGCTCCTGAGAAAAGAGATTACTGATAGCGGCGTCTTTCTTATGTGATTTGTCCCTTTTTTAAAAAAAGGAGGAGAGAGTGCTCATAAAGATTTATAATTAAAGCAAACTATTCTGATATAAGTTTAATATCCATAACAAAATAATTTGCCATATTTTGACTATTTGATTTTTAACGATATTTTGCTGAATGCTTGTAATAATTTAGGAATCCTATAATGCTTTTTGTCTTACAAAAAGTAAAGAATCAGATTTATTATTCAAATATATTGTAGGCTAAAACATGGAGGATAACGAAATCAGCAGTGCTGAAGTCATTCATAGGAATGAAAAATAGGCTGACGTCAAAAACGAAGATATGATTCGCAAGCAATAGTATCTGAAGATTCATGTGCATAGCGTCTATTCATAAAATGATACTAAATTGGAAGAATTTGCTAATTTATTTATAGATTAGTTACACAAAAGAAAGAAAGTATAAGTGGGATAGTTGGGAGAGAATGTGCTTGAGTATGTCAACCTTTAAGAACTTACAGAGGTTGTTTTGATGTTTTAGGAAAAACAAAAAATTGGCTCGGTGCCAGCAGATTTACCTATTAAGATTAACTAAATTGAAAAAATAGATGAAATTGATGAGCCTTTGCCGTTCAAACCCTAAAGAATACTCTATGTAAAAATATGTTTATTGAGATAAACGGTGCCTGGGACTATAAACTAATAGGCTAAGAGCATTGTAGAACAATTAAACCATATTTTCAGTTAAATTAAGACAGTAATCCAAAAGTAAAGCTAAACAAGTAAATCTCTTGATAAGCAGACATTTTACTAAGAAAAATGGAGGGTTTTTTGGTATTGGCGGAAGACTTGAATTATGGACTACTGTGCAAACCAATTTTACCAAAGATTCCGTGGAAAGAAAAATACAGGATTTTATTTTCCTTCAGCAAATTTTAAAGAAGTGTTTTCCTCATACGTTTATTCCTCCCCTTGAAATAACTAAAGAATAATTGAATCAAGTTAACTAATTGAGCATGCAAAGATCTTTGTTGTAGAGGTGCCAATTCTTCATCACTGCTGTGTGCCTTAGCAAACACCTGCTGTAAAACTTTTTTACATTCCGATTTTTTAAAGAATTAAAGTATGATTCATATGCGGATCATAAAAAACAAAATGATATTAGGGTTATTAATGAATTGAGACTGGTGTAAGACACTAGAAAAAAGATTCATATCTAAATTAGTAATTAAAATTAGATGCTGAAGAAGGATTATAGGAAAATGAGTGGACAACTCTAAAAATTTTGGAAAAATAATTCAAGACTGAATGGTAAGATTGCCTCTCTACTAACAGAAATATCAAGATGTCTAGAAGAGGAAAAAAAAGAGTTTGACTTCATCATCAAAGCTATTACATAACATGATCTCAATAATCTTTCCAAAAGCTATCAAGGAATGCTCAATGTTATGCTCGGCTGCCAGGATATGGTTTTAATTTACTCTCGTAATTTCAACCAATACCAGTCTGCTTTCCAAAAATTCAACACCCGGCTGTCTATAGATTCGTAGAAAAATTGGCATGCTTTTTCGAAGTATAGTGATGAGTTTAAGTAAAAAGATCGTGAGTATAAAAAATTAAGAAAGGCTTTCTTATAAAAGGATATGTAAAAAAGTCAAACGACATAACTAAAATAGTCTCTTTAAAAAATGACAGAGGCTACATAGAGTCGAACTATTTATACACCCAATCAGTCAATTATATTGGAGCCTGAATTCATAGAAGAGCAGGAAGCATTGTGGATCGCAAAATACTCGAAATGGCAAGCGTATATGAATAGCGAATATATTAATAGTTTTTAAGGCCTCCTTGACGGAAATGTTATGACCCTCAGTCAAATACTTCGTTAGAATGCACTTTAAATACCGCAATTCAACAAGTAAAGTTAGCGATAGTCTGAAGCTGTAATCAAAAATATGAATTGCATTCTCTGATAAGCCTTGATATCAATCATGTATGCTCTAGGGTAAAGAATTCATTATATTTATGCAAAATTAAGATATATATAATAATTGTGCAAATATCACAAGATGGAAGGTCTTAGTATGGCCAAAAACTCTTATTCGTTAACTATATAATAATTTTTTTACTTTAACCATCCCCATCATGATCAAATTCCTCGATCATAGCCTGCAACTCTTCCTCCTTCAGAACTTCTCCTAATTCCTTCGCAACTCTGCGCAAATCAGTCAATGAAATCTTTCCTCGGTTTTCCACGTCAAATAATCTGAAAGCTTTTAGAGTTTCTTCAATAGGATCGCGCTATCCATACTTTCTTTTCATTATTTCGAGGTAATCTTGATAACTGACTTTACCTGTTTCTTAAATATCAAATTCTCTTGCGAGTTGCACAACCTCTGATTTTTTAATATCGAAGCCAAGTGCTCTCAGGATCACTTTAAGCTCATGGTAAGTAATACTTGATGTTTTATGGGGGTCAAATAAATCAAATGCCTCCTTAACTTATACCTATTGTTCAGCTGCTAGCCCGAGCTTTTTCTTGCGAAGGTCAGTTTTGTTTGAGTTGAATTGAGGAGAAGAATCTCGGTAGTTGGTCGACATTCAAATTATTAACGAAGTAATTATAAATATGTTTTGAGAGTTACTATAGTTCAATTAAGTAATAAAAAAAATTTATCAAAGAGTTGACACTTAACATTTTTTACCAAAGAATTGGCATTTAAACACTGTATATTTATTTATGATGGTACAGTAATAATGATTTGATTAAGTTATTGATAAATCACTCAGTAGCCTTCATCTTCTTCATTAGTCTTCGGCTTCACTTGATGGTTTATAGACTTCTTAAATTATTTTACATTTAGCGAATGTTTGCCTTCTTTGATATGATTTTAGAGTTCTTTAAAAGATTAAAGCAGTTAATCGCAAATGAAACAGTAGGTGGATATTTTAAGTTTAAACTTGTTTTGCAGTCGCTCATCACTTTTTCTCTTCCATTCCTTCATTTCCAGGCGTTCAAATTCTGCCTTTTACGCTGATCCATCAGGATAGATTATCATCAGCTGAGAAAAAGGAAGAATTTTCACTCGTTTTTCTCCCTCGATCATGACTCCAAAATAATGACCATTGGCACATGCATAAGTCTTATAACTATAGTCAACGTAATTTCCAAGGAGAAGGGTACAAAAATGATTGTTAAACTCGTTAAACTATGCTTTTACTACATTGTCTTCTTCAATTTAAAATAAGTCCCTATAAATTTCCTTTACTATAGGCCCGACTTTCTTTAATTTGGCCAGTTTTAGACCACAAGAATCCTCTCCACAAGCTAGGTAAGCCTCGTGATTGAGGGCCTTATCCTCAATAATCTTAATCTCTTTGAGTTTTTTAATTTTCCACTAATTATAGTTGTTTTTCCTCTCTTCAACTGTGATTCCTCCAATGATTTGATGAGTAAAAAAGTTTTCCCGAAGTTTAATGGAACTGATGTCATTCATAAATATTTTATCACTGCTCTTCTCAACATCCATGCCTTCCATGTTCATCTCCTTAAACTTGAGAATCATTGCTTCGTAAGCTATTTTAATTTCTTTCTTATTTTCGAAGAGTTAAGTTAGATATGATTACTACCAACGCTCTTATTCGATTATTTATGATCTCTATAAGTGGACGAATTATAGAAGTAAGTACTGGAAATCGCCGAATTTGAGATTAGGCAAAGGATTCAAGGAAAGAAATTATCTGGTTTTAGCTCGGATTATATTGGCCTTTCCAATCTACTTATCAGTGAGATTATAAGTGATGCGAATGCGATGTTTTCGTTTTAATTGGATGAATTAATATTGATTTTTTTGCTTATTTGGAATCAGATTGATGAAGGGATAAAAAAGTAAGTGTCCAATTATGTCTAAATATTTAATGTTAGTCGGCAACAAAGATGTGTATCTAGCCACCATCCTCGAACTTTGCTTAGCAATGTTATTAGCTATTAAAAATTTGGCGGAGTCTCCTTCGTTAACATTGACCACTCTGTTTAAAGAGTAGTTATCTATGGCTACAGTCTGTTCCTTACCGAATGTAACAGGTCGGCCTTGCTGCATATGATCCATCTATCCGAAGCAGCGTAATATTTAAGGAATGGATAGATAGTTTTTACTCATAGTCTTCTAATTGCCTCTGTCATCTGAATACGCTCTTTTATTCTATTATACGTAGCGAATAAATAGAAATTTATTTAGATCCTTCTCGTCGTTAAAATGAAGGTAACTTAGGCCGTGAGTGACAGTAAAATCACATTTTGGTATCTTTGCACTGCGTTCCAAATGACCAATCCATACTTTCTTCAGTCTCTATTAGGCTTCAATGTTCTAAGGTTTTTTAATAACTGTTGACCCTAAAAGACAGACAGTATTATGATGTCGAATATCATTCCTTTTCATAAATTTGAGCCTTTTTTCTTGCTTCTCATCATACATAGGCTCCCTCACTTTCAAAAGATTCTCGATAAACCCGCCCATAATGTTCATTTTGAAGCGAAACAGAAATTATTTATCCCTGCTTTATTAGCCCATAAGCTTACGGCATAACTATTCATAACACTTATCTTAATTAGCAGATGATGTGATTTTAAATATTTTATCTAGCTTTTTATCCATGCGCTTGTTGATATCATTAATAAGCTATTTGACTTAGTAGAAGATCTAAAGAGTTAAGCTTTGATCATAAGAAAGGGATCCATTGTAGCTTTGACGTTTTCTATCTTGGTTTCCATAGGCCTTCTGAGTCTGTCTGTAAAGACTAATTAGGGCATAAAAATCGCAGCCTTCAGGGTTATCCATAGTCTCGTAGTATTTCATATAATTCTTATCGATATTTCCTCGCCTAATGGCATTCTTGCTTTGACTCAAGATCGATACCAATATTATCATATCCTCATAAGTTCCGAATAGATGTGACATTATTAGGAGCTTGCAGTAAGTGATATCAATTGGAATATCGATATAAAAACGTCCTAAATTGGTGAGAAAGAACTAATCTCCTCGAAATTAGAGACCTCCACAAAATTGAAGAGATTTTATTGATGTGTCAATGTTTTTTAGCTTTGGTGGCTGAATGGCGGACCCTAACACTTATCCAGGATCTGTGAAAATATTATTTTTTTAGCATTCATGAAGTAGCTTAATTCGAAGAATTAGTTTATCTAAAGAGGACCTTTGGATTTAAGGGGTCGAGTATTCTGGTAATTTTAAGTAGAAGCTTTTTTATAACATTCTAAATATGACTCCATTGCAAACTCGGCCTGTTCTGCCTGCTCTCTGATTGCAACTGGCCTGGCTCGCCCATACAAGCTCTAGATTCTCCATTCTGCTTTTGAGATCAAACTTAATTTCTTTTGAAAGGCAAAAGTCAATAACGTACTTAACTCCCATCACCGTGATTGAACTTTCTGCAATATTTGTGGCTATTATGATTTTAAATTTGTGGCCTGGAGGAGAATGAAGTTTAGTAGTGATTTATTAGTTAAGAATTGAAGAGTGGACATGGATAATATCGAACTCCTTCGTGACTCTTTCAGTTCTAAAGAAACGGTAAAGGGCCTCACTTAAATTTTATATTTCTGCCAAACCAGGCATGAAAATCAGAACAGAAGCTTTGATTTAATTGTCTTTGTGGATATTAACGATTTGTTCAACAATAAGATTGACAGTTTAATAAAGTTCCTTATGAGTGCTGGGGTATTTGTCACTAAAAATGACAGAACCCCATCGAATGTTCAACGACCCTTAAGGTAGGAACTACTGGAGAGTGTCCAGATAGTAGTATTTGCGAGTATATTTACCTGGTTCAGTGACATTAATGGTTGGACATGGATACTTGGCTTTCATGAATTAAAACTCATGTTTTTCATAGACATCATTGTCACTCTCAATTTCCATATTTTATTCCACATCAGCTCCCCCATTCTATTCTTCAACTTTTTGTATTCTAAAACTTTGCTTTGCCATTATTATCTTTTTGTAAAAATTCTATTCCTTCAGGATGTTGTCGATGTGGTCAGATGCAAAGTAATATCTAAAGAGTTAGTTATCAATTGTGGCACTCATTAGGATTATTCTTACTTTTGGATACTATCTAATGACTCTTTTCACAGTTAGCAAGATAAAGTCAGTATCAATATCTCTCTAATGAACTTCATCCAGAATGATGAAGGGGTATTCTTTAAAAAATTATGTGCTGTGAACCAATCTTTGCATGAATATGCCGTTGGTGACGAACACTATTCGATTTTATGGATAAACATAAGACTTCATTCCAATTTGATAACCGATTTGATTTTTCTAGTACATCTGCCGATCTAAAATGTTAAACAAGTTTAAGACTGCTAATCTTCTTGGTTGCACACACATTATCTTCGAGTTTTTGTCCCCAATATTCCGAAGGTATTCATAGATGAGTCTAGGAACTTGGGTTGATTTTCCGCATCCAGTTTACCCAGTGACCAGTACGAACTGATTGCTAATGATTGAAGTAAGAATTTATTCCTTTTTCTTATAGATTGGTAGTTAAAGTATAGTGGGGGCGATTCGAGATTGAAGTGGCAATATGGGACATCTCTCATAGATATGCCATCTGATCTATTGAGGAGTATTGATAATCTTATCTCTCGACCTCGATCGAGATCTACCTCTTTCTCTGTGTTTTTTCTCATACTCATCTTTTCCTTCATTTTTTCTGTTATTCTCTTCTTTGATATTAAGATTGGACTCTCTGTCTTATTTCCTTCTAAACTCATCCTGTTTCTTTTTGATCTGCTTATCGTATATTCTTTTGAATTCATTAGAGTTGCTACTGCTCGAAGAGTCAGAGTCAATCTACATGATCAAATTGAATGATATAAATTGCCAATTATAAATTGTATATAGTCATTTATTCAATTCTATAAATCAGCAACGTAGGACAGTCCAATAATAACTTAAACAAACCATCGCAGAAATTATCACTCTTCGTTTGCGTAGGAAGATACTTCATCATATATATCTCGCATATACTTCTTCATCTCCTCCTTTATTTGAAACTAAAGCGGACTGATTAAGTCTTAGTCTCTATTTGGGTTTATGAATAACTATCCACCTAATTTTACTGATTGTGAACCATTTTCATCCCCTCTTTCTGAAGATTTTGATCCAGTTTAAACGCTTTATATTTCATTCTCAGGCACACAGCTCTTTATCTTCTCTTCAGAAGTCAACTGAACAATCTCATTTTCGGATTACTCCTCATATTTTACTGACTATTAATCTTACTCCTTTTTCTTATATTGAATATTATCTGATTGGATTTTTATTCTATTTTTGAGAGGATCAGAGTCTACCTTGCGATAGTAATGCAAATTTTGACCATTTGAAACACTGACAATGTGATGGAAATTTCTTTCAGAATTTTTAAGATAGACTTAATCCTCAGCATATTTTCGATGACCTTCTCTAAGTTTATTTTTGCTAATAGCGACATTATGCTGAACTTTATCAGATACCGAATGGATGGGAGGAGCAGCTTCGATAACTTGATTGAGCCTTTCCCGGTCTCTGGTGGTGATAAATTAGTTAATGGCTTGAACAGTACGATTCAGTCTTTTGCGATCGCACTCATCATAAAGGTAGATATCAATGAGTAGAATTCTAACATCTAGAGCGTCTGGTGATCTCATCATTATCTTAATCTTATGATCATTAAGAGTAACTAACTTTTCAACTCGATTTGGTGCCATTTTCTTAATAAACAGATGCATTTTCCGCAAAGACATTCTTAAAATTTTGTTAAGTCTTCCTCGTAAAGAGTCTACTGTGTAAAGATGCTGTTTCTGTGGATATTTTTGCCTAAAGAAGGCTTTTACTTTATAATGCTGGTGTAGTTTTTTGTAAGAGTTTAAAAACTAGGCCTAAAACTCTTGAGTCCATAGTGATAGATCCTAATTTTTGTTTGTTTTGATTTTTCGTTCTTTGACAGTATTTTATGTTTGATACACTCTATCAAGTTGCATCTACCCGATTTTCTTTTTTAAAGCCTTGAGCACGGCAATATAGAATTAGATTGCATCTTCTTCAGTTATTGAAACGTTGGCAAGTCCATAAAGAATTTATACAAAATGAAAAAAAGTAACACAATGCTTTGCATCCATATTGAGGCGGATGTTGCACAAATAACTAAGCATAGCCCTGATTTACACTCTATTTAAGGGTTTTATGCTTCTTTTGCAGTCTATTTTTAGAAAATGTTACAATTTTCTAAATCCCTCTATAACTACGCTACAGGCTATGTTTTTATACTTTCTTCGGTGTATAAATAATAAAATAAGTACATAGTGATCTTAGTTTTCGTGACTGCTAACTCAGCATTGAGACCAGCTATTCCGTAATCCCTGTTGACATATGCTCTTGCCACTATTCTTCTTTTCTTATATCTAAGTTAGTCATCTTCATCCATAAATTTTCTCTACTTGTCTGGCATATACATAAAGTAAGGTTGTTATTTTTTTATTTTTACAGGTTAATCATTAGTTCTCAAGTTTTATAATTCCTATTGTAAACTTGATTTAATTTCTGCTCTGGAATTGATGAAGTCATTAAGTAATTTTTGTTCCTCCTCCTCGGTTGTTGGCAGTGGTAATTGATCATTTTATCTCTGTTTAACCAAACTATTGTAAAGATTTTTAATAAGTTGGCCAGTTTCTTTGTTTGGTATTTATGTCTATAGCATTTTCATGACTTCATGCACTTCCTATGTTAGTGAAATCGTACTCGATTTGTGGGATTTTTATCATATTCTACTCTTTTCTTTAGAGAAACTATCTTTAGATGGTCATCCTTTATCTTTTTGAAATATTACTACTCGCAACCTACTTAGAGTTTTTCTCTGTAAAGTTCGATGGCTTTGGTATAGTTAGGGCAGTGACTATCCGATGGATCTGCTTTTGTTGCTTTTTCTGTATTAGTTTTCAATAGAGATGAGTAAGATTTAAAAGATTTATTTTCGGATTATAACTGATGAATTGGTTATATAGAGTTAGGTTTAAAATTCATTTGATTGGCGGTCTGTCTTTGATCAAGGATAAAGGTTGATTATAAGTTATGATTCTAGTATCGAAGTTATATACAAATATATAAACAATTCTATTTGTATGATAAACCCTGAACATTTTTAAATCGCATCATGAATTTAATTGAAGTAGCCAGGAAATTATAGATTGACTTAGTAAAATTTATGTTTTGGGATGGAAAGTTAATATCATTGCTAAGATGTCTTGGCTGTCTTAGATAGATTGTCCTGAGACATATCTATAACTTCAAGAATCACCCCTCTGTACTTTAGGGCTTATATTGACCCACGATTAGATGTAACATTAATTGGATTGAACTCTGCATCAGTAGCTGAGTACTCAAATAAAGAATGGCCAACCGTTTAAGCTGGTACAAATTTTAGATCATCGTAATCGAGTTGTTGCCTACTAAATGGAAAAGTACTTAGATTCAAAGTGGTGAGATTAGGACAATCTGAAAGGTTTTATATTTTTGAGATCTGATTGTGACCTAAGTCAACAGTTAAATACAGAGGTCCAGAAACTGCAGCTTTTAGAGAGAATTAAGATTCTTAATCACTGAAATTTGATTATAGCCCAGGTTTAAGAATGTCAGTTCAGTCAAGGCTTGTATGTGATCTATATCTGTAATCATATTTTTGTCTATCTAACGTTAATAATACGCAAGTCAAGAGTTTTGAGTCCAGTGAATAGACTCAAATCTATAATCCTAGTCAGTTGAGAGTTCCCTGAGTTAATTGAAAACTACAAAGATGCAATTATTTCACCTTCGTTAAATCGACTCCTGATTCGATGTGGTAGATTACTTTTTGCAGGTTGCAACTCCTAGCTTGCTACAGAATTCTTTAAAGCTTTTGTTGAGGGGTTTCCTCTTTGGGCACTTCTTCTTTGGCCACTGTTAATTTTAGTTTGTTTTGATGTTCCTGTAAAATTTATATCAAGATTCTATTTTTAGTGAGGAGAGAGGCATCAATATTCAGTCGACAGAATGGACAAGTTGGCTAATGAGTATTAAGGAGACGATCAACACAATTTCGACAGGAATTGTGCTGGTTGATACATAGCATAATTGGCTCACGATCTTTAAGATTGTATTCGAGGGTACATACATTGCAAACCAAACTGTCCGCTTGGAGAGAGATCTATTGACGAGTGGTCTACTTCTTTTTCTTATTAGATGAGGCGCCGGCGCATGCTCCCATGAGTTATTATATTAAAAATACTAAGAAAGGTATGAACTTAGAGTTTTATCAATGAAGCTAAAAGTCAAACAAAACAAAGCAATTCATTTATATAAAGGGCAATGTGCAATATTCATCTATGTTTGCACTGACAATAATTTCATTTTATAAACCGATTCATTATAAATTATCAAAATTTGGGTTTAAAAGCCTTGAAACCTCTTTGAACGTAATATTCATTGGTGGTCATTTTCTTTATTTATTTTACTGAGCTTCTTTCCTGCATACAAAGGAGCCATTGCTGTAATTTTACATTGCTTGCGTCTATTTTAACATTGAAAAAATGCTCAATTATTATCCATCTTTCGAACCAAGGATAAACCATAAGATCCGCTAACGAAATAGCCTCTCCAAGGATGTATGGCCCCACTATTTCTTTGTCAACATGATTCAGAAGAACTTTAGCTTCCTCCTGAAAAGATTCAATACTTTAAAATTGTTTCAGTTTTGCTCTGTTAAATAAATTAACTATAGAAACAATTGAATGAGTCATAAAAGCTCTCATTTTGGCTTTTCCTTATGCATCATTTGGAATGAGAGACGTTCCTGTTTTGAAATTTTAAGCCAAATACCAGCATACAATTTCGCTTTCTGTTAATATAATATCTTTATGGATGAGGATTGGCACCTTTCCTTCTGCAGCCGGATCTTTTCCAATTGCCTTTGCATATGTATCCTTGAAAAAAGGTTCGAACTCTTTAAGACTGACTGATCTAAAATAGGCTGGGACATCCTTTTCCAGGGCAGTGAGAAGTGCTCGATGCGCAAAAGGACAGAATTTGTTGTAAACTATGATGATTTGTTATTTTGATTGCATTAATAAAATATTGATTAGGAATTAATAAATCATTCATACGGAATTTAGCCTTGCATTTCTGAAGTTGAAAGGGTTATTATTTTAAAGATGTTTATAGAAATTAATCGAGCGTAGCATGAAAAATTATAATTAATTCTTGTGACATTTATCAGAGATGAGCAAATGCTACAAAGACAGGTACAGCCTATAATAGAGGCAAGCCAAGGCCAAAAACTTTCAATAGACTGACCCCGATAAAATAATGGTGATCGCTGAAAAACACTCCAAATCAAAACTACCTGATCTTCCGAATGCAAAGTACGTATCCTATTAAATAGATTTCTGGCTTACAAGCACTTCAAGTTTGGACAAATAAAAAACCTAGTTGAAAAGAAAATACGAGAAAAGTTGAGCAAAGAGAGAGAGGGAAAATAGTCATATTTTCTATATGTGGGAGAAACATCCCCTGGAGCATGTAACCAGTATAAGTTATTCAGAGGAGTTGATGCAGACGGTCTATTAAAAATATAAAGAAAAAGATGGCATATTGTATATTACGTACCAAGAACAGGAATCCTTTTGATTTGTATGCACATCTCATCATCCCAATTTATTTCATCACTCACAGAAGAGGCATTATCTATCAAAATACGATTGATTTAAACTAGAATTAAGATTATTGTAGCTATCTAAAAGATAATTTTTATAATAAATTGAAATCGTCTTTCATATTGTATCTTAAAATTAAAATTAGGGCTTCTCTTATTCATAGCCTTAATTAATTCAGATATTACACGAAAATGTTAATAAGAGGTAAGTTTATCGTTTTGGAAGGGCTAGACAGATCTGGTAAGAGCTCAGTGTCTAGATTTCTCTCTCACAAACTGTCAGAAAAAGGACCCACAGTGCTTATGAACTTTCCAGATAGAACGACGAGCATTGGTACTATGATCAGCCACTTTCTCAGCAATAAAGTTTAACTCGGAGATGAAGCAATACACTTACTCTTCAGCGCAAACAGATGGGAAAATACTGGTAAAATGGTAAATTATCTGTAAAAAGGAACCAATATCATTTGTGATCGTTACTGGTACTCTGGAGTGGCCTATTCTACAGCTAAAGGCTTAAACTATTAATGGTGTTGTGCCCCTGACAAAGGATTAATTTAGCCAGACATGATTATCTACCTCAAGGCTGACCCTTAGATCCTTAGTAAACGAGCCAATTATGGATAAGAACGCTTCTAAAGGCTGGATTTCCAAAAAAAGGTAAAACAATCTTTTGAAAAGATATTTGAGTAAAATCCAGCCAAGGTGCATGTAATCGACGTTGGAAATAAAACTTTAAAAGAAGTGGAGGATTAAGTTGAGAATATTATGAATAAAGGACTGATATGAGAAACACTTTATTTGTCTAATTAATTATGATGATTTGAAGAATCAAAGAAAAACCTTTTTTGAAGGAAAAATCTTTAATTATGCCCTGAAAACTAATCAAAGCAAATCTTCCGGGATTTTTTTATTGCCCATTTTAATATTTATTATTTATTTTATCATTTGCTTAATTAACATTTATAAAATTATAAGCACAAGTGTTTTTCTTAATTCATCGATTGATTTCGTTAATCAGTGGCAAGTTAATATCAAACAGACTACAAGCATTAGCAGCGAGAAAACTTAAAGTCCGTTCTTTTTTTCCTAGACTAACTTTTATAATATAAAAAAGGTAGTTAAACAACTATTGATGGATGTGGCAACAGTAGAAACTCGATCAATACCTGTTGTATTTTAGTTTCCAAAATTAAAGAAGCTGTTGAAGTTAACAGTCAATACTCGAACATCGATCAAATCATACATTCCGCTGTTTATTTCCAAATTTGATGCCGACATTGCTAATTTGCAGATCGCTGCTTCACAAAAAATAGGTAAAGAGAAATTCGCCATGGCAATAGACATCCCTTTAGCTTGGAGTATAATAAAGATGGAACAATCTATTGTAATCGAGATTAATCCAACATACACTGGTGGTTGATTTGAAGCAAAGCAGTTTGATTTTTGATAATCTTTAGAATAATAATTTCAGCAGGCGAAATTTGTCCTTAAAGAATTAGATAATTACTCATCGATTCAACAAAATATTTTGAAGGGCATTTTTACGCGCAAAAACCCTAATTAATAAATTCAAAATAACAAACACACCATTATATTGATGGATAAAAATATTTGCAAAAATAACGGACAAAAATTACTTATGAAAAGGAATAACTACCATAGTAAATATGTAATTAAATATGCTTGACTATTTTGATCGGAATTTTATGTGATGATTTCGGGCATGTGCCAGCCTAATAATATGAAATGTATGACACAATAGCCGATATATATATTAAAACATAATTTTTTATAGCAATGCTCTAAGCTAGAACCAAGCGTATAAAGACTGATTATTCCAAAAGTTCTAATAAACATTAAATGTTTAACGTTAAGCTGCGATAAAATAAGTATAGTATGCCAAAGCGTGTCTCTACTCTTGAGAGCAGGTAAAATTAGATTAGTATATCTCAAGATATTCAGCTAGAATACTGTAATTCATCCATCACTAGACAAACTATGAATTACTCAATTAAGAAGCGATTCGACAGGAGAGGAACAATTTAACAATGAAGATACAAGAGGTTAGAGAAGCACTTCATAAGATGTTGCAGATATCTCTTCAAAAGCGAAATTAGGAGGACAAAGCATTTTAGAAAATAACCATTGCTCAAGAAATGGGTCTTAATTATCATAATCTTTGCAAAGAAAGTCTCAATAACAAGTAAATAATTGATTCTCTGAAAGCAGAGTATGCCGATATCAATCAAAAGTTAGTATGGCTTTGCAATCCGGACATAAAGCTGAACTAAGCAATACTAATCGAATAAACAGATAGCATGACTAAGAAAATGAAAAGATAAATTGAAAAGATGAGAAAGAACAAATTTTTACGTTAGAGGGAGATTGTAAGGGGAAAAATCAATTAAAGCAGTGAATTGCAATAACTACAGAGAGAATATATTGCCTTGACGAAGAAGGAGTAGAATCTGCTGTAACGAGTGCAAATTATTCAAAAGGATATTATTGACAGCGATATCAGCCTTTTAAAGCAAAAATAATATTGTACCGAAATTAAGGGCGAGGTAACGAAGATTCCCGAAGCTAAGTCTGAGAACATGAAATAGCATTTATAGATTATTTATAAAAGCCACAAAAAGCAGTTATAACTCAATCTAAAGAAGCACGAAAGGCAAGAGGAATCGCTAAAAAAAAAGTACTATCAGCTACTGGTGGATTACCAAAATTATGGAATTAGAGAAGAGGAGATTGACAATAAGATATTTATTGTTTCCAAACAGAATTAATATGCACTTAATAATATCGAGCAAAGGTTGAAAAAATACGCAAGGAAGAAAGGAGGAGACAATCATAAAGACTTTATGCTAACTGAGCCAGAATAATCAAAACAATAATATAGAACTGAAATAAAGGAATAATAGTTAGATATTGGAGAGGAGAGAGAAAGTGCTCAGCGAAGATTAAATGCAATCAATGCTAATGCTTGCAACGTTGTTAGAAAATGGAATATCAAAAAAGGAAGAGGCAGCATTATAAAGCAAAGTCTATCTTCTTCGATATCAAGATAAAATCAATCAAAGAATCTCTAGGAATCAAATTACTCGAGTTCCAAACCTGACCACTCTAAAAGTAATTCTTCCTCAAAGCAAATTAAGCATTTTAGAACAGAAAGTGCTCCAGTTATAGATGAATAATACCTAAGTGATAGATAAATAACGTTTATTGAAGAAGAATACTAAGAAGACTTTGAGTCCTGATGGAGAGATGACTTAAATCTTATGTTGCGGCTTGTTAGTCTTTATAATAATATTTTAATTGCTATTTTTTAAATTTTATCATAGTTCTTTAACATATATAGTCTAATATAATTTACTAATAATTAATGAATACAATAAATTTATTTACGATTTCCTCATCTCTTACCTATATGCATAAAAATATGAAACAAGCTCTTCCAGATGAAGTATGCTGCCTTTATAATGGGATAGTAGTGTGCAAATAATTGTCTTTGATGAATTATCTCATTTTTATTCTATATTTTCTTAAAAGAATTCTACTTCGATAATTGCGTTAATATCAGTTTAAAATCCAGTTTCATGACTGAAATCCCACCACTCCTCTTTTTATCAAAAAATTATCAGCTGAGTATTGAAGAGTAAAGCTAAAAATGATAAGATCTATGCGTGAAGTCTCAATCACAAATAAATTTGCAAATAGTCTTGCTAATTTATTTATACACCATTATTCTGGGCGTAAAAAAGATGTTTATTTAAAGATCTTATCTTTTTGCAGCTGTTGTTCGATTGACAATTTCAAAGATATAATAAAATAGCATGGAAAATCAATCTATTTTTGAACTGTTATGAATAAGTGACTGACCTCCTTGGTTTCCCTCTTCGGATCTCTGGTAAAAATATCAAAAACCAAAGATCTTTCTAATTTTCAGCCGTAACTATTTATTTCGTCGCTTGATAAATCTGTAATAAAATAAAAACAGGCTTCCAATGTCGTTGTAATCTAATCCTACCTCTCTTTAATACCACATCCTCAAAAGGTTCACTGTCCTAAAAAAAATTGGCTCAGGGGCCTACGGTCACGTTTGGAAAATTGAATAAAAAAATACACAAAAAATATTCGCTCTAAAAAAGATATTTGACGCTTTCCAACACGCAACTGATGCCCAACGCACCTACCGTTAGATAGAAGTTCTTCGGCAACTTGACCATCCAAACATAATAAAGCTGCATGAAACCATTCGCGCCTAAAACAACAGGGATGTTTACCTCGTCTTCGAATTTATGGAGGCTGATTTGCACAACGTCATATCTGAGGGAATACTCAAGGAAATCCATATGAAATTTATCATTTATCAACTCGCTAAAGCTTTAAAGTACTTACATAGTGGAAAGGTAATTCATCGAGATTTGAAGCCTTCAAATGTGTTGGTGAACTCAAATTGCAGCATCAAATTGTGTGATTTTGGACTGGTCAGATGCTTGAAGAATGAGAAAGATTTAGGGGTTTTGACTTAGGGAGTGGCCACTCGATGGTATCGCTCTCCTTAAATACTATTTGGTTCCAGAAGTTATTCAACTCCTGCTGATATTTGGAGTTTTGGTTGTATAGTATACGAAATTTTAACTGAAAAAATTCTCTTTCCTGGAAATTCAACTCTGGATCAGATTTAAAAGATATGCGCCTTTACTGGATATCCATCGTAGGAGGACATGAATTCTTTATAATCGTAAATTTCACGATCATTGATTAAGGAAATGAAAGTAATTCCCATGAATTCATGCCGCATTCTAAAATAAATCAATAAGGACTACGCTGATTTTCTTTAGAAAATACTGATTTTCAACCCCAAAAAGAGGATGACCATCAAATAGATACTCAATCATTAAATTTTTATATAGTTTCACAAACCACTAGAGTAGATTTCATGCACAAAGGAGATTAGTTTGTTGATCGATGACAGCAAAAAGATAACGGTCGATTAGTATCGCGATTTGATTTATGGAATCACATCTAATCAGCCAAAACCGAAAGCTCTGGCTTATTCGCTAAGTGCAGGGAGTGTGTCTCCAAAATATCAACCAATTTTTATGAAGCCTCCTCCTCCTCCGACTTCAACTGAAAATGTGATGAGTGAAATAAAGGCGGAGATCAACAATAAAAGATATTTGTTTAACAAATCAAGGCAACAAAGCGGAAATACCAACAATGGTTCATAAGATCCAAAAAATGGATAAAAGCTTCAATTTGGAGCTAGATTTGCACGATCAACCAAGGATACTGTCAACGGAGATCATTCCATACACTCATTCCAATATAAAAGATTATTTGACCATCCCCGTCAAAAGGAAGAAACTCCAAATCAGGAAGATATCGATCAGGCTAAAAATATGCCTCCTGTCTAAGTTAAACCAAAAGTTAATCTCAAAACCGAACCCAATTTAAACACAAAAACTAATGCTCCCTTCCCTTTTAGTTTGAAATATTCATCACAACATATACACGGAAGTAGTACCTCAATGGCTTCCCTTGGGGTAAATTCATATCAGTCAGTGGCCTCGAAATCGACCCAAAATAATACGATCATCCCTTCCTTTCTTTCAGTGACCGAAATTAAAGAGAAGATGGAGCAATTTCGAACTTTCAAATCTTTCAAATCATCGAATAATCTCCAGCACACCCCAGAACCAATCCATAAGTTTGGTAATGTTATCAGTCCTTAAAAAATATGATGATATTCTAACTGTCTTGATAACTCCCTATACGTGCATACAATATCACCAATTAAGTACTCACTACAATTAATGTATTTCACTTTTTAAACTTGAAATTTTGCAATATTTTCTTAGCTCGCTTTATTACGTTTTCCTCGAATAGATCCACAACTTCACTACTTTTGAAGTCCGGACTTATGATGTAGCTCCAAGTTATATAGATATTCAAAAATTATCGAAACATAGGGAGAAGCTCATCCACACAGAGCTTATAAATTGATAGTTCCATCTGCTATTACTCCTCATCTTGGGTTAAACCAGAAAGGAAAATTTGAGTCTACATCCAAAGGGCTTTGGAGTTCTACTCCAAGAGATTACTTGAATATTTTTTTTAAGCAAAATGATCTATTGTAAAGATTTTGATGGGGTATTGAACTTCTGCTTGGAATAAATTGAAACAAATAAGGGATAAATCCTCTTGCTATTTACTTAAAAATGAAATTCTCCATCCCATTTTTAAATCGTTTTCACGTTTTTATTTAACTCTCTTTGACTATCGATAAAATTGCTGATGCCTATCGTGGGGATTGAGAGGCTGTTATGCTAGTAGTTCTGCTGGAAGAATTTCTCTCTTTTTCCTCTTGGGATTATCTTCTTCAAAATATTCTGATTAAAACTACGAAAGGAAAGGTGACCTTGGTTTTGATTACTAATCTTTCATGACTGTATATAACAAACTAATTAGTAAAATATATTTAAATTTCAAAATAGATAAATTATTTGGGACATAATAACTGCAGTTGATGTTTCATGGCTGCAAAAGTTCTTTATGATTTTATTGTATAATTACGATAATCCAATTCTTTTCATCTTTTATCATTTATCATTTATCATTTTCTTTTGATCATTTCTCTTTGATCAATTAATAAAATTCCTTGCTTTAAAACATTCATCAAACTATTTTTCGAATCTGTTGTGATACGTTTAGTCGGTTTTTTATGTGTTCTGATTGCCAAATATCCAATTAATTTTTTTCAACAATTATCTTGAATAACAAAACAATTTTTTACTAAAATCAAAATTTTCAGTTTTGATTGGGCTTTTCCTTCTCCAGATTAAGATTCCAGAGTCATAACTATATTCTTTTAAAATTAGCCGCAAAAATGAGTGCTATATCATCTATATAACTGAGATTAAAATGGTATTTGCAAAAATCAACTTTACTTGTATATTTTAAGATATTGTAAAGCTCTAAGTCAATGGATCGTTATAGAGTGCGGTGTCAAGTCATAGTTTCTTAATTATTAATCCCCTACTTATCATTGGCTAAATGAAAAACAAATCTCAACATTTTTTAAATGAAAAAAATCTTTAAAATTTACTTTCCACATTAAATCATTAATAATGAAGGTCTGCGCGGTTTATCTTTAGCAATATGGCTTAATATAATGATCAAACGATAAATTATTTTTTTTCTATTATTAAGTAGCTTAGAATGTTTATATGATTACCGTGATATTGAGGATAATAATATTGAAGGATTTTTTCAAAGTCATGATTAAAATAGAATGTGGGATAATAAAGTAAGGTAAAAAGATCACAGTTGAAACTAAGTAAGATTTATTCGTCTTTTTAGATATCCACTCTCCAACTAATGTTTGAAACTGAGGATATAAGTCTTCAAACCTTCCATTCTTTTTATTTTTCTGGTTTTCAGGTAACCCTAGAGGTTGAGGTCATCAATTTGGTCGATTGCTAACTTGCTAAGGTAGTTTTTGGCCTTGCTGATCACTTGAATTTAGTATTTCTGATAAACATCAAAAAGTCCATAGCTTCTAAGTTCAATTTAGCTGACTGGGTGTTCATTCCTTTCATTGAAAATAAAATGGAGAATTTTTTTAGTCTTAACATCCATATCCAAATATCTGAGCCATATTTCCTTGGCCGCTAGCTTGAAGTCTTAATCAAGAGAGCTCAACTCAGGAACAACTATTAACCTTTTCAAGGCGTTGTTCAGATGCTTTTGATAGTTGTGGAAAGGAGAATTCTAAACCTTCTTTCCCTTTTTTTTGTTTTTTGGAGGATATTAAATCGAAGTTTTTGCCAAAGCCAAAGTGGGTGGAGATTGTGGGATTTCACACACATCTTCAGAGTATTCCCGCTCCTGGTCTGATAAGCACTTTTATGCTTCATTGAAAGTTAAAAATTGCTCAATGTACTGCATTGAGTCGGATGGGTCAATGGATTCAAGATGCTTTAGTTTTGACAAAATGGGCTTGACTTGAGATACCTGCTAGTTGCTGGCTTAAGTAAAAAAGAAAAGGTGAGGCTCAGCATCCAAAGTAGCATTTGCGCAAATAAGAGAAAAGTTCATCCTTTTTAGATGATTTTAATTAAATGATTATACGGATATCAAGCAAAGACAGGCGTTTAAAACTTTTGTATAGAGATAAATTCTCAAATTTTATCTTTGTTGCCATTTAATGGTCATTGTTCCTTTGAAGCATATTGATTGGGTATGTTTTTGTCGTATGATCATGCTGATTAGAGAAGGTTAGCAAAATCAATAATGATGAAGTTAATTTATGGCTTGGCAGTCAATTGATAAAAGAAGACTCGCCAATTGAGTAATAATGGATTTTAAGTCAAGAAAAAATATTTTTAAAACAAGACTGCTTTTAGTGGTAAAATATACAAAATTAAAGTTTCAAAAAACAGAAAATGGAAATAATGAGTCCACGAAAATCATGAACTTCTCTTCCACCTTAAGTTAACCTAAATTACTATTGTTTATTTTGGGAAGTTCACGCTGACCTTTTTTGCATTTTTAAAATTGGTATAATTTCAGTTTCAAAACAAAAATGAAAAATGATAGAAATACGAATTTAGATTCAAGATAAGGCTATGAATTTTATAACCTTTCGACTGAGATGGATGCTCTTCGATAATTTAAAGGGCTCGTCTGATTTGCATATGTTGTGAGTGAAATAAGAGGATAGTGAAAGAAGATAGACTTAACTAACGTAATTTATATTTTCTGTTTATTGAAATAAGATGTTTTAGAATTGAATGCGGCATTATCAGTAAACTTGATTGTATTGTTCGATCTAAGATAAATTATTTTTTGATTAATATTCTCCATGAAAAATAATCGGAGTTTGCAATCTCATTTTTCTAAAAAATGAAACATAATTTGATGAATGATACTTGTTAATCTGCTCTAATTAATGCAATGATATTGCTATACAAGCCTAGAGTTAATTATTTTTATAAATTTTTTCAAGGAATTTACTAAATCCAATGTTATGCTATCGATTTATTAAATTTCATTGATTTTCGATTTTACAAATAGACACCATTATGTAAACAGTACCGCCAGGTCAGCACACTTAATCAACAAATTAATACAATAATAAACTAGTTCTTGAAGAATTAGAGATAGAACCCAAAGTTATTTGGAAGGAGGAGTGCAGAATTTGTCTCGAAGGCAATGATAGTGCGGACTAATTTTTAGTAAATTCTTGTGCCTGCGCTGGTAGTCTGCAGTATGTGCATGAGAGTTGTTTGACTTCCTGGATAACCAAGCAATTTGAATCATAATAGCTGAGATAGCAAATCTAAAATGGTCATCCCCCAATCTGTTAAATATGCAAACATGCTTACGCCTGCTAAATTGAAGTATAGACCAGTTGGGCTACTTGCCCAACAATACGTGAAAAAATGAAAAGAAATGTCCTTATGGCAGTAGCAACAATTGGGTTTACCCTTATAGTTATGCTAATGTTAGTGATCTCGTGCCTCTATGCCTATAACGATAGGATGAAGCCTGATTATGATATTTCATAGCCACGATTCTTTATGGTCTACTTTTCGATTATACTATCAGCTGGCAGCCTGGTCTATGGAATATAGGAGTTTATAGTGCTCTTTTTACGAAATTAAACTTTGAAAGTGATCTTTCCGCATAAATAGACTGATATTGACAGATAAAAAGATCCCCAGCCCTAAGTGTTTCACGATAGCCAAAACGGTCTCGTTATATCAAAAATTAAAGTCTGATTACTAATATTTATATTATGTCTTCCTCAAAGTGATATAATTGACAAAGTAAACTATCGTCCTTCTAATTTGAATCAATGAAAGATTAACATCAGATTTGAGATTGATTGTTTTGCATTTCACAATTTGAGACGTTATGCACTGGCACTGTGTTTTTTGTTATAACATCGCGCATTTGACCGATTTCCTGCTCAAGATTAGCGATGTTTTGATTGTACTTGCGGATGGCAGCTTCGGTTTTGTTGTACTCTTCTTGGAGGACCTCCTTTTCGGATGTAACTCCCTATAATTTTTAAGAAAGAGCCTTAGCAGTGGCTTAAAGCTGCTCTCTCCTGGTGACTAATTCCTCCAACTCGAGTTTATTCTTGAGGAGAGTATGCTGTTAAATTTCCTTTTCTCTCTTTAGCTTTTTCTTGATTTCCCTCAGTTATTCCAGCTGGTTTTCCTCTCTTTTGCATTTCGTGCTCGCCTCATTTTCAGCTTTTTGTGTCATTTCTAATTGATTTTTTAGTGTCCTTTCCATATTTTCAGCTGCCTCTCTCTGGCTGCGGATGGTGGCGTAATCTTTCTAAAGCTGATTGACCTCTCTCCTCAATTTCTGACACACAGCCTGCGTGCTATCGTGGAGAATCTTAGCCTTTGATATTTTGGCTGCGAATTCGGTTAGAATCTTCTTATCCTGCATGAATAAAATTATGAATATCAAATAAATTCATTTTGTTATGGATAAAGATATAGGATTTGTCATATTACAGCCTAACTCAATTGATTCACTTCATATTGCGGGAGAATTTTGTTTACTGCTTTTTTGAACTTTATATTAATCGAGAATATAAGAACTTATAACAGTTAGTTATTTTTGGAAATGCGAGGTCAAGTGCTTTGACATTATTGACTTCCACGGAATTGGTCCATAGTTTTCCATCCTTAAATGGAATCAACTCTAATATAATATAATTTTCATAGAGGTTTTTAAAGTTATTGAGCAATGGCTAAAACAACTAAAATATCAAAAGCTCCTAAACCGGCCAAAAAAGTTCAACGCAAATGTAATGTGCATGAATTCTCCCTTAAACCGGTTACTGACAACATGACTCACTCCATAAATCTCAACATGTCTTTCTGCCTGTCCCATGGGAAGAAGAATGCAAAAACAGAGCAGTCCAGGTGCCTGGACTATCCCTGCTTCAATTTGGACGCGAACATCGCCACACCGACTTTTGTATTAAATTCTTAAAAGGTAAATGCTGATAAACTTAGAGCTATTACAGTGAACGCAAAGGTAAAATGCTTGAGGAACATGAACAAAAAATGGTGAATTACACTGACGAAAAAAGTTCGCTGGTATATATTATTCTATTTAGAATGTACCAAAACCTCGCCCCAAAAGCAGTTACTGCAGTGTATGCCGTATCAGTTACGATGACTACCTAGATGTAACTCTTTTCTTAGTCAGCATATCAAATCCCCCAATCATCACAAAAAAATTGAACAAGCACAGTTTAATCCCCATATTCTGTAACTCACCAACAGATTTAATAAGTTAAAGGGAAGGGGAGACCATCAGCAGGATAAGAGAGGCATGGAGGGCAATACTGAGAATCAGTAGGGCACTTCTGTCGATTCAGATGACGTGCAAATCATATCTAATCCCTATAAAATAGGGAATAGATATTAAAGGCAGATGAGACCAGAACACCACCCTCAATTTCACCCTCAATTTCAACCTCCATTTCAACCTCAATTTCAACCTCAAATGATGCCTATTTCATAGATGAACCAGTTCAATTACTTCCAACCCTTCTCCTCTCTTTATCAGAATCCAATTAATCAAGTAAACCAAAACTATAATATGAACATGTTTATGAACCCCTTCTTTAATTATCGGCCATGTTAAATGTCTTCGTTCAAGCCTTGCCTGCCTCTTCCCTATTTTTCTTATCCTCAGGTGAGTCCTTTCAACCAAAATTACCCTTACTCTAAGCCCGCCTGCATTGTTATCGACGAGTGAGATTTTAATAATGATATTATTTATTCATGTAAATAAAATAACATTTTAATTGCTTTGAAGTTATTTTAAAATAATTGAACTTAATATAATCTAACAAATCTTTATACGAAACACATGCTAAAAATATTGGCTTCCTACATTAAAATAGCACATGTGGTACTCATTACCTATATCTGCACACTCATCTGTGACCCCAGCCCCAAAGTGGACTTTAATGTCTTCCTTTTGGACCTAAGTTTATCCATCCTCAATATACTTATCGGACGTAAACACTCCATGGATATCTTTCAAGTCATCCTCTCTCTCACCCTCACATATACATTCATTCCCAACAACTATACTTTCCTTTCAGGACTATATTTTCTAAAGATTATCTTTGTATATAATGCCCTCGGTGAAGCAGTCGAAGATTTGTTCGCTACCATTAATCACTCATTAGGCAGACTATTGAAGCTTCTTCTGAGTATTTTCCGATTTACTTTGGTGGAATATTTATTTTTAGGATTAGTAATGCTCGGATACAAATTATTCACCCTTGGCGATAAAGAAGGAGTGCTGCCTGAAGACTATCTCATTCTTTATAAATTGATTATCACTGCATCAACCATAGGCTATGGAGATGTTACGCCCAAGACCCGATTGCAAGTCTATTTTATTACATTTGCAATTCCTTTCCTTTGTGCCTCCTTTACAATCTACTTCAATGCTGTTATACCCATTTTTGGAGAACTCATTGATTATCTGGTCGGAAATAGCAGTTTATCGGATTCAGTATCTCCAGTTCCAAAGGGATTTTAAGCCACAATTTGGACCAAACCTGAAAGATAATCTTTCAAGACATTTGCTGAGGAAGTTGCCAAAAGAAAAGGAGAGGAAGACCTCAATAACTCCAACTTTGGGAATAACTGGATTGCTATTGCCGCAAATAATTATGAAGGGCAAATTCCGCTTATCACTCAAATATTGCAGGGAGATGAAAGTAAGGAAATCAAACTGAAAGTGAGCTCTAAGATTAGGAAGTTATACTTCCCATCTGAATGGACCATTTTGAGCGTAAATTATATGTTAGATAGGCTGGAGAAGCGTCTGATGATCTGATGATGGTGGATGAGGGATAAGTAGAAACTCCTTCTATTCAACCAAGAGGCTTCGTTTTTAACCGCGATGGCTTTGTATCAAAGGCTCCCTCGAGAGACACCATTGTTGCCCATGGATTTGTTTCTGTTTGGGCAATTAATAGGAAGGATATTTAGGAGTTAATAACCAGCTATCCCAAATTACAAAGTTCCCTGAGAGATGGACTGAAGGATACACGGCAATGATCTGAGACAAATATAATCATCATCTCTGAGTTTTATGCCATTTAACGGCCAACATTAGTATTGTAATATTTGACAAAATGTATAGGCTATTGTATTATCATGATCTGCACGAACTGAGTGAGCTACACGAACTAAGACTTAAAGGAGTTTATGAAGGAGATATTGATAGGAGAGTTCTACCATTGGAGCGTTGTAAGACAAAGAGCTGTTTGAGTTTAATGTTCTCTTTCCTTATTCTTCTGAGCTCTTAGTTGAGTTAACTGTGACTTTATTTGATTTTGGAGTATGATCTATTGAATAGCACTGATCTTTCTTTGAGTTCCTTCTGGTATTCGGTTATTTTGCGATGAAGTACTCGACTATGAACCTCGATATTTTTATATTTATCACTATGACTATCAGCTTCTTCTCTTAATTTTCTGATTTCTCCCTCCAAATGCTTCTAAATCTAACTTTTTGAGCTCTCTACTATTTTCTTGAGTTCTTCTACTTGGGCCATTAATGATATTTATCGAAAGGACATTATATCCCTGATCTATTTTGACAGTTTAATCTTGTATAACTCCTCCATTTGCTTTTCAAGCAGTAATTTATCGTAGTTGGCTGATTTAATCTCACGGACGAGTTGCTGCTAATTTTTTTTGTAAGTTTTAATATCCTAATTTTTGGCTGACAATTCTTCGTTTTTAATGCGGAGTTCTTCCTTGAGGGTGGCAATTTGGTTATCTAACTGCTTTTTGGTTACTTCATACTATTGTTTTATTTTATACTGCTATTTCTAATATTTATCCTACTTTTATTGGAGTGTTTCTTTCAAATTTTAATTTTAATTAACCAATTTAAGAATTTCGCTCTATTTTACTTACATCTCAGCCTGCAATTCTTAAATTCGCAATTTTTTTGATGTCTGACCATTCGTTACGAACAGTCCAATATACTATTTTTAGCAGCGTTGTCTTGAAATTGTAACCTCCGTGCGATCTGAACATATTTGAGGGATCACCATCCTATTTTTATTGGGAGTGAGTGCTATTTTAAGTAACAGATCTTCAGTTTTTAAAAACGTATTTGCAAATCCAGCATATTTTTTACTCTCTTCCGTGTAGGTCCGTTTCTATATGGAGCAGTTCAGCTAGTTTTCATCATTAAAACTGCTTTTATTGCTGCGACTTTGGTCATGGAAAGATTCTTTCTTCCTGGTAAAACGCTTGGAAGATGGGAAATCTACGCGTGAATCATCAAAGAAAGAAGTCATTGTCTCAGAATTGAAAATTTGCTATTGGGTACAAACATTTAGATCACTGATCATTGGTTAATTGCTGCCTAAATAAAATACCAAAGGGATTATAGTAATTATTAAACGCTAAAATCAAATAGGATAAAAATATTTTTTGTCGTAGAAGTAGAATAAGAGGCTCAAGAAATTCTTTTGATTTTTTACTTATTTCCTTGAGTGTATCATCTTGGTATTAAAAAGATCTTTTGGTATTCCAAGGGTGAGATTAAATGTTAAATTGATTCGCAAAGATTACCAAAATGAACTGTCAATTAGCTGAGAGGAAACCTCATTCTAAAATGTATTCATATTATTGATAATTAATTATGAATCATCTGGTAATTGAAGGCGGATATTTATTGATATTATTAATGCAATAGATGGAGAAAATGGAACTTATCACTCGCAAAAATGCAAGTTAATTGCTTAAGATGCATGAATAGATTAATAAACCTGGCTCGGGAGTTGTTTACTACAGTGAAGATTTATTAATTGATGAATCTGAGCAATATGTATGTGCAGTAGCTTGTTCGATTGATCATCTTAAATCAGGAGCGATCCTTACTCAAATTAATGAATCTATTTCCCTTTGCCTGTGCATAAAGTAAGACCACATTCAAAGTTTATCTGTATTTTTATCGTTTTTTGATAAAGTCATCACACCCATGCTTGAAAAATCAAATTAAATATCCAAGAGATTGAAAGTTGTGATGTTAGATATTCCAACCCATCAAAACCGTAAATAATTAGTTCTAATATTAAGATAGTTGCAGTTCAAGGCTTTTTCCATCATTCTAAATTTACTAATAGATTCTAATAATTGGCAAGAATATCAAAAGAATTTATGCTTATTTTCGTTGGAAATACTTGAACAAGAGTATGTGATGATATCTACAACTGCAGTGATTTTAAGATTACCAGACTTTGTTAAAAACAATCCCTCTGATTATTTGAAAATACTGTTAACAGTTTGGAGGAGATGTTTACCTGCAGGTCTTGGAGGAATTATTATTGAGGATTGGTTAAATCCAGACAAAAATGTTAAAAAACCTATCCTTGGAATGCACTTGATAAAAAATTTACAACTATGCTGGAAGCTTCAATTTATCACTCATCATCTCGAGAGTTGTGAATCACTTGGAGGGTAATGCCTAGGGATAGATTGATAAGACTTCTAATTTAATATGTTTTGCCAATGAAAATTTTGAACTATATTGACTGATTATCAAATAAGAAATAATTAGTATATATCATGCAATCAAAGCTTCGCAGCAAAAGAAGTGACTTGCTGAAGTAGTCCTCCCTTAATTGCAAAAATTTGAACTTGTCTCTCAACGAAATAAATCCCAGCCAATCAAAGCAAAGCTCTAAGCATCAAGATGATCTCCTTGAAAATAGCAAGTTTACTAAAAAGTTTAAAAAGAGTCTGAAACTGAGCCCCATTGTTCATTTAGATAGTGAATCCATGGAACCTGCATCATCTGCTTTGTCTGCAGTTCCCCAAATTACTGATTGTCCGAATGGCAAAAAGTCAGCAGTCGGGAATAATCTCAAACAAATTGTGAAAGCACCCAAGAGGGAGCGCAAATCGAAGAATAAGCCTTCTCAGGAAGGCAAACTTGTGAAGAATGTCAAATGTGAGAAGGAGAAAATGAGTGATATTGGCCAGTAGTAATAAACTTAAGGCAATGAATATTTTACCAAATAACTGGCAAATCATTACATATTCAGGAACGTTGAGGGGGTATTCTTAATGGATCAATAATTGGCCTTTTCTGTCATCTTTGAGCACAATCAAACTCCTACTCTTAAAAAAGTAACTTGCCGTAAATAAGACCTTCAATGGCTATAAGAAATTGACAAATAAGAATACATCTTACCTTTCTTTTTGCGCATGCTGCAACCTTCAAGATCAGGCTAAAATCGTTTATGATCATCTATCAATTACAAGTTATAATTTTGCAAATATAAATGTGATTATGACAAAGATAGGTAAGTGTTTGATAAAAAATTATATTTAATGTCTGGAGAGCAAAATCAATCGCCTATCCATAAAAAAAAGATACTCTCCTTGCAGCTACCCAAATCTCACTTCACTACGCCCAAAGCCAATAGATATTTTTAAAAGATTGTCCTCAAGAAAGGAATTCTGGCTTCTTCATGCCAATAAATAAAACCTCTTTAAAAAATACAATAAAAAAGTGTTTTACTTAATCGTAGTGCTTCCCTTTAGATTTCAAAACGATAAACTTAGATGGATAAGGGAAAGGTCGAGCCGAGAGAGAGTAAAAGCCTTCCCAAAATAAAAAATAAAAAAATGATTTAATAGGAAATAGGAAAAGAAATCATGAGTAGTGAACTCGGGTATTTAAATTTTTACTAGATTCTGCAGTTAAAAAACAAAACAAAAAATTTAACTTACAAATTAAGCAATGCGACTAGAACAAGTTCATACATTTCCGAATAGGAAGGAAATTAAATAGAAAAGCATTCTTTAAATTAAACTGAAGCAGAAAAGAACTATGATGAGTATGATAAAATTCTAATGCAAAAGTAGCCAGTAATCTATAAGCGCAAGTACTTTCGGCTCAAACACAAGGCGGAATGGGGGGTCTCAAGATGATTAATTTTTAAAAATCAATAATATTTAATTGATTAATATCAGCTGACTGTGGATAAGAATAATCATTATTATATATTAGAAGTCCAAGCTCTTTATTTGTCGAGTACCTTATGATAATGGCCATACTTTCTAAAGGGATGAAATGTTTTATTGCTGCTTGAAATCAATTGACTGCTGGGCTGTGGATTTGTATTTAAAGATAGCTTATTTATATTAGCGAAACATTCACTAAGCTTTTGGGTACTATCTTATTTTGATTGAATCATTTTAATCATTTTGCTTTGTTTTTACTCGAAATGATCATAATATTTCCAAAGCTTACTTACTGATGACCCTGTAATTCCAGAATATTTGTAATTCTATAAATTGTTCTTTATTGTGCGAATGCTAACTGGCATTGATGTTTGCCTTTCGACTTGAAGGAGTCCTTTCATTTATTTATCAATATATTTAGTGATCAACTTTTGTAAATCAGTTAGGCATTTTCTATAATTTTGAGCTGTAGTTATTAATTCCTGTGGTCTTTTATGATGGTTGATTACTTTTTTATAGAATTATTTGTAACTAATTGATAGTACCTTGGCTGAATGATGATGAATTTGCTCACAGTTTTTATCACACAAAAGACAGTAAAAAGGATAGCTCTTACATTTTGGTGATAAACACACCATAGTACTTTGATTATTATTCAAACATAAAGGAAAGGAAAATCCTTTATTTAGATGCTTCTCATACTTTTTTAAATAAGATTTTTCCTTTGTCTTGGATATTGAGGGCAGTTTAGTCGAGTAAGATATTGACTTATTTATATTTTATTATTTGTAAACTGAAATTCCGTTTAAATGTTTATCCTTTCCACTCGTTGATAATATCTTCTCTCTCCCCGGATAATGAGATTGATTACTATGGATGGTCTTGCTGTTTTTTAAATGATGTTTTTCCTTGGATTAAAAAGCTTTTTGTTTTGGTTCATTGGTGTCGATTTGTTATACTGAAGCTGCTGCTCCCATATAATTA
>Ga0302191_10000204_pt1 | contig 35966 bp, 30 predicted proteins | sample II_Bog_E3_1_FD_198775 | JGI IMG/M metagenome (GOLD analysis project Ga0302191, IMG submission 198775) | Peat permafrost microbial communities from Stordalen Mire near Abisko, Sweden - II_Bog_E3_1 | ecosystem: Environmental > Terrestrial > Soil > Wetlands > Peat | place: Sweden: Abisko...
ACAAAGAAAGACGATTAATATTTGAAAAACTCGATAAAAATTAATCTGGTGGCTGCTGATAACACCAATAAATGGCTGGCTATTCGAAAATCAAATGTGGCCATCTCGGTTAAATTATCTTAAAAAACAAAGCTAGAATACATTCTAGGGCAGTTAAAGGGGATAAGCTCGTATTTGACTAATCGATGCAGTCTCCATCCATGCCCTAAAACATACGCCCTCCTGCACGTACTTAAAAACAGAAAAATGGGTAAAAGTGTAAATGAACTCCTTGAAAAGTACTGGTTCCCCACCTATCAAGTTACTTCAGCAAATAATGATGAAGTTACCATCAACCTCAGTCTTCCGCCAGTCACAATGGCTAAGGAATAATAAATTCTTAAAGCAGTGGCGGAAAGATTAGCTCCAGCCGTTGTCAATATTTAAAAAATAAGAAAAGGTTATTTGAGCCACTTTGACTTGGAACTGTTAAATATAGCGAGTATGGCTTGCCTCAGTTATACAGGTTCAAAGTTAGAGGTAATTCTCGAGGAATTCTGGATTTAAGATGAGCTTTAGCATTGGTTGAATGGCTATACTTTCAATGGAAAAGCATTATACAATGAGCTGCCCAGCACATTGGTAGTCTCATCAACCATAATTGAGTAGGTTTTGGCACATCTGTTGGCCTTCTATTGATTTGACGTATAAACAATTATCACTATTTAACCAATATCTTATTATATTTTAAAAATGGATCACGCTAATTTTTGCAGATAGAGTCAATATTTTGAGGAATTTTACAAAGAAAGGAAGTTAAAATCATATTCATATCAGCCAGTAATATTTGGCATTTTCTATTTGTTTATGTCTGAATAAAACTACTAATTCACTGTTATATAATCGTCATGGGAAATATAGTTGACTCAATATCGAACCACAAATCTTCAGTAGTGCTGCTAGGAGCAATTGCTGCTGCTCTCTTCGGACTACACCTAGAAGCAAAGCGCAAAGATAGCATTACTGCGCTGCTTCGTGAAGCCCTATAAGCCAAGTAGCTAGGGTTAAAATAATTCGAAAATGCTCTCAATCAAGTCTATTTAAAGGACCAAATGGAGCAAAACTCCATTCGTAATACAGCAGAACACCCCATCTACAAGGTTGCTATCACTGGTGGCCCTTGCGGAGGGAAAAGTACTTCGTTAGCACGCATCCGCGAAGATCTCATCAGTCGTGGCTTCAGGGTTTTTTCTGTACCTTAAGTTCCCACTCTCATCGCCCAAGCTGGAGGAACGATTCTTATGTCCCGCTTCAGCATCCAGGAGCGAATCAAATTTCAAAGTTTGCTTATTCGATTCCAAATGTACATTGAGGACTACTTTACACGATTGGCGCAAATGAGTAAATCGCCTTCAGTTGTTTTATGCGATCGGGGAACTGCTGATCCGGCTGCTTATGTTTCCAAGGAGGAGTTTCAAGCCATTCTTGACGAGGAGGGGTGGAGTTGGGTCACTCTTCGGGATCGCAGATACGATAGGGTGATCTTTTTGAGTTCGGCTGCCAATGGAGCATAAGAATTCTACAGATTGGACAATAAAGGTCCTCGCCATGAGAGTTTTGAACTTGCTCGAAATGTGGATAAACGAACTCTGGATGTATGGACTGGTCACCCGCACATAACTATTTGTCCAAACATTACAGGCGAAAGTTTTAATCAAAAGATAGAAAGAGCTCTACGGGCTGTGCAAAAAACAGTGGGACTGTAGTTGGCAAACAACCGTTACTAAAAATACTTGGTTGAAAAGCGTACTATGACTCTAATTTAGCGTAGTTCCCCTTTGAGCTGAAGGTGGAGCTGTCAGAAATAGAGGAGGTGTTCTTGGTCAATGAAGACGATCGTTGGTCAGAGGATAAATTAAAAAAACGGGGACAGAACAACTCCTTCACCTATCAAAGGAAATATCGTAGCTGTCAGGACAAGAATGGCGACTACTGTCAGGAAATAAGGAAACCTTTAACTTCAATGCAATATGTCTTGTTAAAAGAACAGCGCAGCGACAAAAACTACAGAGCTATTGTGAGGCAGCGCTATCATTTCATTTACAACGACTTGCCATATTCCATCGATGTCTACGACAACATACTAGGCAATGATAAAACCTATATCCTACGATTTGCCAACCTAACTGGGCAAGAGGGACGATCCTTTATCCCTACATTCTTAATAGCAAAGGAGGACGTCAGATTGGATGTCCGCTACACTTTGCACAATATCGCCAAAATACAATGATCGCATTTGCATAAAATGATAGCTCTTTATCAATAGAATGGTGAGCGTACCCGCAGTATTTGCAGGTACTTATCTTCGTAACAGTCGCTACCTTCCGCTGTGCATTGAAAGCGAGTCTTCCATTTGTCTGAGCCGCGAATGGAGTGTAGGGTGCGTGATTGCTTTTCATACTGTTCCCGTAGCCGGTTAATTTTATTTTACAGGTATTCATTGCGTTCCAGCATGCTCCACATTACAAAGTCATTATTCTGAGGAGAATTTTCACGGACAGAGCAGTCCTGACAATTTTTACACTTCACACAGGGAGGACTGTCACTACGACTGCGGTTGATCTGTTCCTTAAGCCAGACGTTTTATCGAATTAAGTCCTGGTAGCGGCGCTGACTCTCCTCGAGATCAAAGGAAGGTTCTACATTGGTGGTGTCAGCAGGAAGATGTGAGGTGTAGATGCCTGTTTCCTGTAAGTCCTTTTGAAAAATACTCATCAATTAATTTATCTCTAAGCAGATATGGAATATAATTTAAATTGTATGTGTACAGTCTGCTAGTTACAGTTAAACTAGCCAGCGAGCAAATGACAAGTATTAACTCAAATTCTTGGAAATGCTCATTAATTAATCCTAATATTATGCAATTGTTATTGATGTGCCTCATCCAATCATTCGTTAATAACCACCTCGGTCTTGTCCTCACGTTCGGTCAGCACTGGCTCGGGATCATATGGATAGTATTTTTGTTTGTATTTATGACCATAACCCACGTATATACTACTACTGCGACCATTACCAGCCACAGTCACCCATCCAGGCCATACCAAACTCTTCACCCCGATAACTCCTCGAGATATTGTCTTGCCTGCCTTTCCCACAGCTTTAAGAGTCTCTTATACTCCCCTTTCATGTATTGACCATTTTTAACTATCCAGCACAATACTTTTAAGGCGAGGTTCAGATGGATCAATCTGATTTTGCTGTTTGATCCACTTCTCTTCTTCCTCTGCCTCCAGTCCTTAAGGTTTAAAATGACTGATGCGTCCATTCTTTAGCAGTGAAGGGTGCTGATATATCCAATTTTGTTTCTGCGCAAGAAAGGTAACCTCAGGAAATTGATAATCCTATGGCGATTCAATCTCATTCGATTATGGGTTGATATTAAGTGCTCCCTTCGGCAGCAGCGAACAGGCAGTCTGGATGCGTACGATTTGACATTTGAGCTAATTCAGATATTAAGTACCAAGTGGGCTTCCTTCCCAGGAAATAGGGGATTGCTTAGCACAGCTCGAGTCAGATCGCCCGTAAATATGGATTTAATCTTCCGTGAAACTCGCAACTGAGCTGGTGTAATGAGTGGAAGTTCAGTCCAATCCCCCGTCAGATCGCGGCAGGCCCAAAAAGTCCACTTATTTGCACCAGTGCCCTTTGGTTCAGTATCAGGAGCAAGCTCACCAGGTTCTTATCCTCCATCTGCCTGTCCTTCAGCAATGTAATAATCCTTATCAGTGCATATGATTTTCCCCCACAGTCGCACTTATTTAGCATTCTTTTTCATTGCAAATCTCTAAATAGGTCATTGCTTACGCTTAGTGATTTAAAGATGCGATAAGTTTCTTCTTCTCCAAAACCAATTCCGAATTTCTCAAAGGAACGAGCTTCTTCTTGGATATCAGGAACGTAACCTATCGAAGCGGGTTCCTGAGGTTCTTCCTCAGTGCCAGAGTTAAGCTTCTGAGTTAAATGGACTTTACACTGAGAAGTGCCCTGTGCTTAGTCTCATAATCCTTTAGATGAGAGTATGCTTCCCTAATTCTATAGACGCACTCCGCAGTACCGTTTGAAATTCGATGTTGCGAGGAGTAGGCCTAAAACTATGAAAGATCTCCTCTGTCAATAAGCAGTGTGGATATAAATTGCTTTAAATGCTGCTGCAGGTTGGTGTTGCCCTCCTTAATGTTAGCCAACTCGTTCAGGATGCGTTCAGCCATTATAAGTTTCAAATATATGGATCTCATGGCAGGTCATTAAATTGAAAGGTAATTGTTTAAAATTAAGGTATCATTTTTAAGTAAAGGTTAGTCTGGTCTCTCTCATCTTCTTTTCATACTTCTCTTATATTCTTTTTGGCGTAGACAGGATACGATTGTGAGAGCGTTGATACTATGACATTACTCTGTCCCTTTGAACAGCTTTGTTAACTCGCCACTCTTGAGCTGTTTGTCGCTTGCTCCATCCTCCATCTCTCATGGTTTATCTAAATTTGCGCAGTTGCAATCCGCATTAATCATCCTCAGCATATTGTCCACCGTGATGAGAACTAAATAATATGAGCATTACACCACATACTGATCTCGGCCTGTACCGTCAGAGATATACTTCTGGAAGCGAGTATACGAACTAGGTTTGTAAGTTCTGCCCAATGCTCCAAACTTCATGTAATTTCCAAGGTGGGGTACGCCTTGAGGATGATAAACAGTGTTCGTTCCGCCATTATCAGTCATGATATACGAATCGCGGCCTGTACCTGTGGGAGGGTAATAGACAGCTTGTCTGTGTCCAGCTAGTAGCGTGCTCGGGTTGTGCTGATAGATCATCTCTTAAATTTATTTATTAGTTCATTGATTGTAAAATTAGCCTTTACTTTAGCTGTATTGTTCAAATTCAAATATGGCAACTGATACATCGAATTACAGCTGGCCAGGCGTGCTTTAATTTTTGTATGTAAGCCCATTGCTATGCAGGCTGAGTATCAGAAGGTGGCTCTTAAGTAAAATGTGTGGTTCATGGAAAAGAAGGAACTTACTGATCAGCTTAAGGACGTGGAGGGAAGACTTGCAGCTGCAGAAGCAGTCAATACTGATCTAAGACACAAAAATAACATGCTTGAACACTGTTTGAGACAGATGAAATTAAAAAGCAATCCACCAAAATAGGGAGATGAACCAGAACCGGTTCTACCAATTCCGCAGCGCAGACCCAAATCCAACAAGCCCCAAATCAGCAAGTACGCTATTGGATATATAGAATCCTTTGCTCTTTGGGAGTTACTAATTTACTTTAGGATATCAGCAAGGATCTAAAGGCAAAGGTACCCGCTAGTAGTCTTAAAATAGAGTAATTTAGTCTCTACATAGGATACCCGCAGAAGGGCGAAAGCTATAAAGTTCTCCCGAACGAGCACCAGCCAATTACAAAGAAATAGCCCATCTATAAGAACACCAAGATGGAGTTCGAGATACTTGCTTCCTAAATGATAAGCAGTATTTGGTCTCAGTTTCAGAGGACTCCACTATGAAACTTTGGAATATCTAACGACCCAAAGAGAAGATAGAATGTGTGACGACAGTGAGGGAACATGCAGGGCCCATCTTCACAGCCGTGGAAGGAGATGGCTTGCTTTTTACAGGCGGTATGGAAGGCATTGTGCGATGCTGGAATTTTCCAAGAAAAGTAATTGGTCAGGCTGCCAGGAAATGTATGATTGGGCATTGGAACAACAGCTAAGATCAAAAATTGGAGCCTATCTGGCAGCTTTTCTTCAGCCCTGAAAGAGTAAGATTTATTTAATTTAGAAAATGCTCTTTTCTACATCCTCAGAAGTCGCCATTCGCTGCTTCCAACTCGAAATTGGATAAACCTCTGTCAACTCCAAATATCGTGGCTCCTATGTCTATCAATCGAAAAACAACGAGGAGGAAGACATTCCCACTGCTATTTGCATGCACCAAGGCTCGCTTTTGGCTGGGTATGTTAACAATAACTTTCTTGTTTAATTTGACCTTTAATCCCAAAAACCCATAACAAACATTCAGTTCCAAGCTGAAGGGCAGATCTCTACCAACAGAATAGCTTCAAATTGTAACTTGCTAGCTGGAGCCTTTGATGACTCAATGGTAAGAATTTTTGATCGATCCAAATTAGTTCATAGCTTCGAGGCGCATGAAGAATCAGTGATGTCTCTATGTTTTACAGAAAATCCATATGAATTGTTCACCTGTGGACAGGATGGGGCGGTTAAGCTTTGGGATATGCGAAAGTACAGTCAAGTCTGCTCTTTTAAGGTAAGGATAATACTATACAGGCTCATCGACGTAAATACGATGAAGCAGGACATTGCATCTCCTATGGGAGGGGCGGACTTGTGGCATCAGGTGGCGCTGATGGGGTAATTAAAGTATATGGCTGTTGATATTCTTGATTATTCCCATTCTTAACAAATATTTTAAGTGATATTGCCAAAGATTATAGTTTTGCTTCATCATTAATCACATTCCCTCCTCCTTTAGCATTGCAATCCTGCGTGCAGCCTAGGATTTTGGGGTTCCCTGCTGTATTTGAGTCTCCACAGGCTTGTTATACTCTTGAGCGTAGGAGTAAAAGTCCTTGATCTTGAAGAAACTGATCTTTAGTATATTCTTGTCAAGTCGAAACTCATTTTTAATGTGGGGCATTAGTGATGGCGGACCATCGAACAGAATTTGATTATAGCGACCAATCAAAGAGTGCTGTCTGTCAACGGACCGCATCTCTTTCGCCAATAATCTGAGTCGAAAAAGACGTACCTATCAGCCAATATCTTAAGCTCGCGAACGTTACCTCCCTGTCCACAGATGAAGGTCGTTACATTTTTGAGGATGTTGACAGCGACTGCGGGCTGACTGCACTTAGTGATCATTATCATCTCGTAGAGGGGCATTCTGCCTGTAGTAAAATTAATATGATAGATTATATGACTGAAAAATATATATTTAGACAATTCAAAATCATTACTCGCTGGCAATGGGGCGATATCCTCTGCGGGCAAAGCGAGCACTCAATACCACTACAGCAGCGATGATAATAACCAAATAAACTCCACCTATTATTAGTGTTTCAGCTGAGATTTTAGATAGTCCACCAAGGAGTGAACTAATTTATAAAGGTATGTATACTACTTCTTCGCGCGCAGCATCTACAACCACCGCCTTCACTCCCAAAAAGGCTTTCGAATTCTCCAGTTTTACCTTAAGATGATAATCACCAGTTAGTTTATCTAAGTACTGCTCATCAACAGTGATCACCTCTGTTCGTGGAGCGGAAAGAAGTGTGGCTGCTTGGGATATAAAGCGGTTGCCTGCACAGTTCAGTTCACCAAATAGGTCTTAAATCTTATCTGTCAATAATAGATAATAAAGAACGGGTGAAACACATTATTTACCATCGCAAGTAATTGGCTTGAAACTAACTTCGACTTCGTTGGAAGCCATCATTTAGTAGCTGAGAAATCCCTTGTTCCCTGGATGGAAACGCGGGGTCTGTTTTTAATCTGAATTTGCGGCTAAAACAGCAATTGTAAATAGAGAATCTGACGATATATCACCGGTAACTTTGATGTGAATAGTATCGCTGGTAGGCTTAGTTTTGATAAACTGCTTAAAGCTGCCTGCCTCAATATCCACTTTAGTAGCGAACACTCCATTCTTGAATTACTTGACATCATTGGTATAATAGAGACTCAAAACTGATTGATCACACTTCCGCACCTTTAGCTCCAAGTATTCTGAATTTGGACGATTGACCACCAGATACAGATGCTCGCGCGAGTGCAATTTAATTAGGTAGTCAAAACCTAGAGGGAGATAAATCAGCTCCTTATGATTGATAGAAGCTGTTACCCTTACGTTGTATTTTGACTACAGTTATAATTCCATTAATTAAAATTTAGCTGGTAGTTCATATACTAATGTACTGGTACTACCGAGATAATTTTGGTTGCGACTTGGAGGCAACTCAGGAGTGAATTACTCACGCTGATTACGCTTGCTTGCGTCAGGGTAATAGTAAAAATGAGCTATCAGATCGTTCTGTGGATTTGTTTACTCAAAACCTGGCTATATCTATGAACTCAATGTAAGATAGGCATGTGACTTGCGATTGAGGTTATGATAGTAGAAAGTATGCTGGGAGTTGGGCACCAAACGTTTTTGGATCACCATTCCATCTTCCAAGTAAAGACTACTCTAGCCCACACTGTAGGACATTAGAAATTAGACAGGAACTTCGGAAGTGGCGGTGACAGTCACATGAATGTGCCGAAGCACAGAATGAGCAGTGGTTCGATGAACCTTACCGAATGAGAATGGTGTTATTCTGCCTATTTCATCGTCTGCATCATCATTTTACTCACTTTCAACTTCCTCTCTATCTTCTGGTAAACCGTTGGCCTCGACTATAATATCTCGATAGTCATCATCAACGCTATTGAGAGTATCATTAAAGAGGGATTCAAACCTATCTGCAACTTCAACTTTGGCTGCGCCTTCAAGAATCCTAATCGTAATAATAGTCTATTCTTCTGGAACTCCGTTGATGAGATAATTATTATGTGCATGAGGCTCAATGCGCTAATTGATAATGCTCTGTTATTTGAGTTCCACCTCACTGTAGCGAGTGCGAACATTGATTGAGATATGGAGATCCCCCTCGAAGCAGTAGACCCATACGAAGAAAATGCACTTCTAGCAATGTTCTTGCTCTATCTCGTAAGTTTTTTCTATCATCATCTGTAGGCCCTAGGGATTATCAGGCTCTTTCTCAGTTGAAGTAATATCATTGGACTTGATGATTTCCTGAGCTTCAAGCTTATATTGTAGCTCCATCTTCAGCTTTTCCTTATGCTTGTTGACACATTAAATGTAGTTCTATTTCTCGCAGCGCATCACTTTCACAAACGGAAAGCCTTGCACTCTATAGAATTTAATGATAAAGTCACGCTCTGGCACAAACTAGTACCAAATCTCCTCGGTCTCACGTAAACTCACCATTTAAAGGTCATCCATCTTCAGGTGATAAATGTCTCGAAGAGAGGAGCTGAACTAAATAGTCATCTTTAAGTTCGATTATGCTATAATTGACAGCTTTAGCAAAATTTAACTCTCACTCAAATCTTTGCTGCTGATCAAAGAACTTATCAAATACAATGGGAGTGCAGTTTAGAGATAATCGAAGGCAAAAACACTGTTTTTAGGTCCAAGCGGAAATTCTTTATCGCCACTGACCACAGAAGCGGTTATTTTGGCTCGGCCAAGCGAAAAATAAGTGAAGAAAGTGAAGGACTCACTGTTCATAAAATTAGCTACACGGATGAACAAAGATTTTTATTCTCCCCTTCCCAGTTCAAATTCCAGTTTGGTGTCTTCGGGCAATTCGATGATGGAATTAGTGGCCAATATTTTGTAGGTCTGGATGAGAGAGTGCTCCTTTATAATATCTTCGTTCTCAGCATGAACCTAGTTTACATTAATGAGAACGACACAAGTGGGCCAGCAGGCTTGCATTTCAGAATCATTTCCAGGAATATCAACAACTTGGCTGCTAGAAATGCGACCGATAACCTCTGTTTGAGTATGTAGGAAGGGCCAATCCTGAGGGTTGATGCTGGAGGAGGTATTATGTATGCGATAATTGATAAAAAGATGGTTATCGTCTGTTTGGAATATGATGCTGGTGGAGTGGTTGGAAGCGTGTGTAACAAAATAAAAGTGATTGTTGCGAGTCAATTCATTGATTTAAAAGCCACTCCAAATTGAATCGGATAGAGAAATAACCGACTCTGCTGCCAATTGAGTGATGGATTGTTACAAAGTCTCTTTCCCTGAGTTTACTATCGATATCTCCAATTCGCAGTTGAGATCACTGCAAGCATCTTAATATTCCAACTCCTGATTCAAATCCACGAACTCCAAATCTTTTCTCAGAGCTTTCTTGAATAGAGGCTAATTATTTTATTCACTGCTGCCTAATTCGCGGACTGTCAGCGTCATATTGCCTTGACTCTTCTCCAAATTTTCAGTGAAGATATTTAAAGCATTGGACTATGATGGCTCATATTACAGCACAAACTTTTTCTCAGTATTGGGTTCGTATTTTTCATAGTGGGTGTTGGTTTGATCAAGGCGTACTGCAACACCATCGAGCAACACAATGAGCGTCATGTGAATAAAATCACCTGCAAATTTACCAATTTTTGATACTGTTACTTCGAAAAGATCACCCACCATATCTTTACGGGGAAAGGCTAAAAATCCATCTGCTGAGGATAGGGATGAGCCATCTATATTCTTAACTTCCAGTCTGAGTGCGCCCACAGGTGCAACAAGAGTAAAACTAAGGTATTCGCTATTGATTGGAAAAGTGGCATTATCAAGAGCAAATTTTAGCATCAACTAATTCTATTCGTTATCGAAGAGGTAGGTAAACTTTTGTCCTAACTTTAAGACTAAGGCTTCGCTTTAGACAATAAAATACACTTTAAAAGAAGTTTTCTCCAGGCCTAGTACACTAAACAGTAGTTACGAGGGCTGATCATCGGCACTTGTAATTATCATAGGGTTATGCTGGTTAACTACATATTGATGGCAGTTGGGCTTTGGTACACTGCATCTTTCGTAGCTGTCAAAATTTGCATATAGGATAACATTTACAGATTCCACGACCACTCGAACTGAACTTTTACCAGCTATCGCATAGCGGAAGAATAGCTATTAATCAACTTGCACCTTGCCCTCAACAGCATCTCCCTCAACTTCATAGTAAAGCACATTGTTATGAACAGTTTCATCACTGAGGTCGAATCTTAGGCTACAAGACTCGCAGCGTTTATCAGCCTTAACTTCAATTCTACACCCCTTCATTAAAGAACAGGTCTGTGTACTTGCAAAATAGTTTTCATTTTTGTTGGTGAGGACTTCAATTTCTTTATCTCCTTCAGCCAGGGTCAGTTTAATTTGGGGTTAAACAATGAGAGTAATCTGTTCATCTTTCTCCATCCCAAAGAATACATTATCGAAGATAGTAATATCTGCGTTCTCGAGATTTCTGATTTCAACTTGGATGAAAATAGCGCGATCGTTGACCTCCTCCAGTAATACTTCAAGCGATATTATTCCATACTTACTATGCTGGGAGTTGGTCACGATAAAACTCAAATCATAGAACTTCTGTCCTCTGAAATCTACGTTTGGAAGGTGCAATCTTAGGATGTCAGCTGCTATGCTGTTAGATTAGCCTCCACGAATAGCGAGGGCAAGTGGTAAGTTGGCGTTATCTCTCGGGGCAAAGACTCTAAGGTTGATCTGCAAGTTATGGGATAGGTGGCCGGCATAAGTATACTCATTTTTTGAATGCTTACCAAATGTTTCAATAAAGTCCACCAACGGAACTGATTCATGTAGTTTTCCATCGTGGGGGCGCAGTGATAGTCTCAGATCCTGATTTTTGCTGAGTTTGCCACTATCCACAAAGAGATACTGATCCGTTTGTGTTTTAACTGGTTTAAGTCCGAACACTGCGCTAATTGAGTCCAATTCTTCGATTTGTTCGAGATGAAAGGCATGCACATTGGAGAAAATGACTATTTATGATGTCATTAGCTGGTGTTCCTCTCGACGAGAGTAAACTTCAAGCATGGACGTAAAGTTAGATTGCGCCAATTTAAAAACTTCCCCCGGTGCAACTAGTTGTTTGTTGAATCTTTCGCCATTCTAAATTTATACCAATATTCGCTGCGAAATAATGAGAGTAGTTGAGCAAGCCTTATCCAAACACTTCACACTTATTGTTACTTCCTCGGAACTTTTCTCCAACACGCAGAGATTATTAGAATATTTAAAATTGCAGTCTGCTTTCTCGTGATCTTTGTTTTATAAGTACACTTTAAATTCTGCGAGTGGAGTCAATTTATAATCCTTAAGCGTGATCATTAATGCCTTTCGAGGATCCAAATTTCGTAATGTGAAGTTGTGAGTGGCTTAGGGTGCGAGTGAGATTTCCTTCAACTCCACTACTGCAACTTTAAAGCTTTCACGAGCAATCACGCATGACAGTAGCAGACACAAAACTAATGACTTAAGCATTGGTTCAGTGAATATTAATAAAGTAAATCTTAATCAAACTATAATAGAATAATGATTTAGGAGGACTGATTAAAAAATTGGCCTTCAGTAATTTGACTAGGTCAGTCATATTGTCAATCGGATGTTACCCGCCTACAACTAATATTTTTTGAAAAATAATTATATGATAATATCAAGCAATACCAATAAGTAAACAAAGGAAAGTTGAATCATCAGAGAATGTGGTCCAATTCATCTTACAATTATGAAAAACTAATCTTCTATTCAGTGTGGAACAGTGCCTATAAGTCAGTTTTTACTTCCTGCGATGTTCGCATATCCTTTGAGTCCTGGCCCATTTCACTATTTCCATCTACTTACTCGATGACTTAATTTGACTCATTTACTTATCGTTAGGCACCATCGATACTATGAATTGTGTTGCTTTCATTTGCTGCAGTGCTTAGTGTCTTGTCCTATCTTGGCTTCATGTTTACAAATTTGCTGTAAGGATTCGAGGAAGTTGAATAATGGAGAAGCTCATGCTTTCCCTTCTCCCATTATTCATAAAGAGATACTTCCTGTTGGTTGATAGGCTTATGAATAGCCGTCGAGTAACGGTCGGAAAATGCTTTAACTTTAAGTTTTTCTTATTCTAAATCGCTTGCAACTGGTTGTAAAGGAATAACATTCTCATTCTGTTTAAAAGGTCTGAAGACAGACATTCTTTTTTGAGTCCTTTTCTCAACTGAGGGCACAATCATCTTGAGACTAGATTGATCTTTGGTGTCATGAATAGAAACACCTTTAATCCTTCCGAGCATCTCTTAGTCAGTAGTAGTTCTGATGCTATTTCTCTTGCTGCAATGATTGCTGAGAAAGATTGGTCTTCCACCTATATCCTTATTACTGTAGCTAAATGTAATGTTGTTTATGTTAAGAGGTTGTAAAGGTAAAATCACAGGCGTGCCAGAATATTGTGTATGTCTAAAGTTGTTACGTCTTGTATATGGTTCCTTTTTTTATGGAGAACATGATAGTTCTTCAGATAATTGTTAGAATGATTTAATCCCCTTCGAAAGATGTTTATTTTGTATAATCAAAGTTTCTTCCAAAATATCAATCAGCTCTGAAACCATTATTGATGGCTCTCTAATTGGGTTACAAATTCTATTACTAGCAAAGTCCTCGTTAAACCAGACCTTAATTACATCGATATCGGTCCATCCAATCATTTCTGGACTTATGTGGAAGGCTCCGAACCTTTTAAAGAGGTAGTCAAATCCTTTCACAATATCAATAGCTCTGTTTGACAGCTTCTTTATCTCTTGATCAGTGGCTGAGAGGATAAAGTTACTGCCAAGTCGATGCGGCACCTTTTCTATTAGAACTTGTAAATTAAAGTTAAGTTATCTGCCATCAAAGTCGTCCTGATGAATGACGTACTTATAGATGCGTGGGCAATACGGAAAGCAATAAGCCTAACGAGATGCGTAAAGATCAAGTTCGCGAACCGTAATTGCCTTTAAATTTCTGAGCTAGCTCAAATCCTTAGAGTAGGTATGCTGGTAGCAGAGACTATTTTTGATGTACAATGGCTGCCAATCTATCTGTAGGTGTGGGAAATCAGCGAGCAAATCTGGTTTGTTGAGATTATTCATCTTCTATTTCGAATATAATATTGCTCTAATTAAAAATTCAGGCTTCCTCCCAAGGACGTAGCATATCAAGCAGACTCATTTATCCGATCAATACTGAGAGCTTATAAATATTATGTAAAATTAGATACTAATACAACTGCACTGCCTCCAACAGTTCTGGAGCATTCTTTATTATTTTGCAAATATTTAATAGGAATATTCCTTTTAAATATAATTGCTTATTTGTTGGTCTGATTTTTGGCATTAACTATGGGAGTCTATAGAATGAAATAAATCATCCAAATATGCGAGAAAAAAAGCCTTTTTTGCGTTCAGGGTGCAATCTGTCATCCATTTCTCGAGCTAATTTTTTATATTCTTCTTGTCCAGACAAATCATAGGCGATCTGATAGTTTTCCTTGGCCTTCTCAATCTTTCCTAATTCCTTATAGGTGTTGGCTAGCCAAACAAATGATATAATTTGTTTATTGTCGAGTAGCGTTCCCTTTTCAAAACATGTTTCTGCTTATTCAAATTGTTGTAATCTGAACACGGCTGCTCCCTTGTTGTGGTAGTTTATTGGATTCTTTGGTTCTAGCTTAATAGCACGATCATGAGCCTCGACAGCTTTTTTATAATCCTTCAGCTTATAAAAAGCTGCTCCTAAGTTTCGGTGATAGGCCGCCACCTTATCATCGATTTATATTGCCCTTGTGGCTAGTCTCACCTTCTCTTCATAGTTTCCCAATTTGCCAACTGCCCTTCCCTTCATATTCAGGAAGTCACTACAGTCTCTGTCCTCAGCCAAATCGAGTCCCCTATCACAGGACTATGAAAGTTACTTCCATTTTTTGAGATGCAGGCAAGCATGTGCTTGGAGCAGATATTTTTCCTTTGTATTAGGCATAGATGATGCCAAATCTAAGAGTTCTTTGTATTGTTTCTTGGATTTGAAATGCTTTATTTTTGTGGCAGTTTCTTCATTGGTCTTAAAGGCAAGGGGTCTTCCGTCCTAGAAATCATCCAACTCAACCTACATATTGCCGAATCGTTGATAAAATAATTAAAAAAAAACAAAAATAATCATGCATACTTCTCATCAATAGTTGTGGTAAGCAAATCAAGTTTGATTTGACCTTCAAAGAAAAAAAAAAAAAAATTGAGGGAGACCAACAGATCTCCAATTAACTTGGAAATGAAAGAAGTGAAAGAAAAAGTATCCCGAGGCTTCAAGATCAACTTTGAATTGTCAGTCAATCTATGATATCCGCCCTTCAATCTGTTGATATCTTAAGGATAATATGATGATTGATGTTATCTATCAGCATCCGGCAATGTGCCATTTTTGAGTCTCAGCAACCCAGCAGATGCAGGGCCAGCAATCTTGTTCCATGGAGAGGAAGTATTTAAGACAGTTAAGGTCAGCATCAAAATCTTTTCCTTTCTCCTTAGCGGCCTTCTCGCAGATGGGGTAGGCCTTGTTGATGTCATCGATGCAGCGCACCTCCAAGTCGTGGGGGCAATCGTGAGCGGACACGGAGACTGCAAAGAGGGCCAGAATAGCAAGAAGAACTATCACCAACTTCATTCCTTTTGATAAAATAACTACTTATTTCATATCCAAACATCACAAATCCAATTATTACACTACTTGGAAGAGCATATAAGTAGATTAATGGAAATTCAATCATTTAATCATATCTTAGGACACCGCTCAATTTATTAATATCGTGACAATATCACATTTCGCCAGTGTTGAAATTTACAGTTTGGAAATTACTCAAGTTTATTTAAGATGCTTATTGCGAAGGTAGTTCTCATGTTGGGCTTGGCGGCAATTACAGTTGCCGATAGCTACTGTGGAACTTCCAACTGCTACTAGCTGCTCGGAGTAGCTCAAGATGCTGATTAGCAAACAATACGCAAGGCTTATCGTGAATTGGCTAAACGATATCATCCGGACAAAAACCAGCAATAGGATACAACTGCGTTGTTTCAGCTAATAAACAGAGCGTACTAAACTCTCACTGATGCTAAATCTCGCTTTAAGTACGACTTGCACATCCAAAATCCGGAATAGTCCGATTACTATCATGAGTATCGTTACTATAAGCATACTTACATACAGGATCCTAAAATTCACCCTGCTTTGGTTGTTGTAGTGTTTGTGTCATTAATATCTCTGCTGCAATTTGTAATGCGCAAACAAATGTATTAACGCGCTATCTTGTCGATAACTGAGGGGCAAGACTTCAGGAATAAGGTCAACGAACGTTGTGGAAACAACAAAAAGTTGAAGGAACAAGTAAGGGATTAAATGATACTTGAAATATAAATTTAGGGTGGATATTCAAAGCCCAAGTGGAATGAAGTTTTATTGGTGAAGTTGCTAAAATTTCCATATACCCTTGCGAAGTGGGTTGGAGGGCAAATTCGGTGGATCTATAAGTATGGAATTCGAAAATAGCCCTATACAGTTGAGGACAGGTAGTTGCTTACAAGGAATGCGCTGAAGATATCAGTGTTGCAGTGGCCGGTACTATCTCATTAATACAGAACATAAATTAATTAGACAGAATTGCCTTAGTCTCCCGATAATTATGGATAAAATCAAATCGAATCAAATATGAATAGTAGCAGCGCGAAAAGTGGCTGTAGCAGCTAAAATAAACCAATCCCAATAAATACAGGCAAGTGATGGCTTATCTTAAGTCCAGGTGATATCTATACTAATTCTTATAATCGAGTATCGTCATATTTTAATTTCCACATAAGTAGGTTTTCCTCTTCAATATGCGCCAAGCTAAATAAAATCATTTATCTTTTCCAATTAGCTTGTTGGACTTAAGGTGATGTTTATGCCAATTTAAATTAATTTTATTGATCAGATTTTATTGATAAGATAATTGCTAGTTATAGAGTATCTATATTTTTTAATTTACGTCTTTGTTTTATGGAGTAAGATAAATTAGATAAATTGCTTATCAACAACGGGGAAATGGAATTTGAAGTCTACACTGATCGTTTAGGCACCTATTCAAGCCCATGCACTCTCGTCTTTGGCCCCGAAAGCATTACCATTACAAATAAAAAATAGACCATTAAAACCCTAAACTATAAAGACTTGATCGGCTTTAATGACAAGAAGATTGATAACCAAATTTATTAAATCCAGCTGAATTCCTTTCCAAAAATAAAAAAATTCTTGAGAAGCGAAAAGAGGTACATATAATCTTTCCATATATGGGTGCAAATGGATAATGAAAACTACGAACAGTTTAAAGTGTCCCTGCTGCGAGTCATCACCAATCGACCAATCAAAGGTTCTTAAACTCCTCTGAAACTGTTAATTTATCTTAATCCCTAAGCTGGCTCTAACTCGAGGAAACACTTTTAAGCAGTTCAAGATTTTATTTCTCATACAAATTTCACTTATGATATTGTTTAAACCACGCATCGCGGACACTGCATTTAACATTTAGCCACGATCGATCCCAAAAGCTATGAATCTGTCATTATCATTTCCGGTGATGGATTGATGCATGAATTCGTTAACTCAAAGGCTTGCGGGAGAATACCAGTCTCACATGTCCCTGGAGGTAGCGGCAACGCTTTTGCGAAAACTCAAACCACTTTAGCAGGGGAAGACTGTTCAGACGAAGTTGCAATCTTTTTGGTGATTAAGGGTCGCAAGAGATAAATGAATCTTGTTGTAAGAATATGGATATTTAGAAAATGGAGCTGGAAAAATTCTAAGAGCCTATTTACTCGTTTCTCAGTCTGGAATGGGCTTTTCTTGCCGACATAGACATGAACTCAGAATTTTTACGTTTCTTAGGTGGTTTTCGATTTTAACTGTACTCAGCCTATCGCATATTTGCCTTACGCAAATATAATGGCAGGCTAACTTATTCAACTACCTCAACCAATCTTCCTCCTCTCAATGAACCAATCAATGAGCCTTCCTTCGTGCGGATCGAAACAAACTTTCTTAACGCACTATTTCCATCTATTCCCTATATTTCTGATAAATACGAGTTTGCTCCATTGCTGAAGGTGGAGGATGAAGCAGTCGACATGCAATTTTTAACTGAATAACACAGTAGATGGCAATTAACAAAATACTTACTCAGTTCAGACTCAGGAGATCATTTTGACAGAGAAAAAGGATGTCCAAAAGAAGGGTATAATTTTGGATATGGAAAGATTAAAAGTTATAGACTTTAACCTTTAGGGGAAGGATAAGAGATAGGATTATTTGGAATTGACGGAGAGAGATATGAGGCCCAAAGAATTCAGGCTCGGATATCTGACAAAAAGATTATAACTTTTGCATGATACTTATTATTTATTCATTAATAGACACAAGATTGAATACTTGTCAGTCATTTGATATTCCTTTAAAATATGGTGGTCATGCTGAAAATATTCAATAATAGGAATGCATTTGAGTAATAATCTCATAAAATCACTGATTATTGGCCATTTCTCAATTAGTTATGAGAGGAGCGGGATCCATTGGTTCTGTAGGAAGGTTAATTTTTACGGCTTAATTTTTATTTTTTGTTGGATATTGTTGTTGTGGATATTGGTTTGGCTGGAGTTGATATTGCTGTTGTTGCTGGTACTGTGGATACGGTTGCTGTCCATATGGCTGTCCATATGGCTGTCCATATGGCTGTTGATATGATCTTTGCCAATTGACACTATTTGGATTAATGACTATGGTGTCCATATTAGAGTTCATACTGCTGATGGAACAAAACATGATTAGGGCACAAAAGGCTTCGATTCCTCCATAGATAAAGCACGCTGTGTAAGTGTATTGATAGTTGTTGTAGTAATTTTAAGTCTGAAAACTGAGCCCAAGAAAGACAAACCCAGCAATAAAAAAGCAAGCCGCAAAGATCAAGCAGACCACCAAATAACAAACTCTGCGATTGTAAATATCTCTTCGACTCATTCCTCGTCTAACAAAGAATGCAATCATGTCTTTGATAGTTATTTATATAGTTTATAAAGTCCTACATATTTCAACATTTAAATACGATGATCTTCATTAAAGTATAATTTCCACATATATTTTGATTACATGATTTGCCCAAAGTTAAAATAAAGTTTGTATTGCCAAATTTATTTAATGTAGCCGAATTAATAGTTTTAATCATCAATAATATCTGAGCTTTATTCCTTTCGAAGGAAGAGGCACGTACATCTCTTTTTCAAGACGGGCTGCAGTTATTAGGTTTTTTCTAATCAGACTTTCAAGAGTAATGCGCTACTGGGGCAGTCTGCCAGCCTGTACGTTTAACTCGTCAAATACTGCTTTGAATGAAAATGGCTCATTGCAGGCCAGCTCAGCCAAAATTTTACGGTTTAGGTTGATGTTCGAGTTGGTCAGAGAATTTATAAATCTACTATAAGGGAGATTGAGATCTCGAGTGGCTGCTGATATGGTAATAATCCAATTGCGACGCATGTGTCTCGGGCGCAACTTGCGCCCAATATATGCTTTTTGTAGTCCTTTTTAAACCTTGGGGATTGCTAGTTTGATACAATTTTTGGCTCTACCGTAGAACCCCTTGGCTAATTTTAAATATTTCTTCTTGCTAAAGCCAGCCATAGTTAATATAAATATATATTGAAATATCCAAATGGAGTAAAATTATGAAGATCCCTACCATTTGCCTATTGATCCTATAATCGCTGAAATCAATAAAGTGGATTGGTCAGACGTTGACTCCACTCCTTTGGGGGATTCGCCACAGAACGATTTCTATAGGACAATTCCCAAAGCACAATGTTAATTATATCTAATGAAGAGGAAAAGTATTTTCGATACTTGCGAGAGATGCTCAATCGTTAATAAATTTCCTCCAGAAGTTTTTTAATTACAACTTACGTGCTAAAAACAAGATCTTCCAACTACTATGCTCTCATGTTGAGGAAAAAGTATTTTTTGAAACAACCCTTTCAGGATGAAGATTTTCGAAGATAAATTTGGTTCATTAACTGTCTGTTGAGTGCTAATGGGAAGGAGTATCAGTTGTGGACATACAAAAAGCAGTTGTTCCAGGAGTTTAAATAAAATATTACTAATCCTCATCAGTATTATGCTTCTTAGAGTTAATTTTTGGACTATTTGCTGGAAATAGACTCCAAAAACTATCATGTGTGGGATTACAAATTATGGCTAACATTGCATTTTCAACAGTAACAGGAGGAATTGCTCAAAAGTGCATCTCTGATCTATAGCAGCCAACATAGCCAACTAATTGAACAACTTCAGGCACAACAGTTTACAGTTCAGAAAGTTAACTGGAGTAATTGCTATTCTCTATGGTCCTACAGGCATAACTTATTTTCTCTACACTTCAAGTAGCTCAAACAAGAAGAAATCTAACAAATTGAGAGAGCTGAAATTGATAGAGTTAAAAAGTGGATTGTCAAAGAAGAGAATTTGATGAATTAATGCGGTTGGAATTATCTGTCAGGAATTGTTCTGGAATACCATATTAAAAGCAAAGAGTTAGTTCAATAGATATTTGATTTGGCTGATTCTACTTTTAGTCTGAATACAAAAAATAGATTTGCAGGAGGAGTCTGCCTGATTCTGGGAGAAGAGTTGACTGATACTTATAAGTAAGCATGTCCTCGAAGAAAGGAAATACTAATGAATCTTTTGAAGGAGGACAAAGTTAGAGAACTCTACTATCAACATCTCCTCGGTACTTCAACTTAATGATAAAATTCTTGAATAACATAAAACAAAATATTATTATTGAGGATATATTTGCTGTCAAAGATCTTTGGGATAAATCTATTGATGATATTGAAATCTTTATGAATTGTTGTTTTGTTTTTATAAAGATATAAGAATGTTTATCAGGAAACTCAGTCGCCTCCTTTCCTACGGAAGTTTCTCAAATCCCAAGATATTAGATGGCAACAAATCGGATGTGGCTGGAATGGAAAACATCTCCAAATTGCCATTTTACCAAAGTTTTAGGGAAGGTCTGAACCTATCCCTCGAGAATAAACTTTAATAAGCAAATCAGCATTACCAGCAAGCTCTTAATTTGCTTTAAGATCGCAAAGAGGAGCTGCGATAGCACTATCTGCATATTTACAAAAAGTATCTCTTCATTTACCCAGACTCATCATGAACAACTACAGCTTAAAGAAAGCAAAAGCCCTCGAGCAAAATATTTACAATCTAATTAAACTGAAAAAGCAATCTAAAATGCAAAGTCTCTTGATCTACGAAGACTACAACAGTCTTTTTCAAGTTTTTCTAAAATTTAATCCTCAGAAGGTAAGATTTCCCAAATTTAGGCCATCATCCTTGGCAAAGCCTTGCTCTCTGAAAAATAGGTAGAAAGCATGTCGCTGAAACATAAGAAAATGTTCTAGTTCAAATTAGGCAACGCTTATTTTTTGGTGGGTAACTATGAAGACGCAAAACGAAAATATTCATAATGCTTGTAGGAGCATCCTGCTCATGAATTGAAGATAAAAGCTTATAATAATCTTGCTCTTTCATGCTGGTGGAACAAAAATCCCTTAATTAGCTAAAAGTTAATAGAACCCTCTAAAAATAAAATTGATCTTATCAATTCAGACTATCTTCAATCTCGCTCTATCTTCCTAAAGGCTATTGAAAGTTCATAAAACCCTGACTCCTTAGTAGATGAATAGCTGAAATATCGGTTGAAACAGGCCCTCAGCGAGAATGAATTTGATATCAATGCTCAGTTTGTGAGGAGAGAAAGTATTCTTCCTATGTTCAACTTAGTGCAATATTACATCAATAATGAACCCAACTAAAAAGTTAAAATACTGTATTGGCTTAGAACTCTTCTAAAAATCGCTCAATTACATAACAATCAACCTATCTTTGACGAGGTATATATCACCTTGAGTCTCCTGAATAACTAAAGGTAAACTTTGGATAGTTATGTGCCAACTTTGCTGAAAAAATATGAAAATCAAATCCATTAGATTTATTTTACTAAAATACAGAGCTTTTTATATCTTAGTTCAGGAAAGCAGAAGTAAGCTTAAAAACTAAAATTGCACGCATCTGAACTATAGAAGAAGTATCATTCAGAGGATCCGTTTATTTTTAAAAGAAAATATCTTAGTGACTATGAATTCACTATTTGATAAATATAGCCTTTAAATGTAATTAGTTAGATAAATAAATGAATTTCATTGATTTTGTGATTTCCCATAGACTTAAATGAAGTTAATAATATCTCATATAAGAGTAAAATCATTACTTTTAATTACTCGAATCATCTGTCGAATGTTTGATTGCTGTTGTTATCTTAACTGCCCTAATTCATCAATTCCGCTTTTCAAAGTTTCCTGAAAAAAATTGAATTCTCCTTTTTTGCAAACAAATTATTTAATTCTATTGCTTTCAATTTCGTCTTTGTCCTAATTCAAAATGGACGTACATAAAACTTAAACAGCACTTGAGAAGACGATTTCACTGTGGGTTGAATGAGGATCATTTTATTCTTGTTCACAGATTCAAAAGGGCCATCATCAAAATTAAGGCAGGCTATCTTTAAAATATCAGAGAAACTGATTCGGTAATGGGAGAGTTTTGACCCTTTTTGATATTTCTTGGAGGATTAGACGATGGAAAATAGCATGCTGCTTCCCCCAGGTGATTTTATGAATTATTCCTTATCAATGACAAGTGTGGATGGGAGTATATTTGCATCCATAGTCCAGTTTTTATTTGATAGAGTGAATAGCTTCCTGTAGACTCGAAGTTATGCAATGAAATATTTTACTTTAGTTTGTGTCAGCATCTTTAACTATAATTAAAATTAACCTAATTGTTTCTACATTTAATTTAAAGAATCGTAAATTATGCAAGAAGCAACGTTTGATGCTTTAAAATTATGCTATCAGTATCATTTAGATTATATGTTTTATACTTTGCCTCAACATCAGAATATTGATCCATTGATAATTGTAATTATAATTAGATTTCGATGAATCAAAATGCGGAGGTCAAAATAGTTGCGGAATTAAGATAAAAAATTAAAGAGTTGGAGAAAGAGATGTGCTAAAGGACGAGAAATTACCTCGTTCATAAGGGCATGAGTAATCTCCCGCCCTCTCCTGTAAAATCTGTAAAATTAGATGCATAAGTTCAAACATAAATGGACATCGGTGTCTAGAACTTAAACAATACAGATTAAAATAATAAATCTTTTGGGTTGGCGGAGTCACCTAAAAACGATAAATGCGAGAATTTTCAGAATAGGGAAGAGGAGCCAATCTACCGCAAATTAAAAATGTCAAAGTATTCATAGGAGAAACTACCTCAAGACCACTCAGAGAGTAAAACTAGAATTTGTTTGTCCAAGCAGATTGAGGAAAAAAAGTAGATGGAAGTTGAGAAAGATGACAATTAAACTGTTGCGGAAAGTACGCATTAGGATGAAAATTTAAATAGGGACCATAAGGAATTTAGATAAGTGGTGAAACTAAGAAAATAAATTAAGAAACTGAAGGCCAGTTTGGAGTTTTAAAAGAGTGTGTGTGATGAAGCCAAATCTGGATTAATGGTATCGGAGGAGTAGAACTACCAGTTTCGGTTAAGAATTTAGCAACTATTGAAATAAATATAAAATAGTTGTATCTCGCAAGAAAAAGAGAAAAGTGAATGCTCAGCGAACGATATCCTCAATAACTAATTCTATAAGGAAATTTATTAAAGAGATGAGCTGATTTTACAATTAGAGCAAGAACTTACTCATGAAAGAGAGATGAAGGAAGAATATTTGGATAGCTGCCTTTCCGCCAAAATTTCAATTGATAATTTGAACGGTCAAGTGGAAGCCTTAGAAGAAGAGATCCATTATTTAAGAAAGAATGTTTAAAATGGCCACAAATAAAGCAACATCTAGAGTTACAGAATGTAATCCTAATTAGGTATAAAATCTAAATATGAAAACATGCTCAATGGATCATTTTTATAGGCCTTAAAGTAAACTACTTTCAGCATTTCAAATTGTATTCCCATAACCGAGGATCATTAAGAAGATGCCAATCTTTTTAGACCGTAAAATTAGTTTTAAATTATCGAGGCCCTGAGAAGGGTGGAGGATTATTGCAAGAACATATAAAAATGGCAACAAATTCAATAGCAAGCCATGGAGTCTTAAAAAAAGATATTCCTTAAGTTTATCGAAACAATTTCTCTTAAAATTAGCGCTGAGACAAAAATAGAGATCATTAAATAGCTGCAAAATCAATAAAAGATAAAGGTGTATTAGCGTATTTTTACTCCCCAACGATAAAAGGTTGAAGACAATTGTATCTAATCTCCTGAAAAGAAAGAGGATGCTCCTTTGTCTCCAAAGATGATAGAACAATGATCTTCTCGTATTCAATCTTTACATAATAATACAAAAAACTAAATCAGAATAGGTGTCTTTCATCCTTTTCCGTATTCTTGTTCACCATCTTAGAAATAATTTCATTAAAGTTACCAATTATACCTTCGTATTCATGAACTATCTACTTCATTTCTTGCTACTTAGCGTACTTTTACTGCTTTAATTTTTATAGGATCATTTCTTGCTCGTCTATCACGCTTTGATTAAAAGACAGCTAGATTCCCATCGACGAATGTTTAACCTGGATATCTCCCTTGCTAGTTTGTTGTAACAGCAGAACCAACAACTGATAGTTTTGGCCGACTGAAGGATTTAATTGATCCATTTCTTTTTCCAGATTGGATATGTAGTTGTTTCTCTTGTATTTATTTGTCAGGAGATCACCAATGAATTATTCTGCCTCTGATGAGTAGTATGAGCTTATTAACTAATGTTATTATCTTGCTCCCTTTAAGATATCCTGCATTAGCTATATTGGACTCTTTTCACCTACTTATATATTTTGCTTTGATTTGTATTGTTTGACAGGAGTCATTATAACTCCTTCCTGCAGTTTTGGCGATTGATCTGTTTCCTCATTACTCGTAATAAAAGACCTTTCGCCCCTCAAATCCTTATTCAACGATTCCTTGGCTTGTGTCTTCGCTTTAATCTCAGTCTCCAAGTTGTTATTTCTTGAACTTTTCATTTTCGATGATCCTTTCATTTTATTTGGAGATAAACTCATCATTTGGTTATAAGTAAATTAGATGAAATAAAATTCAGAACATAAACTAATATCAAAAATGATCTTGACTATGTTGTGAAAAATTCAACGAAATGTTATCATCTTAATCATAGTCCATATTGAGTGATTTTATTGAGTTACTCTGATTGCAGACTAATCTCTTGCTTCCACCATCTTTATTGCTTATCTTGTCTCTTGTATGTATGTTTTTGAGTTATTTTGTGATCTTAGTTTTGCTGAAATTTCCATAGGAGAGTCTGGCACTCTAAAAAATCTGTCTCTTCATAAATTCGTGCTAATTTTTAAGTTTGTCATATTATTTACTCATTTGCAAGTGTTAATTTTTAATTCTCAACAGCATTACATTTTCAATTTAATTATACTTTAATTTCTAATTTAATCTAAGCAAATCTTTCTTGAAGCTATCTATCCGCAATGTTAACTATTCTTTTTACTTCAACCACTACCCTTCCTAGACAGACAATTTTTATTGATATTATTCCAGCTGTTAGCGGAGTAAGTTATTTTATTTTGATAGTTTTTAATTTTGTTCTATGAGTTATTTCATGGTGAGGTGTTTGTGATTGTACTGTTCTTCCAATTTAAAATATTTTTAGTTTAAAATATCTACTATTTTCTTACTGTTGAGGCAATACTAACACTATATTGATAATTATTTTATTGCCTCCGCCTTTTTACTTATTGAACCCTATTTGCTCTTACTCATTTCTGTGATTATAAAGCTGTGATTTAAGGAGTTAGCTGATCTATTATATCTATTGTGAGTTAAAGACCTTTCTTCCTTAAGTACACCCTCTTTATTAATCTTACTTTTTGGTTGATTGTTAGGTATTTTGGAAAAACTATGATTCAGTGAATGCAATGCAGATACTTATAAACTTGAAGGATACTATGGGTAATTTTTATTTAGTTTGTTTAACAAATAAAAAGATGTATTAAACATGTTTTTTTGTTATGTCTTAGGACTATAAAATGGGTTACTTCTCTGTCTATTCAGAGATTTTGAGGATTATTATCTCTATGTTATGAAACTCTAGTTAAATCGGTCTGTTCTGTTGATTAATAACTTCCTGGAGGTTTAAGATAAATCTTTTGATAGTTAGCATGACTATTGAACATAGGTAGATGAAACCAAAGGTTAAGCGAATCCTTTTCGTTTTTTATCCCCCAATGAGATATTCGCATTTGATGGTTTTCTAGTAAATAATTTTTTCTTGACTGAAATTTAACTTTCAACAGAGGACGTGGCAGAAGTAATAGCATAGGCTGGGTTGAATTATTTTGTCTTGATGGAAGAGATCATTGAAAGGTCTATAAGAATAAAATAACTATAACTTTTCAAATAGCTAAAATATCTCCAGTTCAATATACTTCATCATTATTCTTAATTTATGATGATACTCTTTCTTTAATTTTGAGATGCAAACTGAAATTCAGTCTTTCAAGCTAGGTTATAATTATATTCTTAAAGATCTATTATTTTAATTATCTTGATAATTCAATTAATTAAATAAATATTAATGTTTTCCTTTGTCCGGGATGGATAATTAATATCTTGGAATTGATTGGCAATTTAAATTTTCTGTTTCAAAAGTTTAATAAAAATATATGATTCACCAAACAAATCTCTGTATATTCTTTCTTATTTTAAATACTATTCATCTCTCAAATGACTAATTATACATTTTCCAGCAAAAAGGATGGATTATTTTTAATTTTAACGAGTAAATTAAGGTTAAATAAGACTTCAAATTAATTGTTAAAAATTGATTAAAAATTGATCAGCCAATTTGTTGTTTTTCAAAATATGATAATGAAGTTATGATAATTTTTAGAATCATTCAAGGGATTTGTCCACTACTTCTCGAACTCTTCTCTCATACTCGTTTTTATGAGTATTGTATATTTGAGCTGCCTCGCTGTTCGCGGGGGAGTTGGGATTAGGATCAGCTAATAGAGATCGAATGGAAGTCAAAATAGCCCAAACGTCATAGATGGGGCTCCATTGATTCTGCAAAACTAAATCTAGAAAGAATTACTATCTAAACAGATGCGACCATCGTTGTAAATGTTTGGGTGGAACATTTTGGTAATGAATTTAATGCTTGGCGGTTTGGTTGGATATTCTTGAGTAAACTCTAACTTGAGTTAAAACAATCCTCCATCCCAAGCCGTCCCTTCTGGGCCTTAGATAAAAGCCGTCCAGACATAGAGGTTACCTTCCTATGGAGAAGCATTAATGCTTTAATCATGTTCATTGCTCAATTTCTGGAGATCTCTAATAAGCCTCTTCTCTGCTGGGTTGCTCATTTTGGTTACTTTATAAATCTACTATGAATAAAATGCAAAAATAATAAAAGAGTCCTTGATTTATTTCGCAAACTATTCAACTCTGAGACCATAAGATTATTAGCAAAAAATAAAATATCAGATGTGTATTTCTTTCAGGATAATTTATATAGCCTTTCTAAGCTATTTTACTTCCGAATCTAGGGGAATCTTTTGAAGATAGTTGAGAATTTAGGTGCATATCCCTTGGATAAATAATCGATTTTAGCGATATTTCTTTAGTTTACACTCTTTAAAGAACATAATTGATTGGATTATTTCGCTAAAATAAAGAATTATGTATTGAATCGCTTCTGATGCATTAAACGTTTCAGAAAGTGTGTTTTGTATTGAAGGCAGTTCAATTGAGATTTATTAAATAAAATGATTGAGACACTTAACTATAATTTCAAATTTCTTTTCCTCAATTCCTATTTTGAGCGTAGCCATGTCGTAAGTAATTAAAATTATTTGTAAGTGAAGTTTGATTTTCTCTTAAATTTTAATCTTTTCTTAATTTTTCTAAAATTCTGTCATATACTCCCAGATTAGTTATTGAATGTTGGCTGATTTTAACTTCAGATAAAGATTGTTTACAAACGAGAGTTAATCATAGTATTTTTCCCTATTTTCTGCATTAGTCAGCATATAAATGTTTGATTTTGCCACTAATTTACAGCCTTAGAATAAAATAGTAATTCTCTCTTCATTGAAAAGTTAAAGATTCTGTTTAGATAAGCCTTTTAAGACATTTAATTCATTTCTTTCATATTATTTGCAATTATTCTTATACTAATTTTTACTTATAGTGTTTTTTTAAGTTCTTGAGCAGCGTACATTGCTCTGAGTAGTATATTTAGATTCAAACTAATTAGGAATCAAGTATAAACGTTCAAGTGATATGCATGAACTTAAACTCAGCTGCAGACAAAAAGCATAGTTCTTGTGCTTCTAGATCATCCTTGAAAGAATGTCTGGTATTTCTTTAAAATTTAAGTCAAGCGATTTATTAAAGCTAAAATATCCGTGTTTTAATAACAATTATTAAAACAGAATTTGATTATCAATGAGGATTTTAATAATTGTTGCACTTTCATCAGTGACATTATTGCTCAAAATAGGAACGAAAGCAAGTATAAGTTTATAGAAAAATTACTACCCTTTACCTGCTACCCCCAAAATTTATTTTATTAATTTTACAAAAGTGCAAGTCGTCAGATCATGAGAATAAAATAGATGGCTGGAGTGTCTATGATCCAATTGGCAGAGCATAGAGAGTAAAGTAATAAATTGAATTGAATCTATTTTTTAATAATTATAGAGCAACTCCAAAGTTTTTACAATTTGACCCAAGCTAAATAATTCCATTATCTCTTATTTGTTAATTTCTTTTGAGGATTGAGTAATAGAATGGAAATTCTGCATCTTTGCCTCAGAATACTTGATTATAAAATTTATCTGAAGGCTTTTGTCTTCATTAAATCGATGTTTTAACTATATTTATTTTAAAGCAATGGAGACTAAATCCTTTGACGTGAATGAGGTGCAGTGATCTTTCTATAGATAGTACTGAAGGCATTTTCTCTATAAGAGTAATATAAATTCTTTATAATATCTGTTCCGATTGAATTTTAAAAGGTCTTTTTGAAATTAATGATTTCTGCCTGCTAAGACTGCCTAAAAAAAGTTAATTAATTCCAATTGACCATACTACTGAAGATGAATAATAATGATATTGTTGAAATGATTTCCTTTCCTAAAAAGATAGCATATTTTCTACCAAAGATCTTACTATGTTAATTATCCATCAAATTTCTTTTACTTGATGACATCTTTACTAAAATGTTATATGCTTTTTTCTAACCTTTCATACTCAGTTAAAATATATTGATCGCTGTTGTATTGGGAAACTTTAATATATCTCATCATCTAATTTAATAAAAAATTGAACTGAGCATCAGATTTAACAACTTTTTAAAGGAAACAGCTTTGATATATGTTGGATGTCGCTAACTAAATAATATAAGGATAGTTTTCTTTGTTTTCATTGCGCAACTTTATTATTTCATCCAATAATGGCTCGTATTTGCTTATCTTTTTAGAACTAATTTTTGTGATGCTTTTGGCTTGTTTAAAAATATTAATAGGCTTATCAAAGCAAATCATCTGATTAAAGCACTCAACCAATTCATCAATATCCTCAGTATTGGATTCATTATTAATTCTGATAATTTTGGCAATATCTAACGCCTAATTGCATCCTAATACTTCTAAATAATTTAAAATATTCGTATTTTTTGATTAGGAATCGGGTGACTGTTGCTAGTTTTTTTTAATTGATAGAATAGCATTGAAGTTATTTAGTTATTTCAAATCCTCTTTATCAGATTTGGACTTTAATTGTTCTTTAATCAATTACAACTACTGCTGGATTTTTATTTTCATTGGTGCTTACTATATTTCCGCAACTGAAGTGGACAATCTTTGTGCCTTTGTCTTTTTCGACTTATTCTTGAGAAAACTAATCTGATTATTTTTCAAAGTAAGCATCCTTGATAATTGATTTAATCCTCTGCAATAATTCGGCATGTCCTCAATAATTTCCTGACTAAACTGGCATCTTAACAGTTTTAGAGTCTGAAGATTTGCTATTATATGGTTTTAAATATTTTTTGCCTCTCTCGCTTTCATATTAGACAATGATTAATTGATTGTTCATTCAAATACATTTGATAACATAAATTAGTCACTAATAATATCAAAAGAAAAGACAAAAATTAGAAGTTTGCCCTTTGCCGAAAGGAAACAAGTTATTGTTGCTCGGGTATATGAGTTCTCGAGTAGCTAAACGAGGCAGAATTCGCTGAGAAATCTCATTGTTTATGGATATTTTGTCATCCATATCGTCAGCATCTAGACATTTCCAAGTGATGTTCTAAGCGGCTCCAGCTTCATCCGGGTTGCATTATTCCGAAAAGAAATTTCGTGTATTTTTTTCAGTTTATATTTTCTTTTCACTCAAATCAGACTCATTCTTGTTAGAAACGGGTGTTTTTTGCTCATTTTCACTTTTAACTGAGCCATGATTTGTTGTGTCTTTTTCCTCATGATCACTGTAGGCTTATGAGTCTGTTTCATCATTTCTTCTTTTCTTTTTCTCAGGTTTTCGCTTGATCTCAGCTAACTTCTGTTAATTGAAGCGGTCAAAGTTTTCATGATGGAAATAACTCTCTCCATTGCTCTCCCGAATTTTATGGAAATTATACATGTTGAGTTGCCTAACAAAGGAGGAATAATGGCTGTGCTTAAAGTAATGAGGGAGTATAAGTTTGGAAAAGATTTCTTAGTTGGTAACAATGAAACCAATGCCATCGGGTGCCCATCTAACAGCCTCCATATTTTTTTAATCCTAAATAAATAAAGGTGTACTTGTAGTAATTCATAGGTCTTTTTGAGGAATGTTGAAACAGTTCTTTGCTTTCTCTTAAGGGAGATTGAATCATTTGATGGTCTCATTTGTTTTTAGTTGTTGTTGTTCTATAGAATGGAAAATATTATATAGAAATTAGATTAACAATAGAATTTAGGATCTCTCAGAATAATTTTAATATTCTTATTCGACACAAAAACATCAATTTTAAAACCGGTCTATGATCTAATTGATATTCAACGCAAGCTCATTGAAGGCAGACGGGTCTTTGTATTTTTCCTTTTCATTGAATATTTCGAACTCATAGTTCATTTTATCGATATATTTTTAGGGGAAGATCGTTTTTTGTAGGATAAACATATAGAAGTGATGAATCAGCAATATCAGTTCTCTATATCTTTTCTATTATTTACCCGCCAAATTTTTACCCTTCTGACTGTGATATTTTACCTCGTCCTTTATAAAATAAATTACTTAGATTATGCATGTTCGAATGCTTAAGAGGAAATCATTCTCATCAATTATCTTACCTTTTAGAATGGACTCGAATGTTTCATTGATTTGATATTATTTGCACCTTTTTTGAAGAGTTTATCGCTCTTCCTCTGACAGTTTGGGCTTTTTATTCGATTTTTAATAGTGATCTACTTCTGCCAGAAAGGCTTTGACAAGATTATCAAATTCCTTAGATCGATTCTTCAGCTCATTGATTAGTTTAGCATCTAAAATCTTGCAAGTCGTATTTCCAGTAAGTTACCTTTTAATGTTATTGAGTAAGTATATAATATATTTATCTACTCCCAGGCGAATCAGATCCTTCATTATTATAAACTATATCTTGTTCTTTATCTTATCTGAGATTTTGAACTCATACACCTCTCTCAGAAATTATTTAAGGAAGTTGATTCGATATCTAAGATTTAAGATTTATATGAAAATTGGCATGAAATTTTTCAAAGAGGGGTCGTCTTCGAAGTTTTTGCTTGCAAAGTTATTCATATCAAAACTTTAGTTGTTGCCCATGATGTACATATAAAATTATTTTGGAATGACGTTGTCCAAGATTCTGGAATTAGAATATTGGTTCCTCAGATCTCTCCCTATTGTATCTCGAATATCGATGCTATTATGAGATTTGATGCCTATCTTATTGAAAATGGGATGATGAAATAAGTCGTTCCATTAAATTCTATCATCTTCCTTGTAGGCTAACATATGCTTTATAAGTTAGACCAATTCCGTTGATACCTTTATTGAGGGTTCGGACTCAAAGAGAAGACTGTTTTTCATCAGTTACTATTGGGTTTGTTAATTTCGGAAGGGGAAGGATTGATAGACCATCCAGTAGAGAGTAATTCCAAGCGAATAAATGTCACATTTATTGGTGTACTTCTATTTAAACCGAATTTGAGGAGAAGCTGTCAGATAGGTACCATAGTGCTCTTCATAAAACTCCTAGTTCTTTTAAAATATCTGCTTGCTCAATCCAAAATCACCAATTTTGAGAACGTTATTATGAACCAATATATTTTCTGGTTTGATATCGCGATGAATGATGTTGAGTTTATACAAATCCTCAAAAGCGTTTAAAATTTCTTTAAAATAGACAAGGACATCCTCTTCCTTCTTGATCCTTTTCTCCGCGTACAATTTAGTAAAATAACTGTCAAGGTCTTTATCGTTACAATACTCCAAGATTAAGTATATTCTACTATGCATGGTGTCTCCAATCACATCCTCTATTTTAATAATATTTGGATTGAGGCGAAGTTTAATTAAAGACTTTATTTATTGCCGAGTGAATGCAATTATCTATTCTATTTTTCGGATTTGTTCAATCTTGTTGGGAATGCTAATTATTTTCAGCGCTAGTTTATGAATTCTGCTTTTTTATTCATCCTAGTAATAGCAGATATAAATACGACCGTATGAGCCTGCTCCGAGCTAGAATTGAGAATTTTAGGCATAGTGATAATGAAATATCTTTTTACCTCCCTCTTGATCTTGATTTTCAGAAGCGATAATCTTATAGTTAGGGCTTTCCTTTATATTTTTGAACTCCTATTTTTAGTCTGGAAGGTGGGTAAGTTTTTTCATAAAACCTTCTTCAATTTCCTACTCTTTCATTATTATTTATTCTTTTTATTAATAAAGTAATATCTCATCAACAACCTATATGTAGTTGCAATTGAACGAGTTTAATATTGAGTAAAAGATTAAAACAACCATTTTTGTAAAATGTTGATGCCTTTTAACATTAACAATAGTCTGGGTTTCATATAAAGTTTGAATAAATAAAATGTTTCAAAATCCAAATGTATATATCCCTCCTTATTACGGGGGAATGGAAGAGTCTATCCTTTTATAAGATTCAAAAATCAGCTTTGATAACACACCATATCAGGTTAACGTTATGGAATTAAAACCATTCAAAAGGTGCATAAGCAGAGATTCTGAACATTCCCAAAATTAATTGACAACTATCGATGATGAGTTGATTGGTCATTCATCTTATTCGAGCCCTCAAACTTACAAATGTTACAAATGCTTTGATTAGAAGAATAAATATGAAACTCACCATTACCAACACAAATGTAGTGAATGTAGCGGCACTTCCTATATCAATTAAAGTCATCCATTAGTTAATCTATTGGAGGAACTATTAAGAAAAAAACTCCCAAATTTATTTAACAAACATGATGAAACTACCAAAAAAAACGACAAAAAATAAACTTTAGAATTTTAGTATGGATGCCAGGATGTTATTAAAGAAGAATCATTTTCTTATCAAGAAGAACTAACTCCGATCTGTCGTTCCTGTAACAAAGATTGTTTTTCAAATAACGATCGATTTTGCTAAAAATGCTGTGACTTCTTTATATGTTAAAATTGTTATAATAGGAAAAATTATCACCATCAGCATGAGCTTGGAATTAAAGGAAAAGACCAAATTAAGCATTTGAGTCATTAAAGAATGAAAGTATACGAAAATAATAAAGGGCTATAAACGATTAATTCGGATCAAATTTTGTAACAGGATGAAATTGATTTGAGGTGCCACAACTGTTTATCAAAAGTTGAAGGCTACTATGAGGCCTGCCTAACTTGTTAAAAAGGAGGTATTCAGTATGTAATCTGCGCAAATTGCTCAGAAAAACAGCTATACTATCACAATAGTAATCATGAGTTGGGTCTGAAAACCATGTCGCATGCCAGCCAGCTTTTAAGACTCTAATCCCGTCAATCAGATACTTCAAGCATATAAAATAAAAGAGATTCGTTAAATTATCGTTTAACATAAAGCCAATAAATATCTGAAAGTTCATACAGCCAGCATTAAATCTAACTTCAATCAGTGATCAATATCCGTCAAGATTAAATATCAAGTAATGAATAAAAATCGATGGGAGATGAAAGTCCACTTAGAAATGGATGCATTCTCAAAAATATTGTTTATGAGACCTCCAACGCCAACTTTCAACTATTAAATTCTTCTGATTAGATTTCATAGTTTTTAAGTCTACAAATTACAAAGAAACTATCAAATTCTTCAAGATTGGATGGGGAAGTCCCCAAAATTGAATAAAAGCCTAAGCAAAAAATGCTACGAAGTTCAACCATAAACATTGATATGTCATGTTCTTTGGAATATCCAAATAATAATTAAATATTTGGTCCTATCCAGGAGACTAAGTAAGAAGATTGCTATACTCCAACTTTTGATCTTGTTCCTGTCTTTCCGAGTAAGCAAGATTAATCATTAAAACCTCGGTGTAATCCTTAGGATGAATATGTTTTTAATGATTACCAGTGTGATATTTGCCATATTCTACCCATTAAGAACAGAAGATACCACTGTAAAGATTGCTAAAACTACGATATTTGTTAATCTTGCTATCTCTTTCAAGCCAAAAACCATCAGCATAAAGATTACGAAGAGATAGACGGACATCAGATTATCAAACAGCAAAGAGAATCTCTAATCCGAACAAATCAACTTAAAAATACTCAAAGGCAGTCCATAAAAAATAGTCATATTGGAAAGAAAGATTATCAATGATTATACTTGTCTATTTAAAGTCATTCTTATTCACAAGATTTCATTTTTATCATGAGTTATTTTTGGTTCGCGGCAAAAAATTAAACATCGGGTACATCTTGCTTGCCGGCTTTGGCTATGAAGGTGGTTTATTCGATTGTTTTGGCTTCATTGGCTAAACGTTAATTACTTTCGGCTTTTCTGCAATTATTGGCTCTTTAATAATTTTTGGAGCTTCGGGTAGAGGCTTTTCCATTTTTTTCTTTTCTACCAACTAGATCTGGTTAAAAACATCTTCCGCATCATCTTCATCATCTTCAATAAATTTCTTTTCCTCCACAGCCAACGGCTTTTCAGTTTAAATTTCCATAGGTTCTGGTTTCTTCGCACTCTCTTAAATGTTACTTTTTTTGCCGCTCGTATCAGTATCTCTTTCAGGCTCTTGTTCCATCATTTTATTAAATTCCTTTTTGTCATATAATTCTTCATCTGATTATATGACCATTTTATTTTTATTTTTTTATTTTTCATTTTCAACTTTTGCTTTGATGTTTTATACTTTTTCTCTCATCGCTATAAATTCAGTCAATATGGAAACTGGCTTTTGTTATTTATTTGTGACTCGTGGCAATTAAATCTTTTGCTGGATTGGTTATTTTTTGACTAAATTTGCCTTCTCATCTTTTTTAACAACTTTTATAGGCTATTTAACCTATGGTTTGACTTCTTTTTTAGGCTATTCTTTTTTTGATGGATTCTCGACTGCTGGCATATCTTTATTGAGCTTAATAATTGGAGCCATTAAAAATCTATTGGCATATTTCTTTGTTTTTTTCATTTATGGAAATTCAACACTTCTTTTCACTTCATCTATTGATAGCTATTCAGGAAAAATAGCGATGATTTTTAACTCCTTAACATTTTCCTTCTGAAAAGTCAAAGGTTCCATTCCTGATGTGTAATTAAGAACCATCCCTTTTTTAATATTCTCAAATTTTTACAATTGAATTCTCATTCCTTCATCCTTGTTGATGACTATGTGGCATAATAACTCAAAAGTCATGACCGCATCAGACTTGTAAAGATTCATAAAAAGTTATGCTATCTTCGATGGACTGATGTTAGGAAACCGCTGATTATAACTGTATAGGCTAAATAATGAATATAATTACGTGCAAATCTTTCCTCTCTTGAGATCAAATTGGAGATTGGCTTCTACTTCG
>Ga0302191_10000205_pt1 | contig 35958 bp, 28 predicted proteins | sample II_Bog_E3_1_FD_198775 | JGI IMG/M metagenome (GOLD analysis project Ga0302191, IMG submission 198775) | Peat permafrost microbial communities from Stordalen Mire near Abisko, Sweden - II_Bog_E3_1 | ecosystem: Environmental > Terrestrial > Soil > Wetlands > Peat | place: Sweden: Abisko...
CATATAAAACCCCGAGACTTGGATTAGTCACTGCAATGTTGGTGCTTAAATTATTAAGTGAGGTCATAGGATAAAATGCCTGGGTAGGGGTAAATGGGAAGCCTGAACCATAGTTCCAGCGCATATTTGCCTGCCAGCTCAAATCCTTTCCAAATATATAGGATATTACCAGATTTACAGTATTTCTTCTGTCAAAAGGCGGTGGAAAGGAGTATGAGCCATCCCAATACGTTACATAGCCGAGAGAATAAACACCATATAATGTGAGGTGTTTTATATCATATTTAACACTTATATCAGCACCATAAGCATTTCCCGATTGAACTAAAAAAGGTTTTGTCAATGTATCGGATTTTACGCCCGAGTATTCAGTAGTATTGGGGTAAATCTGGTTGTAGTTGAGTGTGGTGGTTTGTAAAAAGTTTTTTTCATAGGCTTCCACATTTATATGCATATTTTTTATGGGGTCAAGCTCAAAGCCCCCGGTAAGGTGATATGCTCTTTGTATAGGGTTAGTTATTTGTTCTACCGTACCGTTTTGTTGTGTAAATGTAGAAGGGATATCGGAGGTTGGGGGGCTTGTAATCATACCATAAAAAAGGTCGACCACTTCGGTTTCATCAATTGTGCTGACAAGGGTTTGAGAATAGAGACCGGCTGCAAATTTCAACCGAAATATTTTAGTCAGATTATATTTTGCATCAATACGGGGTTCAGGTGAAAATACTCCCAATGAAGCATAATATTGTGCACGGAAACCGGGTTCAACAATTAATTTTTTGTTGGAACTCATCAACTTAAATTTTACAAATCCTGTTAATTCATCGGATGTCTGTTGTTCCGTTATGAGAGCATCAGAAGGATTGGTTAAATCTAAATTAGTGCCTGTACCCGACATATCAAAACCGTAATAAACGGTTGTATTTCCCAAATACTGTGTCCATTTAAATTCTGCACGGAAGGTATAAATGCTGCTCGTATCAGCCGGAATGCCATTTTGTTCCATATTGATGGAATAGTCGGAATAATCAATATTGCATTCCAGTAAACTGTTGCTATTAGTTGGAACAAGAATAAAATTAATTCCGGCCCCTGCCTCATGCCAATTAAGCGCGGCAACGCCAGGGTAATTTACTTTGTCTGTAAAGTCAAACCCGAAAAGATTTAATTTGCTTCCGTTGGCAGTATTTAAAGATACTTTTCCATAAAAGTCGGCAAAGTTGAAGGGTATGCCATGGCCTGAATCTATGTAGGGATAAAGGGTTTTAGAGGTTTGCCCCAAATAAGAATTTTTATAAGAAAGTATAAAAGAAGCTGTGGCTTTAGATGGGTCATCAGTCGGATTTTTAAGTAAAGGACCTTCCACTAAGGCGTGGGCTCCAAAAGGACTTACATCCACTTTGCCGGTAACTTGTTTCTTGTTTCCATCGCGTGTTTTTATATCCATTACAGAGGATATTCTGTCACCATATTCTGCATTAAAACCTCCTGCATATACAGTTGCATCACTTATTATATCTGCATCAAATACTGAAAAGAGCCCGATAGAGTGAAAGGGATTGAAGATAGTCATACCATCCATCAATACCAGATTTTGTATTGGCTGCCCCCCTTCAATGTATAGTTGCCCTCCTTGGTCGCCTGTAGATACCACTCCCGGAAGTACTTGCAAGTATTGCGCAATATCTGGTTGTCCTCCAACAGTTGGAATGGATTTTAAGTCTGTTTGAGTAATTTGATACGTAGAAACTTGGGTTTCTGTCTGGTGTGATTTTTCTGCAGCAGAAATCTCAACCTGGCTTAATGCCTGGGAGGATTCTTTAATGTATAGTTTTTTTGTCAGTAGTTGATTTTTGACAAGGGTAATGGGTTCTTTAAGCGTATCATACCCCAAATAAGCAACAACCAGAACATAATTACCGGGAGGTACCTGGCTTATCGAATAATATCCGTTTGCATCAGCATTTTGTCCGTAGGTGGTTCCCTGCAAATAGACGGTGGAAAATAGTGCAGGTTCAAGGGTTTTGTCTACATAAACAAATCCTTTAACAGTTGCATTTTGTGCATACCCCATTGCGGCAGAAAGTAAAAAACAGAAAGATGCTAAAAGGATTTTTTTGTTCAACTTCATAAATGGAGTAGTACAGGATTAAGAAAAACGGTTGGCAAAGGTAATAATTAGGCTATCATTTGCAACTATCAGCGCGACATTTTAATTATGATGTCATATTCCGGCTTGGTTACAGGGCTTACCGATAACCTGCCTATACGGATTAACGCCATGTCAGACAGTTTCTTCTCTGCTTTCATTTGTGCCAGCGTAACAGGCTTTTTAAGGGTTTCAAAAGGCGCAATATCTACTGCTACCCATTCTTTGTCAGTAGGGTCAGGGTATGCTTCTTTTGTAACTTTTGCAATTCCAATAATACATAGCCCTTCATTGCTGTGATAAAAGAAGACAAGATCTCCTTTTTTCATGGCTTTAAGGTTATTGCGTGCGGCGTAGTTTCTAACACCGGTCCAGGCCGTGCTTTTATCCTTAAGTAATTGTTCCCAGGAATAAGCAGAGGGTTCTGATTTAGCGAGCCAGTATTTCATAGGGTTAATATAAAGTTGCCAAAGATAGAAGTTCCTATTTAAAAAAGCTGAATGTTCTGAACGTAATTAATGGCGGTTACTTTTTTACAGGCATCTTCTCCAAGAGCAGAGGAGCCATTATAGTGCCTAAAATAAGGCCCGATACAAAACTAGTTGCAACGTTGTAATACTCCCAATAATGCAGACCTAGCAATATTCGCAGGTTAGTTAATACCACACCGGTTCCAATAACAATAAACCAATAATAAACCGGATTGCGCGACTTGGCATAATCGGTAGCTTTGGGTATGCGCATTACAGCATAAAAAACAATTATTCCTCCAACAATTGTACTGATAACATGCAACAGCCTGCTATTCTGAATATGTATTCCAAGGACATCCGAAATTTCTCTCAGCCAGGGTATCATTTTTACAAAGTCACCCCCGGGATGCGTGAAGCTGTCCCAAAAAATATGAGAAGCAATGCCAATGAGCAGGCAAATAATAACTGTAAAAAAATGATGTTTAAAATAATCCATCCATTTAAAACCTATGTATCGCGATAGTCTCTTTTTTAAAAAAACAGGCGAGTTGCAAATAAGTGAATTCCTGATAATGGAATGATATATAAACGTGAGCAATATGGATAGCGGTAAATCAAACCAAAGCATTCCTGTCCAACTGTGGCTGTAAATACTTTCGATCTTCATTCGAAGGAAATATTCAAAGTCGGGAGTGATGGAGCCTATAATTAACCCTGTCATGGATACCCACCTGGCGGGCAAATATTTTGCAGGTAATATAAGAGCCGGATGTGAAAATGTAAGTGGCATGGTTTCTTAGGAAGTTCGAAAATATATCTTTTTACCTTGCAAACATCTATATTTGCATGAACTCTGTTTAAATCTTATCTGATTGAAAAATACGTTTACCCAAGTATTCCTTAGGGATTCGTCAAAATATATTTTTTGGATTTCAATAGCTTTTATTGTTAAGGCGCTCATTCCATTTCTTTTACTTTTATTGGGCCATCGTTCCGATCCGCACTTGCTCAGTTTTGGCTTTATAGGTGACTCTCCTTCTTATACCGACCCTATAGAAAATCTGCTTTCCAACGGGCAATATGCTCCTGACCTTCGCATGCCGGGATATGGAGCCATTTATTATTTATTGAGATTGCTTTTTTCCTATAATTTCACCTATAATACTATTATTATTATTCAACTAATAACTAGTTCTTTGAGTGTTTATTGTATCGCCCTATTAAGTCAAATGGTAATAAAATCACGCAGTGCTTTTTACCTTACTTTTTATTTTTTTCTGGTCAGTTCCTACTCCAACTACTATGATATTTGTTTGATGACCGAACCTTTTTGCTCTGCATTTTTGATTTTCGGCACTTGGTATTTTGCGCTTTATTTTGAAAAGCATAAAGTAAAACATTTGTTTTTTTCAGGTCTTTTTCTCACATGGGCCTTGTTCTTGCGCCCTGTATATGCAAGTATCTTGTTTATATACGGATTTATTTTTCTTATTTACGCTATTAAAAATAAGATGCATTTTGTTAAACCTCTTTTCATATACGGCCTGACATTTATAATAGTTGATGGTGCATGGATAATAAGAAATTACAATGTTCACCACCAATTTGTTCCATTAACACGCTATGTTCATTATCCCTATGTTGGTGATTCATATATGGAACATACTCTTGAGTTTGTACAATCCTGGGGCGGTGCTGCCGATTTACCTGACCCGCATTCGGCAATAACTTGGTTTGGGGGCATCTTGTTTCCGGGTGAAAAGGAAGTAAAAGAATATGATTCAATACCTGATTACATTTATACTTCAAAATTTAATAAGGATAGTTTATATCAGTTGCGGAGTAAAGTTAGGGCCTTTATAGCATTGCAAAAACCGGCTGTCGACAGTTTTTATAAAAGCACGGATAGCAATTGGTTTAAAGCATTTGCCATTTTATACCATCCTCTTAAACCTGTATCTCCGGCAGCAGCAGCATTACAAAATAGTATTGATGAACAATTCGACAGGTATAAAAATTCCATTAAAGAGGAGAAACCATTTTTATATAATGTTAAATCAAGGATATCACTTTTAAAGAAGTTTTTATTTGAAAATAATGCGCAGTATTTTAAACGCGGACAAATTCCCGGCCTGGGTAAATTCATGGTATTTTTTTACTATTACAGCTATCTGTTCCTCTTATTTTTTGGCATTATCGGAATTGTATTGATTTGCTGGAAAGCCCTTATCGGTAATATTCAGCTTTTACTTCTTTGTATAATTCCAGGATATGATATTATAATCCACCCGTTGGTAGTAAAGTTAGCAGATAACCGCTATTTATTACCGGTTTGGCCCTTTATTATTGTTTGTGCAACGTATACGGTATTGACAATATACAACAAATTTGTGAAAAATAAAATTGCCGTTTCTTAAAAACAAGGTCAAATAATTTTAAATACAATGGGGGAAAATCATTCGGATGTTTTATGCAGCATATGTAATTCGAACAATGTTACAAAGAAATTCAATAGGGAGGGAATAGATTATTACCTATGCAATTCATGTGGATTTTTGTTTTCCAATCCATCTGTGAATGCTAATTCACAAGACAATATAGAGGATTATGAAGATTATTATATTAAGTATTTCGATACCAACATAGCAGATACCAAGAATTTTGAATCTATACTAAAATGGATTTCCCAAAAAATTGATTTTACAGGTAAAGTGATGTTGGATATAGGAAGCGGGAGTGGGAAATTAGTGAATTATTTAAGGGGGAAAGGCGTCCATATTAAAGGGATTGAATATTCGAAACCCCTTTTTGAGAAATACCTTAAAGACAAAGATTATTTTTTTAATTGTTCCATCGATACATTTAGTGAAATGGATCAGGGTCCCTATGATATAGTTACGTTAATGGATGTTCTGGAGCATGTTGAATACCCCGGAAAATTTATTGAAAATATTTCCAAAATACAAACTGCAGGTGGATTTCTTATTATTGAAATACCTTTATACAAGAGCTTGCCTTCCCGTTTGTTTGGAAGGTACTGGCATTTTTTTCATAAATATCATCTTTCGTATTTTACGAAAAAGCGGCTAACCAAACTTTTAGATGATAATGGATATGATTTGGTACAATGCAAACTCCGGGGAAAATATGTTCATATAAGTTATTTGCTGAAATATTTTGCCAATGCTTTTTTAAAAATGAACAATTTGAACCTGCCCGCGTTTATGGAAAAGCTCTGTATTTATGTCAATCCGCTTGATATATATGTGGCGTGTTTTAAGAAACGCGCATAATATTCAGGCAATAAATATTGAAAATAGTTTTTAATTATCGAGTGATTCCCTCCTGAATGCACTTATTTGATGCACTACCATTCCAATTAGTATAGTAAGTATACCTGTTACAAAACCCAGCATGGAGCCTACGCTTATTCCATCGCCGCGCAATAATATATGCACTTCCCATACACAGGATACCAGTATACAAAACAACCCGACAGGAAAAAAGATTCGAATGGGATTAAACAAAATAATAAAATTAATTATTTCCTGCATATTCTCTAAGGCAGTCATAAAGTTAATGGTGCTTTTCCCGGTAAGCCTTTTATTTACCTTGATAGGCACTTCAAGCACACGGTGCTTTCTAAAAATAAAAACAAATAGTATGATATAAGTATAGGCTATAGTATCGGGGCATATTCTAATATACTGCAGAGCGAGTTTCCTGTCATAAATTTTCAAGCCTGAGTTAATATCGTTTATTTCAAAAGGTATTAATAGCTTTGCGATAGAACGTATTATCCATTTCCCAGTTTCCCGGTAAGCACCGGAAGATACGCCTCTGTCGCCCACCACCATTTCAGCTTCATTTTCTATCGATGTTCTAAGCAAGGGTTCAATATCATCAAGCCGATGCTGGCCATCGGCGTCAAACGTTATAATATAATCGGTATCCGCTTTTTTTATGCCATTTTTTATAGAGCCACCATAACCGGCGTTAACTTTATTATGAATAATTTTAATAAAATTCTCATGTCGGAACTGGTCCATTATCTGGCCAGTTTTATCCTTGGAACAGTCATTAATTAGTATTAATGTATAGTTTTTTTGCCTGCAATGTTCCACCACTTCCGGCAAAAAATCTTTCAAACACTCTTCTTCGTTATATGCCGGAATAATAATGCTTAATGTGTTCATTTTTGCAAGCTGTTGAATAAAATGCAAATATATACATAGAGAAAGAATAGAGAACTGTTTTTACAGCGCATGCCTTTTTAACGGCACTTCCCTCCCTCCTGGCAGTTAAACTCCGTTCACCTTAACGTTCCAAGTAATTTTTGTACCAGCCTGCAATAGGGTTGCAGCTACCGAACAATACTTCCCCATAGATAGCTCGCAGGCCCGTTTTGCTTTCTCAGGTTCTATTTGTCCTTTAAGAAAATACTTTATTCGTACATTTTTCCAAAGCGATGGTTCCTTGCCTTGTTCCCGTTCGCCTTCTATTTCAATTTTGAAATCATCTATTTGTTGACGCTGCTTTTTTAAAATAGTTACAATATCAATGGCGCTGCATCCACCCAAACCCATCAGCAACATTTGCATAGGGCGAGCCCCAAAATTATCGCCGCCTGTTTCCTCACTGGTATCCATACGCACGGTGTGTCCATGCATATCTTTTGCTTCAAACCCAAAATCTCCTTTCACCCGGTGTATTTCAATCTTAGCCATAGAAAATATTTTGTTACAAAACTACACACTAACTCATTGATTTCTTTGACTCATTAAAACCAATTATTAACCATTTATTGACATTCGCTTAATCCTTTCTTTCAATTACCCGTAAATTTTTCTTTCTTTTGCATACTACAAAATACCTCCCATGACACCCGACCACCCACGTAAACTGTTTCTGCTAGATGCCATGGCTTTGGTTTATAGGGCATATTTTGCTTTTAGCAGTAACCCGAGGGTTACCTCAAAAGGCATGAATACGAATGCTATGTTTGGGTTTACCAATACGCTGCTTGAAATATTTCAAAAGGAAAAACCTACCCATATTGCTATAGTTTTTGATACCCATGCTCCCACCGTCCGCCACGAGATGGATGCAAACTATAAAGCCCAGCGTCCCGATACGCCGGAAGATATTATAAAAGCAGTTCCATATATAGTTCGTATTGCGGAAGCATTCCGGATACCGGTACTTTTAAAAGATGGTTATGAAGCCGATGATATAATTGGTACGCTTGCAAAGCATGCGGAGAAAGATGGATACGAAGTTTACATGATGACCTCAGATAAAGACTATGGTCAATTAGTAACAGACCATGTTTTTATTTATAAGCCTTCCAACAAAGGGAACCCTCCGGAAATATTGGGATGTAAAGAAATTTGTGCGAAATGGCAAATCGAAAATGTTAAGCAACTGATAGATATTTTAGGTTTGATGGGTGATGCGGTAGATAATATTCCGGGCATTCCCGGGGTGGGTGAAAAAACGGCTATTCAACTTATAAAAGACTTTGGAAGCGTTGAGAATCTTTTGCAGAATACCGACAAACTAAAAGGGAAACTAAAAGAAAAAGTGGAATTGAACGGACAAATGGCTGTTCAATCGAAACAACTTGCCACAATTATTTGCGATGTGGACCTGCCCTTTAGCCTGGATGATATGGAGCGCAAAACTCCAGACAAACAAGCTTTGTTGGATGTTTTAACTGAATTGGAATTTAAGACCATTGCTACGAGGGTGTTAAAGGATTATTTTCCGGGAGAGAGTATGTCAGCACAGCAGGCTGCTCCAACAAGCAAAACAGAAACAGAAGGTTCTGACCTTTTTTCCGAACCTCAAATTAACACTCCAAAAATAGATACCCATTATGAAGAATCTATTCCTATTGATTCTTTAATTTCTAAACTGCAACAAGCTGAAAGAATAGGCTATTATATGGCTATGCAGGGAGCAATATGCCATGGAATCGGTTTTAGCACAAAAGCGGGAGAAGCTCACTATGTATCACTTACTGAAGAGGCTGAAAAGAAATGGGACATATTGAAAGAAGTGTTGGAAAAGAAAAATATAAAGAAGACAGGATACGATATAAAACAAAATTTAAATTCTTTATATCCGTATAAAATTACCATTGAAGGTGAATTATTTGATGTAATGATAGCCCAGTTCCTTATACGTCCCGAGTCTCCGCATTATTTGCCCGATATTGTGCAAAACACACTGGGAATTCGCATTCCCGAATATGGTTCGGAAAGCAGGAAAACACTCAAAGAGCAATTAAGTATGAACATGGTTTCCCATGAACAGATAATGCAGGTTTGTTGTGAACGTGCCGACATGATATTTCGCTTGTACGATGCACTATCCCCTAAATTAGATGATATTTCTGTACGAAAGCTTTTCGAAGAAGTGGAAATACCCCTGGAAAAAGTATTGAGTGAAATGGAGGTAGAAGGAATTAGAGTAGATAAAGGGGCACTGAAAGAGATTTCGAACGAATTGACGGGTGATATTGAAAAACTGAAGACAGATATTTGGAAGTTGGCAGAACAGGAATTTAATATTGATTCGCCAAGGCAGGTTGGAGAAATATTATTCGATAAGCTGAAAATAACGGATAAGGCCAAGAAGACAAAGACGGGCCAATATTCTACCGGTGAAGAAGTATTGACCGAACTTACCGGAGTACATCCGATAGTAGATAAGATACTGGATTATCGTGAATTGCAAAAACTGAAGAATACGTATGTTGATGCTCTTCCACTAATGGTAGATCCTAAAACAGGAAGGATTCACACAACCTTTAACATGGTAGTAGCGGTAACTGGCAGGTTAAGTTCCGATAACCCCAATTTACAAAATATTCCTATCCGGACGGAGAGAGGCCGAGAAATAAGAAAGGCATTTATACCAGCTAATGATTCCATGGTCCTGCTTTCGGCTGATTATTCTCAAATAGAATTACGTATTATCGCTTCGCTAAGTGGAGATAAGGCCATGATAGACGCATTCAACCATAATTATGATGTGCATGCAGCCACTGCCTCGAGGATATACAATGTTCCTTTGGATGCCGTAACCGCAGAAATGCGAAGGAATGCAAAAACGGTAAATTTTGGAATCATATACGGAATCTCTGCTTTCGGCCTCTCACAAAGGCTTGGCATAGCCAGAAAAGAAGCTACGGAAATTATAAATCAATATTTTACCCAATATCCGGATATCAAAAAGTATATGGATGACAGTATTGAGAAGGCCAGGCAGAATGGCTATGTTGAAACCATGCTCGGGCGCAGGCGCTATTTGCCCGATATCAATTCTCGCAATTACGCTGTCCGGGGCTTTGCTGAACGCAATGCTATTAATGCCCCTATACAAGGCTCGGCTGCAGATATGATAAAGGTGGCGATGATTCATATTCACAACGAAGTGAAACACCAGAAACTACGCTCAAAAATGATTTTGCAGGTGCATGATGAATTGGTATTTGATGTTTATCCCGAAGAATTGGATGCGCTCAAAACGCTGGTTTTAAATAAGATGAAAAATGCACTAGCGCTACATGTACCTGTGGAAGTGAATATGGGAGTTGGTAAAAACTGGCTCGAGGCGCATTAACATGCCGGCCATTTTTCGGTCCTTTAGAATAAAGATTTTCTATTTCAGGACTTCAATCTTCTTGATTTCTGTGACAGAAGGAGAAGTAATCCGCAAGAAATAAACTCCCGGAGAAATGCCAGAAGTAGAAAGGACATAAGGAGATTTAAAATTATCACTAGTCCAGATAATCCTGCCGGTAACATCTAATAAGCTTGCATTACCATTAAAGGAAGAAACAATATTAAGCCTGTCCGTACATGGGTTAGGATAAACGCTTAACGTATATGCAGGTTTAGTAACCGGTGTAATTCCCGCAAAGTCTACTGTTGAAATTATACGAATGAGATTGTTACCCATATCAGCCACATAAAAATTACCCTTTTTATCTGCTGCAATACCCATTGGATTATAAAATTCCGCCACGGAATCCGGTCCGTTTAAAAATCCCGATATGACAGTACTTTTATTCCCTGCAAATGTAGATACTAAAGAGTCTGCGGCATTAAATTTTCTAATAACATTATTGTATTCATCAGCTATCAATAAATTGCCAGATGTATCAAGAGCTATACCTGTAGGGTCATTATATAAAACGCCCCTTACACTTACTGAAATGGTATCCAACAATACGTTATTGATTTCCGTGCTATCTTCATAAATGTATTGATAGCCGTTCCGGTAACCATTCGGAATCGCGCCCCCCTCATAATAGACCGCGTCGCTGTCAAAGCCAATTGTATCAAAACCGGAGTAGGTGGTTACCGTATCGTGATATAGCCTGCGTATGGCGTTATATCCATTCGTAAACTGACTGACATAAATAGCGCCTGTCTTGCTCAGTGCTATTCCATAAAGGCCGTGAAGTTGAGCAGTATCAATAGGTCCATTAAAATACCCTCCTGTATCAGGTCCTAGTCCCGCTATGGTTGTAACCATGTGTGTAGATGCCAATATTTCACGAATGGAATTGTTTCCATAATCGGCAACATAAATATTGCCTGCCGGATCAATAGTTAAGGACGTAGGGGCAGAAAATTCGGCAAGGGAATCCGGCCCATTTATATACCCAATAACCCCTAATCCGGCGCTATCTCTACCGGCATAGGTGGTAACCTTGCCGGTTACCGATATTTTGCGAATCACATTATTATAGGTATCAGCAACATATACGTTCCCGTTATCATCAACGCATATACCAAGCGGATTACTAAATCTTGCTGCAAAAGCGGTTGGAGCATCTATATATCCAATATTAGAATCAAGACCCTTTTTAATATCTGTAGTATCTCCCGCTATGGTAGTTACCATCCGTGTGGAGATATTTATTTTACGGATGATATTATTATAGGTATCTGCTATATATAAATATTGGCCGGCGGTATCAACTGCTATTCCGGTTGGAGAATTAAACAATGCAGTAATTGCCGGTCCATCATGGTATCCTGAATTAGAATCAACCCCCAGAGAAATATTTGTCGTATCCCCTGCAAGCGTCGAAACATAATAGTGCGTTTGGCTATAGCCCGAAACGCATAAAAAACAAAGGGAAAGTAAGATAACGGATTTGATTCTATACATAAAATAAAATGTGCTTTTAAACTCCAAATTGGCGAAGGTGGTGGTCAGCGTGTTTATAATTAATAATACCCCATTCCATAGGTGTCATTTTACCAAAAAATGCATGCTTTTCTACTGCAATTCCTTTTTCGCCTCCGGTATACAGCTTATTAATGGCATTAATAAAAGCAGCTTTCTCTTTCGTAAACTCTTTTTGATCGACCAAAGTAACAAGTTCAGGGGCGGTCGGAGAATTTTTGCCCATTTGTCTATCGGTGTAAATAAACGATTTTTTGAAAAACCGGCCAATGAATTGAAGAGGACTGTTTTTAACCAATACTCCTCCCATGGGCCATTCTGTAGTTACCGCGCTATGAGCCAGCATTTGCGATACATTCATCTTTCCCCATAAAGCCTTAGTTTCGGGAGTAAGCTTCTCAATACGTTGAAGAATTTCGTTTTTATCTGCTTCGTTAAATATGGTTTTCATGCGGGTATATTTAATAAGGACGCCAAATTTAGCAATTTTCGGCGAAAGGGGGGCATTTTAACTAATAACCCCGACAATTGCCGGGGTTATTGCTAGAAAAATGGGTTGAAAATTATTCCGAAGGATTTAGTTTAATACTAAATATAGTATACTTTTCCTGATTGTCTTTTCCTTCATAAAACTTGTGCAATACATCATACATCCCGCTGCAATAAAAATGCGAAGTATTATACCCGTTTTCGCCTTTTTTGGTCCATTCAACCGTGTAAGAACTGTATTCTTTTTTATGCTTTACAACATAATCCAGAACGCGTTCCAAAGCCAATTCATAATTAGAGCCGTTGCTTGGTTCCGACTTCATTAAAAAAGTTTCTCCATTGGATGGATTTACTGTAAAAACATCCACCCACGATTTATCTGCGTCTTTATTATAAACAAATTGAACCCCGTTCTTATTGTCCTTATTAACTAGTTCGCGTATCTGTTCCTCCAGTTTAAATTGCCTGCTTGTTACCATCATTTATACTTTCACTGCGGACATATTCTTAATAATTTCATCACCAAACTCCGAGCATTTTAGCAAAGTGGCGCCCTGCATTTGTCTTTCAAAGTCATAGGTAACACGTTTAGCCGCAATAGAAGCATTAACACCTTCGTAAATAAGGTCTGAGGCTTCCAGCCAGCCGAGGTGTTCCAACATCATAGCGCCCGAAAGAATTACCGAACCCGGGTTTACTTTGTCTAAGTCAGCGTATTTTGGAGCGGTTCCGTGAGTGGCTTCAAATATGGCATGGCCTGTAACATAGTTGATGTTTGCACCCGGTGCAATTCCAATTCCACCTACTTGCGCAGCAAGTGCGTCCGATAGATAATCTCCATTTAAATTAAGGGTTGCAATAACATCAAAATCTTCGGGGCGAGTAAGAACTTGTTGAAGGGTAATATCAGCAATAGCGTCCTTAATAAGAATCTTTCCTGATGCTAAAGCAGCTTTTTGTTCTGCATTGGCAGCTTCTTCGCCTTTGGCTGCTTTTGTTTTTTCCCATTGGTTCCAGGTATAAACTTTATCGGCAAAAGCACCTTCAGCAACGGCATAGCCCCAATCGCGGAAAGCACCTTCGGTATACTTCATAATATTTCCTTTATGAACAAGGGTAACCGATTTGCGTTTATGCTTAATAGCAAACTCTATAGCGCTGTATACCAAACGGGAGCTTCCGGTTCTGCTCACAGGTTTAATACCTAAGCCTACCATAACGTCCGATGGTCTGTCCATGCCTGCTTCTTTATAAAAAGCCGCAGCTTTTTCTTTAGTTCCAAAGCGGATTTTTTCAAAATCTTTCGGAAATTCTTTGGCAATGAAGTCAAGTACCTTTTGTGCTTCAGGGCTGCCTGCAACAAATTCAATTCCTGCATAAATATCTTCGGTATTCTCACGGAAGATAGTCATGTTAACAGCCCCGGGATTCTTTACGGGTGAAGGTACACCTTCAAACCAACGCACCGGACGCAGGCATACGTACAAATCTAAAATCTGGCGCAATGCCACATTCAGGGAGCGTATCCCACCGCCAATAGGGGTGGTTAGAGGTCCTTTAATACCGACTAAATAGTCCCTGAATGCCGCGAGGGTTTCATCGGGCAGCCAGTTGCCTGTTTGGTCGAATGCTTTTTGTCCTGCAAGCACTTCTTTCCAAGCTATCTGACGTTTGCCGCCATAAGCAATTTTTACAGCCGCGTCAATTACGCGAACAGATGCCTTCCAAATATCTCTACCTGTTCCATCGCCTTCAATAAAAGGAATAATTGGGTTGTTTGGAACATTTAATTTTCCTTTTTCAATACTGATTTTTTCTGGGTTCATGATTTTATTTACTGGTTTAATTATTTAGTATCCGAATATATCTTCCATGGTTAGGTAGTTGATCTTGCCATATTTTGCAAGCGCTTTCAGGTCCATATCTTTTTTATTGCCAATTACCAGAATAGTGTAAGGGTGATGGGCTACTTTTTCAGAATGAAATTTCTGAATATCGGCAAAGGAAAGACCCGGGGTTTTTTCATATACATCTTTGCGGGTATCGTGGTCTAATCCAAGCTTACGGGCGCTTTCATAACTAAATAATATGCCTTCGCGAATGATTCGGGTCGATTCAATATTTTTGAGAATAGCATCTTTGGAGGTGTTCCACAATTGCTCGTATTTTGGCATAGTGTCATTCAAAAGTTGAAACATACCATCCATTGCAGCAGGCAATTTATCTTCCTGTGCACCTATGTAAGCAAGGTTGTAATAACTTTCGGTAGAATCACCCGGTGCGCCATAACGGCAAAAAGTGGCATATGCCAGTGCTTTCGATTCTCTTAATGTTTGGAATACAAGGGATGCCTCATTTCCGCCAAAATATTCATTATACATAGAAATTACCGGAGCAAGGGTCAGGTCGTATTTATCACCCTTTTCAAGTACAATGATTTCTGTTTGTTTCATATCATGGTCCACCACATAAACCTGATTAGTGCCTTGCTGTTGTTCAAACTTCTCAGAAGGAGGCAAGGCATCGAATGTTGACGGCAACTTATGGTATTGTTCCAAATCGCTTTGCAGTTGTTTGGTATCTTCAGGACCATAGTAAAGAATATGATGAGGATAGGAGGTAAGATGATGCAAAATATCGGTTAACTGCTGAGGTTTCACATTTGTCAATTCACTGTTCGACAGAACATAATTAAATGGATTTTTTCCGCCATAAATTCCATAACTGTACATAGCCTGAAAAAGAATAGTATTCTTGTCTTGCTTATCGTCCTCCCTTTGCTTAAGAGTAGCCCCCACAAGTTTTTGCATGACAGAGGTATCCGGCTGAATATCGGATAGAAGATTTTCCAACAGCTTTACGGCCGGCACAAAATTATTAGAAAGTCCGGTCATGTATATATAAAGCTTGTTCTTATCAACATAGGTACCGAAGGTGCAAGCGAGTTTATAAAACTCTTGTTGTACCTGGGCCGGAGTAAGTTTAGATGTGCCACCATATTCCAAATACTTCATGGCAGGTTTCAGCAGTTTGCTGTTTCCAGCTCCAAAGTCAAATAAATAATAAATAGTAAAGAGGCTGTCTTCATTATTATGTACATAATATACCGGCAGCTTACCGGCGACATTGAATTGCTGAATGTCCTTTTTAAAATCCACATAAACAGGTGTAACCGGAGGTTCTTTTTCATCTTCAATTTTCTTTACAAAAGGAGATGAGTTTGCCTTTGCATTCGTTTGTATGGGAGTGATGTGTGGTTTTTGCACTTTTTGTATAGTTGTATCAACACCTACTTTTTTATAGACAACCACATAATTATTTTTGAAGTTTGCCTTTGCAAAATCCATCACATCTTGTTTGGTTATTTTCGAAAGGCGTTCAATTTCATTTACGGCATCGCCCCAGTCTTCTCCCGAAGTAAATGCCTGTACAAAGGAGAATGCGCGCCATTGGTATTCTCTGAACTGTTGTATCTGCTGCAACTTCATATTATTAATAACGGCTCCAATAAGCCAATCGGGAAAATCACCGGTTTTCAATTTATCCTGTTCTTTTAAAAGCAGGTCTTTCGCATCTTCCAATGATTGTCCTTCTTTTGGATATGCTTGTAATGCCCATACCGTATAATCTTTCATTAAATTATCATAAGCATTTGCGTTCAGAACTTTAAATTGTTGTTTTAAGTCAAGATCAAATAGTCCTGCCTGATTGTTGTTTAATAACTGAGAAATAAGGTCAAGCATATCCGGTTGATTTGAGCCTTCACCGGAAAATCGATAACCAATGGATACGTAAGCGGCTTCAGGCCCTACAACTGTTTTGTATTCAGGAGAGGTAATAGAATCTTCTTTGGGCGGATCAAACACAGGAACAGCCTTAGAAGGATAAGAACCAAAATATTTGTCAATCATGCGGATTGCCGTATCCGGATTTACATCACCACTCAACGCTATCACCATATTATTTGGTACATAATATGTATGAAAATAGGCAATGATATCTTTTAAGGAAGGATTTTTTAAATCATGAATAGTTCCTATAGTTGTTTGGGTTCCATAGGGATGCTTTTTGAAAAGCAATTCATTTTGGGCTTCTTGCACTTTTTCATCATCGTTGTCCAAGTTCCTGTTTTTTTCCTCATATACAGCTTCTAATTCTGTATGAAATAAGCGCATTACAGGGTCTTTAAAGCGGTCCGATTCTATTTGCAGATAAGGTTCCAGCTCATTGGATGGAATATCTTCCTCGAAAACGGTTTGTTCAACAGAAGTAAAAGCATTGGTGCCTTTTGAACCTAAGGCTGTCATCATTTTATCATACTCATTGGCAATAGCATAATGAGATGCTAAATAAGAAACGCTGTCAATCTTGGAATACATGGCTTTTCTTGCCGAGGTATCGCTCATGGGCACGTGACGGTAATGTTCAAAAAGCGTATCTATTTCATCCAGCAAAGGTTTTTCTTTGGTATAGTCTGCCGTACCATAATTTTCGGTTCCTTTAAAGAGCATGTGCTCTAAATAGTGTGCCAATCCTGTTGCATCATGCGGGTCGAACTTACTGCCGGCTTTAGTAGCTATAAGGGCTTGTATCCTTGGTTCGGCTTTGTATTGGCTGATATATACGGTTAGTCCGTTAGGAAGCGTATAAATGCGCCCGTTTGTCGGGTCATTGGGAACAGTAGTATAAGCAAATTTATCTTTTTTTGAAATGCATCCCATTGCAAAAAACAAAAAAGCCAAGGGAAGAAAAACAACTATTTTTTTCATTTTTTTCATCGAAAAGGACTGCAAATATAAGAGAAGAGGGCTTACATATCCAAGCCCAATCCTAATTGGTCAACTAATTTCTCAATGTCCGGGTTTTTACTCTTCATATGAGCATATTTTTCCTGTGCCGTATAGGGCTTTTTCTGGGTTTCTGTTTTTGAAACCTGGATAAGCATGTTTAGCTTTTTAACTTTCAGCTTCTCTTTCAGAAAATCGAGAAGATTGGTTTTTTCTGTTTCTATGGCCTGTTGATGAAAACTACTATCTACAATTACTTCGAACGAAGAAGGAGTAGCTGTTGAAACTTTTGGAGGAGCTGCCGTAAGTATAGTATAAATACTTATTTTTTTTTCCTTTATAGATTGAGCGTATTCATTCCAGGCAGCAACAAGAGGAACTTCAGGCAGAGGCTCTGATTTATCGGGTTCAGATGCATCCTGCGTTTCGGCCGCTTGGTTTGCAGCAGGATTTTCATTTATTATTTTAGTATAGGAGGTAAAGTTTGGCTTGGGAGCAGTCTTGGGAGGGTTTTCTTGTTTTGGCTCCGCTACTTTTGGCTCAGGTGTTGCCGTTTGTTTATATACCGGAGGAGCCGCCGGAGGTTTATTTTGTGTTGGCTCCGCTTGCTTTACCGGAGTTAGTATTTGCTTTTCTGGTGCAACTAATAAGTTGGTTAATTTTACAAGGGTCACTTCTACCAATAAACGTTGATTGACTGCCATTTTATAACTTATGTCGCATTGGCTAATTAGGGAGAGCCCTTTAAATAAAAGCGGTTCGGTATAGGCGGATGCCTGCCCAATATATTTTTCATTTAAAGCTCCGCCTTTTTCAAGTAATATAGCCGTAGCCGGATTTTTTGCCACCAATAAGTTTCTGAAATGTTCTCCAAGTCCGTTGATGAATAAGTGTCCATCAAAACCGTTGGCAAGAATTTCATCAAAAATTAATAGTGCTGAATAGATATCGGCATTCAATATGGCCTGAGTAACTTTAAAGTAATAATCGTAATCAAGTATATTCAGGTTTTCAATAACCTTTTTATAGGTCAATTCTTTTCCGGCAAAGCTCACCATCCTGTCGAACATGGAGAGCGCATCACGCATCGCTCCGTCCGACTTTTCGGCCAGTATGTGCAGGGCTTCCGGCTCGGCTGTTATTCCTTCTGCTTTGGCAATATAGGCAAGGTGTGCGGCAATGTCTTTAATTTGAATTCGTTTGAAGTCAAAGATCTGGCAGCGGGAAAGTATAGTCGGAATTATCTTGTGCTTTTCGGTAGTGGCCAATATAAAAATGGCATGTGGGGGAGGTTCTTCCAACGTTTTAAGGAAGGCATTAAAAGCACTGGCTGAAAGCATGTGAACCTCATCAATAATATAGACTTTATATTTTCCCGCCTGCGGTGCAAAGCGCACTTGCTCAATTAGCGCGCGTATATCATCAACCGAATTGCTTGAAGCAGCATCTAACTCATGAATGTTAAAAGAACGCCCGTCGTTAAAGCTTTTGCAAGAATCACATTCATTGCAGGCTTCTGTTTCGGCAGTAAGGTTTTGACAGTTAATGGTCTTTGCCAAAATACGGGCGCAGGTGGTTTTACCCACTCCTCTCTGCCCGCAAAATAAAAAGGATTGTGCCAGATGATTATTGGCAATGGCATTTTTTAGGGTATTTACTATAGAACCCTGTCCCACTACATCTTTAAAAGTAGATGGGCGATATTTTCTGGCTGATACTACAAAATCCGACATTGTTTTTTATCTCAATGTTCCAAAGATATATAAGAATCTGATAATAGGATAAGAGAATGTAAACCACAAGCCATAAATTATGGCTCCATCCATTTGATACGTTGAATGGATTGAAATAACTGTTTTCAAAGAATTTGGTTTTTGCAAATAAAATGCAAAGTTTACCCTTTCATCTTATCCTGAAACACTATGCTCAACATAACAGCGCAAACAACTATTCCGATAAATACAGCGAACAATAAGAATTTGTTTTTATGGGAGGCTTTGCTGGCTTTAAAAAGTACGTACCCGATTACCAGATTTAAACAGGCCCAAAGTACATTGGTAGTAGGGGAAGAAAGTCCTTTGCCGGGTGGGGTTGCAAATGGAGTAGGAAAGGGGTCACCTGAAATTCCATGTATTAAATGCGGAACGACATTTGCTAAGAAAAATCCTGCAAAAAATGCAGCTAAATAATGATACCACTTAATTTTAGGTTCAGTTGAGGGTGTTGTGTTTTCCATAGTGTTGAAAATATTTTCCGGCAAGATGCTTCAAAGATAATTTTATTTCAAATACAATGATAATAACGTATCGTATCTCTCATAACACATCTCTTATATCTTTGCGCCCTATTATACCCCCGTTTTGAAAGTCGTTGCCACAAAATATGAGCTTGAAGAGCTGCTCTTACCATACAGGCAGGATGGCAAGAGCATTGGCTTTGTGCCTACTATGGGGGCTTTGCATATGGGGCATATATCATTAGTAAATCTCTCCATAAATGAGAATGAAGTTACTATTTGCAGCATTTTTGTAAACCCTACCCAGTTTAATGACCCAGCCGATTTAAAACGGTATCCGCGTCCGGTGGCCAGCGACCGTGAAATACTGGAGACCGCCGGCTGCAATATACTTTTTATGCCCTCGGTAGAAGAAATGTACCCCCATAATGACTATACACTTTTGAATGAAGATTTCGGCATGCTGGATAAAGTAATGGAAGGAAAATCCCGCCCGGGGCATTTTGCCGGCATGATAACCATAGTGAATAAGCTATTTAATTATGTAAAGCCCGACAAAGCCTATTTTGGCAACAAAGATTTTCAACAGCTTACTATAGTAAAGTATTTTGTAAAAAAGCATGGATTACCAATCCTTATCAGAGAATGCCCTATAAGCCGTGATATGGATGGCTTAGCTATGAGTTCCCGGAACCGTTTGTTAACAATAGAAGAACGCAAAGCCGCAACATTAATTCCTGATACGCTATACAAGGTAAAGGATATGTGGGGAAATAAAAGTGTGGCGGCATTAAAGGCCTTTGTGGATATCGAGTTTGCAAAGAACCCTATTTTGAAACTTGATTATTTCGAGATTGTACATTTTGATACGCTTATGCCCATACAAGAGCCGGTTTCTATAGATATACCGGTAATGGCATGTATTGCCACCTTTGCAGGTAAAATAAGGTTGATTGATAATATAAAGCTTCAATAATAACCGGCATCTTTTATTTAAAGCCCTTTTTAAAGGATAAGGGCATCCTTAATCGTCCAATTGTTAATAACATTCTGTAAAATAATTTTTAAAATACGTAAGTATTGTACGAAAATTTTACTTTTGCAAAAATTTTAAAAAAGTAAACCCATGTACTGGACATTAGAATTAGCATCGTATTTGGAAGACGCACCTTGGCCAGCCACTAAAAGTGAACTTATAGATTATGCCATTCGCTCCGGAGCTCCTATAGAAGTTGTTGAAAACCTTCAGGAAATGGAAGACGAAGAAGAGATATATGAGAACATTGAAGAAATTTGGCCCGATTATCCTACCAAAGAAGACTTTCTGTTTAACGAAGACGAATATTAAAGAGTTATAGTTAGGAGGTATAAGTTATAACCCGCAGTTAATTCGGACATAACTCATGACTTATAACTCATAACCAAAGTTATGACCTCAGACATATTGCTTTCTTTTGAGCAGAATGAGAAAGTAAATTTCTTAAAAAGAACGCTCAGAGAAAGTCCAGCTTGTTGTATTAACCCGGAAAAACTTGCCGGGAGTGCCCTTGCATTTATTGCTTCCGCCACAGTTACCTCTTTAAAAGGGAATCATTTGTTTATTCTCCCTGAAACGGAAGAGTCCATTTATTTTTGTAATGACCTTGAAAACCTGCTTCCGGGAAGAGATATATTATACTATCCTTCCATTACACCTGCAGAAAGAGCCAGGGATGCCGGAAGGTCGGGACTGCTTAAGAAGACAGAAATCCTCAACATCATCCGGAAATCGAAAGGGCAAATAATAGTAGCGCCTGCAGCTGCTCTTAGTGAAAAGGTGGCAGATAGCAAAGTAATAGAAGAAAACACATTTAACATTCAAGTCGCTTCCAAACTCTCCATGGATTTTGTGGTGGAACTGCTTGCTCAATATAATTTTGAAAGAACCGATTTTGTTACCGATCCGGGCCAATATTCCCGCAGGGGTGGCATATTGGATGTGTTTTCTTTTTCTGACGAACATCCATTTCGCCTTGAGTTTTCAGGGGATGAAGTAGAATCTATCCGTTTGTTTGATGCCTCTACACAGCTTTCTCTCAAGGAACTAAAGAAGATTGAGATTACTCCGAATTTGCGGGATGAACTAAGTCAAAAATCCAATCAGAGTTTTCTGCAATACCTGAAAGACAGCGACCAGACCTATTTATGGATCAAGGATTATAACATAGCACTCTCTACTCTGGAACAAGCTTACGAGGAGCAATTGGAAGACGCCCCCGATAGCGCGAATCAATTATTTTCGTCTTCTGCATTTGCCGAAGAATGCACCAGCTTTTCACGTGTAGTGTGGGGATTGTCCCCTGCATCAGTTACACATAATTTTTCATTTGCATGCTCCCCGCAAAAATCATTCGGCAAAAATTTCAATTTGTTTTTTGATGAAATACAAGAGAATGTAAAGAAGGGATATCGCAATTATATCTTTACTGATACCGAGCAGCAGATGCAGCGTTTGAAAGAAATATTTTCCGATGCACAACTCAGATCGGAGTATGATTTTGATTTGGAAAAAGTTCTGATACCTGTATTTCTTCCCATTTATAAAGGGTTTTCAAGTCATGATATCAAACTTGCTTTTTATACCGACCATGAAATATTTGGCAGGTATCATCGCTTCCGTTTAAAGGATACTTTTTACAAATCCAAGGAAGCCCTTACGCTGAAAGAACTTCAGGATCTTAAGCCGGGGGACTTTGTAACCCATATCGATCACGGTGTTGGACGCTTTGCAGGACTCGATAAGATTGACGTAAATGGGAATATGCAGGAGGTTGTCCGAATTATGTATAAGGATAATGACCTGCTTTATGTCAGCATACATTCATTGCATCGGATCAGCCGGTATTCCAGTAGGGAAGGGCATCAACCCACGCTTGATAAGCTGGGATCGGCCAACTGGAAAGCGCTTAAGCAAAAAACAAAACGCCGCATAAAAGAGCTTGCCTTTGATTTAGTGAAAATTTATGCAGAGCGTAAATCCCGCGAGGGTTTTGCCTTTCACCCGGATACGTATTTGCAAAATGAACTGGAGGCTTCTTTTATTTATGAAGATACACCCGACCAGGTAAAGGCAACGCGGGATGTAAAAAAGGATATGGAATCGCCTCATCCAATGGATAGGCTGGTTTGTGGTGATGTGGGATTTGGCAAAACGGAAATAGCTATACGCGCAGCCTTCAAAGCGGTAACCGATAGTAAGCAAGTAGCAGTGCTGGTGCCTACTACGATACTTGCCCTGCAGCATTATAAAACGTTCAGCGAACGCTTAAAGGAATTTCCCTGCAACATAGATTACCTGAATCGCTTCCGCACGGCAAAAGCGAGAAAGGAAATTTTGAAAAAACTGGAAGAAGGAAAGCTCGATATTGTTATTGGTACTCACCAACTCGTTAATAAAGAAATAAAGTTTAAGGACCTTGGACTTTTGATTGTGGATGAAGAACAAAAGTTTGGAGTAGGAGTGAAGGAGAAATTGAAAACCATGCGCTCTACAGTTGATATACTTACCCTTACTGCTACTCCAATACCACGCACCTTGCAATTTTCGCTGATAGGTATTCGCGATCTTTCAGTAATTAATACCCCTCCCCCCAATCGTTATCCGGTGCAGACGGAGGTAAGCGTTTACTCAGATCATGTGTTTCGTGATGCCATAAACTATGAGGTGGCAAGGGGAGGACAGGTGTTTGTCATTCATAACAGGGTACATAATATTCAGGAGGTTGCTACGCTCATAAAAATGCTTTGCCCCAGGGTTAGGGTAGGTATTGCACACGGGCAGCTTAAAGGGCATGAATTGGAGGAAGTGATGATGCAGTTCATAGAAGGACAATTGGATGTGTTGGTTTCTACTGCTATTGTGGAATCGGGCCTTGATATATCAAATCTGAATACCATTATCATTAATGATGCACATATGTTCGGGTTAAGCGACCTTCATCAATTACGCGGGCGTGTGGGACGGTCCAACAAAAAAGCTTTTTGCTATTTAGTAGTTCCTTCTTTTGAAGCACTAACCCGTGATGCTCGAACGCGCCTGGATGCTATTGAGCAGTTCTCGGATCTGGGTAGCGGATTCAGCATTGCTATGCGAGATCTGGACATCCGCGGGGCCGGAGACTTGCTTGGTGGGGAACAAAGCGGATTTGTGAATGATATGGGAATAGATACATACCATAAAATACTAAATGAAGCCATAGAAGAATTAAAAGAAGAAATTGGCGGTGAAGCATTGGCCTCCATGGGAATTAAAACGCAGGAATCGACAACCAAAAAATTTGTAAAAGATTGCAATGTAGATACGGATGCCCCGGCTTTAATTCCGGACGATTACGTACAAAGTTCGGAAGAGCGGTTGAGGCTATATAGGGAACTTAACGAGGCCAAAGATGAAACTGAAATGACCCATTTTGAGAATGAGTTGGTGGATCGTTTCGGTAAATTGCCTGATCCGGTTCAGGAGTTAACCAATGTGGTAAGGCTGCGCCTGATTGCATCAGAACTTGGGATAGAGCGCATTGTTTTCAAAAATAGAATCTTTCATACATTCTTTATTTCACAAGCAGATTCGCCATTTTACACTTCTCCTGTTTTTAGCAATGTAGTAGAATATATTAAAAAGCATCCATCCACCTGTAAGATGAACCAGGCAAAAGATAAACTGGCGCTTGTTATTTCTCCTGTAAAAAGTGTGACTGACGCTCTTAAGATTTTAAGAGAGATGAGGCAATAGCTTCTCACAAAGGCTCACTGCCGAAAACAAAGCATCTTCATGAAACCCAAAGCGGAAGTAACTTCCGCAAAAGTAAACGGGCCCTTTTTCATTTAACCCGGGTAACTCGGGCTGGGCCTTTGCAGTATGCATATCGAACAGTGGGTGTTCGTAGTCTATTACTTTCCGGATTTTTTTCTCGTCAATATTCCCCGGATCATTTAAAGAGACAAAGTAATTCGTTTTTTTAGAAATATTTTGCAGGCTGTTCATCCAATAAATAGTAGAAGCATGGAGTTTGCCATCTTTTTCTTCCATCCTGTAATTCCATGATGACCAGGCTTTTTTAGTCTTAGGCATTACAGATGTATCGGTATGCAAAACGGTTTTATTTTTCTGATAAAGGAATTTACTCAACAGATTTTTTTCCTCCGCTGTGGGTTCGTCTAATAGAGCAAGAGCTTCGTCTCCATGACTGGCAATAATTACTTTATCGTATTCGGTTTCTGTTCCGCTTTTGGTGCGAATTATAGCTTTATTATTTTTCCGGCTGACCTTATCAACCGGGTCATTCAGTCGTAATTTGTCCTTAAAAGGTTTCATGATAATATCCCGATAGGTCTTGCTGCCATTGGTAATGGTATACCACTGGTGCTGTGTATTTAATCCAAGAAAGCCATGATTATAAAAAAACCGGATAAGTGTTTGCGCGTGAAAATCGAGCATCTTATCCATGGGTGTCGACCATACCGCAGCACTCATGGGAATTAAGTATCGCTGCAGCATATCTTCCCCGAATCCTTTTTCAAGAACGTACTCTTTTATAGAGTGTTTGGCATATTTTGTATTTTCTAAATCCTTGACAGATTCATCATTGAAACGACCAATCTGTTTCAACATCTGTATGTGTCGAAGGTTGAAAATATTTTTTCGTTGTGCAAAAAGCCCGTTTAAACCCGAGCCGCAATATTCCAGGTTTGCCGGTTTGTATTGCACGCTGAAAGACATATCCGTCTTGTACGAAGGGATATTTAACTCTGCAAATAACTTAATAAGTAAAGGATAAGTGACATGATTAAATACCATAAACCCTGTGTCAATATTTATTTCTTTGCCATCCTCATCAATAGTAATGGTATTAGTATGACCACCGGCATAGTTATTTTTTTCGTAAAAATAAATATCGGCCTTTTTTTGTAAATAATGTCCGCAAGCCATGCCTGCTATACCTGTTCCGACAACTGCAATTTTCATAATTTCATCTTAATTCCAAAAATCCCAGGCAATTCCGAAACGAAGAGTACGGTCCGGCATAGGATAATGTAAAGCATAATAATAATTTTCAGGCGCTAATCCGGCTGTTGAATTTTCCAGTTTTATAAACATGCGGAATGTTTTTATGCGGAAGGAAATAAAAGGGTCGACGTATAAATAGTTGCCGAGCTTGGTAGAATTCTCCAAATAATATTGGTCGGTGATAGGCATATAGGCATATCCGAAATAGGAGGTGTTGTAGTAAAAATCAGCTCCCAATCTCATAAATAGTGCATGATGGAAAAGATATGTTTCGAAAAAGACAGAGTTTTCCGTCACCAAGCGTGGCAGCCTTAATGGAACAGAATCTGCAACGTATTGCAATTTTTCAGATGTAGTCCAATGAAATTTATATACGTTAAAGTCTTTGGTAATTCCGGCGCAATACACCATAAAGGTTGGCTGGTATTGCATGGGTTGAGCATTGCTGTCGAAATAAACCATATTTGTCATTTGAGTGGCTTGCAGTGTTATTCCTAATTTCCATTTTGTGTCAAAATAAGTAAGTGCAATGTTTGAGGTAGTAGTTTTTTCCAACTGGTTAATCCAGTTTAAGTTATTTCCTTCATACAGTTCATAAAGAAATGGAGGCGTTTGGTTAGAATAGGAACCTGAAAGTTTCAGGAACTTTGTAGAATCAAGTTTAAACCCGATTTTCAAAACACTTTGCTCATCTCCTTGCTGATTTCCAGCAAAAATATATTGTCCTGATGCATCAAAAAGAATTTTCCCATTGTCAAAAGCATTATAAATACGGGCATGTGCAATAAGATTGTTATAAACGGTATCAGCATAATTGTACATATAAGTAAGTTGTTCCGTAGCTAACGTGCTACTGTAATTATATAGTCCTACAAAATTTTTGAAGTAGACCCATTGGTCCCTTACGCCTATTTCCCATCGCAAAAAATTGGTCCATGCTTTTCCGGAACCTATAGAAAGATCATTATTGATTTCAATGTAACGAAGCGAGTCGTAGCTTATGGGAGAATGGAGCAAGTTTAACGGACTGGCTTGAAAAAAGGCCGAATCATCTATACTATTGTCCGTAAAAACATTAGAATGGCCTGCAATCTTAAAGGAATGCGAAAGGTAGAATAATGAATTTTCTTTGAGAGAATCGGATTTTTTAAATCCGAAAAAATAGTACTGTTGAAGGTGAAGCGACTGTTCGTAAATTTCGCTGGTGGCGTAATTGAGCCTGATAGGCATTGTTTGCCTGTCGGAATAATTGGGGTTGCTTAAACTGGAATCAATACCTCCGTTCTGCTGGAATTTTTGCACATCATAAATAATATCGGCAAATGCCAGATAGTGTTTTGTATGGTAGGTGGCATCAAAGGTAAGCTGGTTTAAGTTGGTGCTTTGGTTTAAATAATTTCCTTCCGAACGTATCCTTTTGAAGCCTATGGAAAGATCGAAATTTTTTCCGATATTTTGGGCGTATGTAAATCGAAAGAACTGGTGAATCTGTGGGTCCGAAACATAGTAAAATTGAACATAAGGCGCACGGGTATCAAAGTAGCGAACAGAAGAATCGGTATAAAAGTTATTACTGATATAATCTTGTCCATAATAAAACCCCATGGGTTGTAAATCCGCATTAAACAATACAGGAACATAGGGCAACCCTGTATTACCGAGATTATAATGGGAGGTATAGATTTCAAAATTGTTTAGCATGGTATCAGTACCATGTATATTCTGCCAACCATTCTGCGCCCATATGTTAGAGGGTGCAAACATCGATTCGGTATAAGAATAGGTTAACGGGCGCTTTTTACCTTTTGCCGTGTCGCCTTTATCTGCCAATGCAGGCTTGGCTGCCAATAGCAGTAAAACACTAAAAATTAAGTATAAACCGGCTTTCATTTATGGAAAAGGAAGATGCTGAAAGAGATCTCAAAAATATAAAACTCTTTCCTTCCGATTTGGGATAAATAATAAATAAGAAGTGAATGTCAGATTAATTGGTGGTTTTTACCGACTCTATAATAAGAGCCTGAACCCCATTTCTATTGGCATATCTGCCCGAAACCTGCACATTTTCAGCCGGGTGTTTCCTCACTTCGTCATATGGATCTTCATTACTGTGGTCGGCTACAATAAGATAAACCTTTCCGTCAGTACCTAATACGCCTACAGGGCTGCCATTTTTTAAACATGTTGCAGCACATTCCGCATGCTTGGCACCGTGCGCTCCGTGGTCCATATAGCAATTCATATCAAGCACCTCGCCTTTAACGGTCATGGTATCGGTTGCTTTCTGTGCAGAAACCGCTGTGGCAAGGAGGCTTAACGCTCCTGCAAGAATCCCGGTAGTCAGTAAATTAAATGTTTTCATGGCTAATAATTTATAATATGATGTAAATGTACTGTGTAAAGTTACGCAAAAAACTATTTAACTAAATTTAACAGCAACAGAGGCGTAAACATGCTCTGTGGCAAGATACAAAAAATTATTTTAACACACTATAATGGATAATGAAAAATTATTTTACAAACTAATACTATATCTTATTTACGCAGAAAATATTATATTTACCCTGCAAATAAAAAAAGTGCATTAATGGGCAGAAAGGTTAAAGAAAACGAGTTAACAGATTATTTAAAAAAATTTTTCGGGTTTTCCAAGTTTAAAGACAGGCAAGAAGAGATAATTACGAATGTATTGGAAGGACATGATACGTTTGTTATTATGCCGACAGGTGGGGGTAAATCATTGTGCTACCAAATGCCTGCATTGCTAAGTGATGGTGTGGCTATTGTGGTTTCGCCCCTTATAGCCCTGATGAAAAATCAGGTAGATATTTTACGAACCTTTGGAACTGAAAAGGGAATAGCTCACTTTCTGAATTCTTCATTGTCAAAACCACAAATAACCAAAGTAAAAGAGGAAGTAATAAGCGGGGCCACCAAATTGCTTTATGTGGCACCTGAATCTCTTTCAAAAGAAGCCAATGTAGCGTTCTTTAAAAAGGTTAATATTTCATTTTTCGCCATTGATGAGGTGCATTGTATTTCGGAATGGGGACATGACTTCAGGCCGGAATATCGCCGTTTACGCCCCCTTATAGAACAAATTGGACGGGTGCCTATTATTGCCCTTACGGCCACCGCCACTCCTAAAGTACAGGAAGATATATTAAAGAACCTCGAAATACAAAATGCCAAAATATTTAAATCGTCATTTAACAGGGCTAACCTTTATTATGAGGTTCGCCCTAAGGTAGATACTGTAAAAGAAATTATAAAGTTCGTAAGACAGCATACAGGTAAGTCAGGCATTATATATTGCCTCAGCCGGAAAAAAGTGGAAGAAATTGCGTCTACCTTGCAAGTAAATGGAATAAAAGCGTTGCCTTATCATGCCGGTATGGATAAGCCTACCCGCGACCAGACACAAGATAAATTTTTGATGGAGGAAGTGGACGTAATGGTTGCTACCATTGCCTTTGGTATGGGTATTGATAAACCGGATATCCGCTATGTATTACACTATGATATTCCTAAAAGCCTTGAAAGTTATTACCAGGAAACAGGAAGATCGGGCCGTGACGGTGGAGAAGGCAAATGTATTACGTACTATAGTTACGATGATGTAAGAAAGCTGGAAAAATTTTTAAAAGACAAACCTGTTTCAGAACAGGAAATAGGCAGGCAACTAATACAGGAAACCATTGCTTTTGCCGAAAGCTCAGTATGCAGGCGGAAAATGCTTCTTCATTATTTCGGAGAGAAATATGAAACTGCAAATTGCGGCGCTTGCGACAATTGTCTGCATCCAAAAACCAAGTTCGAAGGAAAAGATGATATGGAACTTCTTTTGGAAGTGATTGTAGAAACCAAAGAAAAATTTAAGGCAAAACATATTGTAGATATTATTACCGGAATCGCAAGTTCTAGTGTAAAGGCATATAAACATGATAAACTTGAATCATTCGGGGAGGGCAATGATAATGGTAAAGACGAAAAATTCTGGAATGCGATTGTAAGACAGGCATTAGTGCTTGACCTTGTTATAAAGGATATTGAAACCTATGGTGTGCTTAAAATGAGCGATGCGGGCAAAGCATTCTTGAAGAAGCCCCATTCACTTATGCTCACTAAAGATCATGACTACGCCAGCAATGACGATGACGACGATGAAATTGTAATGGCAGGAGGAAAGGGTGGCAGTGCACTTGATTCTACTATGTATTCATTATTAAAAGATCTTGTTAAGGCTACCGCGGCAAAATTAAACCTGCCTCCGTTTGTGGTTTTTCAAGAAACATCCTTAGAGGAAATGGCCACCCATTATCCGGTTAATTTGGACGAACTTTCTAAAATTACCGGTGTAGGGGTTAATAAGGCTGATAAATTCGGCAGGCCTTTTGTAGAACTCATTGCCAAGTATGTTGAAGAAAACGAAATTGAACGCCCTCAGGATATTATTGTAAAATCGGTAGTCAATAAATCAGGATTAAAGGTTTATATCATACAAAGTATTGACCGTAAAGTAAATCTGGAAAATATGGCAAGGGCCAAAGGCCTTACCTTGCCTTTATTAATTGAGGAAATAGAGAGCATTGTGTCTTCCGGTACCAAGGTTGATATAAGCTATTTTGTGAACGAAGTATTGGATAAAGAGCGCCAGGAAGAAGTGTATGACTATTTCCGCGAGTCAGAATCAGACTCGGTAGAAGATGCCTTGCAGGAGCTTGGAGAGAATGATTATTCCGAGACCGACCTCCGCCTTATGCGTATCAAGTTTATTGCCGAAATGGGGCACTAAAGCGCTGCTTATTTTTTTCTTTAAGGAATTTGTTTTGTGTCATGCAAATATGCTTAACTTTGCCTTGCATTAATAATCATTAGCTATGTATTCAACTAACGGGCCTATAGATTATCTTCCCATCATAATAACGGCATTGGTGGCAGGCGGCTTTGTAGTAACTACTATGTTTGTCACCCATCTCATGGGTCCCAAACGTCAAGGGAAAGTAAAGCTCGAGACCTTTGAATGTGGTATAGAATCACAAGGGAACGCACGTATTCCATTTTCCGTAAAATATTTTTTAGCAGCTATTTTATTTGTGCTTTTTGATGTGGAAGTTATTTTCCTTTATCCCTGGGCTGTCGATTTCCGGTCCTTAGGAATGGCGGGCTTTTGGGAAATGATATCGTATATGGCAGTGATCCTGATTGGATTCTTCTACATATTGAAAAAAGGTGCACTTAAGTGGGACACGGACTAAGCAAATAAAAATTTATGGCAAGCGAAGTTTTGGAAAAAAGCAATATTGATCTGGTATCTTCTCCTCCGGGAATTGAAGGGCCGGGTTTTTTTGCCACCAGTTTAGATAAAGTGATAGGCATAGCAAGGGCAAACTCCATATGGCCATTGCCATTTGCCACTTCCTGCTGCGGTATTGAATTTATGGCTACTATGGCAGCCCATTACGATATGGGCCGTTTTGGAGCAGAGCGCTTAAGCTTTTCTCCACGCCAGGCAGATCTTCTTATGGTAATGGGTACTATTGCAAAGAAAATGGGGCCTATCTTAAAACAAGTTTATACACAAATGGCTGAACCGCGCTGGGTGCTCTCTATGGGGGCTTGTGCTTCCAGCGGAGGCATATTCGACACCTATAGCGTATTGCAGGGTATTGACAGGATTATTCCCGTGGATGTATATGTACCAGGTTGTCCGCCGCGCCCTGAACAGGTTTTAGACGGTATTGTTAAGATTCAGGAACTGATAAAAAATGAATCTATAAGAAGACGAAGCAGACCGGAGTATAAAGAAATGCTGGCCAAATACGGAATAGAATAAAACATGGAAGAGCAGGAATTATTGACTTCTGTAGAAACCAAACTGCGCGAGAATTTCGGCGATGCCATTATATCCGCAGAAATGATGCGCGATTTTCCGGTCTTCACCATCAAGCGGGATAAGATAGTTGAAGTAATCAAGTATCTCTACGATGAACCCGAAATGGAATTCCGCTTTCTTACCGATTTATGCGGTATTCACTTCCCTGATAACAAAGGAAAAGAACTCGGAGTAGTATATCACCTCCATAATATGCCTAAAAACTGGAGGGTACGCTTTCGCATATTTTTTGCAACAGAAGATGCTGTAGTTCCAACATTGACAACTGTATTTTCCGCCGCTAATTGGATGGAAAGAGAAACCTACGATTTCTTTGGAATCGTATTTAAAGGACATCCTAATATGAAGCGTATATTGAATGTTGATGATATGGTAGGTTTCCCGCTTCGGAAGGAATTTCCTTTAGAAGACCAGAACCGTGAAGATAAAAATGATAGTATGTTCGGTAGATAATATTGAATATGGCAACTAAGAATAAAAATAATGCAATCCAGGAAACACCTGTAGTTACAGCCGAAAAGCTGGAAGAAAAAGAATATTCTATTCTCAACTTAGGTCCTACACATCCTGCCACACACGGAGTGTTTCAGAACGTTTTGAAAATGGACGGTGAAATTATAGTTGACTCCGAACCGACGATTGGTTATATTCATCGTGCCTTTGAAAAGCTTGCTGAAAGAAGACCTTACAACCAGATTACTCCTATAACAGACCGCCTGAACTATTGCTCATCGCCTATCAATAATATGGGTTGGCACATGACAGTAGAGAAGCTCATCGATGCCAAGCTCCCCAAGCGTGTGGAATATATGCGCATCATCATTATGGAGCTTTCACGCATTACCGATCATTTGGTATGCAATAGTGTAATTGGCGTTGATGCCGGAGCATTAACAGGCTTTATATATGTATTTGAAGAGCGGGAAAAGATTTATGAAATATACGAGGAGATTTGCGGTGCACGCCTGACTACTAACATTGGCCGTATCGGCGGATTTGAAAGAGACTTCCCGCAGTCGGCCTGGGATAAGCTTTATAAATTTATTGAAGACTTTCCGAAAGTTTTGAAAGAATTTGAAAAGCTGTTGGTACGCAACCGCATCTTTATGGACCGAACTATTGGTGCCGGTTCTATTAGCGCTGAAAGAGCTTTGAACTATGGCTTTACAGGCCCTAACCTGCGTGCTGCCGGAGTAGATTATGATGTGCGTGTTATGAATCCCTATTCCAGCTACGAGGATTTTGAATTCACCATTCCTGTCGGTACCAATGGCGATACGTACGATCGTTTCATGGTTCGTGAAGAGGAGATATGGCAAAGTTTCAGCATTATAAAACAGGCGGTTGAAAAGATTGAAAAACTTCCTAAAGGTGTTTTTCATGCCGATGTCCCTGATTTTTATTTACCTCCTAAAGAGGAAGTGTACAATAATATGGAAGCCCTCATTTACCATTTCAAAATTGTAATGGGAGAAACCGAAATTCCTAAGGGAGAGGTTTACCATGCGGTGGAAGGTGGTAACGGAGAACTGGGCTTTTACCTGGTGAGCGATGGTGGCAGAACCCCATACCGTCTACATTTCCGCAGACCATGCTTTATATGTTATCAGGCATATCCGGAGATGATTCGCGGCAATTTACTTTCAGATGCCATAGTTACTATGAGCAGCATGAATGTTATTGCGGGAGAACTCGATGCCTAACAATCTTAATTAGTAATTAGGAATCAACTGTTGTTCATCATTGCATGAACAAGCGTGGCAATCTCATTATTAACTATCCATATTTCCCACTAAAATGGGGCATAAAATAACAATGAATACTAATGGGAAATACAATAAAAATACAATAAATTAATAGTAAAATAACAATAAACCTGTTTTTAGAATATATTGATAATGAATATATTACGAACAAATCTATTATTAAATAATATAAATTAATAATAAACGAGGCAAAAAGACGACCTAAAATTACCGGCAGAAAATTTGTTTTGTTTTTCATACCACAAAAATAGTGCATGAAAAAGTGGTTTTCTAAAAAGTCATTGACTTTGCTACTATGGAATGATGTCGGGTTATTTTAGGCTTACTTTAATGCAGTAGTATACACATGGCAAATAGCGCTGAGGAAAAATTGCATTAGTCATAGATTGCAGTTTTCTACATAAATGATCAGAAGAATTGTTCGCTCACCACTACTAAAATAGCAAGACAGATAAAAACGCCAAGATAAAAAATGAGGAAGTGATTCAACGTGTAGCCTTTCTCTATTTTCTGGGAAGGAATGTCATCAATTTTTTTCATGATGGTCACTAATAGAGTGCAGATTAATAGTTAGACCCCGCCTTTTCCATAATAAATCCCAAAAATTTAGTTATCATATTTGGGCTTTTGTTAATGAAGATTTTTCGGGCAACAAATCCTGTTGTAATACTGATAACAGTCTTTAAAATAGTTGCTTTCAAATCGGGAGCTGTGTATACTTCCTTAAGTGTGCTTTTAATAATATTAATGGGTTTCAGGCTTTCGCAAGTATCGAGTAATTCGTTTTTTAACAAAACCAATTCGTTTGCACGACTGTATTCTAAATGTTGAATAGCGCTTTTTAGTTCCGCAATATTTGTTATTTTTTGCATAAATTATCAATTGAGTATTTGCTCAATAATAAGATTGTTTATGCGAACCTTAATAAGCGGATGGATGAAATACAAAACAATACATATAACACCATAGAATGAAGCAATAATAAAAAATCCGTAATAGTTTGCCCCAAGCAAAGTACCAAGCCAAAGGGCTACTGCAATATTCAAAGTAATGGTAAAGATAGAAACAACAATTGCCAAGGATAAGCGGGAAATTAGCCTGGAAGTAACATCTGCTGATTTATCCAACGCTTTTAGCTTTATTAATTCAAGCGTTGTTTTACTGTATTTTTCGGCTCTATCTAAAAGAGGTTCTATTAAGCTTGGCGTAGTTTCCATTTATTTAATTTTATTAAAAACAAAGCAATACATATCTGCTTGTGTAATTAAATTACACATTTCAGAATATTATTTCTAACTGAAAATCAGGTTACTTTATGCTTATCGGCTTTAGCTGATCCATCTTTCATAAAATCGTTAGCCTTCGCTTTAACAGTTTCAATTTCATTTTTTACTTCGTCCATAAAGTCATTGAATTTTTCCTGCATATTATCTGTAAGGTCGTCGCCTTTATCCATAATTTTTCTCCTTGTCCTGCTGCCTTTATCCGGAGCGAAAAGAATTCCTAAGGCTCCGCCTACAGCGGCTCCCAATAATAATGCCCCTATTACTTTTCCGGTGTTGTTCGATGATTCCATATTTTATATTTTAAAGGATTATTGAATAATTAAAGTACAAAGGTGCGGCCTTATTTAGTAAAATACCTTACATAACTATGGTAAAAAGTTATATAAATTACACCTTTCAAATACACTAAACAATTTACCAAGTTGCAATATTCTTTTGTTAACATTTATATTTATTCTTATTTTCGCTCCAACAAACACCCTGCTATCTTGAAAAAAATAAAGCACCCCTTTTTGCTTTCTATTATCTGTATTTTTTCACTGGGCACATCCGCCCAACAGAATAGAAATCTTCTGGCCAACGTAAATCCCATGATTGGAACCGATGCACACGGGCATACATTTCCGGGAGCCTGTTACCCATTTGGTATGATGCAACTGAGCCCCGATACCCGCATTGCAACCTGGGACGGCTGTTCCGGTTATCATTATTCCGACAGTGTTATTTATGGTTTCACGCATACGCACTTGAGTGGAACCGGTTGCTCCGATTGGGGAGATATTTTACTAATGCCTGTTCCTAAGCTTGTAAACAAAGACGGTAACATTGGTTCGTATACCTCTCAGTTTTCACATAAAAATGAAAAAGCCACTCCCGGATATTATTCTGTATTGCTAGATAACGGAAACATAAAAGCAGAATTGACTGTTGGGGAAAGAGCGGGAATACATAGATATACCTATACCGAAAAAGATTCCTGCATAATTATGCTTGACTTGCAACACAGGGATGAAGTACTTGATTCTAAAATTACGTTTGTAAGCGATACGGAAGTCAGTGGGTTCCGTCGTTCCAAGGCTTGGGCGCAAAACCAGGTAGTCTATTTTGATATACGCTTTTCAAAGCCCGTTGTTAGCAAACAATTATTTCACGAGGACAAATTAATTCCATTACAAAATGAGTACGATGCTAAAAATATAAAGGTTGCATTTGGTTTTAAACACGCAGATAAAATAGTAGTAAAAATTGGAATTTCAGGTGTAAGTGCGGCTAATGCAGCATTAAATCTTACCTCTGAAATTCCGGCTTGGGATTTTGAAGGCATACAACATAAAACAGAAGCGGCCTGGAATGATTACCTGAATAAAATACAAGTTTCTTCCAAGGATAAATCATTACTTACCACATTTTATACAGCCCTTTACCACACGGCCATTCACCCGTGTTTATATACCGATGTGAATGGAGAATACCTTGGCCGGGATTTTAAAATGCATGTAGCAAAAGGATATCAGGTATATACAGTTTTCTCTTTGTGGGATACTTATAGAGCCGAGCATCCGCTTTTAACATTAATAAAGCCTTCGCTGGATGTGCAATTTATACAAACATTTTTGCGGCAAT
>Ga0302191_10000212_pt1 | contig 35491 bp, 29 predicted proteins | sample II_Bog_E3_1_FD_198775 | JGI IMG/M metagenome (GOLD analysis project Ga0302191, IMG submission 198775) | Peat permafrost microbial communities from Stordalen Mire near Abisko, Sweden - II_Bog_E3_1 | ecosystem: Environmental > Terrestrial > Soil > Wetlands > Peat | place: Sweden: Abisko...
AGAATACAATTATCCTGTTTGCTTTGGTTTTCCTGCCGGGCACGGGGCGAAGAATTTTCCTCTTTATATGGGGAGAAATGCGGAGCTTAGTGTGTATGCGGAAAAGGTGAGTTTGGCATTCTAAACAGAGTGAAGAATCTTAACAATAATAAAATTATGTATAAAAACAACTTGAAATATCTTTTATTAAACATATTTATTCAATTTAAAAGATTTGAAATTAGAGCAAACAAAAAAATGTTTGTAATTGCAATTTTAGTATTTGTAATGAATACTGCCTTTTCCCAAAGCTCAGATGAAAAAGTTGACAGTAATGCTATAGATATAAGTTTAAAGGCTTGCTTAGATTCCGCGGAAAATCAAACTACAGTAGGAATGGTTGGCTGCACGGCTGAAGCAGAAAGATTGTGGGATGCTGAAATGAATAAATATTATAAGCTTTTGCAAGGAATGTTAAGCCAGGCAGAAATGGCAAAACTGAAAGCATCCCAAATAAAATGGTTAGAATTTAGAGATGCTGAATTTAGTACTTCCAGTATGATATATAATGATTTGCAGGGAACGATGTGGCGTATTGTTTCGATGGATACGGAAATGCAAGTAGTGAAACAAAGGGCACTGGGATTAAAATCATATTACGATAATTTGAATATGCACTAAATAATAATCTCTTTCATATCCATGCTAATGCCACATCGCGAAGAAACCGAATACGAAAAATTAAAGCGCAAGCAGGACATAGACAATATGTATAAGCAGCGCGGTATATGGGCTAAAAGAGGGGTCTATGTTAGCATTGCTATGATCATCATTATTTTCATTTTTGCTGCCATTTCTATGCTTACCGAAAAGAAATAGTAATTTATTAATCGGTAGATTCCTCATCATCATCTGACTCTTCTTCGTCCGGGCGCATATCCCATTTTTGATTGTCGTTCTGTATGCTTGTAGTCGCAATTTCCTCGGGTAACTTTTTGAAATATATTCTCAGTAACTGATTCAGTACCGCCGTGTTTCCACTATCAACCATTTTAAGCGCTTTCTCCAGTAAACTTTCTTTCACTTTCCCAAAGGAAATATCTTTTATGTTTATCACTTCGTTTTCGTAGGCTTCATCCTCTTTCAGCCATTTGTAATGTGTACGAACAGATATTTCTACCTGTTTAGCTGCTGCTGTAATATTGCCTGAATTAGCTTCAAGCGCATCAATCATGGCTTGCTTTTTTGCTTCCGTAGCCTTACGTGTATTCCTACCCATTGTTTTTAAATTTACTGCAAAAATATGGACTGAAAAGGCGGTTTCCGAAAAAGTCAATGACTTCTTAAACGAATATTTATGAACAGTGCTATTCCTATGATCCAAGTATTTTATCACACATTTGCATAGCATTTATAATATATCAAATATTAATTATTTAATATATTATATAATAATTCATATATGCATGACTATATGCTATTTGGCATTTACAAAGGGTAATAATTTAGTGCAAAACCGTGCCCTAACGTGCCCTAAAAATGCACGAAATTCCTATGCTTTTCCTGTAGATTCCGAAATGGTTTTATCCAGCAGAATATAGGCTGCCACTAAAACGGCTGCCGTTGCCGTAATTACAAACGTATAAAATGATCCGAACCGGTACCATATAAATCCGGCAAGTGAGCTGGCAATAAGCGTGGCTATGCTTTGCAAGCCGGAAAACATGCCGATGGCAGTGGCTGTATCTTTTTTATCGCATAGCTTGCTTATCCATGCTTTGGAAATGCCTTCATTGCAGGCATAAAATAAGCCATAACTGAAAAGTAAAACAACATATATATAGTTGCTTTCATTTTTACTCATTCCAACATATACAAAAGCGAAAATAAGCAGGCCGATTATAAATATCTTTTTTAGCCCGATTTTATCGGCAATAATGCCGACAGGAAATGAAGTGAGTGCATAAACCATGTTATAGAAAATATAAATTCCAATAAGTATCATATCGCTCATGCCCGATTCTTTCATTTTCAATATCAGGAACACATCGGAACTATTAAAAAGGGTGAAAAACAAAAGCCCTGTAACCAGAGATTTGTAAGCTGCAGAACTGCGTTTCCAGTAATCAAATTTTGGAAAAAAGCGTATGGGTGCAGCGGGTTTAATTTTTCTTTCGGTTTTTTTATCTTTTATCAGAAAGGTAAGCGCCACTGCTACTATTCCCGGGAAAATGGAAAACAGGAAAAGTGATCGGTAGTTCCCCGGATGGTGGAATAGAAAAAGTAATGCTATAGAGGGACCTATTGCTGCTCCAACCGTATCCATAGAGCGGTGAAACCCGAATACTTTTCCACGGTCGGTATGGGTAGACTCATCCGAAAGGATAGCATCACGGGCGCCAGTACGTAATCCTTTACCCAGCTTATCGAACGTGCGTCCCAGTAAAACCCAAAAAGGATTAACGATAAAAACAATCATAGGTTTTGCAACGGCGCTAAGCCCATAACCCCATCTTACAAAAGGAGCCCGCTCGCCCAGGGAGTCGGATATTTTTCCGAAATAGCCCTTGCTTAATCCTGCAATGGCTTCAGCAAACCCTTCCAATATGCCGATAATTAATACCGAAAACCCGATAGACTTTAAATAAAGGGGCATAATAGGAATCAGCATTTCACTGGCCACATCGTTAAACAGGCTTATCAGCGAAAGAATCCATATTACGCGGGTAATAGCTTTCATGAGAAATAAGCTATAAACTATAAGAGGAGGAATACATGTCCATTTGGCATGCCTTACAGCTCATATTTCATAGCTTGATAATAGTGTTCCACTTATACTTATCAGGGGCCTTACCGATGCGGATTTTGGTAAGTAAATCCTTAATGCGTGACATAACCCCTTTATCGCCCGGAACAGGAACGTTATAATCCTTCCCTTTAATGCGAATACTTTGAATATAGGTAGCAAGCGCAGCCGTGCCTGTTCCGAATGCTTCCTGCAGGGTATTTTTTTCCAGTGCGGTTTCTAATTCCAATGCACTGATGGTTCGTTGTTGAGTATGAATGCCTAATTCATTGGCAAGGGTAAGAAAAGAGTCGCGGGTAACTCCATCCAATATGGAATCGGATATGGGAGGAGTTACCAAAACACCGTCAATAACAAACATGACATTCATAGTCCCCGATTCTTCAATATTAAGGTCGGGCGAGCCGTCTGTCCATAACACCTGATCGAAGCCTTGCATATTAGCCAAATGGGTAGGATAAAAAGACCCTCCATAATTTCCGGCACATTTGGCAGATCCTGTACCGCCTTTCGCAGCACGTACAAATTGGTCTTCTATTTTTACGCGAAGGGGCTTGTCATAATAAGGACCCACAGGACCTGAAAAAATAATGTATTTATATTCCGAAGAAATCTTCACCCCAAAACGTTCTTCCGAAGCAAAGACAAATGGGCGTATGTAAAGGGATGACCCTTCAATGTTCGGAACCCAGGCTTCATCTAACTTAACGAGGTTTACAATTCCTTCTTCAAAAAGCCGGTACGACATGGGAGGCATGGACATCCTTTCAAAGGAGCGCATAAACCTTTCATAATGTTTTTTTATCCGGAAAATAGAAATGTTGCCATCTTTCATACGGAAGGCTTTCATGCCTTCGAACACTGTTTGTCCGTAATGCAGGGCCAGTATGGTTGGCGAGAATGACATATTGCCAAAGGGCTCAATATGCGGGTTACTCCATTCCCCGTCTTTATAATCCGACATAAACATATGGTCGGAAATGATTTTTCCGAAACCCAGATCATTAAAGTCTACCTCGCTTATATGGCTTTTGGCAATCTTTTTAATTTTTATGGTCTCTGTTGTTATCATTTCTTATCGAAATTTTTATGATTCAAGATATTCTGCGATACCAGGGGTATTTTGCAAGAATAGCCATTTTTTCAAACATAACCATAATTTATACGCAGGATTATTTTATTGCCCGACAAATTGTTGAGTAGGCCGGTTTAAGCAGGGTAACTAATTTTTAATACCTTTACATAATAAACCAATCTTTAAATACTATGATATTAATATCGTTTTCAATTGCATTGATTGCAATAGTTTTTGGAGCGAAATTGCTCGCCCAATCCCAAAAAGATAATTTAGGAGCTCTTTACAAATATCTCGCCTGGTTCATTATGGTAATGGGATTTCTTGTACTGTTGTGTGATGGAGCGCGCGGCTTTATGGGTATGTGCCACAGAGGCGAAGCAAGGATGAATAAAGAATATATGATGAGAGGTGACGACGGCATGATGGGTGGTGGAGACTGCCAAATGATGATGCGTTGCCACAGAGGTCATATGTGCCATGAAGACGGTTGTGGCGGCGGAATGATGAATTGCAGAGATGGTGGAGGTTGTTCTATGCACGGTGATGAAAACTGTTCCGACGGGATGATGAATTGCAAAGATGGTGGCAAAGGCGGTTCCTGCAGCGAAGGCGGAGGAATGGGCGCAAGTTGCCCTATGATGGGTGGTATGAAAGATAAAAAGGATACTGCAAAAGCGAAGAAATAAGCTTAACTAAATAGTTCTTTAAGCAAACCCACAATTTATTGTGGGTTTGCTTTTTTATGCACTCCTCTTAGCGCCACCCCTGCGGGTTTGAACTTCAATGGGGGTGAGGGTAACATCTTTAGCTGCAATACCGGAATTGCTGGCACGCATTTTGGCTTTGCGGTAAAGGTAATCTCCTTTCACCTTGCGTGCAAACCGGGAAAGGTTAGTGTCGGGGTGAGCAATTATTCTGCGGATATTAAAGATATCTTCATGTATAGCCAGCGGACCCACAACGGTAGAAATGCCATATTTGAATCCGGCTTTTTTTACCAGCTCTTTTATTGTTTCATTTACTGAGCCATAAGGATAGGCAAAGGCGGTAACCTCTTTACCGAGTAATTGTTCCAAGGTTTTTTTGGAGCCTTCAATTTCCTGTTTGGCTTCGGAAACTTCCACTTTGGTGAGGTCAACATGGTTCATGGTATGTGCGCCGAATTCAATCCCGTATTTATTCATTTCTAAAATCTGCGACCTTTCCAGTAGGGGAAAGGTTCTTCCTTCATCCAAATAGTCCCAGGTATTTTCCTTTTTACCCGTAACCATAAAAATAACAGCTTTAAAGTTGAACTTTTTAAGCATGGGGAATAGAAGGGTATAATTATCTTCATATCCATCATCAAACGTAAGGATCACATATTTTTTATCCTTATCAAATCGGTTAATCATGGAAAGATCTTCGAAAGAAATGGGGGTATAGTTGTTTTTATGCAGGTATTCAAGGTGTGCTTCCAGTTGTTTGGTGGTTACATAAGTGCCATGTTTGCCTGCCAGTGACGGATCATTAATTACGCGGTGGTAAAGAAGTACAGGGATCTCATATTTTTCCCTGGAATAGATGCTTTGATATATAAATTCTATACGCTCAGTAACCCTGTCTAAATTAAAAGAATTCGAGACAGCCGTATATAGTTGTTCCGGGATTTTTCCCATTTGCAACCCTGCGGAAATATCCTGCCCAAGATGGCTGGTATCCCAGGAGCCCGTTTCAGCAATATCTCCAAAGTTGCTTCTCAAAACGGTCTGGTAAGTATCGGAAGTAACTAAGCCTTCATAGGTTGCCTCGCCGAATGCGATGGTAGGTTTTCCCATCATAAGGCTTTCAATGGCAACTCTGCCGCTTCCAATTATAACCGATGAATTGGCAATCTGGTCGCTTACTTTTCCAACAAACCCCGATAAGGATACCCTGTCCTGAAATATTTTAAATCTTTCAGGTATTACCATTCCGCCTACTACATTAATTTTGATAGTAGGGTCAATGGGGTTTTTAATGCAAATCTCTTCTAATACCTTATAAGCTACATCACCTTTAGGCCCCGAAAGCCTTCCAATAATAGATACTGTAGGAACATCCGGCTTAACAGGTACATGCACAGGACTATACCTGCTTCCATCCACTCCGTTTCTCAGTATTTCTATTTTGTCTTTATCCCAATGAAGTTCTTTAATAATCTGGTCTCTTACATTTTCACATATAGCAAGGGTATATTCCCCATAAGCCGGGAAAAGCTTTTTACTTAAGTGAACATGATGATGGCCATGCGCGGTGTATATCATTGGAACTCCGCAAAGTCTGGAGGCAATATAGCTCAGCTTGCACGATACACGTGAATGTGAGTGAATTACCATAATGTTATTATCGCGAATAGTCTTAATTAGCTTGTATAAATGCTTTATTTGAAGGTGTAATCTTCTTTTGTTGAGAGGAATAGCTATGTACTTTGCACGGGTAGGCACCGTTAAGGTATCGGAAACAATAAGTACATTGTGTCCTCTGTCAATTAATTTGTCACTTATCGAAGCCGCATAAACTTCGGCTCCTGTAACTTCAACTTGTGATAATACCATTAAAATGTTCATTCTCTTCTTCTTATATACAATAACCCATTATAGGGGGAATTATTATATTCTAAATTATCTTTTTTACTGTTTTGTTAATTCTATGTTAAATTTACCGCTTCATTCTGCTTTTTTACTTCCCCAATAAAGGGGAAGGTTCTTTTTTGGGGGTTAAATTTATGAAATCTCTATGACTTACAAGTAAATTGATTAAAAATAATTAGCAAAATCATGTGGGAGCTAAGTTCGTATTTGCCTAAAATCATGCGAAGTTTTTTGTTCAAAAGTATGGTTTGAATGAGGTTAATTTAGGGTTTAATAAACAGGTTTAAACAATCTCTTCTATATACCAATACGTGTCTAACCTCAAATTGGTTGGGTGAATTCTAATAATTTTACTTAAAATAGGCTCTTCATCCCGATTTTCCGTAAGTTTGTCTCATATAGTTTAAAGATAAGTAAAGGATAATGTTTGAAAATAAAAGCCAACCGTTGGCAACCCGGAAAGTCTTTATAAACAGACTAATTAAAATGGCAGTAATTGCCTTTTTAGCAACCATTGTTTGCCTCTTTATCGGGATATTTGGCTATCATTATATTGCGCATTTGGTTTGGATTGATGCTATTCATAATGCCTCCATGATATTGTCAGGTATGGGGCCTGTTGCCAATATCGATAATATTTCAGGCAAACTCTTCTCATCTGCGTATGCTTTATTCAGCGGAGTAGCGTTCATTACCAATATCAGTATATTTTTGTCTCCTGTAATACATAGGTTTCTCCATAAAATTCATTTAGAAAAACACGAACAACAATCATGAAATACACTAAAATTCCTTCCAGACTATTTATAGAGAACCGTAAACGCTTTGCCAAAGAGCTGAAATCTGATTCACTGGCGGTATTTAACTCTAACGACATTATGCCAACCAATGCAGACGGTAGCATGGGATTTGTGCAAAACAGCGACTTGTTTTATCTTTCAGGCATTGACCAGGAAGAAACCATTCTATTGATTTATCCGGATGCCAAGGATAATTCTATGAAGGAAATACTTTTTTTGCGGGAAACAAATCCGCATATTGCTGTTTGGGAAGGACATAAGTATACGAAGGAAGAAGCCCGCGATGCTTCCGGAATAAAGGAAGTGCGTTGGCTTTCGGAATTTCCTGCCACTTTCAGGTTGCTCATGTCTCAATGCAGAAGGGTTTATTTGGATAGTAATGAGCATACCCGTGCAGTAGTGGAAGTAGAAACACGGGAAGCCCGCTTTGTAAAGTGGTGCATGGAAAAATATCCAGTACACCGTTATGAAAGAAGTGCCCCTATTATGCACAAATTAAGGTCTGTAAAATCGGAAATAGAAATCGACCTTATAAAACATGCATGCTTTATAACCGAAATGGGGTTCCGCAGGTTGTTGCCATTTGTCAAAACGGGGGTTTGGGAATATGAAATTGAAGCCGAACTGATTCATGAATTTATCCGCAACCGCTCCAGGGGTTTTGCCTATTCGCCTATTATTGCTTCCGGCGGAGACAGTTGCGTATTGCATTATATACTCAATAACAAACAGTGCAAAAATGGAGATGTTATTTTATTGGATGTAGCTGCTGAATATGCCAATTATGCATCGGATATGACAAGAACGATACCTGTAAATGGCAAATTTACCAAAAGGCAAAAAGATGTTTATAATGCCGTGCTGCGGGTTATGAAAGCAGCAACTAAAATGCTTGTCAAGGGAAATACTTTTGTAAAATACAATGCTGCCGTTGGCGAATTAATTCAAGAGGAATTGATAAAATTAAAGGTATTAAAATTAGCTGATGTGAAAAAGCAGGACCCTAAAAATCCTTTATACCGTAAGTATTTTATGCACGGCTCTTCGCACTTTATGGGGCTGGATGTGCATGACGTAGGTTCATTCCAAGCTAATATGCAGGCGGGTAATGTATTTACATGCGAACCCGGCATCTATATCCCGAGCGAAAAGATAGGCATACGTATTGAAAACAATATTCTGATTACTGAAAAGGGTAATATTGACCTGATGGGCAACATACCAATTGAAGCGGATGAAATTGAAGAACTCATGAATGCATAAAAGAGTTATGTGCTATTCCTTAATTGATATTGTCAGTCATTGCGAGGAACGAAGCAATCTCACCCAAATGCATTTATTTTGGCAAGATCGCTTCGCGCAGCCTCGCAATGACGATCATACAATCCATTGATTTCTAATTATTATTTATGATTGGATTTACTACATTCAAAAAAGCACGAATACGATATTCAGATGAAGGCAAAGGAAGAGCCATTGTATTGGTTCATGGCTTCCCGTTAAACCTGGAAGTTTGGAAAGAATTCTCTGCAGAACTCTCCAAGCACTTTCGGGTAATATGTATTGATTTGCCCGGTTTTGGAGAAAGCGAATGCATAGGCTATGTTCACTCCATGGAACTGATGGCACAATGCATACATGATGTGATGCATAGCCTCGGTCTTCGCAGATATATTGTTGTAGGGCACTCTATGGGTGGCTATGCAGGGCTTGCTTTTGGTGAGCTTTTCCCCGATAACCTGAGAGGGTTTGTCATGTTTCATTCTTCTTCTTACCAGGATTCTCCTGAAAAAAAAGCTGACCGTGACCGCAGTATTGCAACTATAAAAAAACGCCGCAAATCTTTCCTGAATGTTTTTACCGGAGACCTATTTGCCGATAAGAAAGACCCGCATTTTAAAAAAGTAAAAGAGATTACTTCTACAGCTACGGCAAGGGCATTGGTAGCTGCTACCGAAGGTATGAAAGATAGAAAAGACCGGGAAATTATTCTACGTTTCTCCATGTATCCTGTACTTTTTATATACGGTAAAAAGGACAAGATTTTGAATTTGGAAAAGATGCTTCCACAGACAGAAATACCCCGGGACCGGGAAACAGTATTACTTGAAAATGCAGGCCACATGGGCTTTTATGAAGCCAAGGAAGAATGCCTGAATGCCATTATAAGGTTTGCAAACAGGTGCTTCCGGATGCCGGTGGAGTAAAATAAATTACACCAACTCCACTTTCTTCTCTGTCTTTTTTGCGTTAGCAATAGCAACTTGTTGTGCCAAGTTTCCGGCAAGGTCATTAAAGGCTAATGCTTGTGGGGTATTCTCCTGCAATACAGCCGGTCTTCCGGCATCACCTGCTTCGCAAATGCTTTGCACCAATGGTATTTCACCAAGGAATGGTACTTTCAGTTCATCTGCCAGATTTTTGGCTCCGTATTTTCCAAAGATGAAATATTTATTGTCCGGAAGCTCAGCAGGAGTAAAATATGCCATGTTTTCCACTATACCCAGTATAGGCACATCGATACCCTTTTGTTGGAACATGGCAATGGATTTACGCACATCTGAAAGGGCTACATTTTGCGGGGTGCTTACAATTACCGCTCCTGTAATTTGTGCTCCGGTAACCAATGAAATTTGAATATCTCCGGTTCCGGGAGGCAAGTCAATTAATAGGTAATCCAATTCGCCCCAGCTTGCATCATTAATTAATTGCATCAAGGCTTTGGAAGCCATAGGTCCGCGCCATACAACAGCTTGTGTGTCGCTTAAAAAGAAACCAATGGAAAGCAATTTCACGCCGTAGTGTTCCAACGGAATCATCCATGTTTTGCCATCCCTGTCTTCCAACAAAGGCTTTTCCTGCATAGCGTCAAACATAATGGGTATGGAAGGTCCGTAAATATCGGCATCCAGCAGTCCGACTTTGGCGCCTTGTTTGGCTAATGCAACCGCCAAGTTAGAAGCAACTGTAGATTTACCTACACCGCCTTTTCCTGAAGCGACTGCAATAATATTGCGGACTCCTGGTAACACATTTTCTTTAGTAGTAGCTCTTTTAGATGTAACCTTAGAACTCATGTTCACATTCACATCCGCTTCCTTATCTACATAATATATCACGGCATTTACACATGCTTTGTGAATCATTTCTTTCATGGGACAGGCAGGAGTGGTAAGTACAACAGTGAAGTTTACTTTTTTGCCGTCAATCTTCAGGTCTTGCACCATTCCGAGAGTGACAATATCTTTATCGAAATCGGGGTCGATTACATTTTTCAGGGCTTCTATTACTTGTTCTTCGGTTATCATAATTCTAAATATTTACGCAAAGTTATGCATTAATCTTGTTTTGTGAGGAGTTTAATTTTGGGAGCAAAAAGAGCGAAATTATAGGTTCAATAATCATAAAAATATCAGGAAATAACAGGAGGGGTATCAGGGAAAATAACAAGAGATAACAGGAGCACTAACAGGGAAACGATTTTTATTTAAAATGCTGAATAATAATACATTGTATGTTTTTACTCCCTGTAAAATGCAGGTTTTTAAAAAATACAGCATTGAAAAACGCAGGAAATTATTACTTGGAATTGGGAAGCCATTTTGTTTCATAATGCAAAGGTAAAGCATTAAAAAGTGCTTTTTAAAAAAGTCAATGACTAAAGTTTTAGTTCTGTGGCAGGATCCCAAAACAGCTTGTCGAAGTTGACAATAGTATCTTTTTTCACTTTTATACCTTCCTTTTTTAGCAAGGCTTCCATCCCCGGTGGAGGAAAATGATGCTTGCCCGAAAGATGTCCGTGGCGGTTTACCACTCTGTGAGCAGGTACCAGAGGTTTTTGAGCATGGGAGTTATTCATGGCCCAACCAACCAAACGGGAAGATTGAGCTGAACCGAGGTATTTGGCAATTGCACCATAAGAGGTTACCCTGCCTTTGGGAACCTGGCGGACTACCTCATAAATCATATCGTAAAAATCGTTCATGCCCTAGATTAATAGTGTAAAACTACATAGAAATAAATTCTTAAATGTGTAATATTATAACGCATAACTTATAACTCATAACTAATTTGTATGTTTGTTGGGTTATAGACTAAATTTTATGAAAATTGCAATATTGTCACGCAGCCCTAAGTCCTATTCTACAGGCAGGCTGGTGGAGGCCGGAATAGCCAGAGGGCATGAAATAGTGGTGCTCGACCATTTACAATGCGTACTTGTAATTGAACAGGGGAGGCCCCATATTTACTATAAAAACAAGGAAGTAACTGGCGTAGACGCTGTTATTCCCCGCATTGGTGCATCGGTTACATTTTATGGCGCTGCAGTAGTACGCCAGTTTGAAATGATGAAAATATTTACCGCAGTTGAATCGCAGGCCCTGGTGCGTTCCAGGGATAAGTTACGTTGTTTGCAATTGCTTGCAAAGGCAGGGATTCCTATACCTAAATCGGCTTTCGCCTACTCTCCAAAGAATGTGGATGATGTGATTGACCAGGTAGGCGGTATACCCGTTATTATTAAGCTGTTGGAAGGCACACAGGGATTGGGTGTGATTTTGGCGGAGACACGTATTTCTGCTAAATCGGTTATCGAAGCTTTTTTGGATGTGGAAGTAAATATATTGGTACAGGAATTTGTGAAAGAAGCCGAAGGCGCCGATGTACGCGTATTTGTGGTGGACGGACAAGTTGTTGGCGCGATGAGGCGCAAAGGCGCTGAAGGAGATTTCCGTTCGAACTTACACCGGGGTGGCACTTCAGAAGTTGTGAAGCTTACTGCTACTGAAAAGGCGATGGCGGTGAAATCGGTCAGGCATCTTGGATTGGGAATTGCCGGGGTAGATATGCTTCAGTCAAAAAGAGGATACGTGGTGAATGAAATTAATTCTTCACCCGGATTGGAAGGTATTGAAAAGGCAACAGGCAATGATATTGCCGGAAAAATAATAGAGTACGTTGAACGCAATGAGCATACGAATTAATAAAACGTAGATGCGAAAAACAGTTTCTGTTTTTGTAGTTCTTTTTATCTTTTGTTCCTGCAAACATAACTATACTCCTCCTGCTGATTTCAATTTTAGCCTTTCATTTGGATATTTTGATGACCAAATTAGTACATTTGATTCTACTTTTATAACGGATGGAAATAGACCAGGAAGTAAAAGGATAAAGGTGATTTTCACAAAAGCAGAAATGCAGCAGATATACAAAAGAATGATAGATTACAATTACTTAGATTTACCTGATAATATGGGTCCAAAAGAGCATCCTGTTCCTTGGCCAGAATATTATTTGGTTATAAATACAAATTCAACAAAGAAAGCTATTCACTCTTGTCCGAATTTCTGCACTAATGATAAAAAAATAGAAAAATTTGATTCCATCATGAATGAAATATTGAAAATTCTTTATTCGAAAAAGGAAATTAAGGATCTTTCACTTAATAAAAGAATAGCACTTTAATCTCTACTATAAGTTATATGGATTTTCTTTCACCTTCTAACTTCCCCGATTACGAACTTATTGATTGCGGAAACTTTGAAAAGCTCGAACGTTTCGGGCAATATATAACCATTCGTCCAGAGCCGCAAGCCGTGTGGGATTCAGCGCTAAGCCAAAGTGAGTGGCAAAAAAAAGCACATGTTCGGTTTTTACCCCATTCCAGTTATGCAGGCAATTGGGAGAAATTAAAACCTATGCCCGATAATTGGGAAGTAGGATATAATTTACCAAATGGCCCAACCATTCGCTTTAAATTATCACTCACATCTTTCAAGCATGTCGGCATTTTCCCGGAACAGGCAGTTCACTGGGATTATATTTATCAAAATCTTTCATCTTTTAAAGGTGCAGAAAAACCCCGTTTTCTAAACCTTTTTGCCTATACCGGAGGAGCATCACTGGCAGCTAAGGCCGCGGGTGCCGATGTAACACACCTTGATTCAGTAAGACAAGTGGTGAGCTGGGCAAAAAACAACATGGAACTGTCTAAACTGGATAATATCCGCTGGCTGATTGAAGATGCCATGAAATATGTAAAACGGGAGATAAAGCGTGGCAGCATGTACCAGGGTATTATACTCGATCCACCGGCCTATGGTCACGGACCGGATAAAGAGCAATGGAAACTGGAAGATAATCTGAATGAAATGGTGAACTGTGTTTTGCAAATTTTGGCACCTGAAAAACATATGCTTATTCTGAATACATATTCGCTCGGATTTTCATCGCTTATTATCGAAAACCTGTTGAAGAAAAAGTATAAAAATCTGCAAACCGGAGAGCTCTTTTTACCTTCCACTTCGGGATACAAATTACCCCTCGGTGTCTTCGGAAGGGTAGTTTCCGGTTTGTAAAAATGCTGATTATAAGGCATTTTCAAAGAAAGTTTGGTTATTCCGAAATAGATACTCAATTTTGCGGCCTGTTAAGAAGAACTAACACCTTATATATACTGTTAAGATTACATGGCTAAAAATTTATTGATTGTAGAGTCACCTGCCAAAGCGAAAACGATTGAAAAATACCTTGGGAAGGATTTTATAGTCAAGTCGAGTATAGGACATATTCGGGACCTTCCGGAAAAAGGTATTGGAATAGATATTGAACACGACTTTGCTCCTGATTATGTTGTTTCCACTGATAAAAAGAAAGTAGTAGCTGAACTTAAAAAGCTTGCCAAGGCAGCGGAGACAGTTTGGCTGGCGACTGATGAGGACCGGGAAGGAGAAGCTATCGCCTGGCATTTGTTGGAAGAGCTTGGAGTAAAAGAAAGTAAAACACGCCGGGTAGTTTACCATGAAATTACCAAGAGCGCCATTGAAGATGCTATTAAACATCCACGCAGTATTGACCGTGCCCTTGTAGATGCGCAGCAAGCAAGGCGTGTGCTCGACAGGCTAGTAGGATATGAGCTTTCGCCCGTATTATGGAGAAAAGTAAAACCTTCTTTATCGGCCGGCAGGGTGCAATCGGTGGCAGTACGTTTAATAGTAGAACGTGAAAGAGAAGTAAACGCTTTTGTTTCCGTTTCGTACTTTAAAGTGGAAGGGCATTTCAATGCCAACGATACGAATTTTCGGGCGGAGTTAGATAAAAGATATGAGAATGAAAAGCAGGCAAATGATTTCCTGGCCAAGATAAACGGTGCGGATTTTTTTGTAAGAGATTTAGAAAAAAAACCTGCCAAACGTTCTCCGTCGGCGCCATTTACAACTTCCACTTTGCAACAGGAGGCAAGCAGGAAACTAAGCTTTTCGGTTTTGCAAACCATGCGCGTGGCACAAGGCTTATACGAACGCGGGGATATTACCTACATGCGTACCGACTCTGTAAACCTTTCGCAACAAGCTATTGACGGGGCAAAGAAGGAAATTGAAAAAACGTTTGGAAAAGAATACGCCGAAACAAGGCAATATAAAACGAAGTCGTCCGGAGCACAAGAGGCTCACGAAGCCATACGCCCCACTGATTTTTCAGCGAAAGAAATAGAAGGTCATAATGACAATGAAGCTCGTCTATATGACCTGATTAGAAAGCGTACCATTGCATCGCAAATGGCGAATGCTGAAATTGAAAAAACAGTTATTACCATCGGCCAAAATAAAACACAGGATAACTTTGTTGCAACCGGTGAGGTAATTACTTTTGACGGGTTTTTAAGAGTGTATTCTGAATCGGATGATGATACGGAGGAAGAACAAAATTCCGAAACACTTCCTATGCTGAAAAACAATCAGGCAGTCAATTTTTCGGAAGCAAATGCTATTCAACGGTTCCCTTCTCCACCGCCAAGATATACAGAAGCGAGTCTTGTTAAAAAGCTAGAAGCGCTTGGTATCGGAAGACCTTCAACCTATGCACCTACCATTTCAACCGTGCAAAAAAGGGGTTATGTAGTAAAGGAAAACAGGGAAGGAACACCCAGACCCTATAAAGTAATTACACTGAAAGGAGGTGAGATAAAATCAACAACAAAAACAGAAAATACCGGAGCTGAAAAATCAAAACTGTTCCCTACGGATATAGGTTCAGTGGTGACGGATTTCCTTATTGAGAATTTTGGCGAAATTTTGGATTATAATTTCACCGCACAAGTTGAAGAACAGTTTGACATTATAGCCGAGGGAAAATTATCATGGACAAAAATGCTTCATAAATTTTATGATCCATTCCATGCTACAGTAACAAAGGCTACAACAAAGGAGAGAGCTTCAGGTGAAAAATTATTAGGACAAGATGCCAATGGCAAAAATGTATATGCAAAAATAGGTCGTTACGGACCTATGATTCAAATTGGGGATATTACAGCCAAAGAAGACGAAGAGATAAAGCCCGAGGACAAGCCAAAATATTCCAAATTGCGTGCTGACCAGCGCATGGATACCATCACTTTGGAAGAAGCCCTCAATTTGTTTAAGATGCCAAGGCAAGTGGGTATGTTTGAAGATAAAGAAATGGCCGGCGGTATTGGCAGATTTGGTCCATATATCAGGCATGATGGCAAATTTTATTCCATTCCGAAGGAAGATGATGTTTACACCATAGGTGAAGAAAGGGCTATCGAAATAATAAAGGATAAACGTCAAAAGGAAATAGAAAAGACCATCAAAATACTTCCGCACGAGCCAGAAATCAAAATACTGAAAGGCAGATTTGGCCCTTACTTTACCATGGATAAGAAGAACTATAAAATACCTAAAGGCAAAGAAGCAGCAGATTTGACATTGGAAGAGTGCCTGGAGATTATTAAGAACGATACAACATCGGGGAAAAAGAAGAGAAGTTTTACCCCAAGGAAAAAATCAGCAGAGTAAAATCAGTCTGATGCATGGAGATAAAAAGTTACCTCATACCGGCGGATATACAAGCTCAGGAATATGAAAAGTACCAGTGGGGAAGCTTTGTTAAACAATTTAATAACGAGGGGTTCCCGGATTTAGAAGGAGTTAAGGTTGCCATTATTGGAATTGGGGAGTCACGCAATTCTATTAATAATGAGGGCTGCTCCGATGCTCCCGATCATGTTCGCAAGCACTTTTATAAGCTTTCTGCCATTGCCGGAGTGAGTATAGCCGATATAGGAAACCTTCGTCTTGGTGAAACCCCCAAGGATACGTATCATGCAGTTGAATTTGTTTGTTCGGAATTGTTGGAGAACAAAATTATTCCCATAATTATTGGAGGAAGCCAGGACCTGACATATGCCAATTACCTGGCCTATCAAAAGCTCCAGCAGACCGTAAATCTTGTTTGCATTGACCGTAAAGTAGACTTAGGGGCTTCAAAAGACAGCATTGATAATAACTCCTATTTGAATAATATTATTCAGCATCCATCTTCTTTACTCTTTAATTTAAGCCTTGCAGCGTACCAAAGCTATTTTGTAAATGATACGGAAATAGAAACGCTGAAAAAGATGTATTTTGATGTTTATCGCCTCGGGTATATTCAATCTAAGAAGGAGGAAGGAGAACCAATTGTAAGGAGTGCTGATATTCTGAGTTTTGATATTTCTGCCATACGCCAATCCGATGCTCCGGCTAGTGCCAATACTACCCCCAACGGATTATATGGAGAAGAGGCATGCCAGATTATGCGTTATGCAGGAATGAGTGATAAGCTTTCTTCCGTTGGTATTTATGAATTGAATCCTTCATTTGATAGCCGTGGACAAACGGCACATCTTGCAGCGCAAATGATTTGGTATTTCATGGAAGGTTTTTCCAATCGCAAAAACGATTTTCCGGTTATTGTCGGAAAGGATTATATGAAATACAGGGTAGCTATTCCACAGCCTCTAACAAGCGGCGACGAGAATGGGCATGAAATTGTGTTTTACAAAAGCCTGAAGACAGACAGGTGGTGGATGGAAGTCCCATTTAAGGTAGATGATAAATCAAAATTTGAAAGACATCACTTAGTACCCTGCTCTTATGACGATTACCTCCTCGCTTGCGCCGAAGAGATGCCCGACCGCTGGTGGCAGGCCTATCAGAAGTTGAATTAACCTGATTTTCTTTTTTTATTTCTGCATACATAACAATCCAAAGTTGTTAATATCCCGAATGATTTTAAATTTGTCATCTGTAATTTAAAAAATGGATAAGGATCTGCTTTATAAAATCGGGCTTACTTTTATTGACCATGTAGGGCATATAACTTCCAAGGTCCTTATATCTTATTGCGGCAGTGCAGAAGCCGTATTTAAAGAAAAGAAACAGAACCTTTTAAAGATACCTGATATTGGTGAAATTACAGCGGAGGCAATCGTTAAGCAGGATATACTTCACCTGGCAGAAAAGGAAATAAAATTCATTGATCGGAATAAGATCACGCCGCTTTTTTATTTGGACAAAGCCTACCCATTGCGATTAAAACAATGTGCCGACTGCCCTGTTGTTTTATATTATAAAGGCAACACCAATCTGGATGCAGAAAGAATTGTGGCCATAGTAGGAACACGTAATGCGACGGATTACGGTAAAAAAATGTGCAGTAATTTGGTGGAAGGCTTAAAAGATTCCGGTATACTTATCGTAAGCGGACTCGCATATGGAATTGATGCCGCCAGCCATAAAGCTGCTTTACAGTATGGGTTGCCAACAGTAGGTGTTGTTGGGCATGGGTTAGATTCTATTTATCCGCCAGAACATAATAACCTGGCTCAAAAAATGCTGGATAACGGAGGATTGTTAACCGATTTTACGAGTGAAACGAAGCTTGCTCCTGAAAATTTCCCCAAGCGAAACCGTATTATTGCCGGCTTATCGGATGCGGTTATAGTGGTAGAATCAAAAGCATCTGGCGGGGCTATTATTACGGCGGATATAGCTTTCTCCTATAACCGGGAAGTATTTGCTGTTCCGGGTCGCAACGAGGATATATATTCACAGGGTTGCAATAAGCTAATCAGGCAAAATAAGGCCGGGTTAATTCAATCGGCCGATGATTTGCTAAGCAGTTTAGGCTGGAAGGACACGAAAAAGAAAAAAAAGACACAGGTGCAGTTGTTTCATGACCTGAAGCCGCAGGAAGAAACCATTGTAAAGGTTTTGCAAACGCAGACGGGGCCAATGCATATTGACGATATCGCAATTCAGGCTAATTTATCGCCCGGTAATCTTTCAACCCATTTGCTTACCCTTGAATTTGCAGGCATCTTAAAATCGCATCCGGGTAAAATGTACAGCCTTTAATTTAACGCTAATCTTTATTTTTCGTACCTTCGCTTTCTGTTTCTATCGAAGTGAAAAATAAAAAATCGGCAGTTATTTATATTCTCATAGGAAGTTTAATCCTCTTGATATACGCTGCCTGCAACAATTCCGCTAATATAAACAGTAATGCGGATTCCGGCAATTCAAAAACACAACAAAAAATAAATTTGATACAACTTCTTATAGGCAATGGGAATTACCTTTTCAGGTCGGTTGATTTGGGGACAGATTTCAAAACAGTCCTTTCTTCGGAGAAGAAAATACCCGATGAAAATGATACCGATGATATAACCTATACCCTGCCCATAGATACCCTTCAACCCGATTCGGTGAATGAACCTTTTGATTCGGTAAGCTACTTTACTATTACCTATTATTTTGATAAAGAAAAACTAAATGAAGCGGATGAAGATATATACCTTGAAAACGACTCTATAGCTGCCAGTCTTTTAGGAAGACTTACCAATTACCTGAGCTCGAAATATGGAGACTATGCCAGCCAAAATGACAGCCGTGTTTGGAGTACAACACGCAAGGGTAAAAAGGAATGGATAACCTTAAGCGATCAAAGCGAAGAATACGATAACGGAAAACTATTACTGGTTTTTTACAGTGAAGACTATTAAAGACCCATTTATTTACTTCATAATTATTCCGGATGGAAGACGTCTTATTGGAGGTAAATAACCTGGCTGTTGATTTTAACACCGAACAAGGCAATTTCAGAGCGATTAATAATATTAGCTATTCGCTGAAGAGAGGCCAATGCCTCGGTATTGTCGGAGAATCCGGTTCGGGTAAAACGGTTTCATCGCTTGCGCTTATGCGACTCATTCCCCGGGCGGGAAGAATTTCGGAAGGAGAGCTTATTTTCAATTCAAAAAGAAACGGTAAAACGGCTATTCAAAATCTTTCTGAAAAGGAGATGCGCAGCTTCCGCGGGAATGAAATAGCCATGATTTTCCAGGAGCCTCTTACCTCTCTTAATCCTGTGTTGACATGCGGGTATCAGGTAATGGAAGCAATTATGTTGCACCAGCAGGTCTCAAAAAGTGAAAGCAGAAGCCGCACCTTGGAATTATTCAAGAAAGTAAAACTACCCAGGCCGGAAGTTATACTCGATTCATATCCTCATCAATTATCAGGCGGACAAAAGCAACGGGTAATGATTGCGATGGCCATGTCGTGCAATCCTTCTTTGCTTATTGCAGATGAACCCACTACAGCGCTTGATGTAACCGTTCAGAAAACTATTCTTGAGTTGATGAAGGAATTGCAGGAGGAAAACGGGATGAGCATACTGTTTATTTCGCACGACCTGGGGGTAATTGCTGAAATTGCTGAGAAAGCTTTAGTAATGTACAAGGGCGATATTGTTGAGCAAGGAAATATTCTCGATATTTTTTCAAACCCTCAGCATCCTTATACCAAAGGCTTGCTGGCATGCCGTCCACCTCTGGATAAAAGATTGCATATTCTTCCCACGGTGAAAGATTTTCTGAACGAAAGGAAAACAGAATATATTTTATCGGATGAAAATATCATCACTCCCATAGAAAGAGAGGATACCCATAAAAAACTGTATGCTGCTGAACCTATTTTGAAAGTGGAGAACCTTAAAACCTATTTCCCCGGCGGTAAAAGTCTCTTAGGTAAATCTACCGGGCATGTAAAAGCTGTGGATGACATAAGCTTTGCTGTTTATCCGGGAGAAACCCTTGGTATAGTGGGAGAATCGGGCTCCGGAAAGACCACGCTGGGTAGAACCATTCTGCGTTTAATTGAACCCACTTCAGGAAATATAATCTATAAAGGGAATGATATTTTAAAACTGCACGCAGAAGAAATGCGCAGGTATCGTAAAAAGCTGCAAATCATTTTCCAGGATCCCTATTCTTCTTTAAATCCTCATTTAACCATTGGGGAATCTATTATTGAACCGATGCGGGTGCATGACATTCTTAGCGATGAAAAAAAACGCAAGGCAAAAGCCATTGAATTATTGGAGCGTGTAAGTATGACTGCTTCCCAATTTGACCGCTATCCGCATGAGTTTTCGGGTGGACAAAGGCAACGCGTATGCATAGCAAGGGCATTAGCCCTTAATCCCGAGTTTATTGTTTGTGATGAGTGTATTTCATCGTTGGATGTTTCCGTGCAGGCGCAGGTAATTAATTTACTTTCTGAACTGAAAAAGGATTTTGGATTTACTTATTTATTTATTTCGCATGATATTTCAGTCGTTAAGTTTATTTCAGACCGTATGATAGTATTATATAACGGAAAAATAGAAGAAGCCGGAGATGCTGATGAAATCTATTTTAATCCGCAAAAAGAATACACTAAACGATTGATTAATGCAGTTCCTAAGGGTAGAATTGAAGATATTAAAGCATCTTTGCAAAAACGAAAAGAGACGATACACTAAGCTATGGCAGATTCCAAACTAACTATTTACAATACCCTTAAAAGGGAGCGGGAGCTTTTTATCCCAATGCATCCGCCGTTTGTCGGCATGTACTTATGCGGACCTACTGTTTATGGCGATGCCCATTTGGGCCATGCCAGGCCTGCTGTCACCTTTGATGTGGTTTTCCGCTATCTCACTTATTTAGGATATAAAGTGCGGTATATAAGAAACATTACCGATGTAGGTCACCTTGAAAATGATGCCGATGAAGGCGAGGATAAAATAGAAAAAAAAGCCCGTCTTGATAAGGTGGAACCTATGGAGATTGTTCAACGGTATACCATCGATTACCACCGGAATATGCGGCAACTTAATGTGAAGCCTCCTTCTATTGAACCACGTGCTTCGGGGCATATTATTGAGCAGATATTTATGATTGAAAAAATTATCGAGCACGGGTATGCATATATCTCTGAAGGCTCGGTTTATTTTGATGTGAAAAGGTTTGAGAAAGACTACCCGTATGGAGAACTCTCCGGCCGTGTTACAGAAGATTTGCAGCATAATACCCGTGCGTTGGACGGACAGAGCGAAAAAAGGAATCCGCTTGATTTTGCACTTTGGAAAAAAGCGTCGCCGGAGCATATCATGCACTGGCCATCTCCCTGGAGTGAAGGATTCCCCGGCTGGCATATTGAGTGTTCAGCTATGAGCGCTAAATATCTGGGAGAAACTTTTGATATTCACGGGGGTGGAATGGATTTGCTTTTTCCGCATCACGAATGTGAAATAGCCCAGTCGTTAGGAGCTAACGGCAAGCAACCCGTCCGTTATTGGATGCATAATAACATGCTAACCATCAACGGGCAGAAAATGGGTAAATCATTAAACAATTTTATTACACTGGACGAACTTTTCAGCGGTAATCACCACTTGCTTGAGAAACCCTATAGCGCCATGGCATTGCGGTTTTGCATGCTTCAAAGCCAATACCGCAATCCAATAGATTTTTCGAACAAAGGATTACAAGATGCTGAAAAGGCCTATCAAAAGTTGAGCGAAATTTATCTCTTGCTGAAGGAAATGAATTGGAGCGGGACAAGCATTGATCCGGACATGGAAAAAGCATTGTCCTCTTTTGAAAAAGAATGTTTGGATGCAATGAATGATGATATTAACACAGCTATTGTTATATCCAATATGTTCAAAGTTTCTTCCTATGTAAACACGTTTTATGCCAGCGGAAAAACAGAAGGGGTTAGCAAAGAAACATTCGAAAAATTTAAAAATACATTCTCTATTTTTTTCACGGAGTTACTGGGACTGCTGCCAGAGGAAGGCAATAAAAATAACGATGAAGACTTTGGCAAGTTAGTTGACAGCCTGTTGGATCTTCGGAATGAAGCTAAAAAGAAAAAGGATTTTTCACTGGCTGACTCAATAAGGAACATACTTTCTAAGTTTGTAGTATTGCAAGATTCAGCCGATAAAACAATTTGGAAATATGAAAGGAAAAAGTAAGTTATTTATTACCGGATTGGCCATAATGCCTGGTATATTCTTATCTACCGGGTGTCATAATATCGGAAATGGCGGTAGTGTTTCTACAACAGACACAACAAAAGCAATCGCAGAAAAAACCACCATCGCAATTCCTGCATTTAATGCTGATACGGCCTATTATTACACGAAAGAACAAGTTGATTTTGGTCCGAGGATACCGGGAACCAAATCGCATCAGGAATGTCTTGATTTTATTGTAGCGCAATTAACCAAAGATAGTCTGCATCCAATCATTCAAAAATCAAAAGCTAGAACATTTGACGGCAAAACCTTTGAATTTGATAATGTAATAGCTCAATCTCAACCTAAAAATACGGTGCGTATAATGCTTTGCACCCATTGGGATACCCGCCCCTGGGCCGATTTGGATTCTGTTGATTCGGATAAACCGTTTGATGGAGCCGATGATGGAGCAAGCGGAGTGGCTATGCTTCTTGAATTAGCGCATCATTTGAAAGATGCCAATATTGGGGTTGATTTGGTCTTTTTTGATTTGGAAGATTACGGTCAGCAGAATGGAGTGAATGGAGAGGACACAAAATACCCGGCGCAAGATGATACCTGGTGCCTGGGATCCCAATATTGGGCTAAAAACCTTCCAACCGATTATATAATGCCTCGTTTTGGAATACTATTGGATATGGTAGGAGGGAAGAATGCAGTGTTCCCGATGGAAGGAACCTCCATGAGGTATGCGCCCCAAATTGTAAATAAAATTTGGGATATGGCAGCAAGCATTGGCTATGGTAATTATTTTACGCATGACAGAACGGTTGAAACAATAGACGACCATAAGTATGTTAACCAGTTAGCTAATATTCCAACCATTGATATCGTACATTATGATAGTAAGACCAGAGATTATCCCTATTTTCATCATAAACACAGTGATAATATGAGTGTTTTGGATAAAAACACCATGAATATGGTGGGAACAACCCTGCTGAATGTTATTTACAGAGAGAAAAATAATTCAGAAACGCCATAATTTTACTCAGTATCACAACATTTATAGTATCTTAGCAGCATAAATTTCCATTTTAATTTTAAGCAAGCCCAACTTATTACTATTTTAATTCGTTATAAAGTTTATACATACCCAATACCAAACCAGCAATGAAAAAGTTTACATTTTTAATAGTAACGGTTCTTTTCAGTATTCTGAATTCTTCCGCGCAAAATAGCGGCAAGGCAAACACGAATCCACAAGCTCCGCAAATTGGAAGCACTAAATGGAGTTTGGATCCTTTTGAGCATGCCATATTTGTTGAAAATAAAGGACAGTTTGATACTGTTCTCCCTGGAGTGCAAATCTTTTTCGAAGCTCAATTGGGCGCTGCGGATGCTTATTTTACGGCTAATGGTATTCTATACAAGCATATTGAAACAGCGAAATTAGACTTTAGCAAAGGAGACCCGGATCAGAACGGTCCTCCTGAAAGAGATTTTTATTATTTGACTACCGAATGGCAAGGAGCAAGCTCTAATACTACTGTTGAAGCAGCCGATGAGCTTTCTTATTATTATACCTACCCCAAAGGCACACACGATAGTTACATTGCCAATGTGTTCAAAAAAATTACCTATCACAATATATATCCCGGAATAGATATTACGTATTCATTCCCTGAAGGACGCAAGGATCTTGAGTATACCATCATAATTCACCCCGGAGCTGACCTGAGTAAGGTTCAGTTAAAATACATTGGCACAAGCGGCATGCATATTGATGGTGAAGGAAATGTAGTGGTGAATAATGATATTGGAATGCTAAAGGAAACTACGCCTGTTGGTTATTACCAGGAAGACCATACCCCAGTTACCATAAACGCGCAGGCAAACAATCCAATAGAATCCTTTACTGCCCATAATCCGGATGCTTCAAAAACATTGGTTATTGATCCTACTATCACCTGGACTACAAACCCGGCATTTACCGGTGGCGCGTATGATTATGCATACGATTTGGATTACGACAATCAGGGTAATATATATGCTTATGGCGGCGGTGCCTATCCCCTGCAATTGGTTAAATTAAATTCTGCCGGTGCAATTCAATGGACTTTTAATGCAACCACTATGACATCCTCCACTGATTTTTATGGAGACATGGCTGTAGATAAGCATTCTCTGGAGAGTTACATCACTGAAGGCTGGAATGCCGGTGGAGGTGCTCGAGTAGAAAAAGTAAATTCACACGGTGTGCTAATGGCTACAGATCCCGGAAATTCCGGTTTTAATGAAATGTGGAGAATACAATCCAGTATTTGTCCGGCAGGATTTGTAGTTTTTGGTAACGGCACCTGCTGTCCTGATCATGCTTGTATGCTTGATACTACTATGGCTTCCATAACCCCTGTAAATATTCTTGGCCCAACTTGTACAACCGGCTATCATGATATGGCACTTACAGCTGTTGACCCATTTGGAAATTTTGCATGGACAGGATGCACACACTCATTAATATATACTACCTGGAATAATACCCTTATTAAATCCCCAATACCGGCTTTAACTCCATCTGCTTATCAAACACCGATGCATTATTCTTTCAAGGAAATTGGAAGTATGTTTTATGCTCCTAACCTTGTTTTTAATGCCATGAATGGCCTGGTGTGTGGCCGCTCCTGGTTATTCGCGTATAATGGTGACACCTTAAAGCAGATCAGCAAAACCACCGGAGCTATAAATGCAGTAGCTCAAGTTTCAGCCACTCCTTTTCAATGGGGAGGTGTAGATGTTGACCTTTGCGACAATGTTTATTTGGCCAATAATAAAACGATACAGGTTTATGATGGAAGCTCTTTAACGATGACTTCATCGTTACCTGTTTTACCGGGCACTATTTATGATCTTAAATTGGGCACGTATACCAGTCAGCTTCTATATGCATGCGGACAAAACTTTGTGTCATGTGTAACATTAGGCCCTCCGGCAACTATACCAATTGTTGTAACAAGGACACCGTCAAATTGTTCTGCTTGCAGTGGCACAGCCACAGCTTCAGCCATGCCTTGCGGGGTATTAGACACAATGAATGTTACCTATTTATGGAGTGATGGAGAAACTACCCGTACAGCTTCCCATTTATGTTCGGGGGTAGATACCGTTAAAGTAACCGTAGAATGCGGATTGACATATACAGATACCTTAACAATACCTGTTTCATCTGGTGGAATTATAGTAACTCGTGACTCTACTAATGCAACCTGTTCCGTTCCGGGTAGTGCTTCTGTTACTGTTACCGGTGGACATCCACCTTATACCTACTCCTGGACAAATGGCTCTACCACATCCAGTACAGGGCCTGTAGGTGCCGGAGTTTATTGTGTGGGTGTTAGGGATAATTCAGATTGCTCCGATTCTATTTGTATAACCGTTTTGGGTAATCCATTACCAATTGTAACCATAACTCCAAATCCGGATACAATTTGTGCCGGTGGACAAATTGGACTTACCGCTGCAGGTGCACTTACCTATGCCTGGACCCCTCCCGGATCCGGACTGAGTTGTTACACTTGTCCAAACCCGACCGCTTCACCGGCAGTTACCACTACATATACAGTAGTTGGAACCGATGCGCATGGTTGTAAGAATAAAGATTCAGTTATAGTTGTAGTAAATCCATTACCTGTAATTTTAATAGCTGCCCCGCAAGATACTGTATGTCCTGGCGGAAGTGTAGCGTTAACGGTATCCGGTGCAGGTGTGGGCGGCACTTATACATGGAACCCATCCGCCTTGGGTTTAAGTTGCTATAATTGTACAAACCCTACCGCGACCCCAACTGCAACTACCGTTTACACGGTTACTGGCACAGATGCCCAGGGATGTTCTGCTAATGCCAGCGTTACGGTATACCTGCAAGAACCTCCTACTATAACAGTAATGGCTACTAAAACTTCCTTGTGTCAAGGACAATCAGTATCTATGACTGCCTCAGCCACCAATACTACAACCCCGTATACATGGCAACCGGGTGGAATGACCGGACCAAATGTAACAGTAACACCAACTGTAACTACTACCTATACGGTAAGTGCCGGAAGTGTTTGCGGAGTAGCAACTGCTACAGTAACTATCGTTGTAAATCCTATACCCAATGTAGCCATAGCTGCCGACATATATCAGGGCTGCGTACCGCTTTGTGTTCAGTTCCGCAATAATACAACCATATCGCAAGGCGGAATATCACAATATGTTTGGGCCTTTGGAAACGGAGATACCTTGCAATCTAAAAATCCAATTTATTGCTACTCATCCTCCGGAGTTTATAATGTAAAACTTACGGCTGTTTCTGACAGTGGTTGCAGTATGACATTGGATAAAGGAAATATGATTACGGTGTTTAAACATCCGAGTGCAGTATTTACATATTCTCCAGAATTCGCAACCATATTGCAGCCTACCATTCAGTTTACAAGCAATTCCTCAGATACCTATGGTGCATTAGTAGAATACACCTGGAGTTTTGGCGATGCCAGCGATTCAAACAGCAATTTGGCGAATCCTTCACATACCTATCAGGATACAGGTAGTTATTGCCCGAGCCTGGTCGTAATGAACGAACATGGTTGTGTAGATACAGCAACAAACTGCCTGATTATAAATCCCATATTTACCTTGTACATACCATCCGGCTTTACACCTAATGGTGATGGAAAGAATGAAGTATTTATGGCTAAAGGAAAGGACATAAAGAGTTTTGAGATGTATATTTTCGACCGTTGGGGAATGCAATTGTTCCACAGCACCAATATCAACGAAGGTTGGAACGGAACAGTGAACGGAGGTTCAACCGTTGCTCAGGAAGATACCTATATTTATATCATAAAAGCATATGACAGCAACAATAAGGAACATACCTACACAGGGAATATAAACCTGATTAAATAAACGGGCGACTCTTGTTTTTTTAAACGGAAGCAGGCTATAGTATGGTTTAGCTACGCTTGAAATATAACAAATAAGCAGATTTGATTAAACCAAATCTGCTTATTTGTTTAAGTTTGCAATTTGATACGGTTCACTATGAAAAAGCTCTTTATCGTTTTCTCCTTGCTGCTAATTCAATGCGGTGTGTTTTCCCAAAGCTATTATAAGTATTGGATACAATTTACCGATAAAAAAAACAGTCCATACGCTATTAGTAATCCTTCGGCTTTTCTTTCCGCCAGGGCCATACAAAGGCGTATTAAATACGGCATACCCATTAAGTATAACGATTTGCCGCCCAACCCGGCATATATTGACAGTGTAGTATCAAAAGGTGTAAAACTATTAAACCGTTCAGGTTGGTTTAATGCCATAAGTATTAATGCTGTTAGCGCGGCAGATACTGCGGTATGTCTTCGGAAAATAAGAGCGTTGCCATTTGTAAAGGGCTCAAAATTTGTAACTGTTACGGAGCCGCATAGTCCGGTTAATAAGAATTTTATGGAAACGGTAACCAACCATAACCCTCTTACTTCTGATACATTTAATTATGGTTTCTGCTATAATCAGGTACACATGATTGGAGTTGATTGTCTTAATAATATGGGGTACAGGGGAAAGGGAAAACGTATTGCTCAAATAGATGCGCGTTTTGGCGTAGCCGATACCCTGCCGGCATTTGACAGTTTACGCAACAGGTCAGGCATACTTGGAACCTGGGATTTTGTATGGGAAGATCCTGATGTGTATGATGATACTAATAATGTAGACAATCATGGACAGATGGTGCTGTCGTGTATGGTTGGAAATTTGCCGGGACAATTTTTGGGAGATGCCGCCGACGCCGATTTTTATTTGTTGCGTACGGAGGATATTCAAAGCGAGTACCAGATTGAAGATGATAATTGGGCTTCCGCTGCTGAGTATGCAGATAGTGCAGGCGCCGATGTTATTACATCATCGCTCGGATATACCACTTTTGATGATACGGTAGGATATACATATGCCGATATGAACGGTAAAGTAGCTGTAGCAAGTATGGCTGCTACTATTGCTGTAGAAAAAGGAATGGTGGTTTGTGTAGCAGCCGGAAATCTGGGTGGTACATCCTGGCAACATATTTCATCGCCGGGCGATGCAGATAGTATACTTACCGTTGGTGCAGTGGACCAAAACGGGATTTATGCTCCGTTCAGTTCTACTGGGCCCACATCTGATGGAAGGATAAAGCCGGATGTAGTTGCACAGGGAGAAAATACAGTTCTGGTTTCACCTTATGGTGGCGCAACAATTGGAAGCGGTACTTCTTTTGCTACTCCTTTAATAGCAGGCGCAGCTGCCTCTTTATGGCAATCTGATTCAAATGCAAATTGCGTACAGGTAATGAATGCGATAAGGGAAAGTGCGAGCCAATATACCTCTCCCGACAATTTGTTGGGCTATGGTATTCCTAATTTTTGTCTTGCTAAAACCATTGTTACAGGCTTAACTGAAAATAAAATGGTTGCCAATCTTACGAAAGTTTATCCGGATCCCTTTACCGATAATATTACAGTTTCATTTTTCTCTTCCATAGTTCAGCATGTGAATGTAAAAATGTACAATACATTGGGACAAATTGTAAGTCGGAAAGAATGCAAAGTGGCCGGAGGCGGCAATACACTTATTGAGATGGGTGGTTTACAAAAACTTTCAAATGGAATTTATTTTGTTGTACTGACAGACGAACAAGGTTCTGTTTTTACTTCTAAAGTTGTGAAGTAGGGGAGAAAAGTGAGGTAGCGTGGTTAGAATTATTGTTTATATGAGGTCAATATACTTTGATACCATATTTCAAAAGTTTTTTCGGCAAATGGTCATCAAGACTTTGTATTTCGGTATCAGTAAGTTCAATTAATGGAATGTCATATTTCTTATAGATTTCGATTTTTTGCTTTTTTCGTTCTACATATTTTGGGTCATTGTCCATTCCCCAATATTCAATATAAACTTTACCAGTTGGCAGATAAAAGTCTGATAACACGTTTTCCTCTATTGGTACTTTTCTTTCATAAGCATGCACAATACCATATTGATAAAGCAAATTATCAATTATCATTTCAGCTTTAGAACGTACCCGATGCCCATCCTGTGTCCTAAAATTTGCCGGATAATTGTCACGGAAGTTAGTCGCAGTTTGACCTGTTACTTGAGAGGGGGCGACAATATTAGGAATTTCTTTTTCAATATCTGTATCACTGAAAACATCTTTTAAACTTTTATTTTGTAAAATACTGTCAGGCCACTTTATATATGTTTTACCAGATATATCGTCCTCAAATTGTCTGCCTCCAACTGTCTTACCGAGTTTAGTAACAACCCAACCTGAAATATTCTTTTCTATCCACCCAAGTTCCGAAAGAATCAAGTTAAGTCGTTGTGATGAAATATTATAATGCTTCCCAATAGTTGTTGCGTTAAGAAGTTGTGATTTACTTTTAGATTGTATATTATTTAGAGAAATATTTTCGGGCCATACAATAAACTCACCATATTTTGGATTGGTTCGTGTTTGTCCACCCTTTTCTATACCTAATTCGGTTAAAACCCATTTGTCTGCTTTACGATCAATCCAGCCTATACTTTTCAATTTGTTAAAAAGCTCATTTGTCGGAACATCTAGTTCGTTTGCAAGACTCGTAGTTGATAGATATTCCATTTCTTTAAAAGATTATATTATTTTTTTAAAATTGGTTAATTACTTTCACCCTCTCTCTTCCCATACCCTGCAAATATTTACAACAACTTCTGCCGCTTTTTGCATGTCCTGAACGCTTACCCATTCCTGCTTGCCATGAAAAGCATGTTCCCCGGCAAAAATATTGGGGCAGGGCATTCCCATAAAGGAAAGTCTTGAGCCGTCTGTTCCTCCGCGTATGCTTTGAAGGTGGGCTTTTATACCCGAACGTTTTACCGCCTCATCGGCATATTGTATAACCTTGGGGTGCTTATCAATAATCTCTTTCATATTGCGGTATTGTTCCGTAACCGTAAATTGAAATGTTGAATTGGGATAATCTTTCAGAACTTTTTCAGTTATGGTTTTCAGCAAATCTTCTTTGGCTTTAAGTCCTTCTGTTACAAAATCGCGTATAATAAATTTGAGAGTTACTTGTTCTAAAATGCCGCCAACGGATGTGGGGTGTACAAATCCCTCCATACCGGAAGTTGATTCGGGAGACAATTTATCTTTTGGTAATTTATCAATTATTGCAGAAGCAATTTTAATAGCATTTTCCATTTTACCTTTAGCAAACCCCGGATGGACACTAACACCCGTAATAACAATAGTAACTGCGTCAGCAGAAAAATTCTCCGCTTCAATATGCCCTAATGATTCACCATCCATTGTATATCCATATTGAGCACCGAGTTTTTTCATATCCACTTTATCCACACCCCTGCCAATTTCTTCATCTGGCGTAAATAATATGCGAATGGCTCCATGCTTAACTTCCGGATGGTGCATTAAATATTCGGCGGCAGCCATAATTTCAGCTACACCCGCTTTATTATCTGCACCAAGTAAAGTAGTTCCATCAGTGGTAATAATATCATTCCCTATTTGGTTTAGTAAATCCGGATGAGCTGCAGGAGTAAGTACTTGCGCTTTATCATTGGGTAGTGGAATGTTGCTGCCCTGGTAATTTTTATGAATTATAGGATTCACATTGGCGCCGGTACAATCGGGCGAAGTATCCATATGTGAACAAAAACATAAAGTAGGAACCTGCTTGTTTGTATTGGATGGAATGGTGCCATAGATGTATCCATATTCATCCAGTTCGGCATCCTCAATGCCCATTGCTTTCAATTCTTCCAGCAATACTTTAGCCAGGTTTTTTTGCTTGGCTGTGGATGGAATAGTAGGAGACTCCGGGTCAGATTGCGTATCAATCTTTACATATCGCAAAAAGCGCTCTGTTACTGCTTGTGGTGTAATCATAGGGCAAATGTAAAAAATTCAGGGAGATTATTTCCTGTGTAAAATCCAAATTGTTTTTGTTTCGTAAGGAAAATAATTTTGAAATGGGAATTGCTTTACCAAATCATACCCCTCTTCCGGCCCAAAGGTTAATAAGTATTCATTATCATATTTCGGTTTATTATGAAGAGGATCATACCCCTGTCCAAGAACCCATCCGGCACATTCGTATCCCCCATCCATATGATTCGGGTTGATTTTAAGGGTGTTTACAGCATAGTTCCACGCATCCCACCTCGATCGGTTCCAAGCAAGATAATCGTGCGTGCCAATTGAACTGAAAGCCGCAAAAAGAACAATAAATATAGAGGATATTAGAAAGAGCGGGAGTTTCATTTTTGCTATGACGGGTTCTTTAAAAATCAGTAAAAAGAAAAGCGGAGTATAAATCAACAGGTAGCGATCAAATAAAAATTCGGGAAAGAACATTAATAGTGCGTAAATAATAATGCACCCAATAATAAAAATATTTCGCAATGCATCTATTTTAGTGTCCTTTAATTTATATTTCATATAAAATGCACTAATTACCGAGCCTAATTGCAGCAGTAATAAAATAGCTCCAATAAAGCCGAGCAGAGAAAATATACTCGAAAAATGGCGGATGTTATCTATTCTGGGCAAACACCAAAAATGATATTCCCGCAAAGTTGTAGGCCCGATAGCTCCGGGATTAATTATATTTTCAATCGGAACTCTATTCCATACATGGATAAGTGATGGAAGGGAAATTATAATTAAACCGGCAGAAACCAATATCTTTTTAGTGGAAGAATTTTTAAAAAACGCACCGCACTGATAAATTGTAAATGGCAATAGAAATACACCTGTATAGTATAAAATAATGCCTATCCTGTCGTACATATGAAAAAAGTATTGCCCGGGTTTGTTCATTAAATCACCGTCACCATAATATGGGTGAAATTCAGAGCCGATATGTTTTAACCAAACAAGTGTAATCTTATATGCCGTAAAAGTTATTATTAAAGGGAGAAGATATATTATCCATTGATAGAGTTTTGGTTTTTGCTTAAAAATTGCAGTTATGAAATATGCAATAGGAATAACCATTCCAAATTGTCTTATCAGGGTAGTAAGAACAACTGTAATAGTAGCGGCGATAAGGAATGCGGGGTTAGAGGTTTCTAATGACTTGAAAAACAAATAAATGGAAATTATAGCAAATGTAAGAAAAGGTACATCGGTCATAAAAGTATTTGACAATGAAAAATAGATAGGATTTGTGACCAGTAATAGCGAACCTATAAAGGAAATATGTTTATTACGGGAAATGCTATATACAAGAAAATAAAATGTCAGGATACCGATCAATCCTAACACCAAAACCGATATTCGGAGAGCTGTAAAAGAAAAACCGAAGGGAAGACAAAATAAACTTCCCCATAATACCTGCATAACTATAATCGGGGAATAGCTATCAGGAGAAAAGTAATAACCTTTATTTACCAAAAACATGGCAGGCCTGGCATATTGCCAGTCATCATTTAACGGGAAGTTGCCGATGGGATTTACAATACATATCATTAAAACCCATAATGCTATCAATAAGCATGGATAAAAAAATTTGCTCTTTATCATTCAAACAAAAATACAATAATAATTAATTATAATCATAACAGCGAATAGAAAATAAAGGGAGGTTATTTCCTATGTAAAATGTAAATATTCTTCATTTCGTAAGGAACATAATTCCGGTAGCTATATTGTTTAATAATAGTATACCCTTCAAAATTGTGAAAAGCAACTACATACTCATCATCATCTACATACCACCAGCTTTTTCCCTTTTCAACAGAACCTTGATACCAAATGCCAATAGCCCAACCGTTAAATTCATATCCTCCATCCATTTTATGAGGCGATATTTTAAGGTCTTTGGTAAGGTAATCGGTAGCTTGCCAGCGTGAGTTGTTCCAGGCCATGTAATCATGAGTAAGGGCTGCAGTCAAAAGTCCCAATGCTACTACAATTATAGTGGAAGTAATAAAACCTACCAAACTTATTTTTATAATTTCAGGTATTCCCGAGAGAATTAAAATAGCGGATAATACGATAAATATCAGAAGATATCTGTCAAAAAAATTATCCGGCACAAACATCAAAACTGCATATCCTATAGAGAAAAACAATATAAATAGTTGTTCAGACACGCTTTTTGTATAATCCTTATTACGATAAGCATCAAGTATGTTAATTAGTATTTTGCCTAAATTAATAAGGAGCATGATTGACCCCAAAAGGGCCATTATTTGCAATAACACTAACAATACATGCGGAAAATTGGGATTAGGTTGAATGATATCATCTTTCCCTTTTAGTGTTAAAGGACCAATCCCATATGTATCGAAAACATTTTTACAGGGTAATTTTAAGCACCAGGTTACTAATGAGGGAAGGCATAGTAAAATGGGAATGAAAATAAATACCTTCTGACGTTTGGTTAATTGGGACATGGTATTCCAAGTTGTAAATATTAGCAGTGGGAAAAGAAAAAATCCCGAATAAAGCAGGAGAAAGCCACCCCTTGCTAAGGAGTTGGCAAAAATATCACCGGGCTGCTTTAAAAATTCAAATACACTATGACCATAATAAGGTTTTAATTCAGAGCCAATATATTTCAGCCATAAGAGACCAAGTTCAAGCGAAATAATAGTTAAAATAGCAGGGAGTAAATATTTTCCCCACTGTATAAATTTTGGTCTGTTTTTAATAACTGCTACAAGGCCAAAGGCAATTGGAATTACGACTCCAAATTGCCTTATAAGTGTGGCTATGATTGAAAAGAAAGTTGCCGCAATAATATTTGACTTTTTATTGGAATCGAAGGAACAAAAAAAGAAATAAATGGATAATATGCTAAAAGCAACAAATGGGATGTCTGTCATAAAGCTATTAGACAAGCTAAAATATAAAGGATTTGCTGTAAGCAATAATGCCCCCAGGAAAGATAATTTTTTGTTTTTGCTTGATTTTAAAAGTAGAAAGTAAAAGACAAGTATCCCGGCCAGAGATAAAACCAATGTTGACATACGGAGCGCACTAAAGGAAAAGCCACCCGGAAGGCAGAATAAGGCGCCCCAAAACACCTGTGAAATTATTATGGGTGAATACGTATCGGGCGAAAAGTAATAGCCTTTATTAAGGAGATACCATACCGGTCTTGCATATTGCCAATCATCGTTCAAAGGGAAATTGCCAATAGGATTGACAATATATAGCATTACTATCCAAAGCAATATAAGCAGACAAGGGTAAAAAAAATTGCTCTTGTACATTCATACAAAAGTAGAATAATAGTTGATTCGTCTCATTAACAACCGGATAGATTCTTGAAAATATTATCCTTATATTGCCTATCTTTGCATGATAGTACAAACTATGAATAACGAAACAGAAGAAATAACAAACAAAGTAGCCGGCAGCAGTTTGGAGCCGCTTAATTTGGGCGATTTTTATCCTGAAGGAGTGCGGGTTGTTATTGACCTGAAAGACCACCTTTATGAAGGGTTGATTTTACGCGAAAAAGATTTCAGAACTTTTCTCAAAAATGAAGATTGGTCCAAATACAAAAATAAGTTTGTTGCAATCACTTCCACTGCCGATGCTATTATTCCGCAATGGGCATATATGCTGCTTGCTTCCGAACTTCAGCCGTATGCAAAAAAAGTAGTATCCGGAAATCAGAGTACCCTTGAAACCCTTATTTTTAGTGAAGCATTGCGGGAAAAATTGCACCCGGAAAATTATAAAGACAAGAGAGTTATGATTCGGGGGTGCGGAGATAAGGAGTTACCCGAATCTGCTTTTTCTGATGCAGTTACTATGCTTAAGCCTTATGTAAAAAGCATTATGTATGGAGAAGCATGTTCCAATGTTCCTATTTATAAATCATCCCCCAACTCCATTAATGGAGTTAATGAGGATTTAACCGTTTAATAATTCCCTTATGGAAAAACAACTTTCCTATATTGAAGGTGCTATTGAAGATATTAAAAATGGCAAATTAGTCATTGTGGTAGATGATGAAGACCGGGAAAATGA